>Ga0116217_10003055_pt1 | contig 15336 bp, 14 predicted proteins | sample Sb_taG_6_FD_89697 | JGI IMG/M metagenome (GOLD analysis project Ga0116217, IMG submission 89697) | Peat soil microbial communities from Weissenstadt, Germany - Sb_50d_4_PS metaG | ecosystem: Environmental > Terrestrial > Soil > Wetlands > Peat | place: Germany: Weissenstadt | collected 2010-09-21 | reverse complement strand
GAGGCGGGGGGTCGCAATAGGAACTCGGCTGGCGCGGGGCGAAGCCCTGCGATCCGTAGGGGTATGGCTTGCCCTGCCCTCGTGAGGGCTGGGAGAAATGCGGGGACGGCAAGCCGTCCCCCTACGAGATCACGCGGGTCTATTTTTCTTTCTTCTTCGACTTGTTCAAAACCACCAGGTTGTCAGTCACGGAAAAGACGTTCGGCACTTGATTGGCGTGCAAGCGGATGACCGTATCATCGAACTGGTTGTCGACCACGCCCTCGAGCGTCACGTGGCCATTATCGACGATGATGTGAATCGAGGGTAAGGCCTGGTACCCGTAGCGCGTTCCAATCTGGGGATCACCGTAAATGGCTTTAGCCACAGCGCGGCGGATCTGCCAGTCCATGTCAGAGAGCGGCAGTTCCTTGATGTTGTTGACGACCTGGGTTACTCCCGGGACGCGCTTGACCACATTTTCCGCGTCTTTCTTGATATCCCAGGGAGGCTCAGGAGGGCAAGCGCCCTCCAGCGTAACGACGCTGCCATCCACCTTAAAGGCGAGATCGGTGAAAATCGAGTAGTACGGCAGAGTCACGAGTTCGTGCCGTATCTTCCGGGCCAAATCCGATTCGTTTTGCGGCCCTGGGGTGAAGGCGTCGTTGTGCTGCTTTTGATCGCCGGCCAGCCCGAGAGTTGCAGTCAAGAGGATGATCGTTGTGAGCAGAAACAGTTTGCGCATGGGTTGTACCTCCTTTGGGTTAGACGTGCAGTCTGCCCGTGTATACTCTCATCATAATTGATGCAAAGCTCGTACGAATGGGTGCACTTCTTTGGGCTATGCGGCAATCATCCCTGTCCAGTCGCCGTCGAGGTTAAACTCGTTCCAGCCTCGGGCCAAGTTCTTCAACACGTAGCCTTTCCAGATGCCTTCCAGGTCGAAAACGTTGTAGCCGTCCCGGCTGTTATCGACGGCGTATGACGTCCAGTTGAGGTCCTTGTCGAAGAAAAGCAGCACCGCCTTGCTGCGGGTCCGCACGACGTAGCCTGCCAATTCCGCCTCCGGAGTCAGACGGCGAAGTCCGGAGAATTTATGGGTCAGTTTAGGGTCAAGCAACGAGTTGCGAGTGGGATTCAGAGAGGCCGTCACCACAGGGTTCAAGTGTTGGTTGAAGTTCGGATTGATGCGGGAGTTTCGTGCCGGATTAATCCAGGGGTTGAAGCTGGGATTAATCGCAGCCGTTACCTTGGGGTTGATGGAAGGATTGAGTTGGGGATTAATCGAAGAGTGGTGCCTGGCGCGCGACAAGGGATTAGGCATGGGCATCATTTCCTGCTCGAGTCGTCAATCTGTCGAACTGTTTATTCTAGGCCATGAACCCAGAAAAGGCACGCACCGTAGCGCGGGCATCCGCAATCGGTCGACGGCGGTGCCGCTGTAGGGGGACGGCTTGCCGTCCCCGCGTTTCCGCTGGTTCCGACGGGGGTAGGGCAAGCCCTACCCCTACACCGCGCGGTCCAGTTGAGTTATGATTGCTCTCGATGCGATCTCTCGGCATTTACGTTCAGGTCCCCTTCTGCGCCTCCAAGTGCAGTTTCTGCAATTTCAGCTCGAGGGTTGAGCCATCCAGCCTCTATGGCCAATACAGCGCCGCACTGGAGCGTGAGATCGAACGGCTACCGGTCCATTACGAAGCGCTCGGGCTGGGCGAGAAGTTTTTCACGCTTCCAGTGGATACGGTTTACTTTGGCGGCGGAACGCCGCCGCTGGTGGGAGCGGATCGACTGGAGGAGATCGTTGGCGCTCTTCGCCGGCGTTTTGAGATGCCGTCGGCGGGCGAATTCACTATCGAAGTCACGCCGGATTCGGCCGACCCGCAGTTCCTGGCAAGGGCTCTGCGCATGGGCGTGAATCGCTTGAGCATTGGGGCGCAAACTTTCGAGGACCAGGAACTCCGTGCCGTCGGCCGACTGCATTGCGCGCGAGACACGCAGGAGTTGGTGCGGCTGGCGCGCGACGCAGGCTTCGCCAACCTCAGTATTGATCTCGTCGCTGGTTTGCCGCACCAGACTCGAGAGTCGTGGCGGGACAGTTTGGAGGCCACGCTTCGGCTTGCGCCACAGCACATCTCGCTCTACCTCTTCGAAATCGACGAGAAGAGCCGCCTGGGCAGGGAAGTGATCGACTGCGGAACCCGCTATCATGCTCCTGCCGTTCCCGGCGAAGAGTTCATGGCCGACGCTTACGAGACGGGGCGCGAGTTGCTGCGGCGGTCGGGATACATTCAGTACGAAATATCCAACTTCGCATTGCCTGGCTATGAATCCCGGCACAACTTGAAGTACTGGCAACTCGAGCCTTACCTGGGACTCGGCGCGGGCGCCCACTCGTTCGACGGCATTCAGCGCTGGGCGAATAAGGATTCGGCCGAGTCGTACATTAACGAGTTGGCGAGCGGGCGCACGCCCATTGCGGAGGTACGCAGACTTTCGCCCGAAGAGCAGGTGGAGGAATTCTTCTTCCTTGGGCTGCGGCAGGCGCAAGGCGTCAACCTCCGAGCGGCCCGGAAACAGTGGGGAGACGACCTGCTGAGCCATTGGCGAGGAAGAATCGAGACGTTGACCCAAAGCGGGTTGCTGACCAGCACCGGGGATAATTTCAGGCTGGCGGAATCAGCCTACCTGGTTTCAAACGAGGTTTTTCAGGAGTTTGTTTAAGGACGTCAGTTGTCCGTTGTCAGTTGTTCGTTGCTGGCTGTCATCCTGAGCGAAGCGAAGGATCACCGCAGTTCGTCGTGAATGGCGGAAAGAAGAGGAACTGCAGAGATCCTTCGCTTCGCTCAGGATGACAATTGTCTGATAGCGATGGACCGAAGACAAGTGAACTTCAACAACGGACAACGGACTACTGACAACGGACAAAACTGAACGGAGCAATGAGTCTTATGAACACAGCCATTGTTGATTTACGCAGTGATACCGTAACCCGGCCCTCCGCCGCCATGCGGCGCGCCATGTACGAAGCGGAAGTGGGAGACGATGTTTACCGCGAAGACCCCACGTTGAACCGCTTGCAGGAACGCGCGGCGGAGTTCTTTGCTCGCGAAGCAGGGCTTTTCGTTGCTTCCGGAACCATGGGCAACCAGGCGGCGCTGAAAGTCCACGGAAAGCCCGGCCAGGAAGTGATATGCGAAGCGCGCGCGCACATCTACAACTTCGAGATGGGGACTGTGGCGGCCTTTGCCGGCTTGGTGCCGCGAACTATCTGGGCGCAGGATGGAATCCTGACCTGGGAACTGATCGCCCCGTTTGTGCGTGGCCGTGGCGACCACCGGGCGCGCACGGCGCTCGTCGAGATGGAGAATACCTCGAATATTGCCGGCGGTTCAGTCTACCCTCCCGAGGTGTTCGACGAAATTGCCGACCATGTCCACGCGGCCGGTTTGCCCGTGCATCTGGATGGCGCGCGGATTTTCAATGCCAGCGTGGCGGTGGGGCGGCCCGTAACGGAGTTAACCAAGAAGGCGGACTCGGTGATGTTCTGCCTGTCGAAGGGACTGGGCGCGCCCGTGGGCTCGATGCTCGTGGGTAGCACGGAGTTCATCGAAGAAGCGCGCATCGCAAGAAAGATGCTGGGCGGCGGCATGCGCCAGGCGGGTATTCTGGCCGCGGCGGGCCTGCTTGCCCTCGAAGAAGGCCCCAAGCGGCTTCATATCGACCACGAGAACGCCAAGTTTCTGGCGCAAGGCCTGGCGGAGATTCCGGGCATCACGGTGGAACCGGAGAAAGTGGTCACCAACATCTTGTTCTTCGACGTTTCCGGCACCGGCCTGACTGCGCCCGAGGTGTCGCAGCGGCTCAAGGCCCGGAACGTCCTGGCGAATGCCTATGACGCGAAACTGATTCGCATGGTGACCCACCTCGATGTCGACCGCGCCGGTTGCGAGCGGGCGCTCGGCGTTCTGCGCGAAGTGGTGGCAGGGAGTGAGAAGAAGGCGGTAGGCAGTAGGCAGTAGGCAGTAGGCGGAAGAGCGGTGGGGAAGATCTCTTCTGCCTACTCTCGAATAGGTTGTCATTCCGAGCGAAGCGAGGAATCTCGCTCTGCACCGGGTCGTATGACTCAGCCAAGGCCAGGGCGAGATTCTTCGCTTCGCTCAGAATGACATTCGATCGTTTGTGTGTGCAGGACAGCGGAAGGTCATGTGCTACCGCCTACGGCCTTGTGACTTCTGCCTCCTGACTCCTGAATCCTTGTTATTTCTTCTTGGCATTTTCCTGCGCTAATTTGGAGAGGATATCGAAATAGTGGGTGCGGTAGGTGGGGTCTGCGGGATCCAGGTGAGTAGCCATGCGGTATTGCTTAACGGCCTCGGTCAACTCTCCCATCTTCTCGAGCGCGTAGCCTAGGCCGTTATAGGCGTCGGCGTCCGTGGGGTCGTTACGAATCGCCTCCAGCATCTCCACGCGCGCGCGCTTCCAATCCCTGCCCAGCAGGAAAGCGATTCCCAGCTCGCGGTGAAGGTCGGAGTTCGCAGGATCAAGCTTAGCCGCGGCTCGCAGCCGTTCGACTGCCTCGTCCAGCCTGCCTTGCGCCCTCAGTTGTTGGGCTTGTTGAACCAATTGGCGCAGTTGAATCTCGGTCTCGGCAGAGGTGAGGCCGGTATCGGCTGGCGGGCTCGAAGCCGCTGATGCCTGGTTCGCATCAAGGGCCAGCTTTTCGCCAGCCACGGGTGAAATCAAGAAGGTCTTTTCCTGTGCGCTGGGGCAACGGACGTGGAGGTAATGGTCTCCAGGTTCAACCTCCGGAACCACGAGCACGCCCTGGCCATCCGTCTTGCCGGCTGCACGGCCGTCGATGTCAACCGGGCAACCCGGCCCAGGCGCGTGCACCGTCACCTGGGGCGGGGCGGGCGGCCGCGGCTTGTCAGCAGCCCACGCCGGACGAGAGCCGCCGAACAACACCAAGAGCCCTAGGACGAAGAAAGAGCGAAGCATTATCCTCGATACTCACTTCCTGTTTCAATTGTAACTTAAACCATGTCTTCGCGGTTCGGCAAGCCGCTTTGAAGTGCGCGGGGTCCCGTCAAAGTCCCGCCGGGTAGCGCCGGTTTTGCGGTCCGCGGTTGTTCCCAACGGCGTACGCAAGAACCGCGGACCGCAAAATCGGCGGTCCGCGCTACCCAAAACCGGCACAGCCGCGACTTTGACGCGAGCCTTGGAGTGCGGCAGCGAAGCTGCCGCACCGCAAGGCCGCCTGGTTTCTTGACGCTGTGGGGCATGTGGTATAGCCTTGACATTGGGAGACGCTGCGAAGCGAGGGATAATCTCCCACGCACCTTGATCGCCCGCGAGATGCCTTCGAGGAATCAGTACGGGCCCTGCCTCCAAATGGCGGATTCAATCGAGACTTGGGTTCGAAAAGTGCTCGCGCAAGACCGGCGCGCCATCGCCCGCGCCATCTCTGCGGTCGAGTCGGCCGATGCGCAGAGCACGGCGCTACTGAAGAGCCTGTTCCCGGCCTCGGGAAAGGCGCAGGTGATCGGCATTACAGGTTCTCCCGGGGCCGGCAAAAGCACACTGGTGGAGAAGTTGGCGGGCGCTTATCGAAGCGCCGGAGCGCGGGTGGGCATTATCGCCGTGGACCCGACCAGCCCATTCTCAGGCGGCGCCTTGCTGGGAGATCGCATTCGCATGCAGAGCCTGGCAGGCGACAAAGATATTTACATTCGCAGCATGGCCACGCGCGGCCAGTTGGGAGGCCTGGCGCCGACGACCCACGACGTGGTCACCGTCCTTGATGCAGCGGGCTGCGATGTAGTGTTGATCGAAACCGTCGGCGTCGGGCAAGATGAAGTTGAGGTCGCTCGACTTGCAGACGCTACCGCCCTGCTCCTGGTGCCGGGCATGGGCGATGAGGTCCAAACGTTCAAGGCCGGGGTGATGGAGATCGCCGACCTGTACGTGCTCAACAAAGCCGACCTTCCCGGCGCAGAACGCCTGGAGCAGGAAATCGAGGCGATGCTTTCCCTGGCTGCGTGCAGGGATGGGTGGCACCCGCCCATCATCAGGGCAATCGCCACCACAGGTTCAGGCATCGGCGAAGTAAGAGAGGCTTTGGAGCAGTTTCAGCGCTTCCAGGAGCAGAGCGAGGGCCGCGATAAGCGTCGAAGGAGTTACTGGCGCGGACGTCTGCTGGAGATGCTGCGGCGGGATCTCTTCGAAAAAGTTGTCAGCGAGCGTTTGCCCGGCGATGCTCTTGACCGGCTCGTTAACGACCTGCTCGAACACCGCGCGGACCCGTATTCATTGGTCGAAAAAATCGTGGCGGACTCACTGACTACTGACGACTGACTACTGACAACTGCTTATGAAAATCCACCACATCGGCATCGCGGTTGGCTCGCTCCAGGCGGCGCGGCCTGTCTTCGAGAAAATGCTGGGGAAGCCTGCGGATGGTGAAGAGGTCGTCGAAGAGCAGAAGGTTCGCGTGGCGATGTTTCAAATCGGCGAAAGCCGCCTGGAACTGCTCGAGGCCACGAGTGAAGATTCACCGCTGGCTCGTTCCATCGCGAAGCGCGGTGAGGGCCTGCATCATATCGCGCTGGCGGTCGAGGACCTGGCCGCCACGCTGCGCGAGCTCGAAAACTCCGGAGTCAGGCTGATCGACCGGGAGCCTCGCCGCGGGGCAGGGAACGAACTCGTGGCTTTCCTGCATCCCGCCAGCACGGCCGGCGTGCTCATCGAATTGGTCGAAGAAAAATGACGGAGCGCGGGCGTCTCGCCCGCCACTTGTGGCTGGCCTGGAGCTTGGCGGAATCAATAGGCGAGTTTTTTCGTTAGAAGTGGAAGGGCGGGGCTTCAGAATCTGTGTGAAAACCTCCTTTGGAGTGTCATTCCGAGCGGAGCGAGGAATCTCGCTCTGAGTGTTTTCAAGGCACTGCGAGATTCCTCGTCGCCTTCGGCTCCTCGGAATGACACGCAAAGGGAGTTCTCACACAGGCTCTAAAGCCCCGCCCTTCCGGGATCACGCGAGATTGAGCTCACTAAACCAAGTAGGCACGAGGGCAACCACAAGGGTTGCCCCTACAACCTGGATGACCGAGGACTAATGCAGCTAGGCGAATTTGAACTGCTCCCCGTGAGCGACGGAAGCTTTGCCCTGGATGGCGGGCAGATGTTTGGCGTCGTGCCAAAACCGCTCTGGCAGCGGAAAGTTCCGGCAGACGAACGTAACCGCATTCAGCTTTCCCTGACCTGCCTGCTGATTCGCACCGGGCGCTTGAATATTCTGGTGGAGACGGGTATAGGCGACAAGTTCGACGCGCGATTCAAGGACATCTATGACGTTCGGCATCCCCCGACTCTGCTGACGTCGCTCGAAAGCGCGGGCGTCAAACCGGAGGATGTTCACATTGTAATTAACACCCACCTGCATTTCGATCACTGTGGTTGGAACACGCGGCGCGTCGATGGGAAGACGGTTCCCACCTTTCCGCGCGCTCGCTATCTGATCCAACGCGGCGAGTGGGAGAGCGCTCTCGATTCCAGCGAGCGGGAAAGGGCGAGCTACATTGAGGAATTCTTCCGGCCCGCGGAGGCGCAAACGGAGTTTCTGGATGGCGACTCGGAGATAGTCCCGGGCATTCGGGTCGAGGTGGTGCCCGGCCACACTCGGCACTTGCAGTGCGTGCGCATTGAATCGGAGGCCCGGTGCGCGTATTTCATCTCCGATACTGTTCCCATGGCCGCGCATCTTGCTTATCCCTGGATCATGAGCCTCGACCTCTACCCCATGGAGACTCTCGCCGCGAAGAAGCGCCTGCTGCCGGAATTGGCTCGTAAGAAGGCAATCGTGATATTTCCGCACGAGACCACCGCGCCGTGGTTGCGTTTGGTGGAGAGACAAGGCAAGATTACGGGGGAGCCGGTCGCGTGACTTACGTTGGACAAAGATAATTCCCCTCCTTGATAAGGAGGGGTTAGGGGTGGTCGACCGCGACATCGGTGCAAGCATCCACCACCCCCTGCCCCTCCTCCTGCAGAGGAGGGGAGCCATCGTCGAACGAGTAGTACGACTGAAGGAACGGAGGCGCCTTTGCCACAAGCGGAAATCGGAATCATCGGAGGTAGCGGCCTGTATAATCTGCCGGGCATCGAGCACGTGCGGGAGGTCAGGCTCGCGACTCCTTTCGGCAGACCCTCGGACGCCTACGTGCTCGGGAACTTGGAAGGACGCAAAGTTGCGTTTCTCTCCAGGCATGGGCGCGGACACACCCTTTTGCCGACCGAAGTGAACTCGCGCGCCAATATTTACGGGTTCAAGAAACTGGGCGTCGAGCGAATCATTTCGGTGAGCGCTGTGGGGTCTCTGAATGAAGAATACCACCCGATGGACATGGCGTTGCCCGCGCAATTCTTCGATCGCACGCGTCAGCGCGCCTCCACATTTTTCGGTGAGGGTCTGGTCGCGCACGTCAGCTTTGACAAACCGGTGTGTTCTATCGTCGTTGAGGCGCTGGCCGCGGCCTGCAAAGAGGTGGGTGTACGCTGCCACCAAGGCGGCACCTACGTTTGCATGGAGGGGCCGGCATTCTCCACCAAAGCTGAGTCCAATGTTTACCGCTCGTGGGGCATGGATCTGATCGGCATGACCAGCCTGCCGGAAGCCAAGCTGGCGCGCGAAGCGGAGATCTGTTACGCCACGCTGGCGATGGTGACGGACTACGATTGCTGGCATCCCGAGCACGATAGCGTAACCATCAACGTGGTGCTGGGGTGCCTTACGAAGAACGTCGCGAACTCGCAGAACATCCTGCTCAAAGCCATTCGCGCCCTGCCTCGAGAACGAAATTGCCCTTGCGCTTCGGCGCTCGCACACGCCATCCTTACAGACCGCAAGAGCATTTCGCCCAAAGCCAAGAAGAGGCTCGCGCTGCTGGTGGGGAAGTATTTGAGTTAGGGGCGGAGAAAGGCAGTAGGCAGTGAGCAGTCGGCAGTAGGACCCACGGCTGTCGCGGCATGGGCGTTGACCCAAGGTGAGAGGACTTCGAGAGCCGCGGAGCGGCGGCAGAAAGTAGCCCACGGCGTGAGCCGTGGGACGCCAAGCAGCATTAATGTTCACAGCCCCGGATGGGGCGACAGGCATCGTGCATGAGCCTCTGCCGCCCCTCCGGGGCTGAGATAACGCCGGGCCGCTCCTCGATCCCACGGCTTGTGCCGTGGGCTACTTTCTGCCGCCCGCTTTGCGGGCTGAGTTCTTGACCGAGAGCTGAGTCCCAAAATTACGGCACATGCAACGAACTGTAAGCTTGAAAGAGAGCGTAATGCAAAAGCCCAAATCCAAAATCCAAAATCCAAAATCCAAAATCTCCCCAGTACCCAGCCCCAAATCCCCGGCCCCTTTGCTGGTTGTCGGCGCAGTCGCGTTCGATTCCGTCCGAACTCCCTTCGGGGTGGCCGAGAACATTCTGGGAGGGGCCGCGACCTATCTGGCGGTCACCGCAAGTTGGTTTGCTCCTGTCCGGGTGGTGGCGGTAATTGGTGACGATCTCGGGGAAGAGCACCTGCGCGTGTTTCACGATCGCGGCATCGACATTTCGGGCGTGGTGCGGGCCCGCGGGAAGACGTTCCGGTGGTCCGGCGAATACACAGGCGACATGAATGAAGCACGGACGCTCGAAACGCAGCTCAACGTCTTCGAGCAATTCTCGCCCACGCTGCCTCCCGCGTATCTGGATACCGAGTTCGTGTTTCTAGGGAACATCGACCCCACATTGCAGCTCCACGTCCGCCGGCAATTGCCTCGCGCGCGCCTGGTCGGACTGGATTCCATGAATTATTGGATCACGGGAACACCCTCGGAGTTGAAGAAGGTGCTGGCTGAAATCGACATCCTTGTAATCAACGAAAACGAAGCGCGGATGCTTTCCGGTATCACCAACCTCAAGAAGGCAGCGGAAGCTGTGCGCAGAATGGGGCCGCGCACGCTGGTAATCAAACGTGGAGAGCACGGCGTCCTGCTCTTCTCTGAGGGCGGAATCTTCTCCGCGCCGGCTTTCCCCCTGGATGAGGTCCACGATCCCACCGGCGCTGGGGACACTTTTGCGGGCGGATTTATGGGGTACCTGGCAAAGACCGGCGAATTTTCCGATTGCCAGCTTCGCCGCGCCGTGATTTACGGCTCGGTGATGGCCAGCTTCGCCGTCGAAGAGTTCGGACTCTCGCGCTTGCTCCGGCTAACTCCGGAGGAGATTGAGACGCGCTACCGCGAGTTCAAGAACCTGACCCATTTCGATGTGTGACCCTTCATGGACGAGCAGCCCTCTCCCGTGGGGAGAGGGTGTCACGCTGCGGCGCTTTCATCAGACGGGGCGTGACGGGTGAGGGGTCTCCTGGCGAGTTGGGGAAGATCACGAGCGTAGTCGCAGAGTCAGTCCGCCTTCAGATTCCAATGCGAAAGTCTAGCGGGACATCCAGGGGTGCAACAGAAAGTAACCCCTCACCCGTCCCGCGACGGCCGGAGAAAGCGCCGACGCGGGACACCCTCTCCCCACGGGAGAGGGAAGTCCTTCCAAGTCTGCCACCCGCCTTGTCCTTCAAGCCCGATGGCGCCGTGGCCCTTTCGATCGTCGCGGTCACCCTGGCGGCTTTATACTTTTTCTATTCGCGCGGCCTCACGAACATCTACGGTGACGCCATCGCGCACATGGAAGGCGCGCGGCGCATCTTCGATTCCCTGACTCCCGGCTACAGCGAGATTGGCACGGTCTGGCTGCCGCTGTTTCACCTGCTCGCCGCACCCTTAGCAACCAATGACTTCCTTTGGCGGACGGGATTGGCGGGAAGCGTCGTATCCTCTGCGGCTTTTGCAGGCACCGCCTGGATCCTCTACCGATTCGGAAGCGCAGTGAATCGGGGCCGAGCGGCAGGCTTACTGGCGCTTGCCGTGTTTCTGCTCAGCCCCAACCTGCTTTATCTCGCCAGCACGCCGCTGACGGAGCCGCTCGAAATCTTTTGGGCGGTTCTGGTTGTGTACGAACTCTTTTGCTACCAGCAAAAGGGCAGCGTGCTGAATTTGATTGTCGCAGCGGGTGCAGCGTTCTTTGGGACACTGACCCGCTACGAAGAGTGGTACGTCCTGCCTTTCGCGGCGTTGTTTGTCCTGCTGGCGCGGCGGCAGTACTGGCAACTGCGCGTCCGGCACGCCTTGATATTCTCACTCATTGCAGGGGCCGGACCCGCGCTCTGGCTGCTTCACAACGCTTACCGCTTCGCGAATCCTCTCGAGTTCTACAACGGGCCATTCTCGGCCCAGGCGATCTACGCGCATCAACTCGCCACCTTGGCATTTCCCTATCCGACCGATGGAAAGCTTCTGCTCTCCGCGCAATATTACGTCGAGGACCTCAAACTTGTGTTTGGAGTGTGGCCGCTCGAGTTGGCGAGCCTCGGGCTGGTGGCATGGATAACTAACCGGCGGGATTGGGAGAAGGGAAGCGCGGCCCTTCTGTTCCTGGTCCCCTTGCCGTTTTATGTGAACGCTCTTGCCTACGCCACGGTGCCTCTCTACGTGCCGACACTCTTCCCGTTCAGTTATTACAATCTGAGGTATGGCGCGGAGATGATCCCCGCGCTCGCGCTTTTCGCCGGCTTTCTTCTCCCGCGAACTCTCCCGCGCCCATGGCGTAACGGTCTGCTGGCGTTCTTCCTGGCCATCGTAGTCTTGCAAAGTTGTTTACTTTTCTGGGGTGGCGCCGCACGGCTGGCGGTCGCAAGAGAGGGAGTACTGAATACTCCTTGCCGATCCGAGCGGCAGCAGGCTATTATTCGCGTTCTCCACGCGCGCTATGATGGGGGACGCGTCCTGGTGGCAGCGGGAAAGTGGCCGTGCGTGTTCCCGGAAGTGGGGATTCACTTCCGAAATACTGTTTCTGATTCGAATCGCGGATATTGGCGCGAACTTCGGACCGATGCGAGTAAATTCGTGGAGTGGATCATCCGCGGCGACGGCGACCCGGTGGATGAGTTGATGCGCGCCTACCCGCAGGCGTTCGCAGACTTCGAGCTTCTCGAGAAAGACTCGTTCTCGAAGGAAGGCAGCGTCGAAATCTATCGCAAGAAGAGCGGCAAGTCTGAAAAGTGAACGCTGAATAGCGAAGCGGGTGATAGTCTGTCATCGTGAGCGCTGAATAGTGAGGCGGGCGATAGCCTGTCATCCTGAGCGAAGCAAAGGATCTCCGCAGTTGATCTTTGCTTCCTCCGATGAACTGCTGAGATCCTTCGCTGCGCTCAGGATGACAGTTGGTTGGGCAGCGAACGCTGAAGGCGACGAATATGTTAGTGCCATTTGCGAAGTTCCACGGTCTCGGAAACGATTGGCTGGTCGTGGGAGCGGAAGGCCTTCCACGCTCGCTCGGGAAGTTCGCGCGGGCGATTCTGGACCGGCACACAGGCATCGGCGCGGATGGACTCCTGGTGCTTGCGCCGGCCCGGGAATCGAGCCACACCGCGCGCCTGCGCTTCTTCAATGCCGACGGCAGCGAAGCGGAGATGTCGGGAAACGGCATTCGTTGCGCGGGCGCTTTTCTGGCGGAACTCATGCCGGACCAACGCACGTTTCTTATCGAGACGCCGGCCGGACTGAAGTCCCTTGAAAAGGTAAAGGCAGGAGAGCGCACGTGGCTGTTTCGTGCCGGAATGGGGGCGCCGGTTTTGGAGCCTGAGAAGATACCGTTCAAAGGCGAAACCTCGACCGCGCCCGTCACACGGTTTGAGCTACGCACTCAACAAGGCCCGTTGCCGGTAACGGTGACGTCGATGGGCAATCCGCACTGCTCCATTTTCGTGGACGATATGCCGAACGATTGGGAGGCGCTGGGCCGCGAAATCGAAACGAATCCGCTCTTTTCGAACCGCACTAATGTCGAGTTTGTGAACGTGCTTTCGCGAGGGGAGATCGCCGTGTGCTTCTGGGAACGCGGCGTGGGCCATACCATGTCATCGGGAACGGGTTCGTGCGCCGCGACCGTGGCGAGCATCTTGAATGGCCTGACCGAGAGGCGGGTCCGCGTGCGCACCGAAGCCGGCGTGCTTGAGGTGGCTTGGCCCGCGAACGGAGAAGTCACGCTGACCGGCCCGGTGGAAAGAGTCGGTCGCGGCACCTACGAGTTTGGAGGCAAATCATGACCTCGCGTGAAAGAGTTCTCACCGCCTGCAAGCATCGCGAGCCTGATCGCGTGGCGATTGATTTTTCCGGGCATCCGTCCTCAGGTATCGCCGCCATTGCCTACGCCAAACTGCGCGACTATCTGGGCCTCCCCAAGCGAACGATTCGTGTCTACGATCCCATCCAGCAATTGGCGATCGTGGATGAAGACGTCCTTGAGAAATTCGGAATCGACGTCCTGGATCTCGGGCGCGGGTTCGCGCTCGATGACGCATGCTGGGCGGATTGGATTCTGCCCGACGGCACTGCCTGCAAAATGCCGGCGTGGGCATTGCCTGAAAAGGCAGACGGAAGGTGGGTGTTCCGCTCGAAGAGCGGCCGCGTGATCGCTCACATGCCCAATGGCGCGCTCTATTTCGAACAAACGTATTTCCCGTTTGCAGACGAAAAAGGGCCAACCACCATCCGCGAGGGAATGCAAGAATCGATGTGGAACGCTGTCGGAGGTCCCCCGGGCCCCTGGGTGAATCAGGAACAGTTGCGCGAGGGCGCAAGAAAGCTACGGCAAAAGACCGACAGAGCCATCCTGGGCGGCTTCGGCGGCAATCTGCTCGAGACCGGGCAGTTCCTGTATCGCAACGACTACTTCTTCATGCTTCTGGCGGGTGAACCCGCGAAGGCGCACAAGTTCCTTGACGAGCTTGTCGAAATTCACCTCGCGAACCTGGAGAAGTACCTGGCCGCGGTGGGAGACTCGATCGACATCATCAAGTTTGGCGACGATTTGGGGATGCAGAGCGGCCCGCAAGTTTCGCCCAAGATGTATCGGGAGTTCTTCAAGCCCCGCCACAAACTGATGTGGATGCGCGCCAAACAACTCGCCAACGTCGTCGTGATGCTGCACTGTTGCGGCGGAGTGAGGGAACTGCTGCCGGATTTGATTGACGCCGGACTGGACGCCATCAACCCCGTTCAGATATCCTGCGCCGGGATGGACGCCGCGGAGCTGAAGGCTGAGTTCGGAAAAGAGATGGTGTTCTGGGGCGGCGGTTGCGATACCCAAACCGTCTTGCCGAACGCGACGCCCGAGGAAGTGCGCCGCCACGTCAAGGAACAGGTGCGAATCTTAAGCCCCGGCGGCGGCTTCGTCTTTCAGCAGGTCCACAATATCCTCGCCTACGTCCCGCCGCAGAACGTTGTGGCGATGTTTGAGGCGGCCAGAGAGATCGGGTGATCCGATGATCGGGTGATCGGGTGAACGCCGAGTGAAGCGAAGTTTGCGAAGCAAGAATCAGGGCTGGGAACGGATTTCGAATTTCGATTTTCGGGGTTTCCTGTTCACCCGATCACCGGATCACCCGATCTTCGTCACGGTCGAACGTAGAGGTACACCTTGCTGATCACCTGGTTTTCGGAAGTGACTTCCACGGTCTCGGTCGGCTGCCAGCCCGGAACCTGAAAGTCGTGCGAGACGACGCGCGCTCCGGAACGAAGCTCGTGCTCGAGCTTCGGGCGCAGGCGCTCATTGACGGACGTGAGGAGGTACAGCATCACCACGGTGGCGTGGCGGACGTTGACCTCGAACATATTTTCGTGAACGATCTGAGCGCGGTCCTGGAGGCCGAGCTTTCGAATGCGGTCCGTGGATTTCTCGAAGAGGTCGGAATCGAGTTCCACCCCCACGGCGTGGGCGCCGAATTTCTGCGCCGCCATGATGACGATGCGCCCGTCGCCCGATCCCAGGTCGTAGACGACGTCGTCGGGTTGAACCTTGGCGACTTCGAGCATCTTCTGCACCACGGCCATGGGCGTGGGCACGTACGGAACAATGTGCTCCAGGTACTTTCCGGAATCGGTCGGAGAAGGCTCAATAGGTACGGATTGGGCGGAAGCCGCCTGGCAGAAAAACACCAAGGCGGGAACAAAGACCGCGTACCAGGCGCAGTCATGGATAAAGTCACTAAGCTTCTGAGCTCGTTGCATAGGACAATTCTATGGGGAGTGAGCGACATTGTCGAGGGGGCAGCTAGGGTCTGCGGCTTTTGATCGTAAGAACTCGATTAGTCTGTCATTCCGAGTGGTCATGGGCCTGCGGCCCACCCAAAGGGATGAAAATTCGCGCGAGTGGCCGGCCGGTGTACGATAGGGTCGGCGTGGAATTGTGAAGGCCCTCTTCGCTCTGGATGAGT
>Ga0116217_10003053_pt1 | contig 15338 bp, 11 predicted proteins | sample Sb_taG_6_FD_89697 | JGI IMG/M metagenome (GOLD analysis project Ga0116217, IMG submission 89697) | Peat soil microbial communities from Weissenstadt, Germany - Sb_50d_4_PS metaG | ecosystem: Environmental > Terrestrial > Soil > Wetlands > Peat | place: Germany: Weissenstadt | collected 2010-09-21 | reverse complement strand
CCGTCACAGAATTACCTATCCCCGCAGATAGCGAGGTCGTCCTTGAGGGTTACATAACCAACGAACTTAGAAAGGAAGGCCCCTTTGGCGAGTTCATGGGATATTACGCTGGTGGGGAATTCAATAATCCGGTAATCAGAGTAGAAGCTGCATATTACCGAAACAATCCCATAATTCTTGGGACTGCTCCAGGACGACCGCCATATGATTATTCATACTATAGATGTCCAATGAGGGCAGCTGTAATCTGGGATATTCTCGATAAAGCTGGAATCAAGAACGTTACCGGTGTTTGGTGTCATGAGGAAGGATACTCCCGCGCATTCTCAGTCATCTCACTAAAGCAAGCATATGCAGGCCACGCCAGACAAGCAGGATACGTGGCATGCCAGTCGCGCCCTGGCGTCTTTGGAGGCAGATTTGTTGTTGTCGTCGATGATGACATAGATCCTAGCAATTTGCAGGATGTAACGTGGGCAATGTGTAGCCGCTGCGACCCGAAGTCTGGGATCGAAATCATAAGGGACTCATGGGGAACTCCACTTGACCCTTTGATTGAGAGAACGCCAGATATGGGTATAGAAGAGTGCACGAGCTCACGTGCAATAATTTTTGCCTGCAAACCGTTTTCGAGACTCTATCACAATACATTTCCAAAAGTAGTCGAGTCTAGTCCCGAGATCAGGGAAAAGTTTGCGCAAAAATGGAAAAACATTCTCTGGTGACTCTACGGCTCAATCGACAAACCAGAACTCTAGTGCTGTAATTGTCGAATTTCTGCTCTGCCCCTCATGGCTGATGGAAGTATGGCAACTGCATCGATTACTCCGAAAAGTAACGCCGCAATTCTGAAACCATCAAAAAACTCTGATCTCGCAACCAATAGAGCTGACGAACCTCCAATCCCTTGTATTAGTGGAGCAAGACTGACGTAAGAAATGCCGAAAGTTAAGAAAAGTACGACCAGCCCGTAACCGGAAGTCAGACCTGTATTGAACATGGTCTGCCTAAATCCAGAGGCGATTCCTCGTCTGTTTTCAGGCACAGATCCCATGATCGCTCTAAGATTTGGAGGTGTAAACATTCCGTTTCCGATCCCGATTACTGCTAGAGCTAGAGCAATTTCGAGGTATGACGTGGCCATTCCAAAAGTCGATATTATCATGAGACCGGTTACGATCAAAACTAGGCCCGTAGTACAGAGAACTCTTGTCCCATAGATGTCTGAAAGCTTGGAACTGATCAACGAAGCAATCACGTAGGCACCTTCCAGAGGCAAAAGTCCAAGACCGGCTGTCAGCGCCGAATACCCGAGACCAATTTGAAGATAGAACGTGACGAGGACTAAGAGCCCAGACCATACGAGTGAGTTCAATAGCTGAGCAGAGTTTCCTCCGGCAAAAAGCCTGATCTTGAACAATCGAAGGTCTAGAAGCGGAGAAGAAGTACTTGCCTCTTGTCGAACGAAAATCGCGAGCAACAGGAAACCTACTAATAGAAAGAAAAATCCATCAACTTCCCCCGAACTGCCATAACTCAGATAGGTGACCGAAAGCAAAACTAATGTGAGACCGATGCTGAAAAATAATAAGCCAAACCAATCTATCTTCTTTGAACGATCTTTCGTTGAAACGTCTCTTAATCTCAAGTAAGCCCAGATCGTTCCAAAAATGCCTATCGGGATGTTTATGTAAAATAAACCTCTCCAATCAGTGATCGATAGAATAATACCAGAGAGCGTTAGTCCAGCAATCGAACCTACTCGAAGAGCTGTTTGATTTATCCCTATCATCATCCCGAGCTCCTTGGGAGGACTGGAATCAGTGACGATCGCTGCGCTGTTGGCCAAAATCATGCCTGCGCCGAGTCCTTGAATTATTCTGAATGAAATGAGTTGAAAGGGATCAAAAGATATCGCAGAAAGACCAGATCCTATCGTGAATACTAGAAAGCCTAGATTGTACAGCTTTATCCTGCCAAAGATGTCCGCGAGTCTTCCTATCAATAACAGACATATAGTGCTAGCCAGAAGGTAAGATTGACTAATCCAAACAAGTTCTTCCGGCCCGGCCTTCAATTGATTCGCAATAGTTGGCAGTCCAACGATAACTATTCTCGAATCAAGACCTGCCAACAATGTTCCTATCGTAGTTACTGTTAGGACAGTCCACTTGTATTGCATTCGCTATATCTATCCAATTGTCAAAATGGGGAAAGTTGAAGAAATTAAGCTCGTGGGAGAGGGATACCCTCACGATCGGGTAAGAGCCAACATATTTCTATTTGACTTCACACAGAATTGACACTTTTCGACCTCTTCTGCTGAATATTAAAATGTTGGAAGAAAGAGACATCGATAAATCCCGTCCAGAAATATCATCAGATGACATGAGGCGTTAATATTGGCAATTCTGCGTACCGAAGAGCTCGTTTCAAGCTCTTCTGGGTCATTTCTTGTGCTATAGCATAAAGGGTGGACTCCCTTTTGACATTTTGCAGTAATCTTACAGTAAGAGTGACCTATCGGAACTTCACTCCCGGCTGGAAGACAATCTCGCTATTCGGGAGCAGATATTCGGTGAGATAAGATCGCAATACGAGCTCGCTCTCGAAAGGATCCTCGGTATTACAGGGCAAAACATCTCCCGGAGAAAAACGTTCTCTTGACGTACTCGATCGAAGTACGTCTAGATTCCGGAATTGAAAAGGATGGAAGGCTCGGGTAATCTTGTGACACGAAACAATTCGAAGCCGCCTCCGTGTGATGCTTGAGGACTTTTCTCTTGCATATTGTGCACCCACCCTGTGAAACTACTGGAACTTACATGGAAATTTTATTCTATCCGGCACCATCGGGCGAGAACTCCCCGGACGATTACGCCTTTAAGATCCGTAATTAAAATACTGGAACTGAGGTAGTCGAGGCCTCAGGTCGAATATGAAGTTTAGTCTCCGGCGCAGGTGAACTCCTTGGCTTCCTCAGGAGTTAGAGCAGTCTCCTGGGAATAAAGGCACCAAGGACATGCAACGGTCGGATCTGGAACGCTCAGTCCGCACTTCGGACAGTAGATAACATAGATCTGAGGACGCGCCTGTTCAACAACTAGAGTCATGGTAAGAACAAGTTGCCAAGTTATATTAAAGGATAGTAATATTTTCGACGTAGTCTAATATTCGAGACGTACGCACTAAAAGCTAATGAACCTAGGAAGACTCTGGTGGCGTCTTCAGCGGAAACTCGATCCCGTACCTCTCCTCTATTTTCTTTAGCATGCTGAGTACTCTACCCTCCTTTGTGATTCCCTCCACCTGATGAATAAGTCTCAGGGATTCAAGCGCTCGCCTGCAAATTCTCGAGTTGTATGGCATCGACTTTATCGAAAGATACAGAGAATTCCTTTCTTCTTTGGAGACTTTCTTTCCATAATATCTTTCAATTGCACCGTCAAGTTGTCTGAAAGTATCAAGAAGGCACCTCTCTTCGCTCGTGTACCCGTAAAAGCAGTTCCTGCAGTTTGCCGAGAGAAGCTCCCTCATCGGTCCCTTTTCGTTGACACGAATGTGTCTCATTGGGTAGATATATCCTTGATCCTTAAGTCGTTCTACAATCTTGTATGCAGCACCGATCGTCAATCCCAGAGTGGACAGATTCTCGTAAATATCGGCGATCGAACTGCCAGTTCCTGAACACAGGCTGTTCATGATCACTTCTTCAGGCCAGGAAGGAAGCTCCGAAAGAAATTTCTCAAGTATGAGATCAACCTTCTTCCTGTCCACCTCATATTCCGTAAAGCCGTTGATGCGGGATTCGAAAACCGTTGCATCCAGAAGCTCTTCGAAGATCTTTGCACAGTGCTTTGAATCAAGACCAGTTATTTCAGAAACAGATTCGAGAGAAACTCCGCGGTTCCAACCCTTAGTCTGTAAAATGTAGATAACGGCCCAGAGGACCGCAAAATCCTGGTTCTTCCAGCTTCTTCTTAAAAACCACTCAAATTGCCGGAACGCCCTAATCGAGTCGCTCTTGTTGACAACATAATAAGTGTGGCCCTGCTTTCTCTTTTTCAAACCTAGCGAAGAACATAGGTCATCAAGAACGAGTTCTGCATGTGTTTTCATCGGGAAGATCAAGACCTTCCCCCCTGCGTTTTCGAGTACATAGGGTGGTAATCGGCCGTACAGCTCCTCGCTCCAATCCGATGGTGCAAATGAGCCCAGCAGGCTCAAGGCCGCTGGCAATTCAAAGATGTCCTATTGGTTGCGTAAACGAGGAAGCAGAACTTTAATGTTTCGTCTTATATTAGACTCGGTCTAATATAAGACCATGCGCTATTCTAGACTACTAAATGGTCATAAGATAAAATTCGCCATAAACGCTCTAATTTGAAGGGAATTGCCCAGCTTCAGCAGACCGAAGCAACCGTGCCAAGAGTGGGCCATTTAGTTGTTAGCGCCCAAGAGCAGTTTCTACGCATCCCGATTAACAGTGCCAAGTTTCAAAAGCCCCTAGGAAGGGTCTACATTATCCCAGATAGGTGCAAGGAATGCAACTACTGCTGGACTTTCTGCCCTAATGAAGTTCTAGAACTATCAGATGAGATGAACGCTAACGGGTACAGGCACCCGAGGGTCAAACAAGGCAAGGAGAACGATTGTGTCAACTGTGGTATGTGCACTTGGGTCTGCCCGGAGTTTGCAATTTTTACCGCTGAGGTGAAACCATGAGTCAGTATGCTGAAGATGGCTATCTCATACCTGGGAACTATTTTCTGATGGGTAACTTTGCATGCGTGGAAGCCGCGATAATGGCAGGTTGTAGGTTCTACGCCGGCTATCCAATCACCCCTTCCTCTGAGATCTTTGAGAGAGCAAGTACGAGATTCCCTCAGGTCGGTGCTACCGCGGTTGAGATGGAAGACGAGATAGGAAGCGTCGCCGCTTTGATCGGGGCATCGTATGCCGGTGCGAAAGTGATGACCGCCACATCGGGTCCTGGCTTTAGTCTCATGATGGAGAATATCGGTCTTGCATACATGATGGAGGCTCCTCTGGTCATTGTAAATGTCCAGAGGGCAGGACCAAGCACTGGCATAGCAACCCTGGTCGGTCAGGGAGACATGATGCAAGCAAAGTGGGGCACTCACGGCGACGTGGAAACCATAGTGTATTGCCCTAACAGCGTTCAGGAGTTCTTTGACCTCACCATCCAAGCATTCAATTCCGCGGAAAAGTTCCGCACCCCAGTCTACGTAATGGCGGATCAGGTGATCGCAATGATGTGGGAACGTCTTCAAATCCCTAGGCGGGAGGATATCGAAGTCAAGCAACGAACAGTCTTGGACCCAGAAGTGTTGGCTAGCCAACCACCGTTTGACTATTCTAATGACTTTCTTCCCATGCCAATTGCAGGAACAGGTTGCAGAGTCAACGTTGATAGCTTGACACACGATTCTAGAGGCTATCCCAGCATAGAGCACTCTGTTTCTGAGACCTTGACAAGACACCTCGTAGGAAAAATTACTGACCACGCCCGTGAGATATGGAAGTGGGAGGAGTTCTTCCTAGAAGATGCAGAGGTTGCGGTTGTTTCCTATGGATGTTCATCTCGGTCGGCCCTGAGGGCTGTGAAGATTGCGAGATCAAGAGGAATCAAAGCAGGTCTCCTCAGGCTAATCACTCCCTGGCCCTTCCCGGATGAGATAATCGAGAGGGTTAGCAGCAGGGTCAACACTCTCGTCGTCGCAGAGATCAATTACGGTCAGCTCGTCCATCCAATTCGAGAGCACTCAAGGTGTCCAGTCGTTGGGGCAAACTGGGCACCAGGAACTCTGATCGAGCCTAGTGCAATACTCGATGCTTTGCAGGTGGTGGTTCCGAGTTGACGCAGTCCATGTTGCCGGTTGGCGGACCGGAGATAAAGACAGAGTCTCACCAATGGGATTCACTGATTCGCTCCGAAAGATACCCTAACATCTGGTGTCCTGGCTGCGGAATAGGAATCGTTCTCTCTTCCTACATCAACGCCGTCCAAAAATCATCGATTCCCTCGGAGAAGCATGTCTGCATTTGTGGCATTGGATGCACCGGAAGAGTTGCTGGCTATCTCAATCTTGATTCATACCACACAACCCACGGAAGGGGAATCCCCTTTGCAACCGGTATGTCAGTGATCCGTCCTGACCTTGAGATCACTGTAGTCGCTGGTGACGGCGACATCAGCACTATTGGTGGAAACCACCTGATACACGCAGCACGAAGGAACACTGACCTCAACGTAATCATGGTGAATAATCTAAACTACGGAATGACTGGAGGACAACACGGAGCAACGACCCCTCTAGGAGCAAGGACTCACACATCTCCATATGGAAACGTCGAATCTCCATTCAACGTCCCCTACCTTGTCTCGGCAGCTGGAGCTTCCTTTGTCGCCCGCTGGACAACCATCCATGTGAGACAGCTATTTAGGGCAATCAGACGTATGATGGAAATAGAGGGCTTTGCGTTCCTCGAAGTTGTCTCTCCATGTCCACCAACTTTTGGCGAGTTCAACAACTATCCCGAAGCTTTGGACATGATGAAGTACTTCAGAGACAAATCGGTCGTGGACGACAACGCTGATCTTAGAGACATTACGATCACTGCACGTCCCGAAGACCCTATAGTTGTAGGCAACTTTGTTGACAGGCGCAAGCCTTCCTACCAAGAATTATTGAGCGGTCTACTCGAGAAATCCTCAGTGAAAAGTGTACGGGGAGGCGCAAACCAGTGAAACGGGAAATCAGAATAACTGGACTCGGTGGTCAAGGCGCCATAACTGCCGGCCACATCTTGGGTAGGGCGGCTGCGATTTATGATCGAAAGGAGGCAGTGATGACTGAAGGATATAGTCCATACATCACTGGAGGGTGGTCGAGGGCAGATATCATCATCTCGGATGATCCGGTAGATTTCCCTCTCGTATCAAGCATGGATGTCTTAGTTGCCATGTACCAGGAGGGACTGGAAACAAACCTGAGAATAGTAAAACCAAACGGGATTGCCATCTCAGAAAGTAGACTAGCAAGAACATTTGCGACAAATCAAACAGAGAAGCGAAGAGTTCTTTCGGTTCCTGCGGTTGCAGAAGCTGAGAGGCTCGGGAAGAAGATGCTGACAAACATTTTGATGTTGGGAGCTCTCGAAGCAATCGCTCCCGTTGTGAACCTCGACTCACTGAAAAAGGCCTTGGTTGACAGGTTTCCAAAAGCGGCTGAGCTCAACCTCAAGGCAATCGACACCGGCTATGAGCTTGGACTAAAGGCAGCCACGGAGTTGAAGATCACCATTGGCTGAAGAAGACCCAGATACAACAATACTTGTGATCGGCGGTGGCATAGCAGGGATACAGGCTGCCCTCGATGCAGCGCATGCTGGTGCTAGAGTTTCCCTCGTCGAGAAGGAAGCAACGATCGGAGGAAAAATGTCGGTCCTTGACAAAAACTTTCCCACGCTGGATTGTTCGATATGCATAGAGTCTCCGAAGATGAGCGATGTCGGACTACATCCGAACATAGAACTTCTCGCCCTTTCTGAACTTCAGAGTCTTGAGGGCGAGCCCGGAAACTTTAGGGCAACGATAATGCAGAATCCAAGGTATGTCACTGACGCATGCACAAGGTGTGGAGAGTGTGTACCAGTCTGCCCAATTGTTTTGAAGAGTGAGTTTGATGTTGGAATGTCTGCAAGAAAGGCAATCCACACCCCGATAGAGCAGTCAGTGCCGGGAGCTTACGTTATCGATTCCAAGAATTGCCTCAATAAACCACCCAACTTCCTACCCTGCAGCAGGTGCATGGATGCCTGCGGGCCAGACGCGATTAACTTCAACATGAGGCCGAAGGTCCTCGAAAGGAAGATTGCCTCCGTGGTTGTCGCAACAGGCTTTGACATGCTTGATCCCCTGATGCTTCCACAGTTTGGATACGGAAAGCACCCCGACGTTCTCACCTCAATGGAACTCGAACGTTTGCTCCAGGCGTCTGGTCCGAGCCTGGGCGAGGTCGTGAAACCTTCCGATGGAAGGCATCCGAAGAACGTTCTGTTCGTCCTCTGCGTCGGCTCAAGAGACCAGAGATTCTGCAACTATTGTAGCAGAATCTGCTGCATGTACAGCATCAAGGAAGCATACCAGCTCAAGGACCATGGAATCGAATCGGTCGATGTAGCGTATATGGACATCCGAGCGTACGGCAAGGGATTCGACGAGTTCTATGATCGAACAAGAAACTCCGGAGTCAGGTTCGTTAGGTCGAAGCCTGCAAAAGTTATTCCAAATGGCAAGAATCTGAGTGTCTTCTTCGAAGACACGGAATCAGGTACATCTGGGAAGACCAAGGAGGACTACGATATGGTCGTCCTTGCCACTGCAATCATTCCCCCAAAGAGCACAGTACAGCTGAGCAAGGTTCTTGGTGCGGAACTTGCGTATGATGGCTTTTTTGAGACTCGTGATGAGTCTGGAGATTTCGTAACAAGTACAAGAGATGGAGTCTACCTCGCTGGCTGCACCACGGGACCTAAAGACATACCCGACAGCGTTCTCGAAGCTGGCGCAGCTGTATCAAAAGCCCTAACTCATGTAAAGCATAGATCATGGCCGGAAGCCGCGCCAGTGGTTCAACTTGAGTCTGAAGGAGAACCAAGGATAGGAGTCTTTGCTTGCCACTGCGGTTCAAACATCGCAGGCATCGTAAACATCCCAGAGCTTGTCTCTTTCGCAAAGACGCTTCCAAATGTGGTACATGCCCAAGACCAGAAGTACTCCTGTGCAGCGAATACACTCAATGACATAAGCAGTGTCCTGAAGGAGAAGAAGATCAATAGAGTGGTAGTCGCAGCCTGCTCGCCAAAAACTCACTACTCCACGTTCCAAGGCTCACTCAACAGAGCGGGGCTCAACCCCTACCTCCTTGACATGGCCAATATCCGAAACATGGATTCTTGGGTACACAAGGAGGACAAAGAGGGAGCGCTCAGGAAGGCAAAGGACATGGTGAAGATGTCCGTGCTCAAAGCCCTAAACATGAAACCGCTTGAACCGATGAAGTTCCCGGTCACGCAGCGGGCACTTGTCATTGGCGGCGGAATCGCTGGAATCGTTGCTGCGACAAATCTAGCTTGCCAGGGATTCGAGACGCATCTCGTTGAAAGAGCCGAAAAGTTAGGCGGAGTGCTCAACGAATTGAAGGAAATCGCTCCCCTCGGGATCAAATCTAAGGATCTTCTCGACATTCTTCTAAAGGAATTGAATGAAAGTGGAGCGATATTACACTTAAACAAGAAGATCGAAAGCATTGGGGGTTTTGTTGGAAATTACGACATCCAGTTCTCAGATGGAACCTTGCTGAAAGCCGGAGCTGTTGTGCTTGCCACGGGAGCTCACCCCTACTCCCCAAACGAATTTGATTATCACAAGAATCCCAACGTCCTTACTAGTCTCGAACTTGAAGGAATCGCGGATAGCATCAATTCAAAGAACATTGCAATTATCTCCTGCGTCGGTTCGAGGAATGAAAAACTAGGCTGCTCCAGGTTCTGCTGCCAGACCATGATAGGTCAGGCAACCAAGCTCAAGGAAAGAGGAAACAATGTAACGGTGCTCTACAAGGACCTGAGGTCCTTTGTGAGATTCGGCGAAGAAGAATACGAAAAGGCGTGTAGAACTGGCGTCAACTTCATTCAATATCCGCAGAGCTCCCTCCCAGAGCAGTCTATCAAGCTTGATTCAAACCACTTGATCGTCAAGGACGAACTCCTAAGCGAAGAGCTTGAGGTTCCGGCAGACATTGTGGTTCTCAACGTAGGGCTCTCTCCAATCAAGGAGGAGGGCGGAGTGATCCAGCAACTCAAGGTCTCAACCGATCAAGCCGGCTTTACTTTGGAAAGCCATCCCAAGCTCGGACCGGCAGAGTCGATGGTCCAAGGAGTTTTCCTCGCGGGGACAACACAGTATCCAAAAAGCGTGAAGGAATCCGCAATCCAAGCACTTGCAGCAGCGGCAAAGGCCTCGTCAATAATCTCACGGGACGAAATTGAACGCGAACCATTTGTCGCAGTTGTAGATCCTCTGAAATGCACGAAGTGCGTTAGGTGTATTCCCGTCTGCCCATACAACGCCATCAGAGGAGAGCTCGGCAAGAAGATCGAGTTCATCGCTGCGATGTGCCAAGGCTGCGGAACCTGTGTCGCAGAGTGCATGGTCGAGAGCGCCCTAACGCAAGAGGGTTTCACAGACCGACAAATCATGGCTCAGATTGATGCGGCGCTCTCGGAAGAAGCCTCAAAGAAGGTTCTCATCTTCGCATGCAACTGGTGCTCATATGCCGGAGCCGATCTGGCAGGAGTAATGAAGATCCAGTACCCATCGAATACCAGAATCATTCGAACAATGTGCTCCGGCAGGGTATCACAGAAGCTCATGCTCTACGGATTTGCAAGGGGAGCCGGGGCAGTACTTGTAACAGGATGTCATCCCGGCGATTGTCACTACATTAGCGCAAACCAGCAGACGCTGAAGAGGGTCGAGAAATGGAAGCACCTCTTGAAGACAAGAGGGGTTAACCCGGACAGGCTCCAGCTCTGGTGGGTAAGCGCCGCCGAGGGAAAGCGGTTTGCTGAGAAGACAAGGGAGATGGACGAACTACTCAAGCATCTTCCGGGTGAGGAACTGGAGTCAACCACCCTCAAGATCAAGGTTGCTTCGAGGAGTCCTCCGACAGGAGTGGGTGCAAGGAGTTAGTGATGAGCAAATGGCTATGAAAACCGTTCTAAAAGAGGAACCAGATTTTGCCAAGAGGGTGAGAGATATGTCGGGAGAGATGCTTTCGCTCTGCTACCAGTGCGGAACCTGCACCGCTTCTTGTCCGATGGGAGTGCCGGTGAGGCGCCTGATTCGTTCTTCGCAGTTAGGGCTGAAGGATTTTACCTTGGCGAATTGCGATCTTTGGAACTGTGCGACATGCAAGCTCTGTGAAACAACGTGTCCCAGAGGAGTCCAGATCACTGGCATACTTCATGCGCTCCGCGTCATCGGTTACGAAGAAAAGAAGAGTCCGAAGAAACTTGACGAGCCACTCTGGGGAGTCTATGAGGATGCAAACCCCTGGCGCGGGAAGAAGGGTGACAGAGCAAAATGGGCCGAGAGTTTAGGCATAAAGGACGCAGAGAAGAGTAAGGCAAAGTACCTACTTTACGTCGGCTGCGCCGCATCTTTTGATCCACGTCTCCAGAAGATAACCCGATCCTTGGCAAAGGTCCTGAGCGAAGCAGACGTCGATTTCGGAATCTTGGGAGAAAAGGAAAACTGTTGCGGTGACGTGATTTACCATATAGGCGAGGAAGGCTTTCTTGAGGAGCTAGTTCAGAACAATCTGAAGGAGTTTGAGAAAACAGGAGCAGAGGCAGTCATCTCAATTTCTCCCCATTGCTTCAACATGTTCAAATCTGTTTATCCGAAGTACGGAAAGATGATTCCAGCCTACCACTACACTGAGCTACTCTCGGAGTTCATGGACAAGGATCTCCTTCCAATGGTCCCCTCAGATGACAAGCTTACGGTCACTTATCACGATCCATGCTATCTTGGACGATATCACGGGATCTACGAGGGGCCAAGAAAAATCCTTGAGGGCTTGCCGGGTGCCTCCATGACGGAGATGACGGACAACAAGAGCAACGCTCTCTGTTGCGGCGGAGGTGGTGGGCAGATGTGGATGGAATCGATTGGCGAGAGGCCAAGCCATCAGAGAGTGCTGCAGGCGGTTGACTCAGGTGCATCAATCTTGGCGACATCATGTCCTTACTGCGTACAGAATTTTGAGGACGCAGCGAAGACAAAGGGAGTCCTGAACTTGCAGGTGATGGACGTGGCCGAGATTGTAGCAAAGTCAATGAAGGTTGAGGTATAAGAAAATGCAAGTAGTAGTTGAGAAAGAATCTGAAAGTAAGAAGACAGGTGGCGTCTTTGTCTTCCTTGAGCAGACCGGAGGAACTCTCGAGACGGTTTCGCTTGAAGTTCTCGGAAAGGGAAGAGCGATCGCTGATCAGTTAGGCGTTAGTCTAGCTGGAATTCTGCTCGGAGAAAATCTCGAAGAAGCCTTCAAGGAGTGCGCATTCAGGGGCGCGGACCTTGTCCTTGTTGGGGAATCTCCGCTTCTGGGAGATTTCACAACGGAGGCCTATTCCAAGGTCATATCTGGGGTTGTGAAGGAGTACGATCCAGATATCTTTCTTGTTGGCGCAACTCACAACGGCACGAGCCTAGCTGCGAATCTGGCGATCCAGTTACATGCGGGTTTGATGGCTCATGTAGTCGACCTTGACGTCGAGAAGGAAACAGGAAAGCTCCTCGGATCAGTCCCTGGATTCGGAGGAAACATCGTCGCGGTCTGCAAGTGCAAGAAGGGCAGACCGCAGATGGCAACCGTTCGTCCCGGGATATTCAAACCGCTTCCAATCTCGGAGTCACTCAAGGGGACTGTTCAGCCGATCAAGCTTGACGCGCTCAAACCTGAAGACGTGAAGTGTAGAGTAATCGAAAAGTCGGTCGGAGAAAGTGTTGAGATAAGCCATGCAGAGAAGGTCGTCGTAGCTGGGCTCGGATTGAAGGAAGACATGACTCTTGCGAAAACACTTGCGAAGAAGATCAGTGGAATTTTGGCAGTTTCAAGGCCAGTCGCAGACAAGGGTGCAGCTCCTAAGGATCTTGTAGTAGGTTCGACAGGGTCAAGTCTCAACGCTAAGCTCGCCTTAGTTTTAGGCGTAAGCGGTGCGGCCCATTTTTCCTCTGGAATCAGGGACGTAGAAACAGTGATAGCGATCAACTCTGATCCGGACGCGCCAATCTTTAGCCAGGCCGATTACTGTGTGACTGGAGACCTTTTCAAAATCGTACCGGAACTTGTTTTGGAGCTCGAATCCAATGGAGGTGCAAACTGATGAAGCAGGTCGTATGTCTCAAGGTGACCCCAAAGATTGAGCAACTCAAGTTCGACGAGGTAAAGAAGACCATGATCCGCGAAGGCGTTGAGAACGAGATCAACGAGGCGGACAAGAATGCTCTAGAAATGAGTCTGAGCGTCCGGGATAAGCTGGGCGGACAGGTTGTTGTCCTATCGATGGGACCTCCAGCGTTTGATCCTTACCTCAAGCTCGCGATTGCGATGGGAGCTGATGACGCGATTCTTTTGAGCGACAGAGCTTTCGCAGGCGCAGACACATACTCGACTTCGCTCGTCCTTGCAACAGCAGTCAAGAAAATCTCCGATTATGATCTGATTTTCTGCAGCGAAGCTTCCTCTGACGGAAGTACAGAACAGGTTTCCCCAAGCATCGCAGCTTGGCTTGGAGTTCCACTGATTAGCTACGTGGGTAACATGTCCGTGAATGATGGCCGGGTCCAAGCTAAAAGAATCATCCGAGGTGGCTATGAGGTCATTGAAACCACTCTTCCAGCACTCCTAAGCGTCGAACTTGGTTGCAACACTCCGAGGTTTCCAGATTTCAGGAGAAAAAGGTGGGCAGAGAAGGAATTCAAGACTACGGTCTGGGGCATAAATGATCTTGGACTGAGTCCAAACGAGGTTGGTCTGGAAGGCTCCCTGACCAGCGTCAATGAGCTGAGGCACATGAGATCGCCGCAAAGAAGGAAAGAGTTTCTTACAGGAGAGCCGAAACAGGTTGCTGCAAAGCTTGCTGAGATAATCAGAAACACTGCCTAATTTCTTGACTTGTACTGATGAGATAGTTTATGAACTTGGACCATTCCCAGAAGACCGAGATTGGAGTGGTTGGACTAGATTTGTTCAGCGTTCCGACTACCTCAGTGTGAACCAAGTTGTGTGAACATCTTGAGATTGAGGAATTTGGAGCTTACGTTATCCGTCGGGGCAAGAGAGAGGAAACTGCTACCCTCCTGAAATGTAGCTCATGTGGGAAGTTCTTGACACTCGATACCAAGGTAGTCCCCAAGAGGAATATTCTCGGAAAGACCAGTATGGCAAGGGAGAATATGCGAACGGTAACCGTCCTGCTCAACAGCGATATCTACGAAAGAATTCAGAAACTCATCGGTGAGGAAAGCCTTAGAGGGAATCAATCAAAGGTCATGAACGAGCTGCTAGGTCTTGGTTTGCATTACTACAATACGATCATACCGAAAGCTCACAACTAGAAATCCTAATTTCTACGATCCTGTTTGCAACCGTATAAACAAGAAGATAAAAAAAGGCTGGTTTTAAACTCTAGACTATAACGGAAAAGTGCCGGAGACGAATGTAAGATTATGACAAAAACCATGTAAGATTTGCATAAGAAAAGAAGCTATCTGATACCGCAACACGCGGAGCTATTATATTACGAAAGTAGTTTTGTTAACAGCGAAATTATTCATGGAAAATTTCTAGGCGGCTAGTTTGTTCGACCGCGTTATTTCTAAGAAGAACCTGCTGGTCCAAATAATATTTGCAACTGCAATTCTTGCCATTCCACCCATAGTCTTTGAGAAGCTCACCTACTACTATTACGCAACAGCCAGCCCCACTTTTGGTACCTTTTCAGTCGATAGGTTCTGGTTTGACATCATATGGTTCTGCATCGCTGGAGCAGTAGTCACCATCATTGTAGGCAGAAACACAAAGGCGGTCATTCTTCCGCCGTTCTTTGGGTCATTGATATTTACTATCACAGCATACGTCGCACCTCTATGCACGATAAAGGAGTGTTACATAAGTTCAACCGACGGGCTTGCACCCCTCAGAGACTTTCTACTATTTGCTTCTTTGGCAGTGATAACCTCTTCCGCTTCAATGAAGACCTGGAGCAATGAGAAACGATCTTCATTTGATAGGTCATTTCAATTAGGCGTTACGACACTCGTGGCCTTTGCCCTGAGTTTCTTCCCGGTGATGCACTTATTTGCCGGAGTGAGCGCTCCCTATCCTGTAAACTATCTCCAATGGTTTCTGGCTGGAGCACCTGCCGGTCTGGCCGGCTCGATGTTGATGCTCGATCGCGGAACTATGAGTGGAGTTGCCTCGAAGCTCATCGCGGGCCTTGCTGGCGTGAGCCTTGCGATCGGTCTCGGCGTAGAAATTCCATGCGAAGACTGTAGCGGCTATCCGACTTCAATTGTATCGATATTCCTGCTTGCTGCTGCATTTTGTGCTCCTGCAATTGTTCTAGAGGTTAAGAGGCGACGAGCTGTCTTGACCCCTAACAGACTCGCTAGAAAGGCGCCCGGAATTGTTACTACTGCAACCATAGCAGTGGCAATCATCTTACTCTTGAGCCTATTCTTT
>Ga0116217_10003052_pt1 | contig 15342 bp, 14 predicted proteins | sample Sb_taG_6_FD_89697 | JGI IMG/M metagenome (GOLD analysis project Ga0116217, IMG submission 89697) | Peat soil microbial communities from Weissenstadt, Germany - Sb_50d_4_PS metaG | ecosystem: Environmental > Terrestrial > Soil > Wetlands > Peat | place: Germany: Weissenstadt | collected 2010-09-21 | reverse complement strand
CGGTGTCGTAGATGCGCTTCACGCCATCCAGGTCGGCCTTGGGGATCTTGTGCCCGAGCAGCGCGATCCGGGGGTTGACCTTGCGCCGCAGGAGCCCGCGCAGCACCACGGGCAATGAGGCCAAAAGCTCCCTGCCGGCGGCGGGGTGGAACTTGCCGAACCATGAGTTGCCCCCGTAGGAGCGGGGGATCAGCTCGGCCTCGTGCATGAGCCCGTAGTCGCGGATGAGCGTCGTGACCGCCTGCTCGTGGCGATGCCCGTTGTTGGCGTCGACGATGTGCTCGTCCTCCCCGGCGATGCGCCGCAGGCGCATGATCTGACCCATGGGGTTGACGTCCTTGGGGCAGGCCTCGACGCACTTGAAGCAGTGCGTGCAGTCGTAGATGCCCTGCGGGTCCTGGGCGAGATCCTCCAGGCGCTCGTGGCGCTCGGCGTCGCGCGGGTCGCCGACGAAGCGGTAGGCCTTGGCCAGCGCGGCGGGTCCGATGAAGCCGGGATCGACCTCCATGGTCAGGCAGTCCGATACGCAGGCGCCGCACTGGATGCAGGCCATCGACTGCGTGACATCGACCATGTTCTCGCGCGGCACGATGTACTCGCGCTCGGGCACGGGCTGCTTGTTGATGAGCCAGGGGGTGACGCGCTGGACCTTCTTCCAGTGCACGGCATCCATGTCCACGACGAGGTCCTTGATGACAGGCATGTTGCCCATGGGCTCGATCTCGATGACGCCGTCGGGCGAGGCCGCGCGGGCGTGGTCCAGATGCGTATGGCAGGCCAATCCCGGTTCGCCGTTGATGCGCACGCCGCAGGAGCCGCAGATGGCGGCGCGGCAGGAGCAGCGAATGCCGATGGAGCCGTCGAAGCGGGCCCTGGCCTGGAGGATGCCCTCTAGCACCGAGCGGTGGGGCTCGAGCTCGATCGTGTGCTCGTCCCAGTAGGGAGCCTCGCCGGACTCGGGGTCGTAGCGGCGGAGCTTCAACGTGAACTCCTCCGGCGGGCGGCGCGTGTCGGCGCCGGTGGTGGTGTCCGTCGCGGCCATCAGTACTTCCTCTCCTCGGGCTGCCACTGGGTGATGGTGATCGGCGCGTAGCCGACCTCCGGCCCCTCGGGGCTCTGCGTGATGGTGATGTGCTTGAGCCACTCCTCGTCCAGGCGCTCGGGGAAGTCGGTGCGGAACTGCGCCCCGCGCGACTCCTTGCGCTCGAGCGCCGCGACCACGATCGCCTCGGCGCAGTCGAGCATGTAACCCAGCTCGATGGCCCCCAGGACATCCTGGTTGAAGACCGTTCCGCGGTCGTCGATGTAGGCGCTACGGGACTCCTCCTGCAAGCGCTTGACCACTTCGAGCGCCTGCTCCAGCCCCGTCTGGTCGCGGTAGACGGCGACGTGCTGGTTCATGGTCTCGCCGAGCTCGCGCTTGATCTCGGAGATCCTGCGCCCCTCGCGTGCTCGCGCGAGAATCCCATCGATCAGGGCGATGTCCTCGCGCAGACGCGCGTCGGAGACGGAGGGTATGGCCATCGATGCGGCCCGTGCGGCGGCGTGCTCGCCCGAGCGCCGTCCGAAGATGAGGGTGTCCAGAAGCGAATTGGCCCCCAGGCGGTTGCCGCCGTGAACGGAGACGCAGGCGACCTCACCGGCGGCGTAGAGGCCGGGAATGGAGGTGGCGCCGTTCACATCGGTCTTGATCCCACCCATGATGTAGTGCTGGCCGGGGCGGATCATGATCGGTTCGCGCGTGATGTCAACCCCCGCGAAGTCCTTGCCGATATTGACGATCTCGCGCAGGGCCTCGAGCGTGCGCTTGCGCGGCACCTTGGTTATGTCCAGATAAATGCCTTCCCCGTTGGGCCCCACGCCGCGGCCCTCGAGAATCTCGGTCTGCTCGGCGCGCGAGACGACATCGCGCGAGGCCAGGTCGAGCTTGTTGGGCGCATACCTTTCCATGAAACGCTCGCCGTCGGCATTGAGCAGAACGGCGCCCTCCCCGCGCGCGCCCTCGGTTATCAGAAGACCGTTCTCGACGAGCGTCGTGGGGTGGTACTGGACCATCTCCATATCCATCAGTGGCGCACCGATGCGGTAGGCCTGCGCGATGCCATCGCCGGTGACGATGAGGGCATTGGTGGTGGGGTTGTAGGCCTGCCCGGCCCCCCCGCAGGCGAGGATGGTGTTCTTGGCGTGAAAGGTCTCCATGCGCCCCGAGCGCACGTCCCGCGCGATCACCCCGCAGCAGCCGCCGCTCTCATCCTGCACAAGCGAGGTGACAAACCACTCCTCATAGCGATCGACCTGCTCGTGGTGCTTCATCAGCTGCTCATAGAGAACGTGCAGTATCGCCTGCCCCGTGATGTCGGCGACATAGGCGGTGCGCTTCATCGAGGCCCCGCCGAAGGCGCGCAGGTCGAGCTGGCCGCTGTCGTTGCGGTGGAAGGTCACGCCGATGTGCTCCAGGTGCATGACCTCGTGGGGGGCCTCGGAGCACATGATCTCGATGGCGTCCTGATCGCCGAGGAAATCGGAGCCCTTGACGGTGTCATAGGCGTGCGAGCGCCAATCGTCGTCGACGGCGATGGCGGCGTTGATGCCCCCGGCGGCGGCGACCGAGTGCGAGCGCACGGGATGTACCTTGCTCACGATCCCCACGCTGGCGCCCGCTTGGGCGGCGGCGAGCGCGGCACGCTGGCCCGCGAGGCCTGCTCCGATGATCAAAACGTCGTGTGCCGGCATATCCGGTCCGGCACTCTATACGCCCGCGGCGGGCCGCAGTGCCTGGCGGATGCGCGCGACGGTGACGACGCCCCGCAGGACCCCTTCGCCGTCGACGGCGACCATCGCCCCGAGGCGCCCGAGGCCCTCGGAGCGCAGAAGCGATTCCAGCGGCTGGTGCTCGTCGATGCGCACCTGGAGGTTGTCCTCGAGCACGTCCACGACCTGCAGCGCGGGCCGCCCGGCGGCGATCTCTGCGTTCAGGCGCTCGGAGCGGATCACCCCGAGGAAGTGGCGCGCGGGATCCACGACGGCGAACCAGGGCCAGCGGTAGCGCCCGAAGAACTGCTCCTGGGCGTCGATGAGGCGCAGATCGGCGGGGATCGTGACGGGCTCGGTGTCCATCACGTCCGCCACCGTGAGACCTTGGATGCGCTGCCCCATGCCCCCCTGCACGACCGCCATCGAGGCCCCCTGGTAGACGAAGAGCGCGATCGCCGCTAGCCAGACGCCGCTGAGGCTGCCGTTGAGGCCAACCCACACCAGGCCGCCGGCGCCGAGCAGCAGCGCGAAGCCCTGTCCCGCGCGGCCCGTGGCGCGCGTGGCGCGATTGCGGTCGCCGGTGATGCGCCAGATGACGGCGTGGGCGATCTGGCCGCCGTCGAGCGGGAAGGCGGGCACGAGGTTGAGCACCAGCACGAGCAGGTTGAGCATGAACACCCAGCTCAGCCAGAGCCCCGCGGGCGTGGCGCGCACGCCTTCGTTGACGGTGGCGACTTCGAAGAAGTTGCCGGCCAGCGCCGCCCCGGCGAGGCCGCTGAGAACGACTATCCCCAGCGTCACGAGCGGCCCGGCGAGCGCCACGCGGAACTCCGGTCCGGGGCTCGTGAAGGCGCCGTTGGTGCGCGTGATGCCCCCGAGCGCCCACAGCTCGATGCCGGCGACCTGCAGGCCGTTGCGCCGGGCGACCAATGCGTGCCCGAGCTCGTGGAGGATGAGCGAGACGAAGAAGGAGAGCACGCTGGCGACCGTCACCAGGTAGGCGGTGTCCTGCGAGCCGCCCAGCATGCGGTGGAATTCGGGCGTGAGCACGAAGATGAAGAGGAAGAGGACGAAGAACCAGCTCAGGCCCACGCCGACGCGAATGCCGAAGACGCGCATGAGCTGGATGGAGCCGCGAGTGGGCATGACCCTCATGTTAGGAGGGTAGTTGCGTACTCAACGCCATATCCCTGCGTCCCCGCGCGGAATTGGCCTGCGCGGCCACCTTCCCATCCAATTCCCGGCCGGGGGGGTTTCCCTTACACCTGCGGCCGGCCGCGCGCGATGATCGCCTCGAAGTCGCTGCCGGGAGGAAGCGTGCCGTACTCCAGCCCCGCATCGCGGCCGAGGCGGGCGGCGCAAAAGGCGTCGGCGACGGCGGGGTCGCCGTGGCGCACCAGCAGCGAGCCCTGCAGCGCGAGGGCCATGGCCTCGACGACGCGCCTTGCGCGGGTCTCCAGCGTGGCGGGGTCCTTGAACTGACCTTCGAGCTGGGCGAGGTGGGCATCGAGGCGGGCATCGGCGCTCTTGGCCTCGTTCACCTCCCGCAGGAAGACCTCAAGCGTTCGCGGCGTGCGCACGAGCGCGCGCAGCACATCGAGGCTCATGACGTTGCCCGAGCCCTCCCAGATCGAGGCCAGGGGGGCCTCGCGGTAGAGGCGCGGCATGCCGGACTCCTCCACGTAGCCATTACCGCCGAGGCACTCCAGCGACTCGAAGGCGTGATTGGGGGCGCGCTTGCAGACCCAGTACTTGCCCACGGCGGTGGCGAGGCGCTTGAAGAGGTGCGCGTCGCTGAGATCGTCGCTGCCGGCGCCGCTCTCGGAGCCCGCCCCGCTATCGGGGCCCGCCTCATCGTAGGCGCGCGCGAGGCGCATGGCCAGCATCGTGGCGGCCTCGGACTCGAGGCAGAGATCGGCGAGGACATTGCGCATGAGCGGCTGCTCGATGAGGCGCTTGCCGAAGGCGCTGCGGTGCGCGGCGTGCCAGGTGGCGGCGACGACGCCCGCGCGCATCCCCGCGGCGGCGCCGATGACGCAGTCCAGGCGCGTGTGGCCGACCATCTCGATGATCGTGGGCACGCCCCGTCCGGGCTCGCCCAGCATACGCGCCCAGGTGCCGTGGAACTCGACCTCCGAGGAGGCGTTGGAGTGGTTGCCGAGCTTGTCCTTGAGGCGCTGGATGTGAAAGGGGTTGCGCGTGCCATCGGGGAGCACGCGGGGCATGAGAAAGCAGGAGGGGGCGGGTGGGTTCGTATCTGTTGTCTGGGCGAGCACGAGGAAGATGTCGCACATGGGCGCGGAGCAGAACCACTTGTGCCCGGTGATCTCGTACTCGGCCCCCGCGCCGCCGCCGTTGAGGGGGCGGGCGACGGTGGTGTTGGCGCGCACGTCCGAGCCGCCCTGCTTCTCGGTCATGGCCATGCCGGCGATGGCCGAGCCCTTCTGCGCGGCCGGCACCAGGCGCGGGTCGTAGGTTTTGGCGGTCACCAGCGGCTCCCACTCCGCGGCCAGCTCGGGGGTGGCGCGCAGCGCGGGGACGACGGCGAAGGTCATCGTGATGGGGCAGGCGAAACCCGCCTCGGCCTGCATCGCGGTCATGTAGAGCCCCGCGCGGGCCACGTGCGCGGCCGGCTCGGAGGAGGTCCAGGGGAGCGAGTGCAGCTCGTTCTCGATGCCCATCGCCATGAGGCGGTGCCAGGCTGGGTGGAACTCGACCTCGTCGATGCGATTGCCGTAGCGGTCGTGGGTGCGCAGGATGGGCTTGTTCTCGTTGGCCTGCCGGCCCCACAGGTCTTGGGGCCCACCCACCCCGCCGACGAAGCGGCCGAGCTCGGCGGCGCGCTCCCTTGCCCAGCCGCCGCCCTCGCGCCGCAGGGCCTCCACGAGGGGGAGGTTGCTGGAGAAGACATCGATGCCCTCCAGCGGCGGGGTCTGGTTGAAGACCTCGTGGGTCTGCCAGGAGGATGAGTCCTGGCCCGAGGAGGATGAGTCCTGGCCCGGAATGCGAACAGTGGCGGCCATCACAGGAGAGGTTACTCCTTCCGGGCCGCACCGCCCGGGCGATCCGTGGGTTGCTCCCCCCGGTCATCCCCCCGCGATAGCATCGCCACCCCCGTGGCCAAGATCCCCGTGAAGAACCCCATCGTCGAGCTCGACGGCGACGAGATGACGCGCATCATCTGGTCCTTCATCAAGGAGCAGCTGATCCTCCCCTACCTGGACGTCCATCTGGAGTACTTCGATCTGAGCATTCAAAGCCGCGACGCGAGCGAGGACCGCATCACGATCGAGGCGGCCGAGGCGATCAAGCGCCATGGCGTGGGCGTGAAGTGCGCCACGATCACCCCCGACGAGGCGCGCGTGAAGGAGTTCGCTCTCAAGCAGATGTGGCGCAGCCCCAATGGCACGGTGCGAAACATCCTCGGCGGCGTGATCTTCCGCGAGCCGATCGTGATCGCCAACATCCCGCGCCTGGTGCCCGGCTGGCGCAAGCCCATCGTGATCGGCCGCCACGCCTTCGGCGATCAGTATCGCGCGACGGATATGGTCGTCGATCGCCCGGGCAGGTTGACTCTGCACTTCACACCCGGCGACGGCGGCGAGCCCATCGAGCTGGAGGTGTTCGACTTTCCCGGTGGCGGCGTGGCGATGGCGATGTACAACCTCGACGACTCCATTCGCGATTTCGCGCGAGCCTCGCTGCGCTATGGGCTGGAGCGGGGCTATCCGGTGTACATGTCGACCAAGAACACCATCCTCAAGCGTTATGACGGCCGCTTCAAGGACCTCTTTCAGGAGATCTACGAAGGCGAGTTCAAGTCGGACTTCGAGGCCGCCGGCATCACCTACGAACACCGCCTGATCGACGATATGGTGGCCGCTTCGTTGAAGTGGGAAGGCGGTTATGTGTGGGCCTGCAAGAACTACGACGGCGACGTGCAGAGCGACACCGTGGCGCAGGGCTTCGGCTCGCTGGGTTTGATGACGAGCGTGCTGATGAGCGCCGACGGCAGGACCGTCGAGGCCGAGGCCGCGCACGGCACCGTGACGAGGCACTATCGGATGCACGAGCAGGGCAAGCCGACCTCGACGAACCCAATCGCCTCGATCTTCGCGTGGACGCGCGGCATCGACGCGCGCGGGCGCATGGACGGGACGCCCGCGGTGAGCGAGTTCGCAAGGACGCTGGAGCGCGTGTGCGTGGAGACGGTGGAAAGCGGAAGGATGACCAAGGACCTCGCCCTGCTCGTGGGTCCCGATCAGGAGTGGCAGACGACGCAGGAGTTCCTGGCGTCGATCGACGAGAACCTACTTGAGGAGATGAATCAGTGAGCAATCCCGTAAAAGTGGCCGTCACCGGCGCCGCCGGCCAGATCGGCTACGCGATCCTCTTTCGCATCGCCAGCGGCCAGATGCTGGGCGCGGACACGGAGGTGGCGCTGCGCCTCCTGGAGATCCCTCAGGCGGTGAAGGCCGCGGAGGGCACCGCGATGGAGCTCGACGACTGCGCCTTCCCGCTGCTGGCGGGCGTGGAGGTGACGGACGACCCGGGCGTGGCCTTCGATGGCGTGAACGTCGCATTGCTGGTGGGCGCGAGGCCGCGCACCAAGGGCATGGAGCGGGGCGATCTGCTGGAGGCCAACGGGGGCATCTTCAAGCCCCAGGGCGCCGCCCTGAACGCCCACGCGGCACCGGATGTGAGGATATTGGTGGTGGGCAATCCGGCCAACACCAACTGCCTCATCGCGCGCAGCCACGCGCCGGACATCCCGGTGGAGCGCTTCACCGCGATGATGCGCCTGGATCACAATCGCAGCGTGGCGCAGATCGCGCGCAGGGCCGGAGTGAGGGTGGCCGACGTGAGGAACGTGAGCGTGTGGGGCAACCACTCGGCCACGCAGTACCCCGATGTGGCGCATGCGAAGATCGGCGCCAGGCCCGCCGCCGAGGTGATCGGCGATCAGAAATGGGTGGAGGACACGTTCATCCCCACCGTGCAGAAGCGCGGCGCGGCGATCATCGAGGCGCGAGGCGCCTCCAGCGCGGCCTCCGCCGCGAACGCGGCGATCGAGCATGTGCACGATTGGGTGCTCGACACCCCCGCGGGCGACTGGGTCTCGATGGGCGTGGCCGGCGACGGCTCCTATGGCATTCCCGAGGGCATCGTCGCGGGTCACCCCTGTACGTGCAGCGGGGGAGAGTGGTCGATCGTGCAGGGCCTCGACATCGACGATTTCTCCCGCGCCAAGATCGATGCGAGCGTGAGGGAGTTGCAGGAAGAGCGCCAGGCCGTGCAGGACCTCGGCCTCATTTAAAACAAACGGGTCAAACGGGGCGCCGTGCCAGAGTCACGAGCGCCCCGCTGTACCGCCTTGCCTTGCTGTGGTTCCTCTCAGCGCGGGCTGTGAGCTTCAACCCGCTATGAGCTCAGCTCTCACTTCGGGTGCCAGCCCCTCCCCTGCTTCTTAACCTTCCCTTCCTGTTCCAGGCTGGGAAGCACGCGGTAGAGGTAGTTCTGCTTGATGCCCATGCGCGCGGCGAGCTCGGGGATGGTGACCCCGGGCTGCCCCGTCACGATCGACAGCGCCTGCGCGGAGCGCGTGCCGCTGCCCTTGCGCCGGCCGGGCGGACGACCGCGCCGGGCGGGCGCCTTGGTGGCGGTGGCCGTGGCCGCCGCCGTCGTCGATGCCGCTCCCCGACCGCTTCCGGGCGGACGACCCGGTCCGCGACCGCTGCCTGCCGGGCGACCCGGTTTACGACCGCTGCCGGCCGGGCGGCCGGGTTTGCGACCGCTGCCCTTGGGACGGCCCGGCTTGCGACCGCTGCCCTTGGGACGACCCGGCCCACGGCGGGCGGGAGCGGCGGCGGTGGCACGGGTGGCGGGCGCTGCTCCACCGACCCCCTCCAGCGCGGAGGCCGCTGCCTCCAGGCGTTGGTACTCGTCGATCAGCGGCCGCAGCTCGGCCAGCCGATCCTGGATCTCCTGGCGCTTCTCGTCGAGAAAATCAGTCACGTTCGAGTCCTGTTCACTAGAGCGGATGTGATGTGCACCACATCATTATTTCCCATGTTACCTTACACCTTACACGAATACTCAATCGTGTCATACCCATGCAAGACGAGAACCATGTTAGGGAACGATGCGGACACCCTTAATTCTCCAGCAGCGCCCGCAGCCGCTCGAGCGTGTGTGTGGCCTCGCGCTGGGGCATACCGCCCACCAGCGCCCGGCTGACAAGCGCGCCGAGGGGACCCAGCGGCGGGTGGAACTCATTGGCATAGTCAAAGCGTGTGCATCCGTCGCGCTCTTCCAGCAGCGTGTACTCCGTGCGAGCGCGCGAGCGCGCCGGTCCGCGACCTTCCCATACCGCGTGCCGATCGGGTTGACAGTCGGCCAGGCGCCAGTGCACATCGAGCGTGACGCCGCGCAGGTGGACGCGCTGGTCCATCTCAAATCCCACCCGCGGCGCGCCCTCGTCGGCGTGGCGCAGGCCGCGGTGAATCGTGACCCAGTCGCCCAGGCGGGCGGGGTCCATCACGGTCTTCCACACCATGGCCGCGGGCGCGGCGATCTTGATTGAGGCCGTCACGGTGCTCACGAGAGTGAGTGGAGGTTACCGGCACCGCTCGGCGCGCCGCGAGCGGGTTCCACCGCTTCTCAGCGCGCCGCGAGCGGTTCCACTGCCTCCCACTCCGCCAGCGCGTGCTCCACGGCCGCGTCGAAGGAGTGCAGGCGCACTCCCAACAGCTCCGCCGCGCGATCGCCGGCGGGCAGCAGATCGCCGCCCAGGCTCTCCATCAACGGCAGCACCAGCTCGGGATCCTCGGCGGCGATCGCCGCCGGCACGCGCGCGAATATCGGCGTGGCGTTAACCCGCAGGCCGATAACCGGCCGGCCCACGAGCATCAGCTCGGCGATGCGACCGATCATCTCCCCATAGGTGAGCGCATCGAGTCCGCCGATGTCCAGCGAGCGGCCCCCCACAGCCGGCTCGTGCGCGGCGGCGGCGAGCATCGATATCACGTCGCGCGCATCGATCGGCGCCGTGCGATAGCGCTGCCATGCGGGGAGCGCGAGCACGGGCATGCGCTCGATCAATCTCACCATGAAGCGAAAGGAACGCGAGCGCGCGCCGATCACAATTGATGCGCGCAGCGCCACCGAAGCGGGAATGGCATCCAGCAGAATGCGCTCCACGTTCAGGCGGCTGGCGAGGTGGCGTGAGGGCGCGCGCGCGTGCGGCAGCGGCCCGCCGAGATACACGATGCGCGCCACGCCCGCCCGCTGCGCGGCGGCGGCGAAGTTTTCCGCCCCCAGGCGCTCCTGCTCGGGGAAGTTGCCCTGTGAGGCGCCTTCCATCGAATGGATCAGGTAGTAGGCGACCTCGATTCCAGCCAATGCCTGCACCAGCCCCGCTCCACTGACGACATCGCCGCACACGGTCTCGACGTGCCACGCCGCGGGAATGCGCAGGCGCGTGGGATCGCGCGCGAAGGCGCGCAGCTCGTGCCCTTCGCGGTGCAGATGGGGGATCAGCAGCGAGCCGGCGAAGCCGGAGGCGCCCGTTACCAGGACGTGCATGTGTGAGGATGATGACTGGTGTCCACGCAAGAGCAGAGCGCCCCCGCCCGCTGCGACGTGGCGATCGTCGGCGGCGGCATCCTCGGTCTGGCCGTCGCGCGCGAGCTCCTGCGCCGCAGGCCGGGCGCCTCCCTCTGCGTGCTCGAGCGCGAGCGCGACCTGGCCACGCACCAGACGGGCCACAACTCCGGCGTGGTCCACGCCGGCATCTACTACGCGCCCGGCTCGCTCAAGGCGCGCCTGTGCGTGGCCGGCGCGCGCGAGCTGCGCGAGTACTGCATCGAGCGCGCCATCCCCTACGAGCAGTGCGGCAAGGTGATCGTCGACACCGACCCCTCCGAGCTCCCGCGCCTGGACGAGCTCGAGCGCCGCGGCCAGGCCAACGCGGTGCCCGGCCTCACGCGCCTGGACGCCGAGGGCATCCGCGCGCTGGAGCCCCACGCGGTGGGCATCGCCGGCCTGCACTCGCCCGCCACTGCAATAGTGAGCTTCCCCGCCGTCGCCCGTGCCTACGCCCACGATGTGGCTGGCGCCGGCGGCGGTGTCGTGACCGGCTGCGAGGTGCTGGGCGTGCGGGCCGGCGCGCGCGGCGTGCGCCTGGAGCACACCCGCGGCGCCACCGAGGCCGGCCACGCGATCTTCTGCGCGGGAGCCTGGGCCGACCGCCTCGCGGTCGCCGCCGGAGCCGACCCCGACCCGCGCATCGTGCCCTTTCGCGGCGCCTACCTGCGCCTCGCGCCCGCGCGCCGCGAGCTCGTGCGCTCGCTCATCTACCCCGTGCCCGACCCCGCACTTCCCTTCCTGGGCGTTCATTTGACCAAGCACATCGACGGCGACGTCCTGATCGGCCCCACCGCGCTTTTGGCCGGCGCCCGCGACGCCTACCGCCTCTCGCGCGTGCGCCCCCGCGACGTATTCGACACGCTCGCCTGGCCGGGCTCCTGGCGCATGTTCGCCCACTGGTGGCGCACGGGAGTGAGCGAGCTGCGCCACGCCGCCATCCGCGCCGCCTTCGTCCGTGCCGCGGCGCGCTACGTACCCGAGCTGCGCCTCCAGGACGTCGAGCCCTCGTTCGCGGGCGTTCGCGCCCAGGCCCTGGCCCGCGACGGCAAGCTCGTGGACGACTTCGTCTTCTCCGCCACCGAGCGCGCGCTGCACGTGCGCAACGCCCCCTCGCCCGCCGCGACCTCCTCGCTGGCGATCGCCCGCCATGTCGTGGATCGCGCGCAGGAGGCCTTCGATCTGTGAGCGCCGGCCGCCCTCAGCTCCTCACCACGCGGCCATCGCGACGGCCGCAAGGCCGTCCATCCAAAAAGCCCTCCCCCGGTGAAATCCCGCAAAGTGCGGGGTGGCCGTCTCCCTTGTCACAAGATAGTGACTCGTTGCGGGGTAGTTGGGCGGAAGGATTTCTTTTCCCTGCGATTTGCGGAAACGCTGCTCGCGCGGCCGGCCGGGTCGTGCTTTGATGCCCCCGTGTCCAAGCAGAGCAAGCGCGCGCCGCGCAAGGTCAGTTGCGAGGAATGCTTCTTCAAGCGCAACATGCTCTGCGCGCTCGAGTTGGAGGAGCCCTGCGCGACGTTTCGCCCGCACGAGGCGGGGCTGCAGCCGCCCCAGCAGCTGCGCTTCGTCTTTCGCCAGGAGCGCCGCTCGCGCTCGGCCTGGGCCTTTCCCACGGCGCAGGAGCAGGCGGCGCTGTATGCGTGATCTTTCTCCCCCGAGTCACTGCGGCTCGGCCGCGCGCACGGCCTCGTAGCGGCGGCGCACATCCGCGCGGTCGGCCTCCTCGGGCACCGACTCATCGCACGCGCGCATGATCATCTCGGCCTGCTCGATCAGCACCTCGCGCTCCTCCGCGGTGCTCGTGTGCGCCATCACCTTGGCGAGCCCATCGAGCTGGCGGATCATCACCGCCGGCATCGCGCGGCTGGCCTGGCGGATCTTGTCGTGCGCGCGCTCCACCAGGCGGCGGAAGCCCACGGTGACGGCGATCACGCGCACGTGGCCCGTGGCGTCGCGCTGCACCGCCGCCGGCTGCCAGCGGTCGGCGATCTTGCAGAGGCCGTCGCCGAGCCAGTCGATGCAGGCCAGCGCCGTGAAGGTGTCGTTGACCGCGGGCGAGAGCGCCCGGATGGCGATCTCCACGAGCTGATCCACGGCGAAGGAGAGGTCCTGCGTGAGCGTTCGGTGCGGGCCCGTCGCGTGCGCGCCGCCCAGCGCTCTCGCCACGCCCGGCGCGGCGCTCGCCGGCCACACGTCCGCCAGGGGCTGGCCCTCCACGACGAAGTGGCCCGGGCGGTGCAGCAGGCGGATCACCGCGTGGCCCCGCGCGGCGATCTCCACCAGCGTGCCCATGCTCACGTACTGCAGGTAGCCGCTGCCCGGCGCGCGCACCACGCCGCTGTCCTCGTTCAGGCGCACGATCGCCTCCGACAGCGACGGTCCCGCCTTGCGCGCGGGCGGGCGGGGTCCGGTCTGGCTCCCCCCCAGGCCCGCGTCGGCGTCGATCGCGCGCGAGAGGTCGCCGGCGATGCCCGCGATCACCTGCGGCAGCTGAATCGACTTGGCGATGTGATCGATGAACACCACCAGCACGGCCACGTCCAGGATCACGAGCAGCATCGTCACGGTGATCGAGAGGTGCGGCACGAATTCCCCGTGCGCGCCCGGGGCGATCGAGACCAGCGCCAGGATCGCGTAGACGAACGTCGCCACGAAGCTCCCCAGCGTGAGCTGCGTGATCCAGTCGCGGATGAAGTTGCGCAGCATGCGCGGCCCGAACTGGGTCGAGGCCAGCGTCAGCGTCACGATCGTGATCGAGAAGACGAGCGTCACGACGGTGATCACCGCCGCCGCGATCGCCGTCAGGATCTGCCGCGCGGCGTCCGCGGTGCCGCTGATGACGAACGAGGGGAGCGTGAGCGTGCCGTCGTACGCCGCCCGATCCAACGCGTAGGTGCCGGCGAACAGCGCCACCGCCAGCAGGATCTCCACCGTGGGCACCAGCCACAGGTTCGTGCGCAGCGCCTCGCGCCGCCACGCCGAGGGCAGGGGGATCCGGGGGATCATCGCGAGGCCATCTTCTTGGAGCGGAGCACCAGTGGAGGGTATATTGGGTAGACCCCGACCAAAGCTTCCAGCGAAGGTGGTGCCACGATGTCCAGAAAGCACAAGCACGACAAGGAGACCAGCGAGGCCGCGCAGGCGAGCCGCAACGGCGCGGCGGCGGAGGCTCCGGCCGCGGAGGAGTCCTCGGGCGGCGGCCTGGGCAAGCTGATCTTCCTGCTCCTGATCGCGGCGATCCTGGCGATGGTCCTCAGCAAGGATGTCCGCTCCAAGGTCCTCGACCTGCTCTTCGGCGCCGAGGAGGAGTTCGACTACAGCTCCACCACGATGCCCGCCACGGACGCCCCCGTGGGCGCGCCCGCATCCTGAGGGGCTCCGCGAGCGCCGGTTTCCCCAGATCATGACCGCCACCATCGAGCGCAGCAGGCCGCCGAGCAAGTCCCTCTCGGGCGAGAAGGCCCAGCGCATCATCGAGGCCATGCGCGCGAGCGTCGCCAAGCGCGGCACCGCCGGCTCCACCTTCGAGCGCGTCGCGCGCGAAGCGGGCGTCTCGCGCGGGCTGCTCCACTACTACTTCGGCACCAAGGAGCAGCTTCTGGTCGAGGCCGTGCGCCGCGACTGCGCGCTGCGCATGGAGCGCCTGCAGCAGCAGCTCGCCGGCGCGCAGAACGCCGAGGCCTTCATCGGCCTCGCGGCCGAGCACCTCCAGCAGACCGTCCGCGAGGATCCCGACTTCGTCACGCTCGTCTTCGAGCTCTTCACGCTCTCGCGCCGCAATGGGGACATCGCGGCCGAGTACGCCGCGCTGATGCGCTCCACGCGCGATCAGGTCGCCACGCTGCTCTCGGCCGCCCAGAGCGAGGGCGTGCTGCGCCTGCACGCCTCCCCCGAGGCCGTCGCCGAGATCCTCTTCTCGCTCACCGACGGCTTCGCCCTGCGCATGCTCGCCGAGCCCGAGCGGGACTTCGCCGAGACGGTGCAGGCGGGGATCGTGTGCGCGCGGGCGCTGCTGGCGGACTGAGGGCGGCTGGCGGACTGAGGGCGGCTGGCGGACTGAGGGCGGTTGTGGCGGACTGAGCGCCGGACTGGGACCGGCTGAAACCGGCCCTTCCCGCCTGGCACTCCTATAATCGGAGTGCCAATGCCCATCTACGAGTACAAACGCCCCGACGGCACCCTCTTCGAGGTCATGCAGTCCTTCAGCGACCCGCCCCTGAAGAAGGACCCCGAGACCGGGGTCAAGGTGGAGCGCGTCCTGCACGCTCCCGCCCTGCACTTCAAGGGCAAGGGCTTCTACAACACCGACTACGGCACCCGCAAGCGCCAGCGCGAGACCGCCGCGGCGGGGGAGGGCTCGGGGGACGGCGCGGGCTCGTCCAACGGCGCGTCGGGGGAGGGCAAGGGCTCCGCGGAGGGCCCGTCCTCCTCCGAGGGCAAGGGCGAGAGCAAGTCCGGGGGCGGCGAGAAGGCATCGAAGGACGCCTCCACCGCCAAGGCCAAGAGCGAGTCCAAGCCGGTCGCGGCAGCGAAGTAGCCGGCCTCGTCGCTATGGAGGACGCCCAAGCAGAGCGAGAGCACGAGGGCAAGCCGCAAGGCGTCGTCGACGAGTGGGGAGACCTCAGCGCGATGACCGACGCGGCGGCTGCAGAAACTATGCGACGCCTCGATGAAGAAGAGCGCGCTTCAGCGATTCCAGGGCTCTTCGAGGATCGACTCGCGCGCCGCCCAACCTGAACCAAGATCCTCCTGGGTGGGTCCATTGCGATTGGGACTTGACAAGAGCCATCAGTTGTGCCTATAGTACTCCTGTCACGGCTTCTGTCATGGGGGTCGGGGCGTAAGGGACATAGGTTGGGTCAGGGTCCTCCCGCTGGTGCGGGTTCCATGGGACCGTCAGGGATGTTGGAGAGGGATTCGATCGCTTTGAGAGGGACTTGGGTT
>Ga0116217_10003050_pt1 | contig 15349 bp, 15 predicted proteins | sample Sb_taG_6_FD_89697 | JGI IMG/M metagenome (GOLD analysis project Ga0116217, IMG submission 89697) | Peat soil microbial communities from Weissenstadt, Germany - Sb_50d_4_PS metaG | ecosystem: Environmental > Terrestrial > Soil > Wetlands > Peat | place: Germany: Weissenstadt | collected 2010-09-21 | reverse complement strand
TACCGTCGCGGCTCCGTTAGAATGAGCGAGCAACTGCGGAGAGGTGTCCGAGCGGTTGAAGGAGCTCGCCTCGAAAGCGAGTGTCGGGGAAACTCGACCGTGGGTTCGAATCCCACCCTCTCCGCCATCCTGCACCGAAGCTTCGGCTGGCTCGCCCTCCTGATGTGTTCCAGTAGATCGGCTTTGGGAACTTGTGTGGTAACTCCTGAATCTTTGTAGGACAGGGCTTCAGCCGTGCCGTAAGGTATGGAGAATGAATGCGACTTTAACCGCTGGCATGTGCGAAATGGAGTTACCACCAAAGTTCTTCGACCCCTTTGGTTCAACTGCCCTGTGCGGAGTGCAGCCTTTCGAATTGACGATTGCTTCCACTCAGGCGTAGCTTGATGAGAGCTGGTGGAGGTCACTCCAATGACTTTCAGCACGATCCTGCTAATCCTTCTTGGTTTACAGACGCCGAGCACAACTCCGCTGAATCCCATCCAATAGGGGATGGTTAGGTCGAACGCCGCCGCCCACACGGTTACGGCAGGCGAATTTTTCACAGCCCAGCAAAATACCGAGCGTTCGCCATCGCGCGCCTTCTGGAAGCATGCTAAGCAAAACGCCAAAACGCAAACCCTGGCCGGAATTGTGGATTGGGAATACAAGCCGCTGGCGTGGAACTGGGATGTGCCGAATTGCGATCATTTCGCCCTATACGACGATGCAACTCACGCGAATTATGAGGTCGATGATGCGCACGCGGCTCTCCCCTTCGAAGGAAGGAGAGCCAAGGTGACGGGAGTCGTGAACACAAAGGACAGCATCATCCATGTCATCTCCATCGAAGCTGTGAAGTAGCAAGTGGAAGCTGATGCTTCCTGATGCGCTGCCACATAACCTCAAGATTATTTGAATGCTTGCCTCGCCCTTCATTTAGTGAAACAAAGATACATTCGCAAACGTAGTCTTAGGCAGGTCATCCGCATGCTTGTCACGGTTGAGCTGTGCGCACGCGTTGAATCGCCGCTGGCCTGGAGGCTCGTGTGAAAAAACTAGTCATGTTTCTTCTGAAGGCGTTTGCCGGATTGATTGTGCTGATTCTCCTGGCCATCATCGCGCTCAATATCTACCTGTCCACGCGGCCCGCGGCCAAAACGATGAAGGCGGCGGGCATCGTCTCCATTCCCACGCCATTTCGGTTGGGACGGCCCTTCATCGATTACATGACGATCAACGGCTCGCGTCTTTATGCGGGATACGCAAGCAAAGGCCTCGTCGGCGTCGTGGATACTGCCACGAATCAGGCGGTAGCAACGATCGATGGACTCACCCGGGTCCACGGAATTGCCGTCGTTGCGGACCGCAACCTCGGCTTCGCCTCATCGAGCGGCGACAACGTGGTCGGCGTATTCGATCTGACTACCAACAAACTGCTGCAAAAAATCCCGGCGGGCGATGGCCCTGACGCGATCATTTACGACGATCAGGCGCATTTGGTTTACGTCGCCAACCATAACGGGAAAACGGGCATGCTGATCGATCCCGCGACGCAGAAAGTAGTCGCCACAATTCCGCTAGGAGGAGAGCCCGAATATCCCCAGGCCGATCCCGACACGGGCCTGATCTACCAAAACCTCGAAGACACGAGCGAACTTGTGGTGATCGATCCGCTGAAACAAGCCGCGGTCAAGCGCTACAAACTCGATCCTGGCGAAGGCCCCACTGGCCTAGCCCTCGACGCCGCGCACCATCGCCTCTTCAGCACTACCAGGAATAGGAAGTTGATCGTAATGAACGCGGAAACGGGAGCGATTGTCGCCGTTCTCCCCATCGGCGCGGGAGTCGATGGCGCGGGATACGATCCCGCCCTGCGCCGCGTCTACACTGCCAATGGCGTCGGGAGCATGACCGTCATTCAGCAGGATTCCCCCGACCAATATCGAGTCCTCGAAAACGCCCCAACCCATTTCGGCGGTCACTCCCTCGTCGTGGCCCCCGCCACCCACCGCGTCTTCGTGGCCTACTTCGGATCGATTGCCGCGTACGATGTCGTGCCTTGAAAAGGACTCTGGCGTGCCATGATTGCTAAGAAAATGTGGAAGTTTGTCTCCGGTGGTTGGTGCAATTTTTCGAAGATAAGAGTGCGACCAACCGCGAACACCCCAATGGACTGAACCCGCCACATACGCTACTCTATCTTGGCCCTGAACGATTCCGGGGTAGTGCAATTGGTAGCACGCCAGCCTTTGGAGCTGGTTATCCTGGTTCGAGTCCAGGCCCCGGAGCCAAACCTTTTGCGATTGCCGCCACGATGAATACACCCGACCTGGCCCTGGGCGCGATCTGGTACCTCGTCTTTCTCTTCTCGACGACGTGCCACGAAGCCGCGCATGCCCTCGTCGCCAAGCTTGGCGGCGACACGACCGCCGCCGAGGGCGGACAGGTAACGCTCAACCCGATTCCGCACATTCGCCGCTCGCCTTTTGGGATGGTCGTTGTGCCGATCCTGTCCTTCCTTGTGGGCGGGTGGATGATCGGCTGGGCGAGCGCGCCGTTCAACCCGGCGTGGCAGCGGCAGTATCCGCGCCGGTCGGCGTGGATGGCGCTGGCGGGGCCAGCGGCCAATTTCTCGCTGATGTTTCTGGCGGGAATCGCAATACGGATCGGTTTGGCGGCCGGGTATTTTCAGCAGCCGGAATCAATTCGGAGTTATTCCAACCTGGTATCGCCGGCGAATGCGGGGGATCCGACGTTTCTCACTTCGGCTCTGAGTATCCTCTTCATTCTGAATCTCCTTCTGGGCACGTTCAACCTGCTGCCAGTGCCTCCCCTCGATGGCCATGCAGGGATTATGGTGGTGATGCCGGAAATCGCCGCCCAGCGTTATATCGACTGGGTGCAACATTCCAGGAATTTTGCCCTGCTCGGTTTGATCATCGCCTGGTCCCTGTTCGATAGAATTTTCCAGCCCGTATTCTTTTTTGCCCTGCGCACGCTATACGCCGGGATTCACACCAGCTAGCCCGCGCCACTCGAAGCTTATCCATTGCGATGACCTGGCTTCCTTACGCCTCTGTTTCAAAATTGCACACATGTCTCAATTTGTTCCTTCTTAGCCGCGCTCCTCTTTAAGCGCAATTCCATAAATCCTTCCCTTTCAATGCAAGCGGATTATTGAACTCTGGCCCGTCGTCTGCATTAGACAGAGGCAGGAGCGTGATTTCGATGGGTAACTCATTCAACTCACCCGGCGATTACCGGGTTGAAATTTCCGGCTGGGGGCTGGATAACAGCTTCTTCGCGGAAAGAACCGATTTGCGATGGACCGCCGAGGGTGAAAAACAGGTGCAATTGCATCGTGCGCTGCCGGAGGGAGCCATTGTCTTCGTTCGCTTGCTGGCCTCCGAGCCTTCGAGCGGGTCAGTCCCTGTGGCCTACCAGATTCAAAGTGTGGTTCCGATGGATCGCAACGGCCGTTGCCAGATGAGACTGGCGCAACTACACCCGCGCTCGAAGGAATCTCTGGCAAAGAAAAGTGCATCTAATGGCTCAGAGGATCGAAAAAGGGTATGCGACGTGCAGGAATTCGAACTGGAGCTGCAACACGAGGAGATCCTCCAATGAAACCCGAGACGATGAACACGACGAATCATGACCGGCTCGCCACGTGCGAGGAAATCCGACGCGCTACCTCTTCCACGGAGGACCGCGTACTAGAGCTTTGCCATATCCAGGGCAACTACTGCGAGATGGATTCGGACATCGGAGGAATCATCCGCTATCCAGCGGAGGAGTTTGAGTTTTTCGCGTATTTGAGCGAGATGGACGAAAGCGTGGCAAACTAAGTGCACTACTAGCCAAGAGCAATTCGCCTTTGGCACAAGCAAGGGGCGATTCTCTCCAATTTGGAACGCGGTTTTTAGCTGCAGCCTCGAATTAAAGCCCAATTTAAACAGGACCATGCCCCCCGCCAAAAAATAGTTTTGCTGCGTCCTTCATAATTGCTTGCCTGCAGAACACTTACAAGAAATTCCTGCCAGAGTGAAAACCTAGAAGGTGAATTGCCAGGCCAGCCCATTTCCAGTGTGTTTTTGGCATTGGCCTTGCCAGTGATTCATCATGAACACACTGACTGCACCTCCCAAGGCAGGCCACTTTATTCGCGGCAGTTCCGACGATTCCATGACGGTATGCGTTTTGGACGATGAGCCCGGCATGGTTGAAATGCTGCAGGAATCGCTCCGCTGCCTCGGCTTCAGTTCCATAGGCACGAGCGACCCGCAGTACGCGCTCGAATTGATCGATCAGGGCCGCGTGCGCGTGGTGATGTCCGACATTAAGATGCCGGGGATGGATGGCCTGCAGTTCCTTGAGCAGGCGATACAGCGCGACCCGGGCGTCTACGTCCTCCTCATGACCGGGTACTACTCGCTGGACAATGCCATCGCGGCCGTCAAGCGCGGCGCGTACGACTATGTCCCTAAACCCGTTGACCGGTCGCGTCTTAAGAAATCCCTGGACGAACTTGCCGAGTCGTTCAACAAGCGAAAGCGAATCCGCGGTCTGGAGCAGCAGCTCTTGACCGACCTGGAGTTTCATGGAATCGTGGGCCGCAGCCCGGCCATGGTGGAAGTGTTCGAAATGGTCCGCAAAGTCGCGCGGCACTACACCAATATCCTGCTGATTGGAGCGACGGGCGCCGGCAAGGAACTAATCGCCAAATCGATTCACCAGATGAGTCCCGTCGCGCAGCAGCGGTTCGCGGTGTGCAACTGCTCCGCGATGGTCGATACCCTCCTTGAAAGCCAGCTTTTCGGGCATATGCGCGGCGCCTTTACGGGAGCCACCGATACGCGGCCCGGTCTGTTCGAATACGCAAATGGCGGCACCGTTTTCCTGGACGAGGTTGGAGAAACTTCGCTCCCCATGCAAGCCAAACTGCTGCGTGTGATCCAGAACCGCGAAATCCAGCGTGTCGGCTCTCCGGAAGTGCGCCATGTGGATGTGCGGCTCATTGCCGCCACCAATCGCGATTTGCGCGCCGAGGTTCTGGCCGGCCGGTTTCGCGAAGACTTGTTTTATCGGCTCAGCACCATCCAGATTCGCGTGCCCAACCTCGCTGAGCGCCTGGACGATATTCCCTTGCTCATTCAATTCTTCCTGAAAAAATATAACGAAGCCTACAGCAAACAGATTAAAGGCCTTACCAGACGAGCGCAGACCGTCTTGTATCAACATGGCTGGCCCGGCAATGTTCGCGAACTCGAAAATGTGGTTTCCTGTGCGTGCCTTACCTCAGTAAACGAGTTCATCGATGTGGACGATTTGCCTGAGAATCTGCAGAAGCCTGCCGCCCAAAACGGCCGCGCCGGAGACACCTGGCGGCCACTCCCGCTGGAGGAGGTCCGCCGGCAACATATCCGACGTGTTCTCGAGGCCTGCGAAGGCAATCGCGTCCGGGCGGCTCAAATGCTCGGTATTGGGCGCACAAGTTTGTATCGATTCCTAAAACGGGCTGAAAAGAAGCCGGCGAACTCGGCAGCGTTGCAGTAAGCCCAAGAGTTTCATATTTCCCGAGCGATCGTAATTCCATGTTTCAGACTCGAACAGGTTTCATGTTCCGGCACACCTTGCGATTCGCTTTCATTGATAAGCCGCTTATTTTGTGCGGCGGAAATCGATCTTCATTGGCACGGCAGTTGCATTTCTTTAGACGTCTTCCCTGAAGATAACAATTTGAACCCGATCAACACACCTACACGTCGCCCCCTAATATCCTGCCCAGAATCCGCAATTGGCGCGCTGGTTCCGATCTCTAAACTGGCGCGCCGCACCTACCTCTGAACAGCTAGAGCAAGTCCACCGAGCATCGGCCAGTCAATGCGAAACGAATTTTTCCCGTCCCTCTTCGGCACAGGTTTCTCTTTATGGAACGCCAGAGAAGTAAGGTCCGTGAGTAAACCGCCTGTTTCCCGATGCCAACAGACATTCTTTTTGGCACGGTGCGTGCCCTCAACAAATTGGAATGATTGAGGAACCCTAGTGTCCGAAGAAAAGAGCAATCCAGGCGTATTTTTCATCGAACGTAGGAGGGCGGAAAGGCGCATCTTGGTGCATGTTCCGGTGGAGGTCACTGAAGTTGACGGGAAGGGGAACCCCTTCACGGAGCGAACCTTTATTGAAGATGTGAGCGATTTTGGTTGTCGGTTCTCAACTCGCGGGCCCGTCCAACAGGGGGACACCGTTTCGGTGAAAGTGCTTGGATCTGGTGGAAAAACTTTGCCGGATGAGGAGCCGCGTCTCTATGAGGTCATGTGGGTCGCGCGGAAGGAGCACGGTACTACAGTTGGCGCCCGGTTGTTCCATGGTGAAAAGCTCACCGACATCAAGTCCCTGCCGGAAAACGGCGGTCCCAAGCGCGATGTCAAATGATCAACGACCGCCGTGCCTACAAACGCTTATTTCTGCATTCTCAAGTGGAGATTACCGGTGTCGATGAATCGGGGATCCAGTTCGCGGAACGAGCGCGCGTGGAAGACGTCAGTGATTTGGGCTGCCGTTTCTCAATGCGGGGCGCGGTGCATGAAGGCAGCATCCTCGGCGTTGAGCCTCTGGGCACTGAGGGCGAGAATCTCTCGGATGAGTTTCCCCGGCTGTTCGTAGTCATTTGGGTGAAACGCAAAGGGGATCGATTGGCGGTAGGCGCAAGAAGTCTCCGGGAAGAGGAACTTTCCGATGCCGGCATTCAATCGAATTGTTCCGCTTCAAAGCTTTCCGCAAAGTGAACCGTAAGCAGGCTGATCGCACCGCGCTGTTCCCGATCGGAACCAGCGCGACGCTCTTCAATTTCAACCTTGGCCAGTCGACTCTCTTCATCCAGGCGCAATTTCAATCCCCAGCCGGTGAGTCCCGGGCACTGGAGTGATTCAGGCGACCCTCGTTGTTATTCAGAGTCCGCCTTGCCCAATTCCCTTTCACCGTTGTCGGCCGTGAATCTGGGCAGCGTGACCGTGTTGTCCATTCGAACTCTGATGTTTGTTTGCGCGGGCAAATCCACTTCCTTGCCCTTGCGTTCCACGATGTACACGCCGGCGCCGATCAACCCAAACCCAAAACCGCGCGTCACGTTGCTGAACACGGCGCCGACAAGGCTTCCGCCGCCTGCTCCGATGGCTCCGCCGAGAATGTCCCCCTTGACGTCATGCTTGGCTTCGACCACCTGGCCCTCATCTACTTTGATGTCTCTCCTTTTCTTTCCTTCCCGGTCACCTGATGATGGGCGTTCCAGGCGCAGGATGCTCATCTTTGCCGGGAAAATGCGGCTGTCGACTTCGAGATCGCGAAAGGAAAGACTCATCGCAGCCTGGCCGCGAAAAATCGAGAAATGACGGGAGTGAATGACTCCCCCGACGGTGCCGTGAACGCGGGCTCCGGCAGGCAGAATCACCTGGTTGCCCAGGTTAACCGGCTGAGTCACTTCGGCGACGAAGGGATCACCGCTTTTGGCAACGGCGGTGCTTAAACCGGTGAGCATTCGCAAGTGCACTTCGGTGCCCTGCAGAAGTTCATGGGATTGCGCACGAGCTGGAATCGCGGCAGCGGCGAACAGCAACACAAAAGCGCCAAACGATACACCTAGAGATAAAACGATGCGTTTCATGGGATCCTCCATCCAATCGCGCCGGCCGCTCGTGCGGCCGTGTGCGAGCAATGCCTCGTGACGTGAGGCCATGCGCTGGCGCTGTGCGCCCGGCGGCGCCCTGCGGGAGCGTGCCGGACCGGATGCGGAGGTAACGTCCGGAAAGATCGTACCCCAGGATACGGTCACCGTCCCTCTGAAAGTATGAGGATGTGTTTGGAAAAGCCAATATTGTCATAGTTTGCTGTGACCACGGTGCAAGGCTTGCTGGGCAGGAAAGCGCGGCAGCGGGATTGTATATGGCGGGTCGGCAGAGTATATTGCCGCCTGATCCGCGGACTAAATCATTCATCACGACTAAGGAGGATTCGAAATGGAATCCAATCCCACGATGAAGTTCTTCACGCGACGCGAGATGTTGCGAGCCGCGGCTGGCTTGACTGGCGGTGCGCTGGCGGCAGGCTTCTTCCCTGCGACACTCGTTCGTGCCGCAACTGCGGCCTTCCCGCAGCAAAATTCAGCGGCCGAGCAGGTCGCGGCCATGCGCGCGCAATTTGGCGGCATGCCGATACAGACAAAGCCGCTCACGGACAGCATCACGCTGCTGTCGGGTCCCGGCGGAAATGTGGTGGTGCTGAATGGCGCGGACGGAAAGTTGATTGGCGATACATTTGTCCAGCCGGCGTGGCCGGGGCTCAAAAGCGCGCTGGATACCATCGGGAAAGCGCCGCTGAAAACCGCCGTCGACACACATTGGCACTTCGATCATTCCGACAACAACGCGAACGTCCGCGCCGCGGGCGCAATCCTGGTTGCGCATGTGAACACCAAGAAACGCATGTCCGAAACGCACACACTCGCCGTGTTGAACCTGACATTCCCGCCCTCCCCGGCGAATGCCCTGCCGCAGCAAACTTTCCAGCAGAGCCATAAGATAACGATGAACGGCGAAACCGTGTCACTCGTGCATGTCCCGCCGGCGCACACGGATTCGGACATCTATCTTCATTTCGAGAAGGCCAACGTGATCCAGACGGGCGACATCTTCTTTAACGGCATGTTTCCCTACATCGATGACGGAACCGGCGGCAGCGTCAGCGGCATGATCGCGGGCGCGACGAAACTTCTGGCCGTGGCCGACAACAATACCAAAATCGTTCCGGGACACGGCCCGCTTGGAAACAAGGCGGACCTCATGAAATTTCGCGACATGCTGACGACAGTGCGCGACCGGCTCCAGAAAATGAAATCCGCCAGCAAGACCATGGACGAAGCGGTCGCCGCAAAACCTCTCGACGATCTCGATCCGGTCTGGGGCAAGGGCTTGTTCAACAGCGACACGTTCATCCAAATCGCCTATCCGGCTCTCTGAGAAGGCTGAAAGACAAACCACATTTCAATAAGCCAGCGGCTAGACAGGCCGCGGAAAAAGAATTTTGTTTTGTAATTCCGAGCGAAGCGAGGAATCTCCCTTCGATTTGACCGGGTGAAAAGAAAGAGAGATTCCTCGCTTCGCTCGGAATGACAAGAAGTGTGGGGCCTTTTTTCCGTAGCCTGTAGAGCCGCTTTGAATTCGCAAGCCTAATGTAAAGGCTGGAGCCGTGACCCACAAAACATTTCGCTTTCCCCATAGCGTCTCAGAGCGGCGCGTATGCAACCAGGGGTGCCAGCCGCAGTCTTTACAAAAAATCACTTTTAGAACTCAAGTGGTTTTCTTTTTTCGCGCGCGTCGCTGTGCTAGACTGCGTTGGCAGCCGCTTCCGAGTGGAGCGACTGCCGATGCGTGGAACTTCGGGCTCCGTGCGACGAAGTCCCGCGAACCCCGCCAGGCCCGGAAGGGAGCAACGGTACCGGGATCGCTTCGTGTGCCGCGGAGTACCCGAAGTTCCTCTCATCTGAAACGCGCCGGGAAGTTTGCGATGAGTATCATCGATTCGGCCGCGCTGCTGTAGCCCGCGTCTTCAGACGCGGGGATTTTTTTGGCGCACGAGAAAACCCTCGCCTCTGAAGAGGCGAGCTACAATATCCAATGACTCTAGTGGTTGGGGTTCAGGTTTCTACGGAATGAGCTACCAGGTCATCGCGCGAAAATGGCGTCCGCAAACGTTTGCAGGCGTGGTTGGGCAGCAGCACGTCACGCGCACGCTCTCCAACGCCATCGAGTCCGGGCGCGTGGCGCATGCCTACATTTTTTCCGGCGCGCGCGGCGTGGGCAAAACAACGACCGCGCGCATTCTCGCCAAGGCTCTCAACTGCGCGAAGGGACCCGCCGCGGAACCTTGCAACGAATGCGATTCCTGCCGCGAGATTGGCCTCGGAAATTCCCTCGACGTGATCGAAATCGACGCGGCCTCGAACCGCGGCATCGACCAGATTCGCGAATTGCGCGAGATGGTGCGCTACGCGCCCGCGGGCGGGCGCTTCAAAGTCGTGATCCTCGACGAAGCGCACATGCTGACCGATGAAGCGTCGAACGCGCTGCTGAAGACGCTCGAGGAGCCTCCCGACAAAGTCATCTTCGTGATGGCGACGACCCAGCCGGAAGATCTGGCCGATACCATCCGTTCGCGTTCGCAGCATTTTCATTTTCGCGCGCTGTCGTTCGCCGAAATTTCCGATGCTCTGGTGGAAATTTGCGCGAAGGAAAGCCTGACCGCGGAGGCGGGCGCCATCGCCGTGATGGCTCGCGCCGCCGAAGGCAGCTTGCGCGACGGGCTATCGCTGCTCGAACAGGCGCGCGCCTATTGCGGCACGAACATCACGGACGCGCAGGTTCGCGAACTGCTCGGCGTCGTTCCCGGAGAAATTCTGGACGAGTTGACCGGGGCGATTGAAGAGCGGTCGGCCGATCGCGTGCTCTCGCTCGTGCATCGCCTGCTCGCCGAGGGGCAAAACCTCCAGCATTTCTGCCGCGAGGCCATCGGCCATTTTCGCAATCTGCTCGTTGCGCGCGTTTGCGGAGCGGATTCCGAATTGATTGCCGCGCCCGCGGACGAGCGGCCAGGGTTGAAGAAAGCGTCGGAATTTTTCAGCGAGGAAGATCTCACTCGCTTTTTCCAGATTCTTTTACACACCGACGAAGATCTTCGCCGCAAGCCGGACGCGCGCCTGCACCTGGAGATGGGCCTGCTGCGCATGGTGAACGCCGCGCGCCTGGCGCCGCTTGAAGAACTTCTCGCCGATCTTGAGGGTGGATCGCCCGCAGCTTCCACGCCGGCGCGATCCTCAAGCGCATCGGTGCAAGCGCCACCCATCGCGCGCGCGAGCGCTCCGGCGGCGTTTGCCGCGGCAACATCGCAAGGCGCGGCAACGGCCACTGCGCCCGCAAGAATTCAGACCGCACCCCCGCCACGCATGGAAAATGCGGCTCCTGGCGCTACCGTGCGTGAAGAGCCTAGTCCTGTTCCGGCAAGAATGGACGCGGCGCCCGCTCCTGCGGCGATGCCCGCCGTGATCGCACGGTCCGCAGCCGCGGGCGACGGGCTCGTGGAAGCTCAAGTCGAGTCCATCAAGAACGCGATTCTCACGCAGGAAAAATTTTTGGGCGAACTCGTGGGGCACGCGTCGCGCTGGGAAATGAGCGGCGGCGAAGTGCGATTATTTTTTCCGACCGAGAGCCGCGCGCTCGCGGAGATGTTGCAGGCGCGCGATCCCATGGAACGTTTACGCAACGTTGCCAGCCGCATTCTCGGCCAGACGGTGCGCGTCTGTGTTAAACTGGAGGCCGTGACGGTGGGAGGGACAACTTCCAACGGCACGCGGGAATTGCGCGCCAAGTTCGAGCAAGATCCGATCGTGCGCGCGATGCTGGAACGATTCGGCGGTCAGATTTCCGACGTGAAACGCCGGGGCGAGGAGTAGACCATGGAAGTGAAAGCGCTGCAGCAGATTCTCACGCAGTTTCGACAGATGCAGGAGGGCTTGCAGAAGCAGGTCGAAACCGTGCAGGTGGAAGCCTCGGCCGGCGGCGGCATGGTCACCGTCAAAATGAACGGCCAGAAACAGCTCACCGAGATTCACATCGATCCCGAAGTTTTTTCCGGAAAAGATCAGGAATTGCTGCAGGACCTGGTTCGCGCCGCCGTGAACGAAGCCAGCCGCCGCGTCGATGAAGAGCTCACCAACCAGATGAAAAGCCTGACGGGCGGAATTCCGGGAATGGCCGGACTGAAAATTCCCGGCTTGTTTTAGATCTCCAAGATTATTTTTTAAGCCTGCCATGCATTTAATTTTGTCATTCCGAGCGAAGCGAGGAATCTCTCTGCCAACCGAGACAAGAACCGGAGAGATTCCTCGCTTCGCTCGGAATGACAAAATTGAGAAATTGTTGAATAACAGAATTCGGAAATTATTGAAGGGCGTGCGTACTCCTCCGGCCCGTCACTATCCATCACGGTACAATTCACATGCCTGATTTCGCCGAGCCCGTCGAGCGGCTGATCGATCAACTGAAACACCTGCCCGGCATCGGCGCTAAGACCGCGCAGCGCCTGGCGTTTCACATTCTCCGCGCCGATCCCGAAAGCGCGCTGGCGCTGGCCGACGCCATCCGCGACGCCAAGCTGAACATGCGAATTTGTTCGGTGTGCAACAATATCACCGACGTCGACCCGTGCCTGTACTGCACGAGCTCGACGCGCAGCCGCAAAACCATCTGCGTGGTCGAAGAGCCGCACAACATCATGGCCATCGAAAAAACGCGCCAGTACAGCGGCCTGTATCACGTGCTGGGCGGAGCGCTCGCGCCCCTGCGAGGAATCGGGCCCGATCAATTGCATCTGAAGAGCCTGATCGAACGGCTCAAGGGAGGCGCGGTCGAGGAAATTATTATCGCGACCAACCCGAACGCCGAAGGCGAGGCCACGGCGATGTACCTCTCCAAGCTCCTCAAGCCGCTCGGCGTGCGCGTGACGCGCATCGGCGTCGGGATTCCCGTCGGCGCCGACCTCGAATACGCCGACGAAGTCACGATGATGAAAGCCATGGAAGGCCGGCGAGATTTGTAACGATTCTTCTAATTCTTGCCCCGTTCATTTTCTGAATTTTGGACTATTCGCTCGTTGACGCCGCTGCCAGGGCGGATGGCTAATGCTAAGGGATTTCTATCATGTGCTGACCGATAGTGCGATAATCTCCCGAAATGGTTCGACGTTCCACTGACCCAGATTTGAAAGAGAAAGACGCGAAGTTGCTCGAAACTCTGGAGCAGTGGGGCTGGTTCGTTATCAAGGTCGGAGCTAGTGACTCTGAGCCAGCATTTGCATACTCGATGGGACTCTACGAGACCTTCCATCATCCCGAAATTATTCTCTTTGGGCTCGATCTAGGGACAATGCACCAGTTGATCAATGATGCTGCTAAGCGGATTCAGGAGGGCGAGACATTCGACGAAGGCCATAGATATGATGACCCTCTAGCTGGTTACCAGTGCGAGTTTCGCAAGGTGAATCCGAGCCACTATGACGGACTGCTTAACTACGCCATTTGGTACTATAAGAGCTCACCGTTTCCCGCCGTTCAGTTGGTCTGGCCTGATTTCGCAGGGCTTTTCCCGTGGGAGAATGGATTCGACGAGCGTTATAGAAAAGACCAGCCAACACTCGAATGACTTAGCTGCTCGCAACCAGGCTGCTACTAGCTAGTTGAATCCAATGCCTAGTAATCGTGGCTATCGAAACTTGAATCACTACCCGGCTTCCGCGTAACTTTCGTATCGACGCTGGTCGATGATAAAGTAGGCCCGTGCAAAATCAGAATCCAGAACCTGAACAGCAGAAGCGGCTGCGGGCTTCGCGCCGCGCGGTCATCAAGCTGGGCACCGGCATCGTAACAGGCGGCGACGGGCAATTTAACGCCATCCTTCTCGAACCGGTCGCCCGCACGATCGCGCACCTGAAAAAGGAGGGCCGGCAAATCGTGCTGGTGTCTTCGGGGGCCGTGGGCCTCGGACGCGGGCGCCTCGGCCTGCATCGCGACCGGTTGAATGACATGGTGATGCGCCAGGCGTGCGCGGCTGTCGGACAAAGCCTGCTGATGCACGAATACGAAAAACTATTTCAGACGCATGGCGTACAGCTCGCGCAGGTGCTCTTGACCGAGGGAGACTTCGTCGACCGCACGCGGTACTCCAATCTGCGTGAGACGATGGAAGCGCTCCTGAAGCTTGGCGTGCTGCCTATCGTCAACGAAAACGATACTGTTTCGACGGCCGAACTGGACTACCTGAACATTCGCGCGGGCGAGCGCATCTTCAGCGACAACGATCGCCTGGCCGCGCTAGTGATGAGCCACATCGAAGCCGACTTGCTCGTCCTGCTCACCGACGTGGACGGGTTGATGCAACTCGGGCCATCGGGATCGAAAGACGCGGGCGCAAAAGTGATTCTGCTGGTAGAGGAGATCACGCCGGAATTGAAATCGCTCGCGCTCGGCCCTTCCGAGGGAGGGCGCGGCGGCATGTTGACGAAACTCGAAGCGGCGGAAATTGCCATGCAGGCGGGCGGCGTCGCTGTGATTGCGAACGGCACGAAGCCGGATGCGCTCGGGCAAATTTTTGAAGGCGAGCCGGCGGGCACTGTGTTTCTATCGAAGACGCGGATGGCGGGAAAGCGGCGCTGGATCGCGTATGCCGCGGGGGTTCGCGGGCGCGTGATCGTCAACGCGGGAGCGCGCGAGGCGCTTACCGGCGGCAAGGCGAGTTTGCTGGCATCCGGCGTCACGGGCGTTGAAGGCGAGTTTGACGCTGCGGAAGTGGTGAGCATCGTGGACGCGGAGGGCCTCGAATTCGCGCGCGGCATTTCGGATTATTCGCGCGGCGACGCGCAGGGAATGATCGGCAACGGTTCGCACGCGCCCGAGGGCGGCGGACGAACGAGCAAGCGTGCAACTGTGCTCGTAAAGCGCGATAATATTGTTTTGCTGGATCGCAAATGAGCGTCGTGCAAAAACAACTCGAAGCTTCCGACATTCATCAGCTCATCCGGCGCGCGCGCAAGGCCGCGCACGTCCTGGCGACGCTTTCGGGCGAGCGCCGGAACGAGGCGCTGCTCGCCGCGGCGAACGCCATCGAAGCCCGCGCGGAAGAAATACTGGCGGCGAATGAAAAAGACTGCGCTGCCGCGCAGCAGGCCGTCGAGCGCGGCGAGTTGTCCCGCGCGATGTTTGCGCGTTTGCGGACGACGGAGCGAGGAATCGCGGAGATGGCCGCGCGCGTGCGCGACGTCGCGCGCCTTCCCGATCCGCTGCACCGGCGCCTTTCAACGATGGAGCTGGACGACGATCTTATTCTCCATAAAGAGACGTGCCCGCTGGGCGTTGTGGGCGTGGTGTTCGAGTCTCGCCCCGACGTCATTCCCCAAATTTCTTCTCTGGCTCTGAAGTCGGGCAACGCGGTATGCCTCAAGGGCGGCGCGGAAGCTGCGGAGACAAATGCTGTGCTCGTCTCGATCTGGCGCGACGCGCTGACGGCGTTCCCCGACATTCCTGCCGATTCCGTCGTGCTGATTCATACGCGCGAGGATGTGGCGCAGATTCTCACCCTGCACGACGAAATCGATTTGATCGTGCCGCGCGGATCGAACGAATTTGTCCGCTATGTCACTGAGAATAGCCGCATTCCCGTGCTCGGGCACGGCGAGGGCATTTGCCACGTGTACGTGCACAGCGACGCAGATCTTCAGAAGGCGATCGATGTCGCCTACGATTCCAAGGTTCAATACCCTGCCG
>Ga0116217_10003049_pt1 | contig 15350 bp, 21 predicted proteins | sample Sb_taG_6_FD_89697 | JGI IMG/M metagenome (GOLD analysis project Ga0116217, IMG submission 89697) | Peat soil microbial communities from Weissenstadt, Germany - Sb_50d_4_PS metaG | ecosystem: Environmental > Terrestrial > Soil > Wetlands > Peat | place: Germany: Weissenstadt | collected 2010-09-21 | reverse complement strand
CACCGGCAGCCAATCAAAGGAACAAGACCATGCAACGAGTCGAGTTGAAGAAGGCCCCCAAGTCGCCGATGAATTGCGTCGGCATTGGGTTCGGTTCGCCGGACTGCACGCTGCAGGCGACCGACCCTCAGAGCATCATCAACGCGTTCAACCCGTTTCTGCGGGTTCCGCCGTACATGATGCCCGAAGTCGCGACGGTCGAGTTGTTCGCCGAAGGGCCCATGAGCTCGAACGCGGTCAACGCGAACCTCGGCGCGACGATCTACCTCTTGAACCAGGGGCCCAACGTGCCCGTGGCGCTCGGCGGGTGGGATGTCATCTACGAGACACAAGGGCTGACCAACGGGCAGACCGAGAGCAATCTCTGCATCTGTGCCATCGGCATCCATCTGGTGCCCTCGCCTATGGTGTTCACCGTTCGCGGCAACGCCTTCAGCCGCGCCAACTTCACGACGGCTGGGGCCAAGCCCTTCAGCCCGGACTCCTGGTCGTTGACCAACGACGCCGGGGGCGGAAACGCCGCGGGCAACGCCTGGACCGGCAGCCACTCGCCGACGGCGAAGGCGAAGCTGTGGTGGGTCGGCTGGCAGCAGATGGGCTTCTGGAGCATGGTGCGCGCCTACAACGTCGTCTGGAGCCAGGGCCAGCTCATCACGCTCCTGAACGAGCAGTTCCGCGACACCGCGTGGAGTCCGGCTCAGGGACAGCTTGGCTCGTCCGGTATCAGCCAGGTGAATGTTCAGGAGTTCGTGGCACAGGTTAACACGCGTTACATCGCGTCGCTCGCGACGACCGACGACTTCTGCGCGATCGACGTCCTGCGCATCGGATCGATCGGCGCCGCGGCCAATAACCAGGGCCTATTCACGCCGAACAACGACCTCGACTTCGTTGATGTCACGTACGGTGGGATCGACATCGCGACCGCCCTTCGGCACAACACCGAGTACCGCAGCACGAACGTGCCCTACATGCTCAAGCCCGGCGTCAACATCGGGCTGCAGCTTCAGCAGCAGAACCTGAACCTCTCGAACGACATGCGAGCGCAGTTCGATGCGTCGCAGGCGGGCGGTTCGGGCCTGGGCACGGGCGTTTTGCCGAGCACCACGTCGGCGGCGGGCGTTGTGCCTCCGAAGTTCACCGAATGTCAGGACTTCACGGCCGGCGTCGGCTCGAACTTCCAGGAGCGCTCGGTCGACAACAACAACGTCACCCAAACGGTCACTTCGACCTGGGCCGAGTTCAAGGGCGGTCCGTGGACGATCGCGACCAAGTTGAAGGGCGTCGAAGTCGACGACGATCTCGCGCAGTGCATCCGCAATCACCCCGCCATCAAGCAGGCGCTCTGCTCGAGCTGCGGCGGGTTCACGAGCGCTTGATCGATCGCGCCGAGGCGCGAGGGCTCATTTCCGTCTTCTCGGAGAAAGCCCTCCGCGCCTCAGGCGCTTAGGAGGGACCGAACGATGACGGAAGGACAACGCCCGGGGGTCATGCTACCGCCGGCCGGACTCAAGGCCGCGCCGCTCGACGACGCGGGCAAGCCGACGGGTCTCGGCGCGCCGGGTACGCCGGCCGGCTACGGCTGCGCGGGGGGCGCGTGCGCCGCGAGCGGAATCTCCGTTCAAGAGCTCATCAGCCTCGGCACACCGAAGCTCGCTTACAGCGTGGCATGCGGCTACGCGCTCATTCCGTGGGACATCCCCATTCAGGGAACCTGGGCGAATACAGCGACGACCGACGTCGCGAACATCGGCAACGCCAACAAGGTCGTGCAAGACACGGTCGTCACCGAGGTCAACTACACGATCACCAACCAGAACACGCCGGGTGGCAACGATTCGCTGAATAACTGGGGGTACATCCAGTCATCGGGCATCCAAGGGCGATTGCACGTCGTCGGCGGCATGGGTGGCGGCTACACGCCCGTTCCGAATTTCAGCCCTTTGGAAGTGTCCTTCCGACGCAAGTACCACCCCCGGTGGCTCATCACGTGGAACCAAGGACTGGTGATCGATCTGCACGCAACCGTTGTCTTGCCCTTCACCGTGCAGGTGACGGTGAACTACATGACGATGACGACGCCCAGCCCGTCGATCCTCGAGATGACCAACCGCGAGGCGCTCCAGGCGCTCGCCAGCAAGGGCTACGACATTTCGACCTACGTGCCGGGCTGAGGCGGCTGAGGCGTGACCCAGCAGCGACTCATCGAGCTCGAGATCACGGACGGCATTTGGCGCCCACCCCAGGCGAACGTGACCTGGGGCTTGCGCTTTCTCCGGCCGCAGATTCTCGACTCGTACGCCCAAGGGTTCGCGCCCGGGCCGACTCCGGTCAGCCCGACCGTGCCCGGCGTTGCGTTCGGGATGTCTTCCAACCCTGCGCTGCTCTACGAGCTCATCACGCTCGCGGGGACGGGCTTCTATTTCGACCTGACGGCGTACACGCCGCCGAATAACGGCAAGTTCCCGGGCGATCCGATTGCAGGACTGGGATCGTTTCAGGACATGCGCACGCCGTGGCGTGACGCCCGCGCGTGGTCCTCGCTGCATATCCCGTGCAAGGGCCAGGGTTTCTACGGGATGTTCGCTTCGGTGTTGCAGTCGGCAGGGATTTCCGCGACCGGCTGGAGCGGCGTACCCAGCCCCTACGAGCCGCAGGGTTCGCCCAACGGTGAGAACTTCATCCTCAACTGGGCCAAGACGGGCCCGCAGCTCTGGCGCATTGCGGCGGCGCTCACGGTCAAAATCAAGCGCGCCACGGGCACCGTGGAAACCTTTGAAGTGTGGTCGTCGGGACCGGATGAGTATCTGCAGGGGCTGTTTGGTGACCCGGACGGGGGGGTGACGAGCACGGGGCTTCGCATCCCGACTCAGGCGACATCGGTCAACGGCCTGATTCGTACGAGTCGCTACCTCTTCATGCTCTGCGGATTTTCGCTCGGCGAAAACGAAGAGGCCACGATCACGGGCTGGCGGCAGCTTCTGACGATCGGCGCGAATGCCGGGGCGAGCATCACGTGATGGCGCTCGCTGTGTCCCCACTACGCGTGCGCGTGCCGCGCGATGGCGATCGCGTGGATCACGTGGGATTCGGTGACGTCACTTTACCGCCCGCGGCGACGCCGCCGGGCACGTGGATCAGTGCTCCGGTTGCAGCCATTGCGGCTCTCGGTGCGGGCATTCTGGGGTTCACGCTCGGCCTTGCTGTGGGCCGGCGCAAGAAGGAGAGGTACTGATGAAGTGGAAACCCGTCGCGCGCGTGCCCACGGGGCTCGTGAGTCTCACCCAGGCGCCGCAGTGGCACACGGCGAGTAAGACGTGGTACGCGCGACGCGGCGACGGGTCGTCGGCTACGGCGACGCGGCGTGCTGCGGGAGCTGCGCGGCGGGCGGAACGTGCGAGGGAGCTACGGTTGCGGCGGGAGCCACGGGGAACGTGAACGCGGCGGTGGGGGCGGGGGCGATTGCGCCGGGCGCGCTGAGCGCGTTGCAGCGCCCTGTCCCGCAAGCGGGGCCGCATTGGGTGCAGGTCTCCGCGGCGCAAGTACCTGCCGGGGTGAAGCTTCTGCTCGCGCGAGCGCGCGGGCGCAAAGTCGCCAACATCGGCGGGATGTGGTGGGAGCTGGTCGGCGGCAGCTATTTCCGGTGGACCACCGCGGCGTCGGGGTTCGGCGACACGACCATCCCGCCCGCGGGCGACGTGACGCCGAGCGACGTGCTCAACGTTCCCAATACGACCATCGTCGGCAATGCCGCCGCGACGCCGACCGATTACACCAAGCCAATTCTCATCGGCGCCGCGTGCATCGGCGGCGGCATTTTGGTCTGGGCGGTCCTGGCCAAAGTCGTGTAATCTAGCGGTGGGTCCAAAACGACCCAGGGAGAACCCATGGCGTGCTGCAAAAACGAGAACCTGAGTTACGACAACGTCGCGGATAGCCGGGTCGTGCGGTGCCCCTGTCCCAAGTGCGTCGCGGGCCAGCTGCAGCAGCCCCCGGTCATCCAGACGCCCCCACAGACGGGAGGGAGCAGCAGCGGGGGCAGCGGTAGCAGGGGAGGCTCGAGCGGCTCGGGAGGGAGCAGCAGCAGCGGGGGCAGCGGCGGTAACCCCGGAACGATCCTCGCTCCGAACATCCCGAGCACCATCGGCGGACGCATTCCCGCGGGAACACTGACAACGACCACGCAACGAAACACCGAAGGTTATACGCCTGCGCCGACTGCTCTGAAAATCACCGCGCCGCTGGCGGTTTCACAGTCGACCTTCGCGGGGCCCGCCGAGCGCGGGTTCGCGGGGCCCCCGATGCTGCCCAAGCTTTACCCCGGTAGCACGGGACCCGGCAAGAGGATCAAGCTCGACAAATAATCGCCGAGCGCGCCGCGCGTCGCCAACGCGTGAGACAGAGGGAAAACGCACCCGATAGGGAGATACCGAATCATGAGCCGACGAAGAATGCATGGTAACGAGGTCCGTCCCGACGCGATCACGGACATCCTGCTGACGCAGTTGCAGGACAACCCCGCCGTCGGCATGACGACCCTGCGCAATCAGGCGTACGTCGCGCTCGGCGGGGTCTCGACGGCATGGACCGCACCCGCAACGATCGCCGTCCTCGGTCTGGGCGGAGGCGCAACCAACACCGTTGGGGCCGGCAGCTTCACGGTCCGCTCGAGGATGACCGGCGTCTTCTGGGGCGCTGTCAACATCAACTACAAGTCCACCGCCGCCGCGACCGACACCGTCACGTGGGTCGTGAGCTCGGTGAGCAACACCGGTACGAACACCGCGGCCACGGTCTTCTCCGGGACCGCGACGGCGACGGGCACGACGGGTATGCTCCCGCTCGGGATGGCGGTCTACTACGCCAACTCGAACCCCACGACGGGTCTTGCGGGCCTGGCGACGAGCACGCTCGCGAGCATCTCCACGATGTACATCGAGGTCCTGAACATCACGACCATCGGTATCAACAACTTCAAGTGGTCGGGACTCATCTACCCGACCGGCACTGGAGCGGGAACGATCTTCACGCCTCCGCCCGGCCAGTTTCAGGGCGCGGCGGCGTCGGTCGGCCAAGTGGTCGGTCTGGTCCTGTCGCTCGCTGCGGGCTCCACCATCCAGATTCTGAACAGTAATTGCGTTCTGATGGAGTGGCCGTTCGGAGCGGGCGTCTTCTAAGCCGCCTACTTCATCGCACGCCTGACGGCGCGCACACCGAGTCGGACAATCTCCGAAACGGTGAGCGCGCCGTTTGGCTTTAGAGCACGAGGAAGGCACGAGGTCCCGCGGACAGCGAGGTCGCGTCGAAGCTCATCGAGTTCCGCCGCGACTTTCGGCGTGAGGCTGACGCTCTGAAAACCTTTCGGCGGCATCTATCGCGTAGCTTATGTGACCATGCTTGACGCTGCAACAGCCTACGGTTATCGTCCCTGATCGATGAAACCAATCGACATCGACGCCGCGATGACGGACTGGGAGCTCGTAGAGAGCATCGGGGGTAGCTTTTGGCTCGGCCGAGTCATCGCCGACGGCGCCGACAGCGTCACTGTCTGCCCGTACTACGAGATCATGCCGCGCACGCCCGTGATCGCGTCGGTTCCCGGGCATCAGCCCAAGCCGGTGCCGGTGGTCATCGCAGGAATTTTCATGTTCTTCGACCACAAGAACGGCGGCGAGGGCAAGAAACGCGTGAGGTGGGCCTCGCGCGAGAAGTGCGCTGACATGGACGTCGAGCTGCGGGATTTATTGCACAGCGCCGTCGACCGCGTTGTCGCGGCCACCAACAGCAGCACTTCGCGCGCCCACCGCGCGTTCGACATCCGATAGCCCGTGAAGCTGGCGATTCTCACGCCGCACCGAGGGAGCTGTTCGATGGCCCACCATCGGATGCTTGTGGACATCCGCCTCGGGTGCCTCGCGCGCGGCATCGGCTACCAGGAGATCGACGACGCGACCCCCTTTTTGGATCATTGCCGCAACATCATCTTCGAGCAGTTCAGAGAATCGGACTGCGACTGGGGCTTGTGGTCGGATGCGGATGTGTACGCCGACGCGGAACTGGTGTTCGATCTCATGCATCGCGACGAAGAGATCATCGCGCGCGGCTATCCCATTCGCGGGGTGCCCGATTCGCGTAACCCGCCGCTCGACTTGGCGGGGCTCGTCGATCCGACGACGAAGCTGAATCTATGGACGATCTGGCCGAGGTACGACGGCACCGAAATCGTCTGGAGCGAGGACAGGCGGCTGCTCGAAATCACCTGTACGGGGATGGGCTGGACGCTCATGCGCCGCTCGGTCGCCGACGACATGGCGAAGTTCGCAGGCTTCTGCCCGCCCGACGTCACGGGCAGACGCAGCATCGACGCTTTCACGCGAAAGGCCAACGACGACGGCGTCATGTGCTTCGAGGATGCGTCGTTCTGCAATCTCTGGGTTCAGAAGATGGGCCGGCGGATGTGGTGCGCACCGGATGGGTACATCACCAACAAGGACGTCGGCGGCGTCTATGGGGAGCTGCTCGCGGAGTACGGCTCGGCGGTGCAGCGATGAAGACTTGCGTCATCTACGACTCGGTGGGCGAGGCGGCCGAGCAGCGTACGATGCTCGCCGAAGCTCTCACGGCAAAGGGTTGTGCCGTCGTCGTCGCAGCAGACAAAAACGGTTCTTTTGGCGGTGTTGTCTACATGCCGCACACCGCGTACCCCAAAGACGCCGACGCTGTGATTGTCTGGGGACACTCCGGCGTTCCTCTTATCGCCCACGACAAGATGGTCGTCGCGGCAACGTCGATCCCCGAACGAAAATACAACCACCTCAATCCGCTGCTCATCCGCGCGCCCCTCGTCTGCATGTCCGAGTGGCACGCCAAGCAGTTTGCCTTCGCTCAGCACAAGCACGTCATCGAGCCCATCTTGCTCGACGTACCCGAGCGGCCGGCGCCGCGGCAGAACCGAACGTTTTTGTACGCGAGTCCCTCGGAGAACGGGCTCGAGGAGACGCTCAGGGCGTGGGACTCCGTCTCGCATGAATGGCCCGAAGCCAAACTCGAGCTTGCCGTCTCGACCGAGCAGTATTTCGTCGACCCGCCGCCGCGTATCGAGTGGCTCGGAGGTCTCTCGCAAGCGGCGCTCGTCAAGAAGATGCGCGAGGTCGAGGGCCTCTTTTACGTGAACACGGTTTCAGAGGAGTTCTCTACCGCTACGGCGCTCGCCGAGCTCACCCGAGCACGGTGTCACATCCTAGCGACGTGCGGCCTCGCGGGCTTAGCGGAAAGCGTCTCGACGGGGGTCGACAGGGACCACCTTTCGTTTCTGAAGCGATTCGAGGAAGCGTGGGACTCGCCTTTGGATGAGAAGTGGTACGCGAAGGATGTGAAAGACAGGCGGGCTTCGGTCCAAGTCGAGAAGTGGATGGAAGTGCTGTTCGGATGATCCTTGGCGGAGGAAGTGATGAAGGTCGGTGTTCTGGGCGGCACGCACTTGGGGCAAGTGACCGCCGCGTGCTTGGCCCACGTCGGGCACGAGGTGACGGTGTTCGGCAAGGCGTCTGCCGTCGAGGAGCCGGGCCTCGATGAGCTGCGCATGGAGGGCACGAACAACCGGCGCTTGGTGCGCGCGACCTACGAATGGGACGCGCGGCCCGCGCTGGCGGCGCTCGAGGAGGTGCGCGCGGCGGTGGACTGCCGCCTGCTCTGGTGCTGCCAGGACACGCCCGTCGACGCCGAGGATCGCTCGAACGTCGGCGCCGTGGTCAAAGAGATCCTGCGCCTCGCGCGCGCGATGCCCGCGGGGGGCTTGTTAGTCGTCAGCAGCCAAGTGCCCGTCGGCACGACGCGCGCGCTGCGCGACCTCGGTGTTACTGAGCGCAATGACATGGGCCTCACGGTCGCCTACAGCCCGGAAAACCTGCGACGGCGCCACGCGCTCGCGGACTTCCTTCACCCGGCGCGCGTGGTCGTCGGCACCGAGGACGGCGCGCGCGACGCGCGCATCGAGGAGCTCTTCGCGCCCATCGCGGCCACGCACGATGACGTTGGCTCCATGCGGATGCCCGGCGCCGCGATCCAGTGGATGTCCTACGAAAGCGCCGAGTGCGCCAAGCACGCCCTGAACGCGCTTTTGGGCGCGTGCATTGCGCTCAGTAACGAGGTCGGCGAGCTCGCGCGCGCGGCGGGCGCGGACCCGGCGGACGTCGAGCGCGCGCTGCGCTAGGAACCGCGCATCGGGCCGGGGCTGCCGGTGCGCGCCGGGGAGGGGTTCACGGGGGGCACGCTCGGGCGCGACCTTCGGACGCTCGAGTCGCTGGGCAAGGTGCACGGGCTGCCCATGACACTCGCCACGGCCGTGCTCGAGAGCAACGCGCGTCACTTGGAGAAAGCGCAATGGCCGACTTCGATGTGGTCATTTACGACACGTGCGGCGGGCCATTCAGTGCGGAGCTCGAGCGGGAAAGATTGCTCGGGGGCAGCGAGCTACTGCTCGTGCAGATCGCCGAGGCGCTCAAGGCGCGCGGGCACCGGGTGCTCTGCGTCTGCAACGGGTCGCTATACGCGCACGGCGTCTCGTGCCACGCGCTTCTCGTCAGCCGCTTCAGTCCCATTCCCAAGGACATCATCGCTGAGCGAATCGTCGGCGTTGCAACCGATTGTTCTGGAGATCACCTGAAAGAGCACCTCGTCGTCGCATCGAGCGACTGGCAAGCCGATCAGCTCCGCATGTCGGACTTCCGAAACGTGACACGGATTTACAACATGCTCGGGCCTATCCCGCAGGTAGAGCGGCAGCTCGGACAGTTCGTGTTCGCCAGCGGTCCGACGAAGGGTCGCGCGCAGACGATCGACAAGTGGTGCGAAATGCGCAGGCGCGGATTGATTCCCGACGGCGCACGACTGGAATTGCTCTCGCCGGGCTGGGGTAAAGACCCCGGCATCACGCCGGCCGAACGCGAGCTCGGCGTGGGCTACTCGGTCCCGAAAAACAGCGAGGACTACCGGCGGCTTGTGGCGAGCGCCGAGGGGCTGTTTTTCGTGAGCGCTGGCATCCCGGAGACGTACGGAAACGTCGCGGCGTTGGCCTACAGGGCGGGAGTCAAGACGCACATTTTGTGTCTGAGCGGGTTCGGGGGGTTGAAAGAGGCGACGCCGAGCAGACTCATTACCGACAACGAAAACGCTTTCGAGAACGGGGTTCAAGGCCTTTTCGGCGAGCTCGCAATTCCTCCGCCAGACGCGCCGGATCATTCGCCGGAGGCGCTCGTGGGCACGTGGGAAGAGGCGCTCGGACTAACGCGAGAGGTTGTCCGCGTCAGCGCCGTGAATGTCGTCAGTGAACGGCTAGAAACAACGGTAGACGTCGGATCGTGGTCCGACATCTTCGGCTTCTCGCCCGACCCCGAGCCCCCGTCCATCGCGATCCCCGTCGCCGAAGACTTCGTACCCTCCGTCACACCGTTCATGCGCCTCGGCGAGAAGATCGTTCTAGGCACGCCGTTCTACCGCCCTAGCGACCTCGCACCGCTGCAAGAGGTCTTTGACGGGGAGTACGACCTCGGCGGCCTCGAAGGGCTCAAGGCCCCGCGCGTCCTGGACATCGGGAGCAACGTCGGCGCGTTCACTCGCTGGATTCAAGCCAGGTGCCCCGGCGCTCGAGTGACGGCGTATGAGCCGGACCCCGGCCACGTGAAGCTCTTTCGCAGGAACAACCCCGACGCCGAGATCATCGAGGCCGCCGTCACGAGCCAAGAGGCTCCGAGGCTGCACCTGGGGGTCAGTAACAGCGGCATGAACAGCCTGTACTTCACGCCGGGCGCCTCATACGAAGAAGCCGCGCCGTGCGCCGCGGTGCATCCCAAGGACTTGCCCCCATGCGATCTCTTGAAAATCGACACGGAGGGCAGCGAAGTCGAGATCCTCGCCGGCTACAGGCACCTCGCTGACGTCAGCGTGGTCGTCTACGAGTACCATCGCGCCGAGTACCCGGCGAAGATCGCGCCACTGCTGGAAGCTGCCGGTCTATGGATGGCCGAGAACATCACCCACGACTGGAGCGGGGGCCGCAGCGGCATCCAAAAGTGGGTTCGTTCGGACAAGTTCTCCTACGCTCCCCTCTGGGCCGGCAAGCACCTGGGGCACTACGTCAATACGCTTCTTCCGGCGCACGCCCACAACGGGCCATGGGGCAGCGCGCAGAGGTATTTCGTCCACGACCGCGTTCTGGTCGGCGGGTCGATCCTCGACGGCGAGGACGCTGAAAGTCTGCGCGAGTCCGGCGTGACGCACGTCTTGTCCGCGGAGTTCGAACGCGACGACACGGGCAAGTGGCCCGAGGACAAGCGAGCACGGCACGCGTGGAACGACGACGGTGGCAGCATCCCCGAAGAGACGATTCGCGGGTGCGTTCGGTTTATCAAGGCCGTCTTGAGTGAGCCCGGCACGATGCTCTACGCGCACTGTCAGATGGGCGGGTCGCGCGGACCGATGCTGGGCTACCTGGCGTTGCGAAGCTTCTTCGGGTTCCCGCCCGAAGAGGCGATGTACGCGATCCGCGCGCCGTGGATGGGCGACAACAAGCAGCGAAACCTCGCCTGGTACCCTCACCAGAGGTACATCGACTCGATCGAGCTGGTGCTTAGTTGCACTCGATGAGCACGATCCCGCCGTCGTAGCTCGGGTAGCTAATCAAGCAGCTCGATAGCGTCCCGATCGGGCACGCCGGAACGGCTCCCGAGGCCATGACACACGCGCACGCGTACTCTCCGGCGCACTGGCACTCGGGCGGTGTCGATAGAGCCGCGCAGTTTCTCACAGCAGGCATCGACACGAAGCCGTACTGCGCGGGACCGACGACGTTCGCCGAGAAGCAGCTCAGTGGCGGCGTCGTCTGGGAGAGCGTGCACGAGGCTTCGGGCGCGGCGTCGTGGGCGTCCGGCGGGTCGGCTTCCTGTTGCCCCGCCTCGGCCGTATCCTCGCCCGCGTCCGCGACGTCGTCGCCCCCGGCCTCGTGTCCCCCCTCGGAGCCCGGCGCGGCGTCGCGGACATTCGAATCGGGCGGTGGATCAGCCAGGCCATCGGTAAAGGGTGCGCCGCATCCGACAGCAAAAGCGACGAGCAAGCCGAGTGACCACTTCATGTGCGCCTCTTGATTCGCGTCTTGTAATCGAACGGCCCCACGTGCGAGACGTCCGCATCCAGAAGCAACCGCAACGTCGCGCCGTACATCTGCGCGCGATGGCAGAAAGACCAGTCTTCGGGGAGCCAACGCTTCCCGATGATCATCGAGTCGAACAGGGCGAAACCTGGACCGGTGCCGACGGCGCACGCGTTCATGTAGAAGAGGTCAGGCCACGCATCCGAGAGATCGTGAAGAAGTTTGCCGCTGATGCACATGAACCCCGCCCCCGCCCTTCGGAACCGCCCGAACGGCCGCTTGGCGATTTCCCACGTCGGCCCGACGTAAACCCCGTCGCTCATGTCGCCGGGCTCGAAGTCGATGTTGCACGGCGAGGTCCCGTCTTCGTCGAGACGTTTCAAAGCGACGGGCGCCGCCGCGATGTCCGCATCGCCGTCGAGGACCGCGAGCACGCAAGCAACCGCGTCTTGAGCCGGCCAGATTTCGTCGGCGTCCACGAAAAAGAGGGCGCCATACCCCTCGCGAACGGCGCGGCTCGAGATGACGTTCCTTGCTCGGCCGATGTGGCTGTCACGCGGGTCGGTCACGGTGCCGTTGACGTCGTAATTCTTGAGGGCGGCGACGGTTCGGTCGACGCAACCGCGCCAGCGGGGCTCGGGGGCCGAGAAGGTGGGGGTGGCAAGCAGGAGCTGCTTCATCACTTTTCGTGTGGGGGCGCGAAGGCCGTAGCGATAGGGGTCTGACGAGCCTACCACAACTTTTATTGACCCACCGTTCGCGATACAGTATACCCTTGGCTCTCGATGGTCACAGCGAAGCCTTCGAAAGCCGCTCGCGCCCTGCGCGCCTGGCGCGGCGCGCGCCCTCAGCACGTGGTCGCGAAGCTCCTCGGGGCACACCAGTCCGGCTACTGCGTCTGGGAGACCGGACGGGTGACGCCTGTAAAAGCAACGCGCGCACGGATCGAGAAGAAGACGAGCGGACGGGTGAAGGCGGGGGATTGGGACAAGTCGTGAGTCGCCTGCGCCCCCTCTTCGACGCCGTCATCATCCGTCGGGCCGCGCCCGCCAAACAGATCGGCTTGATCCACGTCCCCGACGCCTACCAGCAACGCCGGGCGTACGGTGAAGTCATCGCGTGCGGCGCCGGCAAACGGATGCGCAGCGGTGCGCTTTGTCCGCTCGATGTCTCGCCCGGCAATGTCGTCGTCTTCGACCAATACGAAGGCGCGGAGATTCGTTTCCAGGGATCTGACGAAGAGCTATGGCTGCTCAGGGAGTACGAGATCCTCGCGCGCGTGATCGACGGTTCTGTGGAACCAATCGGCGACGTCGTCGCGATTATTCCCGACGAGGTCCATCACACGGGTCGGATCATCATCCCAGACACCGCCAAACAGAAGGACGGCCGTTTGCGCGAGGCCGAGACCGCCACAGGGACCGTCGTCGCCGTGGGCCCTGGCACGATCGAGCAGATCGTCATGAAGCAAGCGCGTCTCTGGAAAAACGAACGGGTAGCTGTCGAGCTGACCGTGGGCGACCGCGTTCTGTACCGTGCGCGGCTACAGGCGCACATGGCTTACACGACGTGGAAGAACCGGGACGGGCGAGAGGTCGTGCTTCTGCACGCGGGGCCGCCCGTCTACGATGTGTTCGGCAAGATCGAGGAGGCGGCGTGATGCCCATCGAAATCGACACCTCCAAGCTCCACGCCCTGTGCGGAGCGCTCGTCAAAGAAGGTGCCCGCATCGGCGGCAAGGCCCTGGGCGCGATGGTCGAATCGGCGCTCGAGGACGTCGAAGCCAAGGCCGAGGAGTTCGTCCGAGCGACGCGCAAGACACGCGGCAAGATTCGCGAGACGACGAGGCGACGATGAACAAGCCCCCGCCGCCCTCGTATAGCGAGCGTTTCAGCGGTCGAGAAGTCTCTGCCGACATTCGGCAGCTCGGCTACAGCCAACTCGGCAAGCTTACGCCGCACGATTGGGACAACATCGAAGGCCGCTGGGGCACATGCCGCCTGTGCGGCAAACGTGGGTGGACCCAAGAAGACCGTGCGGGGTTCTGCGGCGACGTGTCGCCCGCGGATTTGCGACCGACCCTCGTGTTGCAGTTCCCGTGGTGGTTCTGGCCGGCGGCGGGGGCGGTGTTTGTGGTGTTTGGCCTAGCGTGCGTGGCGATCATCGTCGCGATGGTGAGCCGATGATTTGCGTCGTCTGCGAGAAACAAATTCCTTACCGGCAGCACCAAGCGCCAGAAGCGCCGTCTGCGCGAGCACCCTCTGTCATCGCGAGCACCCCAAGCTCGTTGAAATTGTCCGCTCGCTAGAAGAGGAAGAATGATCCATCCCAAAGCAATCTGGTACGGCCTGCGCGGCCCCCTGTTCGCGATGACCCTCGGCACCTCTTCGGCGATAGGCGTCGCCGTCGTCGTGGGCTGCCCCGGGGCCGTCGCTCCGGTGACCGACTGCACGTCATGCGGCGTACGCGTCTTCGCCGACGCCGTCGCCGGCATGACCATCCTGCAAATCGGCAGCGACGTCTTGAATACCCCCGCGTGCGCCGCGTGCGGTTTGGACATCGCGGCCATCGTCGCGAGCTTGCTGGGGTCGACGGACCCGAAGGTACAAGCGAGCAAGGCATACGCTGAGGCAATCAAGATTCAGGCTGCGGCAAGGGGGGTCAAGTGAGCTTCGGCAAAGGTCTCAAGCGCAGCCATCCGAATAAGCTCGCCGCGCGTGTCCCGCTCGCGCAGCATCCGCGCGTCGCGATGCTTCTCAGTACGATGCTTCCGCCGAGCGCCTCGCTTGCGGCGGACTTGCCGCCAGTGTTTGACCAAGGATCCACGGGATCCTGCACGTGGCACTCGACGCCGGGCGCACTCGTGACGGTGTACGCCGCAGCCGACAAACCACTCGGTTTCATCCCGTCGATGCGCGAGGGGTACGCGACGACGCGCGCCTACGAACGGGCGCTCACGACGCCGCTGGGTACGAATCTGCCGGCGCTCACCGACTCCGGCGCGGAAATCGCCGACGTCATCACGTGCTTGGCACACTACGGCGTCGAGCCAATGGGTCCCGACGATGGCGGGCGCCTCTCCGACATCGGACCCGACAACGTCAACGCCGAGCCCGACCTTGGGGGGCTCGAGATCAGCGGGCAAAAGCTCATCGTGGGCCCTTACCTCGTCGACCCGACGAGCTCGACGGCCAGCGACACCCTCGCAGCGGCGATCGTGGTCGGCATCCCGATCGTGATCGGCTTCTTCTGCGACACGGCATTCGAGAACTTGCAGGCCGGGCAAGTCGCTGGGGCGCCCGACCAGAACGACCCGAACGGGGGAGGACACGCTGTGTTTCTGTACGGATATTCCGGGACAGCCGGATCGCGCATCTTCAACCTTCGTAACTCGTGGGGTACTTCATTCTGCGACCGCGGCGACTGTCTTGTGAGTGAAGCCTGGCTCAACGCCGCTTGGGAGGCGTTCCCGATGGTGGTGTCGACATGAAACTGCTCATAGGTCTTCTTTTCGTGATCGACGCGTGCCTCTCGCTCGGCTGCCCTCCGGCGCCCCCTGCACCGATGCCCCCCGACGCAAGCGACGCATCACCCCCAGCGCCGCCGGCCGCAGACGCCGCGCCCTCGTCCCCCTGCACCCAGGCGTGCGCGCGCATGACGACGCTCGGGTGTACTGGAATCACGCCAACGTGCCCGGCGACGATGACCAAGCTCGAAGCGGATCGGCTCATCCGAGCGCCGAGCGGACAGCCCGTGAGCTGTGCGTGCATCGCAGCAGCGGCAAACAAGGCGGCGGTCGTCGGGTGCGGGATCGGGTGCCCGTGATCATGACGAAGCTGAGCGACGCCGATTTTCGAGACACCGTGAGCTCCGCCGCACGCGATCGGGTGCTCGAGCTGTCTGCAGTGCTCGAAGCCCTCCGCCCAAACCTCGATACCGCCGACAACAAACCCGTCGAAGCACTGTGGTTGCTCGTGCGGGCGCAATTCTTCGCGGCGTGCGAGGAGTACGCGAAGGAGCTCGAAAGAACTCAGTCTTTGCTGTAGCGAATCTGACCCGCAAGCGCTGCGAGCTCCGTCGCCTCGGTGCGGTCGTAGCGCGCCGTCGTCTCCACCTTCTTGTGCCTCGAAAGCTTGCGCGCGATGGCGATGCCGAACTTCTCGATGTTGTTGGTCGTGTACGTACGCCGAAGATCGTGAGGCGT
>Ga0116217_10003046_pt1 | contig 15364 bp, 12 predicted proteins | sample Sb_taG_6_FD_89697 | JGI IMG/M metagenome (GOLD analysis project Ga0116217, IMG submission 89697) | Peat soil microbial communities from Weissenstadt, Germany - Sb_50d_4_PS metaG | ecosystem: Environmental > Terrestrial > Soil > Wetlands > Peat | place: Germany: Weissenstadt | collected 2010-09-21 | reverse complement strand
GACTTCTGGCGCTGCTTCTGGCGCCTGCGCCCGCGCCAGCTCATGCACTACGGGCTGATCATGACCTTCTATCCGACGATGGCGCTGGCGTGGATCCTGGGGGCCGTCAACGCGGTGCTCTACCTGGGGGTGGGCGCCAGCGGCATCCACGTCCCGCTCAACATGTGGCTGGCGCTGTACATCGACACCGTGGTCCTGCAGTTCGGGCTCTACATCTGGAACCGCCGCTACAACGTCAGCCCGTATGAGGTCGAGGGCTCCTTCGGGGTGGTGGGCATGCTGATGTCGGTGCTGGCCTCGCCGCTGTACGCCTCCTCGCTGATCAGCACCGTGCTGCACCGGCCGGCGCGCTTCGTGATCACGCCCAAGGGCACCGCGGCCAATGCCGATAGCCTGGCCACCTTCCGCCGCCATCTGCAGTGGGGCGCGCTGCTCGGCGGCGCGCTGATCGCGGCGGTGGCGCTCCATCACGCCAGCCTCGCGACCTGCTTCTGGCCGCTGCTGGCGTTCTCGGTGTGCATGACGCCCGTGGCGCTCTGGCGTACGGGCCTGCGCCGCGCGAGCCGCGCCGCGCGCAGGGCGCCCTCTCAGCCCACCGTGGCCCCTGCGCCCGCGGCGATGGCGAGCGCCGGAGCGGGCCTGTCCCCGGCTCAGGCCGCGCTGTCGGCCAACCTCGTGGCGTTGGCATCCGATGCCCGCGGGCACCCCGGTGGGCCGGCGGAGGGCCATCCGGGCCTTGAGCTGAGGCGCTCGGCGTGAAGCGCCTGCGCAAACCGCGCCGGCCGGTGATGGCCGTGGTGCTGGTGGCCGTTTTGGCCGGCAACGGCCCGATCGTCTCGCAGTTCGTCTCCGGCCAGGTCCACCAGTACGAAATCAACCAGCCCTCCTACAAGGCGCAGTACGGGCACTGGCAGACGATCGAACTGCCCTCGGCCCTGCGCGTGAACGCCGTGCACACGGCGCTGCTGCAGACGGGCAAGCTGCTGATCATCGCCGGCAGCGGCAACGACCAACAGAACTTCGAAGCGGGCACCTTCAAGACGCTGCTGTGGGATCCCGTGACGGGTACGGGCAGGCTGATCCCCACGCCATCGGACATGTTCTGCGGCGGCCACGCCTTCCTGCCCGACGGTCGTCTGCTGGTGGCCGGCGGGACCGCGCGCTATGAGCAGCTCCCCAACAAGGTCACCAACGCCGGCGGCCCGATGCAGATCGTCAACGACTCCACTGCGAGCTCCCATGCGTTTCCCCAGGGCACCGTCTTCGTGGCCGACAACGGCCAGTTCTACCGCAGCGACATCGCCGTCACCGCCCCCCCGGCGCGCAGCGTGCGCGGCCCGCGCGGGCGCCTCACGACGGTCCCCGGCAGAACCGAAGTGTGGGTGGACGCCGTCAACGGCGGGCGCGCCGGCCTGGCCTACGGAGGCGCGCCCTACCACATCGCCGGCCTGGGGGGACGGGACTTCGAGAACATCCACGCCGTGGGGCGCGCGATGTCGCTGGCCAAGGAGGACTTCCAGGGAACCAACGCCGCCTACATCTTCGATCCCTACTCCGAACGCTACGAGTTCGTGCCCCCGATGCCGCACAAGCGCTGGTATCCCTCGCTGGCCACGCTCGCCGACGGCAACCTCCTGGCGGTGTCCGGCCTCGACGGCGTCGGGCAGATCGTGCCGGGCGAAACCGACCTCTTCAACATCAAGACGCTGAGCTGGAGCCCGGGGCCCTTTCACTACTTCCCCACCTACCCCGCGCTCTTCCTGACCACGAGCGGCAGGCTCTTCTTCACGGGCTCGAGCACCGGCTACGGCCCCGCCACCAAGGGACGCGAACCGGGCCTGTGGGATGTGCAGAGCAACACCTTCCAGCCCGTCACAGGCCTGCCGGACCCGGCGGAGGCCGAGACCAGCGCATCGGTCCTGCTCCCGCCCGCGCAGGCGCAGCGGTGGATGCTCCTCGGCGGCGGCGGCGTGGGAGAGTCGCCGCTGGCCACCGCGCGCACCGCCATCGCCGACCTGAGCTCGCCCAATCCCACCTACACCGCCGGTCCCAATCTCGCGCTGCCCACGCGCTACCCGGAGTCGGTGATCCTGCCCGACGACACCGTGCTCGTGAGCGGCGGCGCCGGCGACTACCGCGGCAAACACGGCAGCGACAACCACGTCGCGCGCATCTACCACCCGGAAACGAACACCTTCACGCAGGCCGCCGCGCCGGAAATCGGGCGCGACTACCACTCCGAGGCGGTGCTCCTGCCCGACGGGCGCGTGGCCACGCTCGGCTCCAACCCGCTCTACGGCGACGCCGAAGACTCCGGCCCCGGGTTCTTCGAGCAGCGCATCGAGATCTACTCGCCTCCCTACCTCTTCCACGGTCCGCGTCCGCAGATCACCGGCGGGCCCCAGGCGGTGGCGCTCGGCGCCTCCGCTGACTTCACCACATCCAACCCGTCGGACATCGTCAAGGTTCGCCTCATCCATCCCAGCGCCGCCACCCACGTCACCGATCTGCAGCAGCGCTCGATCGCGCTCACCTTCACGCGCACCGCAAACGGCGTTCAGGTGACGATCCCGCCGCAGCAGACGCTCGTGCCGCTGGGGTGGTACATGCTGTTCGTGGACAACGCCAAGGGAGTTCCCTCGGTGGCGCGCTGGGTGCAGGTGACGCACTAAAGTCCTTTCGACCATGAGGAATCCGCGGGGTCTTGCCGCCCTCGTCGCACTCGCAGTGGCGCCGCTGCCAGCCATCTCCCTGGGGGCCTGCGGAGCCGGTTCGGCGCAGAGCGCCGCGGATCAAGCGCAGGCGCCTGCGATCCAGATCTCCGTGCGCCACGGCGCCAACCCGCTGGCCGGCCAGGTGCTCTACGTGAATCCGTCCTCGCCCGCGGCCGTTGAAGCGCGCCGGCTCCAGGGCCAGGGGGACGTGCGCGACGCGCAGCTGCTCGCGCGCATCGCGGCGCAGCCCACGGGGACCTGGTTCGCCAACAGCTCCTCGCAGGTGCAGGCGGGCGTGGGCGCCCTCGTCGCCGCGGCCTCCGCCGCGCGCCAGACGCCCGTGATCGTGGCCTACGACATCCCCCAGCGCGACTGCGCCGGCGGCTACTCCGCGGGCGGTGCCGCCACGCCGGCGGCCTACGGCGAATGGATCGCCCGTCTGGCGGCGGGTCTCGGCACGGCGGCCGCCGTGGTGATCCTCGAGCCCGACGCGGTGCCCGGCGTGCTCAGCGGCTGCCTGGGCGCGGGCGACGTGGGGACGCGGCTGGCGCTCCTGAGCCAGGCCGTGGGGACCCTCAGGCGCGATCCCCGCGCGGCGGTGTACATCGACGCCGGCAACCCCAATTGGATCAAGCAGCTCCACCGGCTGGCGAGCGCCCTCTCCAGCGCCGGCATCGCGCGCGCGGCGGGCTTTGCGCTGAACGTCGCCAACTTCCAGACCACGGCCGCCAGCGCGGCCTACGGACAGCGGCTCTCGCGCCTGCTGCGCGGCGCGCACTTCGTGATCGACACCGGTCGCAACGGCAACGGTCCCGACACCAATCCCGCCGACGCGCCCAACTGGTGCAACCCGCCGGGGCGGGCCCTGGGCCGGGCGCCCACCACCAGCACGGGCCAGGTGCGGGTGGATGCCTACCTGTGGGTGAAGACTCCCGGGGAGTCCGACGGCAGCTGCCGCGCCGGCGCTCCGCCCGCCGGGCAGTGGTGGCCGCAGTACGCATTGGCGCTGGCCGCGGCCACGCCCTGACGGGGAGGGCGGCCACGCCCTGACGGGGAGCGCTCAGGCGGATATCATCCGAGCGCCCCGGCCGGCCTCGGCCGGACCGACCACGCCGCCAAGGGAGAGGACATGTTCAGATCGATCGTTGTGGGGACAGACGGATCGGACACGGCCACCCAGGCCGTGCGCCAGGCGGCAGACCTGGCAGGCGCCGTCGGCGCGACGCTGGAGATCGTCAGCGCCTATGAGCCGGTGCCCGCGCAGCGCCTGCGCGAAGAGCGCCGCGACACCCCCGAGGAACTGGAATGGGCGATCAACCCGCGCGAGGACGTCGAAGCGACGCTGGAAGTGGCCGCCAACACGGCCCGCGAGGCGGGAGTCGAGGTCAACACCTACCCGCGCCAAGGCGATCCCGCCGATGCCATCCTCGACGTCGCCGAAGAGCGCGAGGCCGACCTGATCGTGGTGGGCAACAAGGGGATGACCGGCGCCAAGCGCTTCCTGCTGGGATCGGTGCCCAATAAGGTCTCCCACCACGCGCCCTGCTCGGTGCTGATCATTCGCACGACCTGAGATCAGGGTTCGCGCGTCCCCGGGTCATCCGCGCCCAGCGCCGCGCGGGCGCTCGCATATGCCTGCTCGGGGGGCGTCTCGGCGCTCACGCCGGGGATGCTCCAGCGCAGATTGCCCGGCAGCAGCCTCCAGGCCAGCCGTGCGCGCGCGCCGAAGGGGACGAGCGCGTCGATGATGCGCAGCTGCATCTCGATGTCCACCGCGCGCGGTGTGCTCAGCGGCCCCAGGCGCCTCACGGCGTGCAGCGGGATGTCCTCGCCGGCGCTCCCATCCTCGTAGATCAGCGCCACATCGGCTCCCTGCGCCTGCAGCGCCTCCAGCCAGCTTGCCGCCGCCTGCGCCGAGCGCCCGCGCCCGGCCAGCCCCACGATTCGCATCGGCCCCGCCCGCCGGCGCCCGAAGTGCGCGCCATCGTCCTCCTCCTGCGCCTGCACGGGGATGCCGCGCAGGGCGCGCAGCGCCACCAGCGTCCACACCAGCACATCCGAGCCCACGTCGAGTGAGATCTTCAAGAGGCCCCGCCAGCCATCGCGCCAGCCGCCGTCCACGACGGTGCGATAGACGAGCTTCATGGCCGGGCGCAGCGCGATCCCCTTCAGATACCCCCACGCCCCCGACGGCGCGGCCACGTGGCCGCTCTCCAGGCGCGCGTAGCGCCAGGTGTCCAGGAGCGCCTCGCGCAGCGTGCCCGCCAGCTCGTGCTCGAGATCGCCGGGCAATACCAGCGGCAGCTCGCGCGGCTCGATGCCCTCGTGCACCGCGCGCGCCTCGTCGTGCCGGTAGACGCTGCGCCGGAACAGGCGCGAGCGATACGCGGGGTACTTGGCCGAGGGCCCCAGCCAGCCGCCGAGGAAGTGGTGGCGCAGCGCGAACACCGCCATGCCCGCGCCGGGCGGCGGCGCTGCCAGCAGCGCTTCGATGCTCGCTCGCAGCTCGGGTGAAACTCGCTCGTCCGCATCGACCTCGAGGATCCAATCGCTCTCCGCGGCGTCGAGCGCCAGGTTGCGCTGGGCCGCATAGCCGGGCCAGGGGTTCTCGATCACCCTCGCGCCGGCCGCTCGCGCCACCTCCACGGTGCCATCGCGCGAGCCGCCATCGACGACGATCGTCTCGTCGCAGAAGGCCACGCTCGCGAGCGCCTTTGGCAGGTGCTCCTGCTCGTCCTGCGCGATCACACAGGCGGCGATACGCTCGCGCGCCACGCGCTAGCCCCTGCCCAGGGCCGATCGCGCCATGGCGGCGATGCGCTGCTTGGCGATCCAGCCATCGTCGCGGATCTGGTGCGCGAGGCCGACGCCCGCCACGTTGAAGCGCCTCCCGGCGCGCCTGGGATCGGCCAGATCGCGGCGCAGGCGCGCGGTGCGGCCGCGACGGATCTCATGGGCGGCGCGGCGCAGGCTCAGGCCCTTCTCGGAGGGCAGGTGCCACAGTCCCAGCGAGAGGACGTCCTCGCGCGGGATCGCGCCGTGGCGGGGGCCCGTGAGCACGCGCCAGGCCACCGCCGAGAGCTCGCAAAAGCGCACCCTTCCCAGCGCCCCCGCCAGGGTCAGCACCTGCTCCTCGGTCAGCAGCGCCTCGCCCCGCGCCGCCAGCTGCGCGTCGATCTCCTCGCAGGTCCTCACCAGCTCCCGCAGCGCGCCCGGGGTGCCGCTCAGCAGCTCGCCCCCCACCCACGGCGGCGGATCGGCCGAGGGACCGCCCATGCTCGCCGCCAGTTCGCCGATGGAGCGGCGCGTAATCGCGAACTCACCGGCCCCCACCCCATCCCAATCAAGCGGGTACTCGATGTGGACGCAACCGATCTCCCCCGCCGGGGGGGTCGCGGCGAACACCCGCGCGGCGTCCACCCACACGCAGTCCAGATCCGTCAGCCACAGCTGCCGATCCTCGGGCTGGCCAGCGATCGCGGCCAGGATCGCGTCGAGCACGTAGCGCGAGGAAATGTAGTGCTCGCTGTCGTAGCCCGGCCGGTGGCGGTACTCGGCGGGGACGATCCTCACGCCCAGGGACTCCATCCGCTGAAGCAGCTCCATGCCCTCGCGCCCCAGCACGCCGCGGTCGCTCACGTTGGTGACCAGCATCTGCTCGCAAGGGACTTCGCGCAGGCTCAGCGAGGCCGCTTGGACGAGGGCGCACTCCAGGTAGCGCGCGGCCGTGTGCGCGATCGAGGACTGCGAGCGAGCGGTCGGATAAAAGAACTTTTCGCCCCTTTGGTGCACGTAGAGGTACTGGACTACCAGCGGGGTCGATTGCGTGCTCATGGGGATGGCTGGGAGCGGAGCCGGGGTGGCCTGGGCATGGCGAGCGCGTGCCCGCCGCGGCCCCGACGATAATACGCCGTGCATGAAGATCGTGAGCGTCATGACAACCGACTCCAGCGGCGGCGCGGAGTTCGCGGCGCTGGAGATGCTCGAGGCGCTGCGCCAGCGGGGCAATGACACGGTGATGCTCACCGACATGCCCGCCATCGGCCGCGACACCGGAGTCCGCATCGAGCCCATCGACATCGGTCCCAAGCTCTCCAGGGGCACCTGGCCGGCGCTGATCGCGCGCTGGCCGCTGCTCTTGGGCAGACTGCGCCGGGCGCTGCAGGCGCAGGCGCCCTATGACGTTCTCCTGCTGCACTACAAGAAGGAGCAACTGCTCGCGCGCGGGCTGCCCAGGGGGCTGCGCGGCACGGTGGTTTGGGCCGAGTGGGGTCCCGTTCCCTTCCCGCTGCGCCGCGGGCCCGCGCGCTGGGCCTACCTCGCCGCCGCGCGCGAGGTGCCGTTGGTGATGGCCATATCCCAGGGCACCTTCGACTCCGTCCGCGACGTGGGGGTGGACCCGGCCAAGATGATCGTCGTGCCCAACGTCCTTCGCACTGAGGAGATCCGCTTTACGGCGGAGGGCAGGGCTCGGGTGCGGGGCGAGCTGGGCATCCCCGAGCAGGCCTTCGTGGTCGGCTGCATCTCGCGCTTTCACCCCAAGAAGCGCAACGACGTGGTCGTGCAGGCCGTGCGCGCCCTGGAGGACGAGCGCGTGCACCTGATCCTCGCCGGCGACGGCGAGACCGAGGGGGAGCTGCGGGAACTGGCGGCGCCGCTGGGCGAGCGCGCGCACTTCATCTCCACGCCGGGGAGCGAGGTGCCCGACGTGCTCTCGGCCTTCGACGTCTCGGTCTTCTGCCCCAGCCCCACCGAGGGCGCCCCGCGGGCGGTGATCCTCGGCATGCTCGCCTCGCGGCCCTGCCTCTCGACCGGCCCCGAGGGCGTGGCCGACATGATCACCCCCGATATCGGGGGCATCGCCGACCCCGAGAACGACCCGGCGTCGCTGTGCGCGCTGCTCGAGCCCTATCTCGACGATCCCGCGCGCGTGCAGCGGGAGGGCGCGGCGGCGCGGGCCCATGCCGAGGGGACCTATGCTGCGCCGGTGGTCGCCGAGCTGATCGAGGGTCTGCTGGAGGGCGCAGTGCGGAGGGCGGGCCGATGAGGCGCGCCGTGCGGAAGGCCGGCTCGTGAAGCGCGCTGTGCGGAAGGCCGGCCGATGAAGCGCGCCGTGATCCTCGCCGGGGGCGAAGGCACGCGCCTGCGCCCCTACACCACGGTGCTGCCCAAACCGCTCATGCCGATCGGCGACCGCCCCGTGCTCGACATCGTCATGCGCCAGCTGCGCGCCCACGGCTTCGAGCGCGTGACGATCGCCACCGGCTATCTGGCCGAGCTGATCGAGGCGTTCTTCCGCGACGGCTCCGGCTACGGCATCGCGATCGACTACCACCGCGAGCAGGAGCCGCTGGGCACGGTGGGGGCGCTGGCGCTGATCGAGGGCCTGGAGCAGGAGGACGTGCTCGTGATGAACGGAGACGTGCTCACCGACATCGACTACGGCGCGCTGCTGGAGCGCCACCGCGCAGGCGACGCCGCGGCGACGATAGCGACCAAGGTGCGCCACATCCAGGTCTCGCTCGGGGTGCTGCGCTTCAGCGACGACGGCGATCCCACGCGCCTCACCGGCTACGACGAGAAGCCCGCGATCGACTTCACCGCGAGCATGGGCGTCTACTGCTTCGCCCCGCGCGCGCTGGCCCACATCGTGCCCGGCGAGCACCTGGACTTTCCCGATCTGGTGCTGCGCCTGATCGCGGCCGGCGAGGTCGTGCGGGCATGGCCCAGCGAGGACTACTGGCTGGACATCGGGCGCCACGACGACTACGAGCAGGCGCTGGAGGAGTTCGAGAGCGTGCGCGACCGGCTCATCCCACCGGACTGAGCGAGCGCGCCACGGCGTCGACCACGATGTCAACGGACTCTTCGTCCATCGTCCCCGCGAGCGGCAGCATGCAGTGGCGATCGGCTGTCTCGCCGGCGCGCTCCAGGCCTTTGGCCGAGCGCCGGTACTCGGTGAAGGTGTGCAGCGCGGGGTACCACGTGGTCTGCACGCCCGCCTCCTTGAGCTCCTCGCGGAAGCGATCGCGGGCTGCGCGGTCGGGGAGCAGCACCGGGAAGGCGAAGTGGGTGGCGCGCTCCACCGCCCCCTCGTCCCAGGCCAGCTCCAGGCCGGGCACATCGGCCAGCCGCTCGCGATAGGCGCGCACGACCGCGCGGCGCGCGGCGATGTCCTCGTTCAGGCGCTCCAGGCGGCTGAGGCCCAGCGCGGCGCGCGGCTCGTCCAGGCGGAAGTTGAAGCCGATGTCAACGATGTCGTAGGAGGGGTCGTGGCCGCGGTGGCGATCCCACGTGCCGCTCGTGAGCGCGTGCGAGCGCAGCAGGCGCACGCGCTCGGCCAGGTCCTCCCGCGCGGTGCTCACCATCCCGCCCTCGCCGATGCACAGCTGGTTTTTGGAGAAGAAGCTGAAGGCGCCCAGCTCGCCGATGGTGCCGACCTGGCGCTCGCCGCCGTTGACACCGACGCTGCCGCCGATGCCGTCGCCGATGCCGTCGCCGCTGCTGCCGCCGCTGCTGCCGCCGATGCCATCGATGCGCGCCCCGATCGCCTCCGCGCAGTCCTCGATCAGCACCAGCCCGTGCGCGTCGCAGCACTCGCGCAGCGCCAGCAGGTCGGCGGCGTAGCCGCAGAAGTGCACCGCCACCACAGCCTTCGTGCGCGGGGTGATCCGCCGCGCCACGTCCTCCACGTCGAGGTTGAAGTCGTGCCAGCCCTCCTCGCTGCGCCCGGCGATGTCGCACAGCACCGGCTCCGCGCCCACGAAGCGGGCGGCGCTGGCGCTCGCCACGAAGGTCAGCGCGGGCACGATCACCTCATCGCCCGCGCCGAGCCCGGCGGCCAGGCAGGCCATGTGCAGGGCGGCGGTTCCGCTGGAGACCGTCACCGCGTGGGGCGTGTACACATAACTCGCCAGCGCCTCCTCGAAGGCCCTCGTGCGCGGACCCATCGTCAGCCATCCTTCGCGCAGGGGCTCCAACGCGGCCTGCACGTCCTCCTCGCTTATCGCGATGTCGGTGAGCGGCACGCGCCAGCCGCTCATCGGGCACCCCCTGATCGCCCGCGCGATCGCCCGGCAAGAGCCGGGACCGCCTCTCTCATTGCCCCGCCTCCAGCTCGAGCGCCTGCGCGAGCGCGTCCACGACCCGATCCTGGTCGGCGTCGCTCATGTGCGGGAACAGCGGCAGCGTCAGCTCGGTCTGGGAGGCCAGCTCGGTGATTGGCAGCGACAAGTCCGGGAAGCGCTCGCGGTAGGCGCTGAAGCGATGAATGGAGGGGTAGAAGATGCTCGTCTGGATGCCCTGCTCGCGCATACGGCGGGCGACCTGCGCCTGCAGGCCCTCGCGCTCGAGCATGACCGCCATCACGTAGCAGGAGGAGTCGGCCAGATCGGAGCCCGCGAAGGGCACGATCAACCCTGGGATCTCGCCGAGCAGGCGGTGGTAGCGCGCGCTCAGCTCGCGCCGGCGCGCGATGTCCTCCTCCATGTGCTCCAGGCGCGAGAGCAGCAGCGCCGAGCGGGGCTCGTCCAGGCGGTAGTTGTAGCCCAGCCCCACCACGTCGTAGGTGTCCGTGCGGCCCTCGTGGCGGTCCCACGTGCCGCTGGTCATCGCGTGCGAGCGCCGCGAGCGCGCCAGCGCGGCGACCTCGTCGCTGTCGGTGCACAGCAGGCCGCCCTCGCCCACCGAGAGGACCTTGTTGGAGAAGAAGCTGAACGTCCCCGCCAGGCCCCACGTGCCCAGCTTGCGCCCGGCGAGCGTCGCGCTGGGGGCGTGCGCCACGTCCTCGATCAGCTGCAGGCCGCGCGCGTCGCACAGCTCGCGCAGGCGATCGACCGCGGCGGGGTAGCCGGCGTAGTGCACCACGCACACGGCCTTCGTGCGGGGGGTGATGCGCCGCTCCACATCCTCTGGATCGAGGCTGGGGCGCTCGCGCGAGACGATCTCCGCGAACACCGGCGTGGCGCCGCAGTAGAGGACCGCGTTGGCCGTGGCCGCGAAGGTGAAGGAGGGCACGATCACCTCATCGCCCGGGCCCACGCCGGCCGCGAGGTAGGCCAGGTGCAGGGCCGCCGTGCAGCTGGACACCGCGACCGCGTGACGCGCGCCCAGTTGCGCCGCGAAGGCCTCCTCGAAGGCCTTCGTGCGGGGGCCCATCGTCAGCCAGCCCGAGCGCAGCACCTCCGCGACGGCCTGCAGGTCCTGCTCGCGCAGGCGCAGGTCGAAGAGCGGAAGCTCGGGGGTGGTCTCCAGGATGGCTGAACTGCGCTGTGATGTGGTGTCGCCCATGCGACGCTCCTCTGCTGGGTGTTGGTGCGAGTCCCCCCGGCGCGGGTCGTGCATGTCACCCGGCGCAGCACAGATACTATGACCATCGCACAAACGAGCAACGACGCCGCGTCGACTTCGACCGCGGCACCCCAGGTCACCCAGCAGCGCGCAGCCCGTGACATCCTCGTGCAGGTTGTCATCCGCCTGCTCAACCTCGCCCTCGGCGTGGTCGTCACGGCGCTCGTCGCGCGCACGCTGGGCAGCGCCGGCTTCGGCCAGCTGACGACGGTCTTCGCGATCCTGGGCCTGACCGGGTACTTCACCAACTTCGGCGTCGAACGGGTGGTGATACGCGAAGCCGCGCGCGACCCCGAGCGCGAGTTCGAGTGGCTGGGCGCGGTGATGATGCTGCGGCTGATCATGCTCGCGCCGGTGATCCTGCTCTCGCTGGGCGCTCTGGTGGTGCTGCAGCAGAGCCAGCAGATGCTCGTAGCCGGCGCGATCCTCGTCCTGGGGATGCCCTTCGACGGCATCGGCTCGATGGGGTTGATCTTCCAGCTGCGCGTGCGCAACGCCGTGCCGATGCTCGTGCTGACGCTGCGCAGCGTGCTGTGGGCCGCGGCGGTGGCGATCATCCACTGGGGCGGCGGCGGCATGGTCGCGCTGGCGGCCGCGATGGCGCTGACCAACGGCATCGGCTCGATCGTGCAGGCGCTGGCCGCGCGCAGGATGGCGGGACGCTGGCCGCGTCCCTCGCGCAAGCACCTGGGGACGCTCGTGCGCGTGGGCGTGCCCCTGGGCATCAACGGGGTGCTGATAATCGCCTACGCCAACATCGATCAGGTGATCGTCTTCCAGCTGGCCGGCAGCACGGCGGCCGGTCTGTACGGCGCGGTGTACCGCCTGCTGGAACAGGCGCACTTCGTACCGATCTCCGTGCTCACGACGATGACGACGGTCATCGCCGCCTCCTGGCCGCGCGATCGCGAGCGCATGCTGCGCGCCGCGCAGACCACCGCCGAGCTGATGGCGATCGCGTCCTTCGGCGCGCTGGCGTTCGTGAGCGTCGCTGCCACGCCGATCATTCGCCTGATCTTCGGCGCGGGGTTCGTCGCGGCCGCCCCCGCGCTGCCGGTGCTCTTCGGGGCGTTCGTGTTCATCTGCTTCGGCTACCTCAACGGCAATCTGCTCACGGTCCTGGGACTGCAGCGCAAGCTCATGCTGATCAGCCTGGCCGCGCTCGTGGTCAACGTCGCGGGGAACCTCATCCTCGTGCCCACCACCGGCTTCATGGGAGCGGCGTGGATGACGCTGATCACCGAGGTCGTGGTGTGGGGTCTGAGCCTGCGCCTGATTGTAAGGACGCTGGAGTTGCCCCGCCCGCCGCTGGGGCGCGTGGGGCGCACCGCGCTCGCGGCCGCGGTGCTGGGCGGGGGTCTCGCCCTCCTGCAGCTCGCGGGGGGGTCCCTGTGGGTGCTCATCGGCGCATCCTGCGTGCTCTATCCGGGGCTGCTCTTCGGGCTGCGCGCCTTTACGCCGGGGGAGCTGCGGATACTCCTGCGGCGCGAGGCGCCGGCTTGATCAGCGCTCGGCCATGGCCTCGCGCAGGTGCTCGATCAGGCGCTGGAACTGGAGCCTTGCGTCATAGCGCTCCTCACAGCGCGCGCGAGCCGCGGCGGCGAGCTGGGCGCGCAGACTCGGGTCGGCGAGCAGCGCCAGCAGCCCCTCGCGCAGGGCGCGGGGATCGTCGTGCTCCACCAGCACCCCCGCGCGGCCGTCGTCGAGCAGGTCGGGAATCCCGCCGATGCGAGTGGATAGGACCGGCGTCGCGCAGGCCATCGCCTCCAGCACCGCCCACGGGGCCGCGTCGCCGTGAGTGGGCAGGCAGAAGAGGTCCGCCTGCTGCTGGAGCTCCAGCAGGCGCGGATCGGAGGGCTCCAGCCGGTGCACGCGCACGCCGGGGCGCGGCTCCACGGGGGCCGGCGTGACGAGGTCGAGCTCGACGCTCTTCCCCAGCTCCTGTGCAAGCGCCCGCAGCAGATCCTCGCCGCCCTTCTCCGCGAAGCGCCCGCCCACGAACAGCACCCTCGGCAGTGCTCGCTCACGGCGCGGCGCCGGCCGGTAGCGCTCGAGCTCGATGCCGGGATGGTGCTCGACCACGTGCGCACGCGGGGCCGTCCGCTGCACCGCGCGCCTGGCCCAATCCGTCCAGGCGAGCACGAGCGCTGCCCGTCTGAGCGCGCGGCGCTCGAGCGCGAAGCCCGGCGCCATCGTGGCCTGAAAGCGCAGTCCCGTGCGCCGCCAGGCGGGCATTGCAAGCCAGTCGCGCATGGTCGTGTCGAGCGAGAGCACGACCGGGACGACCCGCATCGCGGCGCCCATCGCCAGGGAGATCGAGTGGCTGTGCACGTGCACGACATCCGCCGGCCACTCGCGCAGCTCACGGCGCAGCGCGGTGCGCGCGCGGGGCGCCTGAACGGCATACCAGCGCAGCGGACGCAGGTCGAGGCCCAGGCGCGTAAGCGGTTGCAGCGGCCGCGTCGCCGCCGCCTGCGCGAGGCGCCCCATCGGCTCAAGGCCGGCGAAGCGCGCCTCGACGGAGGTCTCAGGGGCGAGTCCCGTGCGCAGCGCCTGCACCAGCTGGCCCTGGCCCATGACGTGCGTACCGAGGTTGCCCTCGTTGAGGAACAGCACGCGCATGGACACGCGGGAACGCTACGCCTCGCTGCGGCGCCGTCCAGGCCTGGGGGGTGGCTCCATCCTCCCACGCGCCCGCCCGGCGCGGGTCCTCCAGCAGCTGGGGCAGCTCGAGGATCAGGCGCTCGTGCACAGTGGCCAGCGCCCGGTGCAGCTCCTGCGCATCGGCGAAGTCGCGGGGGTCGAGCGGCTCCCGCACATCGATCTGGGCGCGATGGCCGGCGCGCCGGGGTCGTACGGGCAGCACCAGCGCGTCGGCTGCGTGTGCGAGCCGGGCGCTTCCGCTCGCCAGCATCACGGGTTTGTTGAGGAAGCTCGTCCGCAGGCTGCCGGGCATGTCGAAGTAGAGCTGCACGACCTCGCCCTCGCGCAGCAGGGCTTCCAGCAGCGGAAAGGAACCCACCGAGCAGAGCACGCGATGGTCGAGGCGATGCACCTGCCGCCGCCAGTGGGCGATGCGCCGTCCCCACCTGTCCGCGCTGGGCTCCTGGAAGAACCAGGGCGCCGCGACGGTGTAGGGAGTGCGGCCGGCTGTGCTGATCGCGGACGCGGTCAGGAAGATCGGGCCCGTGTGGCAGCTGCTGAGCAGCACGCCGCGCCCGCGGGAGAGAGCGTCGTGCAGGTTGGTCCGCGAGCGGGCGTCGAGGAGGGGCGGCTGCCAGGGTTGCCAGAAGAGAGCGTCGTTGACCTCGCTTTCGACAAGGTGGGCCTGCGCGAGCCTGTCGGCCTCGCCCGCGCGTGGGGTGCCGCCGAGGATCGCCCGCATCGCGGTTAGCGCCTGCTCGCGCGCCTCGGGATCCTTCTTCCAGACGGCCCGCCCGCGCGCCGCGGCCCTGCGCGCCACGACCGCGCTCGGCAGCAGGCGGCGCAGCATCGGCGAGGTCCTCAGCCGCACGCGCAGCGGCGCCGGCGGCATTCGCGGCGCCTGCAGAGGCTCACGCGCCGCCGCGAGCGCGGCCAGCTCGGGATCGGCCGGGCCGGTGGATTGGGAGGGGGCGGCCAGGTCGGTGGGCTGCGCGGCCATCATCAGCAGTATCGGCGATCCACGACAGAGCTTGATCGACCCATCAGGATTCAGTTTAGACGAACTTTGGCCAAGCTAAACAGGTCAGGCCCGGGTCCAGGCGTGGGGGGTCGCTCCCTCTTCCCAGGACCCCGGACGGTGCGGGTCCTCGAGCGTGTGCGGCAGCTCGAGGATCAGGCGCTCGTGCACGTCCGCCAGCGCCCGATGCAGCTCCTGCACATCGGCGAAGTCGCGTGGATCGAGCGGCGCCTCGATGTCCATCCACACGCGATGACCCTCGCGGCGCGGGCGCAGCGGGAGGATCGGCGTGTCGGCTCCCAGCGCCAGCCTGGCGCTGCCGTCGGCGAGCATCACGGGCTTGCCGAGAAAGCCCGTCTCGCGGCGGCCGGGCACGTCGAACTGCAGCAGCACCATCTCGCCCTCCCGCAGCAGCGTGTGGAGCACGGGGAAGGAGCCGACCGAGCGCACCAGCCGCCCCCCGTGCGTGCTCACCCCCTGCAGGCGGCGCACGACGCGCCGTCCCCAGTAGCCGGGGCTGGGCTCCTCGAAGCACCACGGCCCGCCGACCGTGTACAGCGTGCGCCCAACCGAGGCGCCCAGCGAGGCGGAGTGGAAGAAGGGGCCCAGATGGCAGCTGCTGAGCAGCACGCCGCGGTTC
>Ga0116217_10003037_pt1 | contig 15393 bp, 2 predicted proteins | sample Sb_taG_6_FD_89697 | JGI IMG/M metagenome (GOLD analysis project Ga0116217, IMG submission 89697) | Peat soil microbial communities from Weissenstadt, Germany - Sb_50d_4_PS metaG | ecosystem: Environmental > Terrestrial > Soil > Wetlands > Peat | place: Germany: Weissenstadt | collected 2010-09-21 | reverse complement strand
TGTGGCTGGTCGCGACCGGGACTGTCACGCTGGCAGTCCCGGTCGCGGCGCTGACGGCGAACTTCTCCCCGATGTCACGGATGGCGCCGCCGCCCGTGGGCAGCAACACCGACGGCGGCGGGGGCGGGCCGCCTGGCGCAGCGCGGCCGTTCGAGCTGTCCGGTGCGCTGCCGGCCGGGCCTGGCGAAGCGGCGCTGCCACCGGCGGGCTCGGGCGGCGGGGCCGGCTGGGTCCCGGCGCCCCCGGGAAACACCACTCAGCCCTCCGGTGTCGGCCGGAGGCGGCCAGCGCGCAGGAGATTACCGGTCATCGCCGTGACCTTCCTGCCCGCACACTCCTGGTGTGGGCGGGCCGCAGCGCGGCCAGCTCTCGGCGGCGTAGTGAGCGATGACGAATATGTTGCAGATCTCACCCGCCTCGGCGGGGAAGTCGAACCCGCACACGGCCGGGTGTTCGTCGCGCAACGGCCTGAGCGGGCTCTCGCCCAAGTCCACCGTGCCGCAGAAGTATCCCGGCCACCCGCTCTCAGCAACGGCGGTGAACTCCGTGACACGCTCATGGCCAGTGTCGTGCCACCAGAACCGGACGAGGTGGTGGCGCCCGGGCCGGGCGTCCGGCGCCTCGAACATAAGCAACAGCCGGTCCACGGTGCGGACACGCCGTCCGGGGACGAACGGGAACATCGCCGGGGTGAAGCCCAGCCGCAGCGAGCGGTGGCGGCGATCTCCATCGGCCTCTCGGTCTTCCTGGCCTGGCCGCCACGCCCCGGGCCACGCGTCGGGGAAGTCGTGACGGACGTCGAAGACGCGCAGGCCATCGCCGGGGAGCCGGTGCCGGGCGTCGTCCGAGGCGGCGGCGCGCAACACGTCGCCGCCTTCCCGGGCGGTGTAGTTGAGGTGCAGGACGACGTCGCTCACGGTGTCGAGGTCGAAGTAGTTGTTCTCCGGCGGCAGTTCGAAACGCCACCTGCTGACCGCGCCCTGGTATTCGAACGGCAGGTACCGCTCGTCCCGGAAGTTCAGCTCGAACAGCCCTGAGTCGTTCTGCCCGCTGGACGTGGCGATCGACTCTCGCGCCGCGTATTCACGGACGATGCGCGGGTCGTCGGCGCAGGCCTCGTAGTCACTGCCCCGTTCGCCGTCGCAGCAGCAGTGGTGCGCGGGCGGCCGGAATTCCGGGTGGACGCGGGTCATGCTGCTGAGCAGCGTGAGCCGGCAATGGACACCGGTGTAGGGGCCGGTGACGCAGGCGAGCGTGAGAGTCGCATCCTTGATCCGGCGCATGTACTGGCCCGGGTAGTCGAGGTCGAACATCCATTCCGGGATGTCGATCTGGCAGCGGCCGGTGACCCGGAGCCGCAGATATGCCGCCGGGAACAGTAGGCGCAGCGAGATGTGCTTGGTCAGTTCGTATTCGCGCCGGTTCTCGTCGAGGTATGCCTTTTCCATGGTCCGCAGGGCGCATTCGAGGCGTTCTCCCGCCAGGAGCCCGTCATGCAAGTTATCCCAGGTCTCGTCCGGGATGAACCGCCTGGTGGCGTGTCCTCGCTCGAAGTTGTAGGCACGCTGGGCCTCCAGTGCCGCGCGGAGCGCCAGGTCGTAGATACTGGCCTGTAGCGCGGCGGTCTCCTTGCGCAGCCACAGGTACAGGTCCGCAGCAGTGAACTTGTCGCGCAGGAAGTCCAGTACCTCGGTCGCGTGCTCGATCTGCCGCTGGGCGTTGTTGAGTTCCTGCAGGGCCTGATCCCGTCGCCGCTGTGCGCCGAGGATCTGGAGTTCGGTCTGCTGGATCTCGATCGGCAGCACCTGCATCTGATGCAACCACTCGTTCGAGCGGCGCTCCCAGTCGGCTTCCGTCACGTCCATCGCGGCAGTGGTGCTCTGGATATCAGCGACCGCGGTCATGATCCTCGCGACGGCCTGGAAGAAGTTAGCTACCTTGGTGCCGATCGGCGGCACGGCGCCGCTCGACATGGCCCCGAAGAAGGAATCGGGGATGATGTTCATGATCTCGCCTGCGGCCTCGGTCACATTGGCGCCCGTGCGGATCTGGATAGCGGACGTGGTCAGGTCCAGGTTCTGGATCTCGTCGTTGATCAGGCCCGCCTGATACAAGTTCGTGTAGTACAGCAGGCTCGTCTGGCTGACGTCCTTGGTCTGCTGGAGCGCCTGCACCTGCCAGTCGGCGTCGCGCCACTGGTCCTGCCGGATGGCGAGGCCGAGGACGAGCATCTCGCGTTCCTGCCGCGCATGGATGGAGGCGAGGTACTCGCCGTCACCTTTCTCGTAGGCGGATAGCAGCGCGCTGTCGAGCTCGCGGAGTTTCCCGGCGAGTTCGATGGCCTTCTGGATCTGGAACAGGAAGCGGTAGGGGCTGGGCCGCGCGCACCATTCCTGCTCGTCCGCGCACGTCTGCGGCGCGGTGCGCCAGCCGTCGATAAACGGGCTGTCGCCGAAGTAGTCCACGTCCCTGCCGAGCCCGCCGTTGCGGATCCCCCGCGCGTCCTGGCAGGTGTGGATCAGCGCGAGCCGGTCGGCGACCTTGTCGTAGAGGTCCGTCAGGCGGGGGTTGAGCGGGGCATAGGACGGGACGAAATCGGTGACCGACGGTGAGGTCGTAGGTTCCTTCGCGACGACCGACTTGGGCCGCTCGCCAGTGATTCTGGCCACGGTGCCGTAGATGAGCCGTGCTTGCTGGAATGCCTCGGGCGAGCGCCGCCGGCGCATCAGCGCATCGCCCCAGTCCAAGAGCGTCTCGCAGTAATGGAGCAGCACCGCACGGTTTCTGGCGCCCGGCTCTGTGACGTTGTTGCCTGTAGGTGGCTGACGCGAGTCGTCACTGCAGTGCACCCAGGCACAGTCCTGCTGGAGCGGGTCGAACGCTCGCCGGTACCACCGGAGCGCGCGTTCGAAGGCACAGTCACCCCGGAGCGCCTCCGCGACCGCCAGCGCGGTGGCGAACCACGACGCCGGAAAGAGCCGGGCGCCGGGGTCGAAATAGGCAAAGAACGGGTACGAAGTCAACCCACCCGGATAAGGAGACGGGGTGGGGGGCGCCGACGGCACGAGAACCTGCGGCAGCGCGACCGCGTCGTCGGGCGCGAGGTCATAGCGGAAGCCCGGCGGCGATGTGTCGGCGCCGTAGCCTGCGGGCAGCGGGGCGCTGCCGCTGACCTGGAAGTAGAGCGAGTCCCCGGCCCGTCCCAGGAACACGAGGTCGGGCTGGTCCGCGATCGCGACATAGCCCTCCGAGGTCCGCGGCTGACCGAATCGGCCATTGTGGACGCGGCACCAGGCGAGCCGGGCGGCGGGGTTCGGCTGCCACTTCGCCAGCAGTGACGGCACCTGGTCCTCGTTGTTCCACTCCGCGGACTGCTGCTGGTAGGAGTCGTAGAAGGAGTCCTGGAAGCCGAACTGGTAGCTGCCGGCGAAGCTGGCATCACCACCGCTCAGGTCTGCGCCCCACTGGGCGTCCGTCTGGTCGGTATAGGCGTAGAACTGCGTGTTGATGAGCCAGAAGTAGTACTCGTCCATCACGAAGGGATGCTCACAACCGCACTCGTCGCAGCAGGCGCTGCGGGATGGGTCCCCGTGCGGGCTGAATCCCAGGGCCGCGCGGGGGATCCCGGCCGCCGCCACCCGGACAAAGCGCGTCCCCAGCTTGATCGCTGACTCCATCCAGAGTGGCAGTGGCTGCGGCGTGATGCTGCCGCTGACAGCCGCCTGCACGAGGGCCTGCGGTGTGCTTGCCGCCGGGGGCGCGGCGTTCGGGCCGGCCGGGACTGTGGAGCCGGTTTGGGGATTGGACCCGGTTGGAGGGGTCGACCCGGTTGGGGGGTTCGAGTCGATCGATTCGGCAGGTTGCGGCGCGGCAGCGAGCCACGACGGGGACGTGGCGTACTCGGGCCTGCCGAGCGTGCCGAGCCCTTCCCGCGTCGCCGGCTCGGGTGGCGGCGAGAGCGGGTGCAGTTCGGAAGGTAGGCGCTGCTGCAGGAGCTCCGGCTGGCGCTCGAGTACCGAGTCGTCGTCCGCCCACCAGTCCAGGCCGCCGGGTGCGGCCAGGGTGAGCGTGGACCGGAGCTGGGACTCGAGGAACCGGAACGCCTCGATCCGGCGTGCCTTGCTCCGTTCGTCCCACTCGATCCAGTTCTCACGGTAGAGCTCTCGACGCTTGCACCGCTCCCAGGTGCGGTACGTCTCGAACCTGCTCTTCCACAGACGTGCGAAATGGCCCGTCACCCGCCAGCCTGGCTCCAGGCCTATGCGGGCACGGCGGATGAACGACTGGGCCGCCGTGATGGCCTCGTCGATCCGGCTCGCCTTCTCGCAGATGCCTGCCTCGACGTCGAGCAGCAGGAGGTCACTGAGGTCGCCGGCGGCCGCCGCGTAGTGCCCGGGCTGCCAGGGAAGCGCGACACGGTCCATCTGGCACAGGTAGGCGACCAGTGCGCGACGCCCACGTTCACGCAGCCCGTCGTTGAGCCGCGTCAGGTCGTCGTAGCGGCGCGGCTCGCCATTGTCCAGGCATCCCTCGGTCACGAACGCGACGAGATTAGCGTTGCCGGTCTGGGTCTCGCCAGGGAGTTCCCCGCTGGGGTCGTCTGACGCCCACAGGTCGGGGCGCGCGGACGTGGGATCGCTGGTGGCGAAGCGCCGGTGCGCGGCGCGCAGCCAGCAGTCAGCGTGCCATGCGCGCAGAGTCCAGCGCTCGTCCGCCAGGTCGATGCTGGTCACCGCGTAGAGCGGGACGTACTGGCCCTGGAAGTACCGCAGCTCGAGTGGCCAGTCCAGGGCGTCGGCGCCCAGCTGGCGGAGCAGGGAGCCAGGATCGGCGGGCTGCTTCTCCTGCGCTTCTTCGAACAGGTGCCACAGCTGGCGCTGGCAGCGCTGGCGGACCTCGGCGCGGACCGTGGTGTAGTCGGACAGCCGCTCCCACCAGTCGAACATCGCCTGGACGCGCTGTGGTGAGGGGGCCGTGCGCGCATCGTCTGCGGGCGGGTGATAGTTGTCGGCCAGCGGCAGGAAGTCGAAATCGAAGTCCGCAGCGTGGCTGGTGAATCCGCTTCCCGTGCGGTAGTAGCCGGTCCCGGCGAACAGCGCTGGCTGGCTGAGCAGGTAGCCGAGCTCGGAGGTGCCGTGCAGCTCGCGGTGCGCGGACAGCCTGAGCCTGCTCGCGAACAGCAGCGCCTTGAACGCACGCTGGTAGGTCCGGCGGATGTCGCGCAGCGAGCTGACGTACAGGCCGCCCAGGTACGCCGAAGCGCCCTCGCTGAGGCCCTCGACGCCTTCGGCGAGCGTCTGGTCCTTCTGCACCGCGAAGAGCCTGCTGTGCGGGATCTCCATACGCCGGCCGTCACTGTCCGGCCCGCTGTACTTGACCTGGAAGCCGGTGTGCTGCGGGCGGGTCTGCTCGTCGCCGCTGAATTCCGGGGCGGGCTGGGTGAACTCCACGGTCAGGCGGTAGGCGCCGGGCTTGAGCGGCAGCGCCGAGGCCCGGTGCTCTTCCTCGCCTTCCCAGTAATGGCTGAGGACCACCCAGGTGCGCTGCCCTCGGCTCAGCACCGCCCGCCACTGGCGGTGCTCAGCTGCCTCAAAGTCGGGCCGTTCCTCGCCGGATGTCGGTGCGCCGCCCCAGAACTCATACGTGCCTTCGCGCTCGACCAGCAGCGCCCCGGACCAGGTGACGGTGAAGCCCTGCGCACCGCCGAGCCACGCACCGGTCGCGTCATTCATCAGGAATCCGTTGTGCACGCTTGCGAACCGCAGGTCCTGCGGTGACAACGCGGCCGCGAGACTCGGCAGCACGGTCGGCACGGGGCAGTTCTCCCGGTCACGCTCCGCCCCGAAGCCGCTCAGCGGGCCGGAGCTGTCGCGCCAGGCAACGGTCCCGCCGGCTTGCTGGTATTGGGCGGGGAGCCCGGTCCCCGTCAGGCCCAGCAAGGCCGCGAGCGCACCGCCGGCTGGTAGCGGCCAGGTCAGCCCAGGCATCGTCCCCGAATCGTTCTCCCAGTCGCTGACCGCCTCGTTCTCGTCTGCCGCAAGGGAACGCACGATGAGCCCTGCCAGCTCATGCCGGTCCGGCACGTCCCGTCCGGTGACCGCCGCCACGTGCCGCGACAGGTGCTCGGCGATGACGGCGCACCGCCGGCGGCATTGCAGGAACTGGCGCCGGAAGTACCCGAAGCGTTCTGTCTCGTCGGCCTCTTCAACCAGGCGCCGCTGGGCGGTGGCGAAGTCAGCGAACAGCAGCGCGAAGCCTGCCAGCATGGCACGCGGGGCGAAGTAGAGGTCCTGCACCGCCCGCTGCTCAGCGGGGTCGAGGTCCTGGGTATACATCAGTTTCGCGATGACTGCCCGGTCGGTCAGCGGCAGCCTCGCGGACAGCTGCTGGGCGGACGTGTCGTACTCGAACGGTCCGTCCGGCGGGTCGTTCCAGGTGGACGCGGATGTGCTGGCGGCGGGGAGACTGGTCACGAAGCGCACCGCGGCGGGCGCGACCTCATGACCGGACCGTGTGAGCACGCCGGGGAAGAAGTGCTGGCCAAGCGCCAGGGTGTCGCTGGGCGCGAAGCCGAACTCCTTCTGCAGGGCAGCGTCGACGCGCCGCCACGGCCACTCCTCTTCCTCGTCGTCGTCCTCGCTCACCTGGACCGCCAGCAGTTCCTCGCGCAGCCGCCACAGCGCATGCTCCGGCTCTTCGTCGGGAAGACCGAGCGGGAAGTCCAGCGCGTCGTTCTCCTCCTGCAGCGGGAACGGGTCGTCGCCGTCCAGGTGGGGGCCTGCGGTGAATAGGTACACCAGTTCCCCGACGCTGAAATCGGACGCATAGACCTTCGCGAGCACCTCGGCGAAACGCAGCGTGTGAGTGGGCAGCGCGTGCCAGGAGTCAGTGTCTGAGGCTGGGTCGAAACCGGCGAGCCGGGAGAGCGGGTCGAGGTTCGCCAGCAGCAGCTTGACGAACTCCGGTGAGCGCCGGCCGCACCGGTGGCGGCGCTGCGCGTACCGTTCCACGCGCTCCACAAGCTGCCGCACCGCCCAGGGCCACGCAGCCGCGGCCGGCCCGGCCCAGAGCGCCAGGAGTTGCGTCCGATCCGCGTCCACCGCCGTTGGCGGCACGTGGCCGGCCGGGTCGGCCAGTTCCATCTCGAACTCATCGCGCAGCATCTGGAATGCGGCAAGTTGCCGGACGAAGCCGGGGCTGAGCGCGCCGCCCGAATACAGCTGCAGCACGTCGCAGATGTCACGCAGTTGGGCGAAGGAATAGCCGGAGCTGCACGACTGCCGCAGCGTGCGCCAGAGCCGGATGAAGACCAGCAGTGCCGCCAGGTCCTGTTGCTGCTGTCCCTCAGGGAACTCCAGCCACAGATTGTCCGGGCAGCACGGCTCGCATTCCGGGAACGCGCCGTCTTCCTGGCCGGCGCCTGCCTGGTTAGTGCCGTTGCGGAAGGCCACGAAGCCCGCTTGCCACAGCCCGTAGAACTCGCAGTAGCTCAGGCATGTCTCGGCCAGGAACGCGCGCAGCCCGACGGTGCCTTCGCGCTCAGCCCACGGCAGGCTGGGTGACGGCGGGGCTCCGGCGGCGGCTGGCTGGCTGGCCGTGGCATCGTCGTCGCCGGCGGCTGGCTGGCCTGTTGCGGTGCCGTGCTTCAGCAGTGCGCACGGCGGGACGGGTGCACCGCTGGACAGCATGCAGTATTCCTCCGGCGTGATGCCGAGATACTCCCTCGCGATGTCGATGCGCACCGGGTAACGCCAGAGCCAGTCCTGGAAGCCCGTCGGCTCGTTGACCGGGTCCAGCACGAACTCGGTGATGCACTTGCGGAACGTTCGCATCTCGTCGAACCGGCTGCTGCCAAGGGCGCGCAGGTAGGAACGTGAGACGTCCACCGCCTGCGAGTAGGGCAGCAGGCAGGAGGAGAAGTCCGACTTGAGATTGTTGAACGCGGCCGGCTCGACGGCAGCGTTGGCAGCGACCGGGGTGGCCGGGGTGGAGTATTCAGGCCGTGCCGCGAGGAGGCGCGCTGGGTCGTGGCCGTCCGGTTCGCTGCCGGAGGTGTTGTAGATCGTGCCGTTCGTGGCCGGTGCCGCGGCGGCCAGGTACTCCAGGCACTCGTTGACGATGTCGATCAGCGGCAGCGGGGTCTCCAGGTTCGCGCAGCTCGCGGCGAGATCCCCGACGGGGCCGCGCCGCTGGCTCAGCACCGTCGACAGCGTCGGCGCGGAGAACGCCACGGTCGACCCGGTTGGCACGTCGGCGGTGAGCGCTCCGCTCAGGGTCACCGACGTGGTCGTGATGGCGGTCACGGTGGTCCCGTCAGAGATGCCGACCGCGCTGGCGGACATGCCCGTCGTCGCGCCCGCGATCGAGGTGAAGGTCAGCACGGTAGTACCGGAAGGTGCATCGGTCGTGGTCGTCAGCGAGAGCGGCGCGGCGACCATGGCCTCGCACGTGGACAGCTCGGAGAGACCGAGCATCTCCTGCAGATAGGCGATCGGCCCGGAGGGCGACAGGCACGATGGCGGGACGCAGTCGACCAGCGAGCCGTCCGGGTTGACCGGCTGGAACGCCCCGCCGGGCGTCCCGGCGGCAGGCGATGTCGGCGCGAGCACCTGTGCTTCCGCGTACAGCGCGCTGGCGAAGTCGTACGCGACGGTCCCGGTCAGCGCCTGCTGAAAGTCGGACCCGGAGAGGTTCGCGATGTCCTGTGCGGTCTGGAAGCCGCGGGCATACAGCGCCTCCATCACGGAGAAGGGAAGGCCGACCGGGTCAGGCAGCGAGTACCCGGGAGTGACCGTGGGGTCCGGCACCACACTGGCAATCTGCCACAGCTCGTTGATGGTCGTCATGGCCTGGGCAAGCCACGCTTGCGCCGCAGGGTCGTCGCCGAACACGGTCTGCACCGCGGTCGTCAGGTCCGCGCCGGACAGCGCGGTACCGAAGTGGAAGCTGCCGGGGAGGTCCGCGACCGCCTGCCCGATCGGGTCGAACGACGGCAGCTCGAAGGTCGGTGGCGTCCCGGCCGCCGGCAGCTCGGCGGAGGTGGCGATGGAGGAGACGGTGAAGAACTGGTGCACCCCGCGGATGAACGCCCGGATGCGCAGCGCGATGTAGCCAGGCGCTGGCGGTGCCGGGCTGGGTGAGGCACCGGGAGCGACCGGCTGGGTGAACGGCGGCAGCCACTGCGGGCTCCCGATCACGGTGAAGAATGCCGTCCACTGCGACGCGGTAACCTGCTTCAGCGTGGCCACAGTGGGATCAGCGGTCGGTGGCGACGTCGTGCTGGGCAGCCAGGCCGCGATCTGGTCGGCGAGCGTGATGGCGACGCCGAACGTGACGACAGAGCCGGATGGGACATCGGCCGAGGCCGCGGCGCTGAGCGTCACCGTGGTGGCTGTCACAGTCTGCGCGATCGTGCCCGGCACGATGTTCGGGCCGAACGCGGACATCCCCTCGCTGACCCCCGTTGTTCCGCCGCTGCCGCCAAAAGTCAGCAGGTCTGTCCCTGAGGGGCAGTCAGCGGTGGTCTGGGCCGAGACGGGGGCCGCCACGTCGTTGAACGTCAGTGTCTCCGTTGCCGGGATGCCGCCCAGGACGGCAGCGCTGAGGGTCACGGTCACGGTCTCAGACGTGGCCGGCGAGACGCTCCGCACCGTCGTGCCCGGCGCGATATTCGTCCCGCTGACCGGCATGCCCGGGCCGATCCCCAGCCCGGACGGGAAGGTCAGAACCGGCCCCGAGGAAACGTCGGCGCTCGGCCTCGCGGTCACTGGCGGGATGACGTAGCCCTGGGTCAAGGCGTCGAGATCGAGGTCCAGGTAGCCCGCCGGGTCCGCGCTGGCGAGCTGTTGCGTCCAGATGTTGAAGTCGTTGTTCTCATACGTCAGCGGGGGATTCTGCGGGAGCGGGTCGGTGGCGTTCAGCCACGCTTTGACCAGCGACGCGAGCGGGGTGCCGGCGTAGACGGTAGCCGACGGACTGGTCGAAGCCGCCGAGACTCCGAGGGCGACGAGGCGGCGGGCGGCCTGGAAGGAGCAGATCGCGGCGGGGACAACGCTGGTATCGGTGAACGCTTCGGTGTCTTCGATGATGAGCTGGTCCACCGCGGTGGCGAACTGCTGCAAGAGCCGCTCGATCGCGTCGCCGGTCGCCATCTGGAAGCGCTGCACCGCGGTGGTCGTCTGGTCTAGGTTGGCGCCGAGTGCGTAGAAGAACGCGGCGGGCACACCAAAATTGAGACCGCTCGCCCCCCCGACACTGACGCCTTGGACCAGCAGTTCACTGTCCACCGCGTTGGCGAAGGTCGCTGAGGGGTCAACGGGGAACTCCAGCAGCGCCGAGTCGGAGTTCAGGCTGGCCTGCTCGCAGGCCACGGCCGCGGACGCGGCCGCGACGAACTTGGTCAGGCGCTCGGCATTGGCGTCGTTGGTGGAGTAGAAGCTGCCGAGGTTACCCTCGAACTTCTGCCGGTCCTGCTCGAAGTTGTTGCTGCCGCCACTGGTAGTGGTGATGCTTCCCCCGCCGCCGGGGTTGGGCGGGTTGGTGTAGAGCGACTCCAGCGGGTCCGGGGGCAGCGGCAGGGTGTTCTGGTAGCTCCAGACAATGTCGTAGGCGATGCGCTTACACCAGGCAGAGGACGAGACGAGATCGGCAGGTGTCGACACTCCCGGGATCGGGTCGTTCTGCAGGGCGTTCTGGATTGCTGCGTAGAGCAGGTCGAACGGCGGGGCTGAGCCGTCGCCCGGCACCGCGAGAGAAATGGAGTTGGCGCCGGGTGGGGGCGGCAGGCTGATGTAGAGGCTGGTGTCGGCCGCCGATATCGCCTGGTACTGATATGGCTGCTGGGGCAAGGCGGAGGTGCTGACCTTCACGTTGTAGAAGGTGCTGGTGACCGGGACAATTTCCGCGCCTCGCGAGGCCTTGATCTGTATATCGAGGTAGTCAGGCAGTGGCGGTGTTGGATTGAGCGGGATCACCGCCGTCGCCACGGCGGCAGGAATCATCGCGTGCTGGATGCCGGTAATGAAGCTCCAGCCCGTCTGCGTTTCCTGGACGTGCTGGACGATGCCGTTGCTCAGCAGCAACGTGAACGTGATGGCCTGCTCTGACGGCAGCGGCCCCAGCAGCGGCTGGGAGAGCTTCACCTGCGTCGAGGTGATGCTTGTGACAGTGGTGCCGGGCCCGATGAGGCCCGTTACCGGCGCCAGTGTCATGCCCACCGCGATGCCGTTCGTGGCATTCGCAGGAAACTCCAACGTGCTCGGTTCGGCGGTCGGCGTGCCAGCGGAGGGCGTCTTCGTGACGTACGCGAACGGCGAGTTCAGCGTGAAGGTGACCGAGGACGGCGATCCGGTGAGCGCTTGCGAGACGATGACGGTGCCCGCAGTCGGGTCCACATAAGCGACAGTCGTGTCACTGGCCACATCGGGCCCGGAGACACCTATTCCGATGGTCACGCCCGCCGCGTCGGCGAAATGCAGCACCACGAGATCGCCATCAAGCTTCGTCGCGGGCGAGCTGGTGGAGAGGGCGAACGAGAAAGCCGTCGCCGACGTGGGGTCCCCGCTCGGTGACTCGCCGATGAAGGACACGACCGTCCCGGCCGGGACATAGTTGCTCAGGCTGCCACTGAGCTGGACAGTGCCCTGCGTGACACTGGTGACTTGCATGGAACCCGGCGGGATCGTCGTCTGGTCAGAGCTGTAGACATACGAGTCGACGGGGATCCCGTCGGTCGAGTTAAAGTTCAATGTACTGCCGTAATTACCCGCTGAGCTGTTATAGCTGGTCGGCTCCGACGTTGGCACCGACACAAGGGACATCCAGCCACTTGCGCCCGGCCATTGAAACAGAATGAGAGGAGAGGAGTAGGCAAGGTCGCTACGCGGCAGCAACGTGTTCGCGTCGATTACCTGAAGCGCCAGCGCGTCCAGGTAGGTGGCAAATGCAGCGCCGTCGACAGGCGATTCGGGCACTAGCCGAATAACGATATAAGGCGGGTCTGATGAGGGAGTACCCATGTTAACCGATGGCCTCGCGTAGCGCTTTAAAAAAGGGGGTGTGGTTAGGCGTGCTGGCCGTGGCGCGGGGAGACAGGGTGTCGCGCACCGCTCACGCCGCTATAACCCCATGAATGGACACGTGGAAGGGCGCTGTCATCGTAGGGAGTGCATCGAGGGCAGGCCCGGATGCTGCGCCGGATATCGAGAGGAAATTTCCGAGCATCGCGGTCCCTTCGCCAGGGCTAGGGTCTAAATAGGTCTTTGCGGCGGTCGTCCCGTGTTACGTTTCCGAATCGTTTGCAGGTTACAGGCCGAGGAGGGTGAGGGCGTGCAGGCCGGTGCGGTCCCAACCTTTTGTGCCGCAATCTGGTCGGAATGCTGCTCGAGTAGGAGCAGCCAACCCCGTAATGAGTAACTCCTTTAGTCGCCTTTCGGGTCCTAGTGGCCGCGAGAGCCCACCGGCAAAGTAACCACAGTTACCCGGCCGATTCACGGCAGCACACCCTAACGCGCAGTCACTGATACACCGGTACTGAACTAACGCGTATGTGTCCCTTTCTTGGGACGCTAGCAGGGTACGAAGATGGAGTCAACGGTCATCTTCTCGCCTCGGACCGCCACCATGGTGCTCGCGGGCTCCTACCATTTCCCATTGATCTACCAGCATCCGCTGGCCTACCTCGTGGGACTCGAGGGCCTCGCCCCTGCTCCGCGCGGCCACGTGGCAGCCGACGGCGCCGGAATCCCGCAGCCCGGGCGAACCTCCCGGACGGATCGCCTATCAGTGCCGCGTACGGCCGGGTTGGCCAGCAGCAGGTTCCACGCCGCGTCGGAGACCGCCACGGGCGTCCTGGTCAGCCGGTCAAGCAGCAGCGCGCATTCGGCAGAACTTGCCATCGCGACAGAAGATGCTGTTCTGCGCATCCAACGGACTGCGCCGAAGAGACTGTTCCAGTACAAACGGCGGATACGTGAGCGGAGAGCGAGATGCCTTCACCCTCTCGGCCACCATGCCTGTCTCGATCGAATGGGGCAACCGGTAGGTCAGGTTGCATAAATATGCATCGTCGTCACGCTCCGAGACGTCCTCAATTGCCGACCGGGCGAACCGTCAGGACGCCTTGGCTCGCGGCGCTTCTGCGGAAAGTGGCTTGTGAACGGTTCCACAAAGCGCTTCCGCAGAACGTCTCGCATTATCGAAGGTATGCGCTAAGACGTTCGCTTCTGCCGCGAGTCGCGGATGTTAACCAGCGCGCTCGCTGTCGCCAGATAGCCTATGGGTTCACGACGGCTCCTACCAGACTGGAGCAGGGATTTGTCGGCTGGATACAATTCAGTCGTTTGTGACGCCGTAACGCGTGAAAGGCGGTCAGGCTGGCCTGTTGTGCGGGCTGGGGTTCGCTCACGCCCGGGCGTGTGCGGCTCGGAAATACGATTCGGGTGGTGACCTGCTTTTCCTTAGCAGCGCAGGTTGGTAAGGCGGCGACGTAGTACTCGTGGGTGAGCCCGCCAAGGACTTGTTTCCGGCGGATCAGGTGCTCGGCGAGGTTTATCGGTTCGGGTGGACAAGCGTCAGCTTGAGCCTGTGGGGCTCGGAAACACGATTCGGGGTGCCCTGCCGATCGGTGGCCGGCCCGGCGCTCGGGGCTGGCGCCATTTGCGGGCGACCAGACGGCGATGCCACTGCAGGACGGTGCCGGGAGTGACCAGCCGGCAGATACGCAGGTGCCGAGGCAGGATCCTGACGAGCGCAGCTAGCACTGCACGGTCAGCCCAGTCCAGGCGCGGTCTGGGAGCGGCCCGCCGCAGCACCGCGACCTCGTGGCGGAGCACCAGGATCTCGGCGTCCTTAGCGGCGCTGCTGCGGGCGAGGAGCACGAGCCAGGCCAGGATTCGGCAGAACATCAGGTAGATCACGCGTGGAGACACATCTGCCGATCATGCCGTGCTGATCAACGAGCCACGCACCGCGTCCCAGCTCAGCCCTTTGGCGGAGTAGTTGAACCCCACAGGCGTCGCGGGCACGTCATGCCAGCCGCCCCGCCAGCTCTGCGCTGCGACGATGCCCGGCGTCGGCGACGGCATGCCGTCCGTGACCTGATCGGGTAGCCGCAGATGGCAGAAGGTATGGCAATCTGCAATAGTGAACCGTGCGAAACGCTCGGATAGGCGGCATTTAATAGCTGCCGCCCGCCATCCAACAGGGCGAGATGGCGCGATTGCTATCACGCTGTGCCTGCTGCCATGGGTGGCCCTGGTCCTTGTGCGCGGCCATCACCTGGACGTCGGCACTATGGTCGCAGTGATTTTTGGCTTGGCCGCAGTGGGTATCGGCTTGTCCACACTATGGCTGACGTGGGCTGCCTACGGAGGTCCACGCCGATCCGGCGCTGCGGTTAGCGGCCTGAGCATGGCCCAGCTGGCCGACCAACTAACCATCGCGGTAGCCACCCAGTGGAGTGCCGAGGCTGCCGTACGCCGTCTCAACGATCCCTACCCGCTGCCGGTCTCCTGGAATGCGGCGGACCCATCCCTGACCGACGCCTGGGACTCACTGGTGAGGCTGGCCACAAGCGGCGCCGGATGGCCTGCGCCTCCGCCTCCAGGGACCTGGGCCGCTGAGCCGGATGACCTGGCCGGGGAGGGCCGCGAGCTAACAGAAGTGCTGGCCCGGGTGCCGACCAGGCGCCTGGTCGTGCTCGGCGAGCCAGGCGCGGGCAAGACAATGCTGATGGTCCGGCTCGTGCTGGACCTGCTCGCCCGCCGGGCCGAGGGCGGCCCCGTCCCGATCCTGGTCTCGGTGACGTCTTGGAACCCTGCCGCTCAGGATCTGCGAGGCTGGCTGGGCACCCAGCTCATGATCGACCACCCAGCCCTGGCCGGTCCCCCGCCGACGGGCAGGGAAGAGCCGACCCAGGCTGCCGCGCTGATTGCTTCCGGGCTGATCCTGCCGATCCTGGACGGGCTCGATGAGATCCCGGAACAGGTCCGGGGCCCGGCGATCAGCCGGATCAACGACGCGCTGCGGCCAGGCGAGCAGGTAGTGGTGACCTGCCGCGCCGAACAGTACCGGGACACTGTCAGGCCACAGGATGGTGTCGAAGTGACCCTCCGGGCGGCAGCGGCTGTCCAACTGTGCCCGCTGGACGCTGATGTCGTCCGCCATTACCTTCGTGATGACGTGGCGGGCCAGGTCATGAAGGCCCGCTGGGATCCTGTCCTGGCTGTGCTCGGCACTGAGGCGCCGGCCGGGCAGGCGCTGGCCACGCCGCTGATGGTCGGCCTGGCCCGAGCTATCTACAACCCCCGGCCGGGGGAGCGGGTGGGGACCCTGCGGCATCCGGCGGAGTTGTGCCACCCTGCCCTGGCTGACCGTGCGGCGGTGGAATCCCTG
>Ga0116217_10003036_pt1 | contig 15395 bp, 13 predicted proteins | sample Sb_taG_6_FD_89697 | JGI IMG/M metagenome (GOLD analysis project Ga0116217, IMG submission 89697) | Peat soil microbial communities from Weissenstadt, Germany - Sb_50d_4_PS metaG | ecosystem: Environmental > Terrestrial > Soil > Wetlands > Peat | place: Germany: Weissenstadt | collected 2010-09-21 | reverse complement strand
TTATCCCTATCTCCTACCGAGGAAGATTGGGTGGAGGGGGCTGAGGACCGCCGCTCCTGGTTCTGGGATGCCGTGCGGCGACCGCTACGCTTGCTGCGCAAATACGGTCCTGGGGGCTAAGCGCACCCTTCAGGTCAAAGGTGCGCAGCAGCGAGCAGCTATTCTGCGAGCGCCTCTCCAAAGAAAAGGGCCCGGCCAGCAATCCACGCCAGCCGGACCCAGTCGTAGACATCCTTCTTGCTTATATGTTCGTCCGCTCCGAAATGTGGTGCGGCGCCTTCTGCTCGGGAGCTGGAAACTCGACGGTCAACGACAACTCGCTCCGGTTGCGCAGCAAGCCCAACTTCACGGCCTTCGCGTCTTTCTTCATCATCAGCTTTTCGCGCAGTTCGCCGGCACTGTGGATTCTCTCGCCGTCCATGCTGGTGATCACATCGCCGGCCTTCAGCCCGGCCTTGGCCGCGGGAGAATTCTCGAAAACACTGCGCACCAGGACGCCTTCGCCATCCGGTGCGCCAAAGTAATTTCCGAAATCTCCTTCCAGGTCCTCGGCATCGATGCCCAGCCGCGCGCGGCCTGAAACGGAAAAACTGAAATTGCGGAGACCCTGGAGCGCGGGCAACTCCTGCAAATCCGGCATCTGGAACGCAAAAGTTCCAGGCGTTGGCGCCACCATGGTGTGGTGGTGTGCGGCCTCCGACTTGCCCAATGTCACCGTGACGCTCTGCTGGCGGCCATCTCGCCACACCGACAACTGCGCGGTCCTCCCCGCCGGAATCTCGCGGATCATGCGCCAGAACTGCTCCGAGCCTTCCACCCGTTGCCCGTTGACCTCCGTGATGACGTCGTTCTCCTTCAATCCTGCCTTGGCGGCGGGGCTATCGGGCACGATCTTCCCGAGCAGCGCCCCGCGCTCCGCCGGCAGCTTGAGATCTTTCACCTTCTCCGAAGTGACTTCGGCCACGCCTACGCCGAGCCAGCTTCCGCCTCCACCCAGCAAAACCTGGACGTCGTCGTCGGAGGGAAGTCCTTCGATTTCGAGGACCTCGTCCGATTCCGTTTGTGGAGCTTCCTTTTCCTGGTTGATATAGATCTGTGTGTGCTTTTGCGATGTGCTTCCGGCTTCTTGTTGCTTGGCGGAAGCTCCTGGCAAGGCCAGCAGCGCGATGCTCAGAGCCCCCGAGCCTAGTACGGTCCAAAGATTTCGATTGTTCATAGTGGCGATCAACTCCTCCGCTTACTTAGACGGAGGAAATGCTAAACCGTCGCCCGAAGAGCGACCACGCGAATGGCCCCGTTCACCGTGCCCAGCCGGATGGGCGAGCCGCCGCCTCCCAGCTTTCCATGCAACACTCGGGGCTGCACTGCTCCACGCATCACCACGGGAAGGTCCGAAGAGAAGCTCCCGTTCATGCAATGGGCTTCCAGGTCTGCAGGGAGATCCGCTGGAATTGCCAGGAGCACCGAACCGTTCGTGGTCTCCGCAAGGGCTCCTTTGGAATCCGCCGGGTGCTTCAGTTCGAGGTACACATTGCCATTCGTCGTGTGGGCGTGCACGTCGCCGCTGCCTTCGAAAACCTCAATATTGCCATTGACCGTATGCAACTCACCCACTGAAGCGAGGTCCGTCACGCGTAGCGAACCATTCACCGTATTGACGTGTGTTACTAAAGCGCTCCGCGGCACGTGCACCGTATAGTCCACCGCCACTTCCACTCCCTCTTCCTGTGGGTAGCGTGTGGAAATGGAAAGTCCCCCGTCGGGGCGTGAGTCCACGTCTATCGAAACGCGGTCCAGGCTGGATTCCTTTTCCGGCGTTGTCTTCACCGCGCGCACTTCCACCACATCCTTGTCCCAGGCCTCGATGCGCACCGTGCCATTCACATTGTTGAGTTCCAGCGCTCCTCCGGAACGCAAAGGATAAGTTTGCGCGAATTCACTTGTTACGCCGAAACATTGTGGAGCCAGGAAAACCGTGATGGCCAACAGAACCAAAGTAGCGGGACGAAATACGCTGCGAATCATAGTCGACCCTCCTTTGCGAACCAGGTCACTTCCCCCAGGGCAACTACAAGCTCTTCCTCCCCACGCGCCGTTTCACCGGCCAACTCCTCAGTGGAGCTGAAAATTAAACGTTACCGTGGTGATAACGTCAACCTTTTTGTCGCCTACCTGCCCGGGCCTCGCCCGCCATTGCCGGATTGCAGACGTCGCGGCATCTGCCAGCGCGGGTTCCCCTTCAATAACTTTGTCCACGCTCAGGCTGCCATCCGGCTTCACCCGGACTTGCATGCGCACCACGCCCTGCAAGCCTGCCACGCGCGCCAACTGGGGGTATTCCGGCGGAGGGGAGACGATCAAGCGCTTCTTGAACTCTTCCGCATCTTCCCGCACGCCGCCCAGGAACACACTCTCCATCCGGGCGATCCACTGGTCCATCCAATCGGCTTTGGTCCCAGGTGTTGTCGCCGCCAGAGCCTGCGATTCCGGTGGCGCCGCTTCCTTGGGAAACCCATCGTTGATGAGACGTTGTCTTTCCTCGTCCACCATGGATTGCCGCAGCGTTGTTTCCGCGTCGAGGTATTGCAGCCGGATCTTGCCTACCGCTGTGTGCAACTTCAACACCGCCCCTCCGCCGTTTAGCTCCGCATGCGCGTGCAACGCCCCCTCCGGCCGGCTCTGCTGCAGATTCAAGCGTAGAGAAGGGTCCGCCTCAATGCGCCGCCCGCCACCGTTGTCCACCGTCGCGTCGATCGTGGCCATGATATTCCGCGGCAAGAACACCACGATGTCGCCCGTGGTGGAAGAAAGTTGCGAGGTGCCTGGCAGCCGGACGGGACGATGCGGATCCGATGAATCCGGGGCAATCCATGCCGTGATGGTGCCGTTTCCCGTTGCCGCGCGGAGCGTATTTGCCACGTGCGTCAGGCAGATGCTGCCGCCGCTCGTTTCCACTTCCATCGGCCCTGTAACGTACATTACGCGAATTCCACCGCCGGCCGTTTGCGCATGCACCGAACCGTGTACCTCTCCGAAATCGATCTGCCCGCCGCCCGTGCGCACGCTTACATAGGAGCCCGCTTCGCCAACGGCGATGTTGCCGCCTTCTGTTTCCAGATGCGCTTCGCCCCCAATTCGGCCGGCTCGAATGTGTCCTCCCCCGGACCGCAATTTGGCGCTGCCGGCGATGTTTCCCGCCTGAATGTGGCCCCCGGCAGTAAACGCATCCAAGTCGCCGGCGACATCCAGGACCGTGATATGCCCGCCCTGGGTTTCCAGCTTGGCCGTATAGCGCTCCGTGGGAAAGCCCTGGTAAGGCCCGAATCCAAGGCGTCCCGTATGAATGTTGCCGCCCTGAGTTTCCAGCAGTACGCGCCCGGCCAGGTCCGACGTTTCAATGTCACCAGCGCCGGTGGTAACTTCCACTCCGAAATTTGCCGGCACGCTGATCTGGAATTGCACCCAGTATTGTGCGTTGCGACTCATGATCGAGCGCAGTTGTGGAAGCCCCCCCACGAGGGAAACACCGTTCGGCGTTTCTTTAGCCGTCAAAACATACCTTTGCAGAAGCACGTGCGCGAGGGGGCCCGGCGCGTCCGTTTCGATGTGTACGGTGTAATGGACCACGGCAGGCGCGTTGGGGGGTAGCGCCTGGACGCGCACCGAACCTAGATCCGCGGTGAGCGTCAACGTCCCACGATCGCTTGTGGCAATGTCACCGGAGCGGTCCGCCGTCGCATGCGGAGGTACATTTTCCCCCGCGTAAGCTGGCGCCACCATGCCTAACGCAGCGACTGCATAAGCAAGTGCGAGGAATGCTGGCTGCTTCGGCTGGCGGCGAGTAGGGAATGACATTTTCCAATCCATTCGCATGAAGTGCGCCCAATTTGCAATCACGCGATGAAAACTCACTGTTCGCCGCGCTCGCCGATTTCCCGCAATGCCGCCGAACTGCGCAGCCGCACGTACTGGCTGGGGTCTTTACGCTGCAGATCTTGCAGGGCGCGAATCACATTGGCCAGCGATTCGTCCGGTGGAACACCGGGAGCTCTTGGCGCACCCAGTTCATGCTCCGGCGCATCCACATCTCCGAAAACCGGCTGCACGGCGGAATCCGGCTCCCCGGCATCGAGAGAGCGCACCAGCAAATTCACCGCTTCGACCCGCACGCCGGGATTGGAATCCTGCTGCAGCGCCTCAAGCAGGGTCTCCCGGACCATCCGGTCCGAGGTCGAATCGCGCAGCGACTCCAGCGCCTTCAATCGCACCGCCGGATTCCGGTCCTTGCGCGCCGCGGTCAGCAGGGCGCCGCGCACCTGTACGTCTTTGGCTCGCGCCCTCAACACATCCAGACAATCCAACCGCACCCCTGAATCAAAGCGATCGCCGTTCTCCACAACGTACATCAGCACTTGCCGGACATCCGTATCATCCAGGTTACCCGTGAGCACCACGGGTTGCTCTGCGCTCAACTGCAGGCGAACGTTTTGCGTTCCGGATTCCAAGGAAGGAGTCCAGTTCACGCCGGCAACGGCCATCTTGGCGAGCTGTTCTTGGGTGATTCGTGGCCCGGGCCGCACATTCACCGCCTGGTCCAGCGCGTTCGCATCATTCCGGCCGGTGAACCACTGCGTTGACTCCACGCCAGCTACAAGTCCGAAAAGCACCAGCAGCGCGCCGCTCCACGCCGGGTGCAGCGCCATCCACCTTCGCAACCACAGAAACGCGGGTGCCTTCTCCTTTACGGGGGGAGTTGCTAGGTCGTCGAGCTTCTCGGCGAGTTCACTCCGGCAATGCGCCAGCAGCACGCTCGCGCTCTCCAAGCTCTCCGCGGCCTGCGGGATCTCTCCGACCGCCTCCTGGAAAGAGATTTCCTCCGCGAGTTGCGCGCGGCAATCCTCGCAGATCGCCAAATGTGTATCAATGGATGCGCGCTCCTGAGCGTTCACTTCATCGCAAACGTAAAACACCAGCAGCGCTGCAACCTCAGCGCAAGTTTTCGTCGGATCAGCGGCGCTCATCGTAGTTCTCCGAGTTCACTGCGCAGTTTGCGCGTGGCCCGGAATAGCGAGTTCTTCACGGTCTCCTCGCTGGTGCCCAGGACCGCGCCGATGGCTCGCAACTTGAGTCCCTGGTAGTGCTTCATCTCAAATACAATGCGTTCCCGGGGCGAGAGCCGCGCCATGGCCGTCGCAAGCTTGGCCCGGATTTCCTGGCCAACCAAATGCTTCTCCGGATCGAGCGCAGGGCGATGCTCCCTCTGCCGCTCGAAGAAGTCCGTCATACCTTCCTCATACTGCCCGGGATGCACTTCGGGCGCCTGATCCTCCGGTCGCGCCCGCCGCCGCCGCAATTGGTCCAGGCAGACGTTGGTTACGATGCGATACAACCAGGTATAAAAACTGCACTCAAACCGGAATCGGTGGAGGTTTTTGTAGACCTTCAGGAAGGCTTCCTGATAAACGTCCCGGGCGTCCTCGGTGCGCTTCATCAAGTTTAGAGCCAACCGCAAAACGTCCCGATCATAGCGGCGAACCAATTCCTCGAAAGCAGCGCGATTACCGATCTGCGCTTCCTGGACTAGGGTGCGCTCATCGAGATTGGCCAAAGAGGTCACCGTGGCCAGGGCAGCTTCGGAATTGCTGGTCCGGCCGGCATCATCCGCGAAAGCTAAGGCCAATGGGGGTAGCGGCATATTCGCTGTCTCTTCGCCGAATTCGGTGCAGATCATTCTGCGACAGGAGTTTACTTCCCGGTGCTCCCCTGCAAATAAATCCACACCACCGATAACCAATTTGGACGCATTCTATGCTGATACGTAAGCAAAGGTCCCCATCCGTCGACTCACGTCCGTGTGGCCTCTCACCTTGGATGCGCGCAAGCACCCCCAGTTGCCCTGAGCGCTTACTCCCGGGCGGTTCTTTCCCCCCACGAAAGCCGCCACCATGCCAGTGGCCACGCCAGGAGTACCCCCAATGCTGTCAGCACGATGTAGCCCTGGCTCCGGTAGAATGCGTCCGGTTGCCCGATCAACTCCAAACCCGCGCCCAGCAGCCCGGCACAAACAACAACGAGGAACCATCCCAGCAGGTTCAAACGTGCTACCCTGCGAATCCCAAACACCACAAAGCCCAGCAAAACCACTTGCACCAGGAAGTGCTTAAAGAAATCTGCCGGAGAGCCCCAGTTTGTGACCATTGCCGCCGCTATCGCAAAGAACAGGAGCAAGCGCAACCAGCGCACCCTCAGCTCCGCGCCGACAAATCCCACCGCAACGGCCAGGACTCCTGTGATCAGCAGTCCTTGTAGGAGCGTTCCGCCGATCACACTGCCCGCGGGCACCAGCGCGTCAAACGAACCCCCAAAGCTGCTGGGCGCGCCGCGCTGCGCGGTTGGCCACCACGTGGACGCCGCGCTCAGGAGCCGCTGCAGACCGATCAACAACGCCGAGCCTCCCAAACCAATACAGAAGGCATCGCGATAATACTCCCCTGGCATGCCCAGCCATGTAGGAACCTGCTCTTCGCCAAAGGCCCGCGCCGCAAAATGCCACGCTATCCCGAAAAGCAACACGATGCTGCCCGCCAGGAATGCGCTTCCGAGAAGCACGAACCCGATTTGCGTGCCCAGGAACAACCGGAATGGAAATGCCGTATCGTACTGCTGCAATAAATTGGGAATTCCCGCGCCCAGCAGGAAACGCACCACGAACAGGGCAAACCCGGCCAGTCCCCACAAAAACAGGCGTCGCCACGGCACAACGAAGCTCTGCTTGCGGAAATTCTGGAAATAGAAAACGAGAACCGCAACTGCCAAGCCCAAGCCCAACGCAATCTCGCCTAGCAGAAACAACGTTCGCGGCAGCGTGCGTTCTTCCTGTTCGCGCGTGAAATCATCGGGGATCTTGATGTACGTGCGATAGTTCGTGGCTTCATCGCCGAGCACTTGAACTTCCATGCGCGCAAAAGCGTGATCATTCAAGTCTTTCTCCGCGCTATTCTCCGAATCGAGCGGGGTGATTTGCTGCCATACCAGTGTGTGATCCCTGCGGCTGGGACGATCGTCCGAACGGGAATCCACCAGCTTCCACCCGCCTAATTGAATGTTCTTCTTCTCCTGCAAGAACCTCTCTGCGACTGCGATGGCCTCCACTTTGGATAACTTCGCGCCTTTGGCCGCCTCGGCCAGCGTGTGCCTGAAGGCGTGCAGAGAACCGTCCGGCTTCAAGGTCACGGCAAATTCCTCGGGCTCCGAATCGCGGAAATACCGCACAAACCAGAGCGCGCCGGGAACGCGTTCCGCATACATCCGGTTGATGGCCGCGACGGTTACCTTCCTTCTCAGCAGGAACTCGTTCGTTACGGGGTCCATCTTCTCCACGAGTGTTGCGGACCTGTGGTAATTTGCCGGATCCAACCCGTGTTCCCGCAGCACGACATTCGCCTTGGCCGAAACAGTTTTTTCATTCACGTACAGGTGCAGATAGTCGCCGATCCGCTCCCGCTCGAACTTCCAGGCAAGCACGCTGCCCACAATCAAGCAGACCGCAAGAAAACTAATGCTCCCGGCCGTGAGTCCCGCGTATCGCCGCCCCGCGATACTCCGTTCCGCCGCTGCGAGTCCCTGACGCAGCTCGATCTCCGGCGCCGGTTCGGCTCGATTCAGCAGATCCTCGACTTGTTCAAACTCCCCGCGCAGCAGACATGAAATGCCCGAGTACGCCAATGGCGCGAGCGCCGCCAATGCCACCACGACCCCCGAAATCCTGAAGTACACGTTGTCCGAACGGATCAGGAGCAATCCCACCAGGGACGCGTCCACCGTGTAATGCCAGATCAATGTAGCCACGATTCCGTAGCGCAGTATCACCAGTCCGGCGACAACCCCAATGAGTCCCACCTCAATTCCGCGAATGTAGGCGGGTTCCTGTGGATAGTTGCTGTGGAGAAAACCCCATAAGAATGCCGGTACCACCACCGCTATCCAGCGAAATCGTGCAAGCCGCGCCACGAACGGAATGGCAAACAACCGGAAGAGAAATTCCTCACTGGTTGCCGCCGTCACGCCAATGGCTGCGCCGCTGATCCAAGGAAAGACCGTGCTTGCCGAATTCTCGTAGTTCAAGTCCTGCGGCGCCCATGCGCCGAGCTTTCCGGCCAGCATGTAAAAAGCCACGATGAATCCGATGTGAGCCGCGGCCATGGATAGACCGACGACCGCGGACGAAAAAAACTCCTTGGAACGAAAACCGCGTTTCGTGAACGCTTGACCCAGCCTCAGCCGGTCGGGCTGCGAGGCTCGGTACATTGTCTCTCCAGCCGGAAGGATCAGCGTTACCGTCAAAGCCGCCATGAAGAGGGCCGCCAGCACGGCTAACCCGATCTGCGAGGCAATGAAACTCACGTAAGACTCCGTGGTTTTGTACTGCGCGAACCACAACGGCCAGTCATTCAGGCTTTGCAGGAAAAGCAGAACGGCCACCGCGATCCCCACGCGCACCGGGGCGACCCAGGAAACCTGGCCCTTCCGGGAAAGCGCAATGGCGATCCAGGCTGCGGCCCCAATCAACATGAAGTACGGGACGAGGAAAACAGAGGCGAGCGTGTTGTTGCTGTTTCGTAACCGTTGGTACTCCCGCGACCACGCTTCCGGCACCTGCAGAAATTCCTGCGTGCTCCCGATCTGCCGGCCCTGCAGTCCCACCACCAGCCGGTACGGCGCGTCCTTGGCCTTGAAATTCTTGCGTTCCCAGGTGAACGACCAATCCACGCGATTTGGCCGCGATTGGGAATTGGCCTCCTCTGGCAGGGAATTCCAGTTGTTCAGGTCCGTACCTAGCTTGTTCCGCAGATAAAGCTCCGCGGCTGTTTGCGCCTCTTCGCGGTTCAGCGATTTGCTGGCTCGAGCCTCTTCGATCTTGTGGTCGTAGGAGACAACCTTCCCCGTAGGGCTCACTCGCACCTGGAACTCTTCCTCTTGTTGCGGCCGGAAGAAGCGCACTTCCCAATACCAGATGTGCAATTCGCTGGACATCAGCCGGTTGGCCTGCTGCAAGCCCAGCTCGCGTTCCAGGTAGGTTTTTGCGTTTTCGTCCACGTCGAACACAATCGCGGACCGGTAACCATTGAGGTTCTCCCCCAGCCCTGCCACAAACTCCTTCGCGCGCTTCTGCGCTTCGCCCCGCGAAACCTTGAAATCCACCGAGGCTTCCGGAAACGCCCGAAAGAAATATTTGTGGGCAAATACCACGCCCAATATCCCGAGCGCAATCCACAGCAGCAGCGCGCGCTTGTCCGCTCCGGTCAATCGTGTATCCGCCAAGACAACCTCCTGAAGGCTCTGCAGCCCTCGAACGCCCACTCTAATGATACGCAGGCCCGCAACGCAAGTTTCTCGAAAAGCGGACCTTGTCCCAGCAATGATATAAAGAAGGAGCGATGTCCATCTCCCTCCAGACCGACGTCCGCATGGTGAAAGGCGTCGGGCCGCAGCGCGCCGAACTCCTCGCCAAGCGCGGCATCTACACGCTGGAAGATTTGCTCAACTATCTTCCCTTCCGCTACGAAGACCGCATCCATTTCTCCAAAATCAAGGACATTCAGCCCAACGGCACCTACACCCTGCGCGCCCGCGTCATGAGCGGCCAGGCTGTTCGCGGCATGTACGGCCGCGACGCCATCTATCATCTCCTTGTACAGGATGACTCCGGCTCGTTGCCCTGCAAGTTCTTCCACGGCGGCTATCTGGAAGGACGCTTGAAGCCCGGCCAGCAGCTCATCCTCCACGGCAAAGTCGAAATCGATAAGCTGCGTCCCGCGCGCCGCGAAATGGTCAATCCCCAGATTGAAGTGCTTACCGGCGAAGAGGTGGATTCCGTGGAGATGGGCCGCATCGTTCCCATCTACGAAGCTGTCGGCACCTTTGGTACGCGCCAGATTCGCCGTGCGATTTACACCACGCTGCAAAATCTTGATCCCAACATTCCGGACGTCCTGCCTCCAGCCTTGCTCCTGCAACTCCACTATCCTTCGCGCCGCGATGCCTTGATCCACACGCATTTTCCCGATGCCGGCGAATCCCTCGAAGCGCTCAATCTCTTCCGTTCGCCCGCCCAGAAGCGCCTCATTTTCGAAGAATTCTTCCTATACCAGCTGAGCCTGGCCTTGGGCCGCAGTGCCGTCCGCAAGGAAAACGCCATCGCTTTCCGCGTTCGCGAGGACAAAGTCCGCGAAGCACTGAAACGCATCCTCCCGTTCAAGCCGACCAATGCCCAGAAGCGCGTCCTTGCCGAAATTGCAGCGGACCTCGAAAAGCCCGTGCCCATGAATCGCCTCCTGCAAGGCGATGTCGGCAGCGGCAAAACCATCGTCGCGCTCCAGGCCGCGGTCATCGCCATTGAAAACGGATGCCAGGCCGCACTGATGGCACCCACGGAAATCCTCGCTGTCCAGCATTTCCTTTCGGCCCGGCGCATCCTCGCTCCGGGTGGCCACACCGTGGAACTCCTCATCAGCGGCCTCAAACCCTCCGAAAAAACCGCCGCGCGTGAGCGCATCCGTTCCGGCGAAGCCCAGCTCGTCATCGGCACACACGCCCTCATCGAGGAAGACGTCGAATTTCACCGCCTCGGCTTTGTCGCCATCGACGAACAACACCGCTTCGGTGTCCTCCAGCGCAAGCGCCTGATGGACAAAGCGGCCCGTCACGGCAATGCGCCACACGTCCTCGTGTTGACGGCTACGCCCATCCCCCGCACGCTCTCCCTCACGCTCTACGGCGACCTTGAGGTCTCCGTCCTCGATGAACTTCCGCCCGGTCGCACCCCTATTGAAACTCGCACCACCACCGGGCAGCATCTCCCCGGCGTCTGGGAATTTCTTCGCCGCGAAGTCGCCGCCGGCCATCAGGGTTATGTCGTGTACCCGGTCATCGAGGAATCGAAGCTAGAACTCAAAGCGGCAATCGAGGAGTACGAGCGTCTTTCTAAAACCGTGTTCCCCAAACTCAAACTTGGCCTGCTCCATGGCCGCCTTCCAAGCGAAGAAAAAGAAGACGTCATGCAAAAATTCCGCCGCAACGAGATTCAAATTCTCGTGGCTACCACCGTCGTCGAAGTCGGTGTGGACGTTCCCAATGCTACGGTCATGATCATTGAGCACGCGGAGCGCTTTGGCCTCGCCCAACTGCACCAACTCCGCGGGCGCATCGGCCGCGGGGCGCAACAGTCCCACTGCATCCTGGTCGCGCCCGGCCGGATGACGGAGGACGCCCGCGCGCGCCTCGAAACGATGGTCCGCACGACCGACGGCTTTGAAATCGCCGAAACCGACCTCCAGCTTCGCGGCCCCGGCGAGTTTTTTGGCACCCGGCAGTCCGGCCAACTCGGCTTCCACGTGGCCAACCCGATCCGCGATCGCCAGCTTCTGGAACTGGCCCGCAAGGAGGCGTTCGCCTTAGCCGAGCAGCCTGTCCAGAAGGAAGCGCTTCAGCGCGTGCTGCGTCTCCTTCCGGGCGAATGGCAACGCCGCTATCACCTCGCTCGCGTCGGCTGAGGCCCATCGAAAACACCATGCGTATCATCGCCGGAACATTCCGCAGCCGCCAACTCAAAAGCCTCAAGGGCCTTGCTCTTCGCCCCACCACCGACCGCCTCCGCGAGGCACTCTTCAATGTCCTCGCTGGACGCGTCCCCGGATGCCGCTTCCTCGACGTGTTCGCCGGCACTGGCGCCGTCGGCATCGAAGCGCTGAGTCGTGGTGCAGCAGAAGCCGTATTCATCGAAAACCATCCGCCCGCTGCCACTCTCATTCAGAAGAATGTCGATTCTCTCGGTGTTAGCGGTTGCGCACGGATTCTCAAGCTCGACGCCCTGCGGGGCCTGCAGCGTCTCGCCGCGGAACACACTCCTGCAAACCCTCCTTTCGACATCATTTTCCTCGATCCCCCCTATGCCGCCGGCGACGAATACCGGCGCGTCCTCACCTTTCTTGGCTCCGCTCCGTTTCTCGCGCCCGGTGCCCTGGTGATCGCCGAGCACCGCCGCACCTTCGATCTTCCGGAGGCGCTCGGTCAACTGGAGCGTGTTCGGGTGCTCCGTCAGGGCGACGCGAGTCTCTCCTTTTTCCGGGCACGCCCCGCAGTAAACCCTAATCCGCCTCCCGTTCATCTATCTATCTGACCCACTGGCGGGGCGATTTCCGCGCTCCAGGTCCCAGGCCGAGCGCGGTACAATTGAACTTTATGTCTACGGCATTCCACGTCGACCCTTACGACCTTCTCGGTCAGGCGGAACCCTACCCGCCTCACGTCTTCCTTCCGGGCGAGGTTGAGCCGAGGCTCGAGATCGCCTGGGGCAGCTTCCATCAGGGTTTCCTGGGTAATCTGGCCGCGTCATTCCAACGCACGCATCTGTCGAATGCCGTTCCCCTTACTTATGTCTTTCGAGACTGCCGCGTGGAACGTGGTTTTCCCCGCCGCGCTCTCCTCGCCGCGGCCCTGCTGCACATCGCGTTCGTGATTTTTCCATGGCCAAAACTTCCAGTAGTACCCAGGCACAATCCTGCTTTTGATAACACAGAGCTCACCTGGTCTGGCTCTGTCGAGGATTTGCCTCTTCTTAATGTTCCACGCGCGAAGGCCGCAAGGCCGGCGAAAGTGCAGCCGGATCCGCCTCCCGGCAAGGAAAGTGTTGACGCTTACCATCCCCGCCAACGCATCTACACGGATCCTGTCCACCCGACGCACCCCCGCCAGACCCTGATCAATCCAGCCGCTCCCGCGGAAGCCCCGAAATTCCTTCCTGCCATGCCCAACATCGTCCAACTTGCCGCCTCGCAAGCTCCCGCGCGTCCGCATATTGAGATCAGCGAGCAAGCCCTCGCCAAACTCCATCCTCATCAGGCTAAGACTGTCGCAACAACGGACGCGTCTTCGCCAGACCTTCCGAATCTCGAGCAGCGCCCCGCGGAAATCAGCTTGGCTGCCAGTCATGTCAGTCCCGCCAGGCCCAAACTCGAGATCAATGCCAGCTCCGCCCCTCGCGTCGCATCCCGCAATCCGACGGGTGATGCCGCAGCACCGGAAGTTCCCGCAGTCCCATCTAGCGTGAACGGTGGAGCGCCGGGCACGCTCATCGCACTTTCCGCGAATCCCGCGCCTCCGGCCCCCGTCGTTCCTGTGCCGCAAGGCAATCTCGCCGCGCGCGTCGCCATATCTCCCGAAGGCAAACCCGGCGCGCCGGGTAATTCGCCCGGCTCCGCAGGTTCTGGAAACGGCGATTCGCATGGAAACAGTGTGGGTGGGGCAGGGAAGAGCGACATCGGCATCAGCATCAGCGGCGGCTCTCCAAAGCCGGACGCACACTCCGCAGGTCTTGGCGCTGCCTTAAAGCTTAGCCTTCCGAAAACCCAAACGGGCCTCAAGCGTTTCGATCCGAATGGCGCTACCGATGACCCGCCCGAGCGCACCGGCCCGCCGAATTTTTCCGCTCTGCCACCCGGCGCAAAACCGGAGCAGGTTTTCACTTCGCGCCGCGTCTACTCCATGAACATCAACATGCCCAATCTGACCAGCGCCACGGGCAGTTGGATCATCCACTTCTCTGAATTGCACCTCACGGGAACTGTTGGGCAACGCCCTGGCGAACTCAACGCGCCCATGGCTCTGCGCAAGGTTGACCCAAAGTATCCGCAGGATATGGTTCAGGATCACGTGGAAGGAGAGGTGATCCTCTACGGCGTGATTCGTCAGAACGGTGCCGTGGATAGCATTCAGCTTGTGCGCGGCGTCGACCCGGAGCTTGACGCCAACGCCATCGAGGCTTTCGCCCAGTGGAAATTCCAGCCCGCCACCAAGGAAGGCCAACCCGTCGACCTCGAGGCCATCGTCTACATTCCCTTCCGCGGCCGGCAGTGGCACTGATTCCATTGCTCTCGCGCAAGCGGAGGGCGGCGGCCATTACCGCACTGAAAATGCGTTTGAATTGTTATTCAGATCCCCAGTTTGTCATTCCGACTGTAGGGGCGATGCATTTTGCCGACCCGCAGCGGAGGAATCGCTCTTCAACTTCGGAATCCAAATTCACTTTCGGAGTTTGGACCGGGTAGCTCAGAAGCCAGATTCCTGCAGTTTCACCAGCGTGTACAGCGCATGATTCACCGGCGTCGCCACGCCCATCTGCTCTCCCAGCCGCGCTACATATCCATTCAAGGAGTCAATTTCCGTGCGCTTTCCACGCTCCATGTCCTGCGCGGTTGACGACCGCGTCCCGCTCATCTGCTCGGCAATCTTCAGGGCGCCCGCGAGTGCCGCCTTGTGATCCTCCAAACCGGGTGGGTGGATTCCTTTTGCGCGAGCCACAACCAGCACTTCCTCGACCAGCGTTTCGATAATGCGCCGTGCGTCCGCGCTCGCGAATATTTCCCCATAGGTCACGCGGCCCAGCGCTGAAATCGCATTCAGCGCGCAGTTCCAGATCAGCTTGGTCCAAAGCTCCCCTTCAATATTGTCGGAAATCCGGCAGGGCACCTTGGCTTGCAGGAAAAGATCTGCGATCCTCTCGGTCCTCCCATCCCTGGGTCCCACCACCAGGTCTCCCCTACCCAGGTGCTTCACGCATCCCGGTGGCGACATCGCCGCTGCCACATACACTACGGCCGGCAGCGCATCAATTCCCGCAGCCGCCCGAATCTCTTCTGCGTTGTTCACGCCATTCTGCAGACTTACCACAATCGCCCCGGGCGAGATTTGCCGTGCCAAACTCTTCGCTGTGCTTGCCGTGTCCGTTGTCTTCACGCAGAGCAGAACCACTTCCGCCCCGGCCGCGGCCGCAATCTCCGTGGACACCTCGGGATTCACGGTCTCCTTGAACTGCACTGTGTCCAGTTGCAGGCCGGAGTTCTTCACGGCGTCCACGAACGCCTGCCGCCCGATCATCGTCACCGGAGCGCCCGCCCGCGCCAGCATCCCGCCGAAGTAGCCGCCAACCGCGCCCGCTCCGATTACCGCCACTTTTGGCCAGCTCATTTCCTCGCTCATCGTATTCCTTCAGTGGGACGTTCTACGCCCCACGCCAGGGCTCGGAGCTTCAAAAATGATTGCGGAGTTCTCGAAACGTCGGCAGTATTACCAGCTTTCCCGATCCCGCCAACACTGCTTCCTGCTCCAGTTGCCATGTGTTCACATGCGGGATGTACACGGCATTCAGGCCGGCTTCCATCGCCGGATTGATGTCGCTACGTGGACTGTTCCCGATCATCCAGCCATAGGTCTTCACAATCTTGTGTTTGTGCACTAACGCCCCGTAGGTCTTCGCGTCTTTCTCGGAGACGATCTCGATGGCTTCAAAGAATCCCTGCAGCCCGGAGCGTTCCACCTTCGCTGCCTGCTCCGCCGGT
>Ga0116217_10003033_pt1 | contig 15405 bp, 17 predicted proteins | sample Sb_taG_6_FD_89697 | JGI IMG/M metagenome (GOLD analysis project Ga0116217, IMG submission 89697) | Peat soil microbial communities from Weissenstadt, Germany - Sb_50d_4_PS metaG | ecosystem: Environmental > Terrestrial > Soil > Wetlands > Peat | place: Germany: Weissenstadt | collected 2010-09-21 | reverse complement strand
GCGATCTGGACGGGGTCCCTGAGCTTCGGCTTGGTCAACGTGCCGGTGGGGCTGTTCACGGCCACCGACGACAAGGCGATCCATTTCAACCAGTTCCAGGCCGGGACCTCCGACCGGGTCCGTCAGAAGCGCGTCAACGAGCGCACCGGTGACGAGGTCGAGTACGCCCAGGTCGTCAAGGGCTACGACCTGGGCGGGGGCGAATACGTGATCGTCACGCCCGAAGAGCTCGAGTCCGTGGAGCCGGGCCGCTCCCGGACCATCGAGATCACCGACTTCGTCGACCTCGACGCCATCGACCCCATCTACTACAAGTCGACGTACTTCCTGGGGCCCCAGGGTGACCAGGCGGTTCGCCCCTACGCCTTGTTGCGTGAGGCAATGGCGGAGAGCAACAAGGTGGCAGTCGCCTCCCTGGTGCTTCGCACCAAGGAGCACCTGGTGACGATCAGGCCCATGCAGTCGGCGCTCGCCCTCGAGACGATGTACTTCGCCGACGAGATCCGCGATCCGAGCAAGGAGATCCCGCTGTCACAGGCGGACCTCAGCTTCTCGGACCGGGAGCTGAGCACCGCCAAGCTGCTGATCGAGTCGATGGCCAGCACGTGGGACCCCGACCTCTACGAGGACCAGTACCGCAAGCGCGTGGAGCGGCTCATCGACGAGAAGCGCCAGGGCAAGGTGATCGTGACCGAGCGCCCCGAGACTCGGCCCACGGCGGTGGTGGACCTCATGGAGGCTCTGCAGGCCAGTGTGGAGGCGGCGCGCGCGCATCGGCCCGGCGGTCACGTCGCCATCCCCGACGCCCGGGGCAAGGCTGGGAGCAAGCGTTCGCCCCAGCGTGAGGTGCCGGGCCCCGCATCGTCGGCGGAGGTGTCGAGCCCGAACAAGTCCGAGCTGCTGGCCCGGGCTGCCGAGCTCGGCATCCCGGGTCGGTCGAAGATGACCCGCGACGAGCTCGAGGCTGCGGTGGCCGCTGCCGCCAAGCCCGCCAAGCGCCGCAAGGCGTCGTAACCCGGCCACGATGGGCGGGGCCGGGTTGGTCCCTCCCGGACGCCTTGTCCCCAGGACAGCCTCATGACCATCGACCCCGCGGTGCGGTACGAGGGCATCAGCCCCAAGGCGTACGAGCACCCGGCTGACAGGGCCGCCACGGCCGCGCTCCGATCGATCCCCCTGATGGACCAGTTCATCAAGCGGCTGTGTGACTTCGGCCACGAACGGCGGCTCCGCCAGGTGCTGCTCGGCAACGCGGTGCGCATCGGAGAGGACCAGGTCCCGGGATTGTGGGAGGGCTACCGCAGCTGTGTCTGGATCCTCGACCTCGAACGGACCCCCGATCTCTACGTGACGCAGACTCCGATGGTCAACGCCCTGACCGTCGGCGCCCAGAACCCGGTCGTGATCATCTACTCCTCGCTGGCGGGCTCCTACGAGCCGCTCGAGGTGCGCGCCGTGCTGGCCCACGAGCTCGGGCACGTGCTGTCGGAGCACTACACCTACACCACTGCGCTCCTGATCCTGTCCCAGGTGGTCCAGGGTGCGTTGCCCCGGTCGTTGTTCGCAGGCCTGCCCATCCGCGCCCTGTACCTGGCTCTGTTGGAGTGGTCGCGGATGGCGGAGCTGTCCTGTGACCGCGCCAGCGCGCTGGTGCTCGGCGACCCGCTGCCCGTGTGCCAGATGCTCATGCGCACCGCCGGCGGGGCGCTCGACGGGATGAGCCTGGACGCGTTCATCCGCCAGGCCACCGAGTACGAGGACGAAGACGATCTCTACGCCCGGCACGCCCGGTTCTGGGAGGAGATCGGTCGACCGCACCCCTTTGCCGTCCGTCGGGTGCGGCAGCTCGTGAGATGGGTGAGCGAAGGGGAGTTCGACCCCATCCGGGCCGGGCACTACGTGCGCAAGGGTCAAGAGCCCGCCGCTTCGGCGGAGTTCGAGGCGGCCGTGTCGCACTACGGAGACCGATTCGTCGCCATGGTCGACCGGGTGGGAGGCGGTGTGCAGCGCGTCGCCGACCAGATCGGCGCCTGGTTGCGCGCTCGGCAGTCGGGCTCGTCACCGGCGCCCGACGACGAGGACGACTGGGACGACACCGATTCCTAGTGTGACCAGACCGGTCTGGTCAGGGACGCCGGGCACCGTGTCCGTGTCTACTCGGTGGTACCGGGGTCCCCGGAGGCCCGTCCGGGGCGAATCAGCTTGCCGAGGAGGATCGACACCTCGTAGAAGACGTACAGCGGCAGGGCCAGGGCGAGCATGGAGAAGGGGTCCCCGCTCGGTGTGATCACGGCCGCGCCGGTGACGATCGCCACGATCGCCCAGCGACGTCTGGCCGCCAGGGTCGACGGACGTACGACCCCGACGAGCTCGAGCGCGACCAGGATGACGGGGAACTCGAAGGTGAGGCCGAACACCGTCATGAGCGCCATGACCAGGCCCACGTACTTGTTGGGGTCGTAGATCTGCTGCAGCGTCGGTCCGCCCACGCTCCCCAGGAACCGAAGGGCGTGAGGCAGGCTCACCAGGGCCAACGTCGCTCCCGCTGCGAAGAGGACGAGCGACGCCGCCACGAAGGGCACGGCATATCGCCTCTCGTGCCTGCGCAGCCCCGGCGTGACGAAGCGCCACACCTGCCAGAGGATGACCGGGGAGGCGAGGAACAGCCCCGCGTAGGTGGCCACGTGGATGCGCAGCGACAGGCCGTCGAGCGGGCCGGTGACGAACAGGCTGCAATGGCGGGTGACGTGACAGTACGGCGCCTGGAGCCAGTGCAGGATCTGCGGATACGCCACGAACGAGACGATGCAGGTGCCGGCCACGGCGACGGTGGTGACGAGCAGCCTCCGGCGGAGCTCGGCGAGATGGGCGCCCACGGACATGGTGTCGGGTGCACGGCGTCGGGCGCGGGTCAGGGTGAGGGACATGGCGGTGGTGGTGCGGCCGGTGTCAGTTCATCGACGAGACATCGCCCGACGGCGCGTCCGCACCGAGCGCGCCATCCGAAGCGGCGTCGGCTCGTGACCACGGGGCGGGTGTGGCCCTGGTCGGTGGCGGACCGGGCGCCGGTTGTCTCGCTCCCGACACCTCGAAGCGCGGCCCGTCCGGCACCTGCGGACCACTCCACGCTCCGGGAGCGCTTCCGGAGGTGTCGGAGACGCCCACCGCGTCGTGCTCCTCGGCGAGCCGGTCGAGCAGGGACAAGGGAGAGCGCACCGCCTTGGTGATCTCGGTCGTCGAGGGAAGGTCGGGGAACGTGGCCCGCACTTCGCTCTCGAGCTGGGCGCGCCAGCGGGTGAAGTCGCTCCATGCCGCGCCGACACGTCGGGCCATGGAGGGCAGCTTGTCGGGGCCCAGCACGATGAGCGCGATCACGAGGACCATCAGCAGCTTGGGCGGACTGAGGAGGACCATGGCCGTCACTCGACCCCGACGGACCGGAGTTGCTCAGCCGCTCTGAGCCGCAGCACCTGCGTCGGTGTCGACGGACGAGTCCTGCACGTCGGCCAGGCCCTTTTTGAATTCGGACCGCGCCGATCCGAGGGAGCGGGCCAGCTTCGGGATCTGCGTCCCCCCGAACAGCACGGCCACCACCACGACGAGGACGACCACGCCGTCCAACCCGAAGATCTCAGCAAGCATGACGTTGCTCCTTTTCTTGTCGGTTCTCACCTGTGGATCGTTCGATCGAGTCGTCGCCAGCGCGGACATCACGAGGCAGCCGGGCGAGGTCGACCACGGCGTCTTCGGCCAGACGGAGTCCTCCGAGGCCCGGCAGCCGCCCCACCAGCCGGTCGATGCGCCGTGCCGCGGCGCGCCCCTCGGTGTCGGCGAAGAGATGGGTCACCAGGAATCTGAGCTCCGCGTCGGGCATGACACCGGCGCCGACCGGTGCCCAGTACCGGCGCAGGGCGAAGCGAGCGAGACGCCGGGCGGTGGCGCTCTCGGCAAGACGACGCCGCGCCCCGAGCGCGTAGAAGTCGATGTGGCGGCCTTCTTGACGCATGATCCTGCGGAGGAGCTCGGACAGCGCCGGGTGCCCGGCCTTGGCGGCGAGGCGCCCGTAGCCGGCCTGGGTGGCCCACTCGTTGACCGCACCCCAGGTCATGTGCACGGCGACGATGTGCGGGGTCAGGGCCGACGCCACGGTGAAGGCCACCGGCCGCAGGGCGTCCCGGCGCGGCAGGCGGTGGCGCGAGGCGGAGAGCCGGCTGCGGCCGGCGGGCTCCCCGTGGGCGCGCAGGACCTCGGCGAGCGCTTCGCCGTGCCAATGCTCCTCGTAGCACCAACACGCCAGGAAGGCCGTCACCTCGGGGTCCCGATGGGCCCGGGTGGCGAGCAGGTCGCGCAGGTAGCAGGCGGTGTGCCCCTCGACGTCGTGCATGTAGCGGAGGCACCGCAGGGTGTCGGCGTCGAGGGGATGGCTGCGGAAGGCGTCGAAGTCGATGTCGTCCACCTCGAGGCGGCCCGACCTCCGGATCAACGAATCGATGTCGGTGCTCACGACTCCTCTTCGGTGCACGACCGCCACGCGGATGTGTCCGTCGAGGATCCCGGTCCGGATCCGCCTCCGGGTGCCGGGTGGTCGGGGCCGGGTACCCGGTACCCCGCCGGCGACGGCGGCCTCCGAACACCAGGCGGCGCTACCCTCTCGTCGTGGAGAGCCTGTCATCCAGGTCGACGGGCAGCTCCGAAGAATGGCGCGAGATGCCCAAGCTCGAGACGGTCAGCGACGCCGCCTTGATGGTGGCGATCGCCCGCATGCACGAGCCGGCACTGGCCGAGGCGTACCGCCGCCACGGGGGAGCGGTGTTCGCCCTGGCCCGTCGGGTCCTGGGATCGCCCGATCTGGCCGAGGAGGTCACCCAGGAGGTCTTCGTCGAGCTCTGGGACTCACCCGAGCGCTTCGACCCCGGCCGCGGCGCCCTGCGGACCTTCCTCATGACCAAGGCGCACGGTCGCGCCGTCGACATCGTGCGGTCCGAGTCCGCTCGTAAGCAACGCGAGGCGCGCACCGTGCGGGAGACGGCGGTCTCGGGGTACGACATCGAGCACCAGGCGTGGGACCTGGCCATCGCCGAGCAGGTGAAGGCGGCGGTGACGTCCCTGCCCGCCGACGAGCGCACTGCCATCGAGATGGCCTATTTCGACGGTCACACCTACCGTGAGGTGGCCTCGCTCCTGGGACAACCCGAGGGAACCGTGAAGAGCCGGATCCGAAGCGGGCTGCGCCGACTGCGCACCGCGCTGGCACAACACGGCGTGGAGGCGGCATGGACCGAGCCATGAGCCACGACGAGGTCGCCGAGCTGCTCGGCGCGTTCGCCCTCGACGCCGTCGACGGCGACGAAGCCGAGGCGATCCGGCTGCATCTGGCGGAGTGTCCCCGGTGCGCGTCCGAGGTCGCAGAACACTGGGAGGTCACCGGCCTCATAGCCAACGCCGGGGTCGACGCGCCGCCCGAGCTGTGGGACCGCATCGCGGCCCGCATCGAGGACACCGGAGCCGGCGCCCGCCGGCCCGCTCCACTGCATCTCGCGTCGCGACCCCCGGCACCGGCTCACCCGTCGGTGGTGGCACGCCGACGGTGGGCGTGGTCGGCCGTGGGTGCCATCGCAGCGGCGGTGGCGGTGGTGGCGGTCCTCCTGGCCGTGCAGGTCGGCCGGCTCGACCAGCGGGTCGGGCAGTTGGCGGCGGCGAGTCGGCAGTCCGGCCTCAGCCAGGCGGTCGAGGCGGCGCTGCTCGACCCCGCCGCCCGCAAGGTGACCCTTGCCGCCACGGGCGCGCCGGCAACGGGGGTGACGTCCCCCGCCCCCGGGGCGAGAGCCGCCGTCATCGTGGTCCTGCCCGACGGGTCGGCGTTCGTGCTCAACACCGGGTTGCCCCGCCTGGCTGCGGACCGCACCTATCAGCTGTGGGGCGTCGTGAACGGGCAGACCGTGTCGTTGGGCCTGCTCGGTCCCCAGCCCCGCGACGTGGCGTTCAGTGTCGACCCGTCCGCACCCGTCAAGGCCTTCGCCGTCACCGACGAGGTGGCCGGCGGGGTCGTCCGTTCGACCCACGCCCCCGTGGCGCAGGGCGCGACCACCACCTGACGCCCCGAGACCACCGGTTTCGGCTCACCGGGGCCGCACCCTTTACCCGATGGCGGGGTCAGCTCTCGAAGTGGCTCTCGCCCACGACCTCGGACACCGAGATGTCGTACGAGGCGTAGAAGCGCTCCCGGCCCTTGCGCTGCGCGGCGCGGTGGTCGGGGTGATCGCGCCAGGCTCGATGGGCCGCCATCGAGGCGAAGGTGACGATCGACACCCGCTCCCCGTCGTCGGCCACGAAGGCCTTGAAGTCCACGAAGCCGGGCATGCTCCGGGCGAGCTCCAACATCCGCTGAGCGGTCTCGTGGTATTCGGCGCCCGACTCGGGCCGGAGCCGCGACCGGAAGACGGTCACGATGCGCGGCCCGTCGGGCTCCATCGTTGCGCTCATGTCCAGATCCTAAGGTGTCAGAACGTGGCCTCGAGCTCCTCGGCCGTCTGGAGGTGCTGCCTCGATACCTGCGAGGACAGCCTCGTCATCCTGAGAGCGCGGGGCGGTGAACCATTTGCGCGTACTGACGAGCCAGAAGATCCCGGCGCAGAGGAAGACGACCCCAACCGTCACGATCGTGTAGTTGAGTTGTGGGCGATGGCGTCCGAACTTCGAGATATTCCGCCTGGCCTCTGGAGGGACCAACGAAACGACCAAGGAGGTCCTTTCATGTTCAGCACCACCATCCCCACCCGCAAGAGCTACGTAAGCGACCTGAGCCAGTTCCCCTGGTGCGCCTCGGTCGCCTTCCTCACAAGCTCTAATCGACTTCCTCGAGCTCCCGCTCGATGTGTGCGAACTCACGCTCGATGTGTACCAACTCGGCCTCGGTCCCTTGGGGCTTTGGCCCCGTGAACCATTTGCGAGCCGACACCAGCCAGTAGATGCCCGCGTATAGAAGGACGACGCCGACAGCGATCGGGGCGTAGTTGAACGTGTCACGGTTGATCGGAGAGAACTCTGGCAGCATGAAGAGAATGGCGATGATCACCACCCAGACGACGCCGAGCCATCCGATGAAGGGGCTCCACTTGCCCAGGCTCCAGCTACCACCCTCCCAGCTCTTGCCTTGGAGACGTCGAAGCAGCGTCGGCGTGACGTAGGCGATATAGAGGCCGATCGTGGCGATCGATGTGACGGCGCCATAGGCGACGCCGCTCCACATCGACGGAATTGCGAGGATGAAGGCGAAGACGACGCAGAACCAGATGCCGTTCGTGGGCGTCCTCGTGCGTGGGTTGATGCGGTGCCAGAAACGGTGGCCGGGCACCGCGCCGTCTCGGCTGAAGGCGTACAACATGCGGGAGTTGGCCGTGACCGATGCCATCCCGCAGTAGGCCTGCGCCATGAACGCGATCACGAGCAGCACTTCGGCGCCGTGGCGGCCGATTGCATCAGTCCAGATGAGCACGGGAGCGAACTCCTGGACGGCGTACTTCGCGTAGATAGCCGATTTCGTGGGGAGGACGAACGAAATGGCGAGGATGAGAATCCAACCAGCAATGAGGGATACGACGATCGAGTTGACGATCCCCCTCGGAGCGGAGAAATCAGGGTTCTTCGTCTCTTCCGACATGTGGGCGGAAGCGTCGTAACCGGTAAAGGTGTACTGGGCCATCAACAAGCCGATGAAGAATACGTAAAGAACAGAATGGAAGCCCGAGAGGTTGACAAATTTCGTGAAGACGAACGAGGCCGAGGCATGGTGGCTGGGAACGAAGGCAAGCACTGTCGCGATGATCGCGACGCCGAGGAGGTGCCACCAGACCGAGATGTCCGAGAGAAGGGCCACCACTCGCACGCCGAAGGTGTTCAGGAGCCCGTGAATCAAGAGGATCCCGCCGTAGATGATCAGGATGTAGCCGGCCGTCGTCGGGTAGTTCGCCGTCATGTTCAGGAACGAGGCGAAGAAAAAGGCGAATCCGTAGTCGATGCCGGCCGTGATCGCCACCTGGCCGAGCAGGTTGAACCAGCCGGTGAACCAGCTCCAGGCGCCGGGTTGGTTCTTCGCGAGTTTCGCCGACCAGTAGTACAGGCCACCCGCCGTCGGGTACTTCGAGGCGATCTCCGCCATACCAAGGCCGACGACGGTCGTCATGATGCCGACGAGGATCCAGCCCCAGACGATGTCAACAGGGCCGCCTTCCTGCATGCCAAAGAAGTAGAGCGTGAGGCACCCGGATAGGACCGAGATGATCGTGAACGAGACGGCAAAGTTCGAGAACCCGCTCATTCGTCGGCGGAGCTCTTGAGCGTAGCCAAGCCTATGGAGCTCGGCTACGTCCTTATCAATCGCCGGGGATCCAGCTGGGCCCGTGTCCCTAATCGCTGCCATGACGACCCCCTCTGCACGGACGTCCATCCGTCCGGCGCACATCGCAGCAGGTGAAAGGCCCGGTGTCAACCACTTTTGGCCCTGGCCCCGGAACCTGTCAGGTCAGGCGAGACCGCCCTGCCGCTCATCAAGGGGGCCGAGCCGCAAATGTCGCGAGCGACCCCCCAAGAGGCGCTCTGCCCCGTCTCTCTCGCCCAGATGTGACATGCGGCACCCCGGACTTTGAGCCGAATATCGAACAACCGCCCCCCGACCATCCGGAACTGCCGGTGCTATTCGGGTCGAGGTTCGGCCGCACGAGACCCAGCCGCTCACAATCTTCCAGCAGGGCGATTTAGGTGGGATCGCCGCCAACCAGGGTGCGCGCACGCCGCACTTTGCGGGCGTGGTGGACTCCGGTACCCAAATCCCCGGAGCAAGACCTACAGCGCCAGCGGCCGAATGGGGCTGAAGACCAGCGCCGGGTCCGACCTCCATTCGACCCCGGGCACGTCGACGTAGAGCTCGATCTCGTTGCCGTCGGGGTCGAGGATGTAGAGGCTGTGGGTGACGGTGTGGTCGCTCGTCCCGACGACCGTGGCTCCGGCCTCCTGGACGCTGCGCAGCGCATCGCGCAGCTCGTCGTCGGTGTCGCCCACTTTCAGGCCGAAGTGGTACAGGCCCACGTGTCGTCCCTGGGGCTGCGACTGGGCGTCCTCGCCGACCTCGATGAGGAGCAGCTCGTGGTGCGTCCGGTTCGACGGTGCCGAGAACGCGGCGGCCGGGAACCCGAGCTCGGCGGTGGGCGCGAGCTGCCTCCAGCCCAGGACATCTCGATAGAAGGCGGCCGAGCGCTCGATGTCGCGGACGTAGAGCACCAGGTGTCCGAGCTCCTTGACTTCCATGGTCCCTCCCTGTCAGGCGCAGCCGTCCCCGACAACCGATCCCGGGCGCCGCCTATTCCACCTGGTGACCATATGCTCCTTCGCGATGGAGCTCTCCGCCGCCGAGATCCGGGTGCTCGGGAGCCTCGTGGAGAAGCAGCTCACCACTCCACAGCAGTACCCCCTCACGCTCAACGCCTTGACCCTGGCGTGCAGCCAGTCCTCCAATCGCGACCCGGTCGTGGCCTATGACGAACCCACGGTGGAAGGGGCTGTCACGAGCATCAAGACCAAGGGCCTGGCGAGGTTCGTGCACCCTTCGCACGGTCGCTCCGCCCTTCGCTACGCCCATTCCCTCGACGACGCCCTGGGTCTGGCCCCGCCCCAGCTCGCGCTGGTGGCGGTGCTGATGCTGCGCGGCCCCCAGACCCTGGGGGAGCTGCGGACCCGTACCGAGCGCATGGTGCGGTTCTCCGACCTGCGCGAGGTCCAGGCCGAGCTCGACGCCCTGGCGGAGCGGACCGAGCCCTTGACCCGGCGACTGCCCCGGGGGCCGGGGCAGAAGGAGGACCGCTACGGGCAGCTGCTGGGCGGGCCGCCGCCGCCGACGTGGCGGGGGCCGGATCCCGACAGGCCCCCGGCACCAGCGGCGCAGGCCCCGGCCCCTGCGCTCGACGTAGAGTCCGGCGCCGTGGACTTCGGCGAGGTGGCGGCATTGCGGGCCGAGCTCGTCGAGTTGCGCGCCGAAGTGGCCGCGCTTCGTCGTGCTCTCGACGACCTGCGCGAGCAGCTCGGTGCCTGAGACCCGATGAGCCCGGCCACGCCGTCCCAGCCACGACGTCCCGAGCCATGGTGCCGGGCCCCCGGTCTGCCTCCGGCATGATGGGACCGCTGCAAGCCCCGAGGAATACGGGTGGTCGCCCCCGATCAGAGGACGGCTCACCCCCAACACGATGGATGGAGCTGCCATGAGTGCCGCAACAGGGACGACACCGACGATCGTGGTGGGTGTGGACGGTTCCGAGCCCTCGAAGCGCGCCCTGCGGTGGGCGGCGGATCAGGCCAAGCTCATCGGTGCGCAGCTCAAGGTGGTGACGACCTGGGAGTACCCGCCCACCTTGGGGTGGGCCCCTCCCTATCCTTCGGACTTCGACCCCGACGAGGATGCCCGCAAGGCGTTGCAGGAAACCGTGGACGCCGTTCTTGGTGGCGACCCCGGACTGGTGATGCAGCTCAGGGTCGCCGAGGGACACCCCGCCTTCGTGCTCACCCAGGAGGCCAGGGACGCCGAGCTGCTCGTCGTGGGCAGCCGGGGCCACGGTGCTTTCGCAGGCATGTTGCTCGGTTCGGTCAGCGAGTACTGCGCGGCGCACTCGCCGTGTCCGGTCGTGGTGGTGCGGCATCCCGACGACAAGCAATAGCCGACCGTGCGCGACATCGAGCGGTGGCGCGTGCGACCCGGGGAGAAGGTGCAGCTCGCCAAGCACGACCCGGGCTCGACCGCAGGCGCTCCCGGCGATCGTGTCGAGACCGAGGAGGCGATCCTGCCTCTGCACTCCGAGTTCTTCGCCCTTCAGGACCGGCTGTGGGCGGAGTCGCGGCGCGCCTTGCTCGTCGTGTTGCAAGGGCTCGACGCCTCGGGCAAGGACGGCACCATCAAGCACGTCTTCCAGGGAGTGAATCCCCAGGGGACCACGGTGACGTCGTTCAAGGAGCCGACCCCCGAAGAACAGGCCCACGACTTCTTGTGGCGAGTCCACAAGCGCACACCGGGGGCGGGGACCATCGGTGTGTTCAACCGCTCCCACTACGAGGACGTCCTCGTGGTGCGCGTCCACGATCTCGTGCCCGAGCCGGTGTGGCGGGCCCGTTACGGCCACATCAACGTCTTCGAGGAGAGCCTGGCCGCGGCAGGGACCACCATGGTCAAGTTCTTTCTCCATATGTCCTTCGCGGAGCAGGGAACGAGGTTGCGGAGCCGACTCGATCGGCCCGACAAGCGCTGGAAGGCGCGGGCGGGCGATTTTGCCGAACGCAAGCACTGGGACTCCTACCAGGCCGCGTACCGCGACATGTTGGAGAAGACGTCGACCGACGTCGCCCCGTGGTTTGTGATCCCGGCCGACCACAAGTGGTATCGCAACTGGGCGGTGAGCCAGGTCCTGCTCCACACGCTGGAGAAGATGGACCCGCAGTATCCGGACCCCCCGCCGCTCGAGCTCCCCGACGACACGGTCTGACTCGGTCTCGGGACTGGGACTCGGACTGGGACTGGGACTGGGACTGGGACTCGGACTGGGACTCGGATTGGGACCAGGACCGGGTCTCCGCACCTCGGGCAGACGGGTCGCCGTGCGGCCGCTGGTCGGGACGTTCAGGTCCCCTCGAGCACGAGGCGATCCGCGTAGCGGCACACGCGCACTGCGAACCCACGCACCATGCGCCTCAGCACGATCCGCAAGGCGGCACCGCTCCCGGGGATGAGCGGTTCGACGCTGCACCGCCACGTCACGACGGTGCCGGTGGCGTCGTCGTCGAGGTGCACGTCAGCCCGGTAGTGACGCACGGGCAGACCTCGGACCGCGACGTACCCCAGGTGACGGGGTGGATCCCAGGCGACGACCTCCTCTCGGCTGCCGCCGGGGCCGAGGGCGAAGCGCCGTAGCGCACCCACGCCGTCAGGCGGGGGGTCGCCCTCGCGCAGCAGGTAGGTCCGCGTCATCCACGCCCATTCCTTCCAACGGGTGGCGTCGCCCACCAGCGGCCAGACCGTCTCCACCGGGGCCCTCGACCGGGCGGACGCCTCGAACTCGTAGCGCCGGGACACGTCAGCCCGACAGGTGGTCCTTCAGAGCCTGCAGGCTCTGTTGGTAGACCGTGTGCATCATGTCGGTCATCTCGTCGTCGACATCGACGTCCCACGTGACGCGCGACTGCGCGCCCTGCGGGATGACCGTGATCGTGGCCTTGTGATTGATCACAGGAAGCCCGCCCACGATGCCGTAGACGAGCTCGCGTGCATCGTCGTCGCGTCGCTCGAGCCGTTCTGTGATCTCCATCCCCATCATCTTGAGGACCCGGTCGTCGCCGTCGACCTCGCACGATTCGATCCCGGGCATCCACGCCCCGATGCTGCCGAAGTCCCCCACGACAGCCCAAACGTCGTCTGCGGACCGGCTGATGTCGATCTCTGCACGTGCCTCGCCCATCGCCCCTCCATCGCTCGGGAATGCCGCAGCATGCCACGGGTGGGCGACGACAACCGCATCGAGTCCAGGAGATCGAGGGCGTCAGGTCTGCAGGTCGAGCACCCCGTCGGCGAGCTCCTTCAACTCCTGGCGGAACGACGTGGGGGGCGTCACGGGACGGATCACGAATTTTGAGAACCCGACGTCGACGAATCTCCCGATGAGCCGGCGCAGTCCGTTGACGCCGTCGGGCACGAGGTCGCGGACCTCGGTCGTGTCCGGTGCGCTCCCGGCACCCGGTCGCCGACGAGCGGCCACGCGTCGCAGCAGCTGCTCGGGCGCGTCCCCGCGTGTGTAGCCGATGCTGACACCGAAGTGCTCGGGGTCGATGCGCCGGCCGGCCTGCGCGGCCACGTCCTCGATGACGCGTCGTCCGGCCGCGGCCTCCTCGGGTGTGCACAGCGCCGGGAGCCAGCCGTCGCCGAGGGCGCCCACCCGACCGAGCGCGCCGGGGGCGCTGCCGCCGAGCCACACGTCGAAGGGGTGCTGGAGCGGCTTGGGCTCGACGGTCACGCCGTGGAGCTTCCACGCTTCTCCCTCGTGGTCGACGTCGTTCTCGGTCCACAGGCGGCGCAGGAGGGGCAGTGCCTCGTCGAGCTGCCGGCCCCGGTCCCCGGCGCGCACCCCCATGGCGTCGAGCTCGGCGGCGAGACGCAGTCCGAGGACGAAGGTGACCAGGAGCCGGCCCCCCGACAGTCTGTCGAGCGTGGCGAGCTGCTTCGCCAGCCGCACCGGGTTGCGCCCGGGCAGCACCATGGTCGTCCCGATCTTCAGCCGTGGGGCACGGCCCGCCGCGAAGGCCATGGCCGTCAGGGGATCGTCGCCGGGGACGGTGAGGACATCGGACCACCACAAGGAGTCGAAACCGATCGACTCGAGGTCCTCCACGATGTCGCCGAGCTCGTCTCCCGACATGACCGACGTCCCGGTGCCGATCCCGATGCGGACCTTCACGATCGGGTCCGGTCCGTCACGGTGAGGTCGGTCCCATCGGTGGCGAAGGTTAGTGCGAGGTCCCCGCTGGTAGCGTCGGCGGCCAGCCCAGACACAGGAGCGTGACCCATGGACGCCGAAGAGGCCGCCCGCGCCAGCGCCGACGCCGTCGCCTACCTGCCCGCCGGCTTCATGATGGCGGGCGCCACTTACAAGCGGGGGGCGCAGCTCGGCTTCGACGGTGTCGACTTCTACTTCGCAGGACGGGGCGGGGCGCTGGGCGACGTGGATGGCAGCGTGGTGGCGGCGGCATTCGTGTTCTTCAACCCCACCACGGTGCAAGCCGCGTGGGAGCGCGGCCGGGCCGTGATGCCGGCCCGAGGGGCGGCGGAGGCCTTCGCCGGATGCTTGGCCACCTGGGCGGCGAAACACCTCCCCGACGAGGTGGACCATGCGCGCCTGGCCGAGCTGCTCGGACGGGTCAACGCCGCCGCGTCACCCTCGGTCTCTCCACTGTTCGCGGCGTGGCGGTCCATGTCCGAGCCCGAGGATCCCAAGGCCGTGGCCCTGCATCGGCTGAACGTGACGCGGGAGCTGCGGGGGGCGGCGCACGGTGCCGCCGTCGTGGCGTCGGGTCTCGATCCGATGGAGGCCGTCCTCATCAAGACCCCGTTCATGGCCGAGTTCTTCGGCTGGGTCGAACCCTTCCCCGAGGTGGAGTCACGTCGCGACCCGTGGGAGCAGGCCGAAGCCGCCACCAACCGCATCGTGGCCCGTGCCTACTCGGTACTCGACGGCGGCGAGCTCTCCGAGCTCGTCGACCTGGCGACGGCCGCCCACAAGGGCGTCTCCTGATCGAGCTCCCGCCGGGACCTCGGACCTCGCGTCAGGCCCCTTCGGCGAGAAGTGAGCGCACCTCGGCCAACGTCGCGCTCTCGTGCGGCACGACCAACGAGGAGGGACGCAGGTCGTCGGGCGCGACGAGGGCGCCGGTGTGGCGGACCTGGCCGATGAGGTCGGCCAGCGTGCTGGCGAACGCCGCTTCGTCCTCGCGGTCCATGGCGTCGACGAGCTGTGCGTCGAGTTGCTCGATGGCGGGGAGATCGGCGTCGGGCACGTCGTAGCGTGCTTCTCCGAGAATGCGGACGATCATCAGGCGTTGCCTCCCTCGGGTGCAGGGGCGCCGTTGCCCGACGCGGCGTTGCCGGGACCGCCGTTTGTCCCCGGAGCAGCCCCCGGAGGCAGGTTCGCACTGGGCTCGGCGGCCGCACCGGTGCCGACCTCCGCCTTGAGCGCGGCCAGCTCGGCATCCACCTGACCGGCCTTCGAAGTGGCGTCGAGCTGCTTCTGGATGTCGTCGCCGCCCCCTCCGAGGGCGTCGGGAAGGGCGCCGGTGTCGAGGAGCTCGTCGATGGCCCCAGCACGCGCCTGCATCTGGGCGATCTTGTCCTGGGCGCGATCGAGGGTCATGCCCGCGTCGGTCATCGACTCCGAGATGCCCGAGACGGCTTCTCCGATGCTCGCCTGGGCCTTGGAGGCCGTGTAGCTCGCCTTCAGCGTCTCCTTCTTGGTCCGGAAGGCGTCCACCTGAGCTTGGAGCCGGGTGGCGGTGGTCTCGAGCTGCTGCTGCTGGGTCTCGACCTGCTGGTGCTGGGTCCCGAGGCTCTCGAGCTGCTCGGCGAGGGTCGCCCGGCGGGCCAGCGCCTCGCGGGCCAGGTCCTCCTGGCCCTGCCCGAGTGCCTGCTTGGCCTGGTCCTGCAGCTTCTGGGCCTGGGCCTGGAGCTGGGAAGCCTGCAGCTCGAGGCGCTTCCTGGCCGTGGCCACGTCGGCGAGGGCGCGGCGAACCTTGGTGAGGTTCTCCATCTGCTTCTCGTAGGAGAGGTCGAGCATGTCCGCGGGGTTCTCGGCCTTGTCGAGCGCCTTGTTCGCCTTGGCCTGGACG
>Ga0116217_10003027_pt1 | contig 15420 bp, 13 predicted proteins | sample Sb_taG_6_FD_89697 | JGI IMG/M metagenome (GOLD analysis project Ga0116217, IMG submission 89697) | Peat soil microbial communities from Weissenstadt, Germany - Sb_50d_4_PS metaG | ecosystem: Environmental > Terrestrial > Soil > Wetlands > Peat | place: Germany: Weissenstadt | collected 2010-09-21 | reverse complement strand
TGGCTGCGGTACTGGCTGACGCTGGCCGAGCCGAACCTGCGCCCGTCGACCGTCCATGGCTACCGTGATCACATCGACCGGTACCTCATCCCCAGCCTGGGCCGCATCACCCTGGCCGACCTCACCGCCAGGCGCCTGCAGGCGTCCTTCGACGTGCTGGCGCGCCAGCGCACCACGAAGGGAACGCCGATCGCGGCGTCGACCGTGGACCGGATCCGCGCCACGCTGCGCTCCGCGCTGAACACCGCGGTCCGGGAGGGCCTGATCGCCGCCAGCCCGCTGGCGCAGGTCCGGCTGCCCCGGCCGGTGCGGCCGCACCCGGTCATCTGGACCGGCGAGCGCGTCGCCGCCTGGCGGCGCGACGGCATCCGCCCGCCGGTGGCGGTGTGGACCCTGCGGCAGCTCATCACCTTCCTGACCGGCGTGGAGGACGACCGGCTTGCCGCACTGTGGTGGCTGATCGCGCTGCGCGGCCTGCGCCGGGGCGAGGCTGCCGCCCTGAACCGGGACGACCTGGACGGCGAGGCACGGGAGCTGACGATCTGCCGTCAGCAGGTCGCGCAGCCCGGCGAGCTGTACTGCGGGCCGCCGAAAAGCCGGGCCAGCAGCCCGGGCTTTCAGCTTCACGCCGCGCTCACGGTACAAGGCGCTCATCACCGGGGTGAATCAGTACAAGGCGATCGCCCAGTACGATGTCGCGAACCATATCCCCGTCTACTATCTGCTCTACCATCCCTGGCAGATCCCGCACACCGTCACGTTTCCCCTCACGGCAGGTTACGCGGTAACGGGGACATGCGATGTCGGCTGCCGCGTGGTGCCAGCCCAGCAGCTTCGGACCGCACTTGACGGCCAACCGGAAGGCCACAGCCCGGCCTAAGGGGAACTCCAGCGACGGCTCGCCGCACCCTTCATCCCCGGCCAGCACCAGGCCGGCTGGCGCCTTGAGCACTTCGTGGCCGATCTGCTGCTGAACTGCGAGACGGGATACATCGCCGACAGCCCGAGCGACGGCGGGCTCAGCTACATCTTCAACGGCAGGAGCGGGCCGATATCCGCAGCGATAGCCCTGACGATAGACGCGCCCTGAACACGCTGCGGATAGGTCACCCGGCTGCAAGGCTCTCCAGGTACTCGCCCGCCAGATAGTTGTGGCGGAACCACTTCGCCACGATGTCACTCCACTCCGCGGTTGAGATGGACCCGTCCACCCGGAAGACCTTACGGTATTTCGCTGCCTGCGTTCCGGCTGGCATGTTCTCGGCCTGCCGTTTCGAGAAGCCCACTGCGTCATAGGCGCGCACGGCACCGTCGCAGTGGATGAAAGCACGGCTCTCGATATCCCGGATCGAATGCAGGTAACGCAGAACGCGGTAGCCGCAGAACTCTTCTGCTGACGGTGTTACAAGCTCTTCCATCTGGACGACTTTGTTACCTTCGCTGTCCATGCGCCAGTAGGCGAAGAACTTGCTGTAGCCGCGCAGAGAGTCATCGCCTTCGGGGTCGGCATGCACGGTGCAGCCGCCCGTATTCGGATCATCCAGCCATGCGCTGGTGAGTTTCGGTCCCCACCAGAAGTCTTCTTCTATGAAGTGCTCAAATTCGTGCCGCAGGAGGATACGGTGATCGTCGATGGCGATCCTGAAGCTGTTGCCCGGCCGCGTCCCGGCCTTGATCAGGACCCGCAAGAGAGTGTCGTTTATGTTTCCGGAGAACGCTCGGCGGAGGAACTGATGGTAGTGAACCGCATAGCTGCCGATGAAAAGCCCCTGATGCTGCGCATCTAGGCCCGCACAGCGGATCAGGCCGTCGTCATCAACACGGTCCTTGAGGGATGGTATATACAGCAGGACCCGGCTGTCCGGTGCCGGAGGCCCGAACACGCTCGCAGGGACTGCGAAATAGCGAGGCCGCGTTCCCAACTCCAGGATCGCGGACGCCAGGTCGGCCCGCTCATCTTGCAGATGCCAGGGCATGCCGACACGAAAAGCCTGACGCTCACGTTCCGTGCAGCGCGCGAGATCGGCCCGCAGTGCGCCCAGGGCCTGGTCCCGGAGTCTTGCGAGAAGGGGCCAGCTTGCGCGGCTTAGGTCGATCGGGGCGATCGCGATATTTAGCATCGCCTGGGTCAGCGCGTCCACCGCCGGCTCGCCCAGTACGCCGGCCAGGAACCGTTCGCACTCTGCCGCCGCGTCCCCCACGGCCGCACCCCCCGCCTCCGTCGTGCTGCTGCGGCGCGCAGACCTGACGAGCGAGGGTACCGCACGCCTATGAGTCGGCTGGGCAGGAACAGGGACGATCGTCCCGGCTGGCCTGCTGGCCGTCAAATGGAGGTGACAGCGGACTGGCGGAAGGTCCAGGCTATGGGACGTGCGAGCGCTTTCTTCGGCGATGTCGGCTGCGCAGCCGACATCGCGATCACCGCGTTCAATGCGGGGGACCTGAACCTCTTGTTCGCGCGCGCGGGGCTGGGCCAGTTCGCCCCGGATTCGGCGTACGGCAAGTCTGCCCTGGTGTCGGCCGGGATCACCCCGGCCCTGCGGGCGGCCGACGCGGGTGACGCGGACGTGAGCGACGGGCTGAACGAGTTCGTCCGGCTGGTAGCGGAGAAGGTAGCGCCCGGGGCTCCCGCCGATGAGATCGCGCTGGGAACCGCTTTCTGGCGGCTGCGAGAAGCAACGAGGGCCGACGGATTCGACCTGCGGGCGGACTTCTCCGCCGACTCGCCTGCACGACGAATCGGGGTGCGCCTGCTGCCGTTGGACGAGCCCGCGATGCCGCTGAGCGAGGAGATCACCGCACTGGAGGCCGACTTCACCAGGCTCGGTATGCTTGTCGCGCTCAACCACTACCGCCAGGCGGTCAAGAACTTCGTAGAAGAGGACTTCGAGGCGGCCAACGGCCAACTCCGCGCCATGCTCGAGTCGGTGATCATTCATTTCGCGGTAGCGCAGGGATTCCGGCAGACCAAGCAGGGCGACGGCGGCAATGCGATCGCATACCTGCGAGACAACGGCCACCTTCCCGAACGCGACGGCGGCGACTTCATCCGGGGCCTGTGGCAGATCACCCACACCAACGGGCCGCACCCGGGCACAACCACAGCCGGCGAGGTGCACTTCCGGATGCTGACGATGACCGGAGCCGCACGCTATCTCATCGACCGCTTCGACTCCGCCGCTCTCTGAACCCGCCGGAGGCGCGACATTCAGGCCGAAGGCAGACTGTCCGAGACTCAGCGCGCCCGAGTAAGCGAGGCCCGGGAGGCGGTAGCAGCACGCCCGGCCTGGATCGACCGGCCGACCTCATCTCACCGCTGCCCGACGAACTGGCCGATCACGCCGCCCGGCTCGGGGCCACACCCGCCCGCCCCTGGATGCGCGCGGAAGGTATGGGAGATCGCCATGGCTGACCTGGCCCGGGTCGTGGCCGCCGCGCCCAGCGTCTTCACCAGCACCGCCGCCGAGCGCGCCGCCAGCCTGGATGCCCGGCGACCTCCGGGCCGTCGCTGAGCTGACCCTGACGGCCAGGTATCCCGGGCCATCGGGGAGCTGTCCCCCGGCGACGACGTGGTGCCGATCCAGGTGCAGTACAACCACCTCCAGCAGGCCTACACCATCACCTCGCCGAATCTGAACCTGACGGTGACCGGGAACTTCAATGCGCCTAGCAACAGCGCGCCGCCCAGCCAGCTGAGGTTCGGGTTCACGATCAGCGTGCCGCCCTCATTCATCCAGGTAACCCGCTTCCAGGGCCGCTACCTGCTGCGGGACGGACACAACCGGTCCTTCGGGCTGCTCAGCCGCGGGTTACCCGCCCCGCCTACGTCCGCGACTTCACCACCGCCGAGGAAATCATGCCTGCCGAAACGCTGCCCCGCAGCGCCTGGCTCGGTGACCGCCCGCCCGCTGCTGCGCAATCACCATGACGACCTCGTGGCCGAGCCGGTCCTCCTGCCCGTGCCGCATCGTACGATCGTGATCCACGCCATGGAACTGCCCATGATGAACTGTTCAGTTGGCGTGGTGGTCCGATCTGGCAGCATTTCCGGCTGCGTCAGCAGGGAACCATGTGACACCCAGCCATAAGTGGCGGAGCGACGATGTCCGACCTGCACGAACCGAGAGAAGTCAGCAGCGTCTATCTATTTATCAGAGTGCGGGCCCTGGTCATCTGCCGGGCAGCGGGACGAATGCCGACGGATTACAGTCATCTGCGGAAACGTGTTGTCCTTAATGGGTTTCCTCGCTATCGAAGGGGTATTGCCTCCAGGCGTCACGAAGAATGGGGTTCTCGTCACTCTGCTCGGTGTAGTGCGTGAGAGCGGTGCCAAGGGCCGAGGTTTGCCGTTCCTGGTCGCCGAGGATCTCCGCAAGGATCTCGGCTGCCGACTGGCGTTGGCCGACCGCGACGAGATGCTCGAGTTCGCGAGCTGAGGCCACCAACGTTGCGACCTCCGTGTCAGGAAGCAACTCGCGCGCGGGACCTGAGTTCGCCCAGTACCAGGGGTCGAGCGTGGTCACCAAGCCGAGGATCGGACGGTCAGTCGGTATCACCGAGAACGCCGGTACCCTCTCGCAGATGGCGCGATGTGTACGGTTGATTTGATCGAACGCTTTGCCGAGCGTGCGCTCGAACAGCTCTTTCGCGGCGTACTGGCCGGCACGGGCGGCGGCCGGCACGCGGGTCGCCTTCGCTTCGACCAAAAGCACCAAGTCTTTGAAAACCACGATCCAGTCGACACTCTTGATCGCGTTCTTGCTCTCGATGTACTCGATTTCGGGGTGCACGGTGACGTCAGGCAGCGTGTCAAGCTGCCGGCCGACGTAGTCCTCAAGCAGCTCGCCCATGTCGCGTGCGAATGGTTCGCCCCAGTGCTTGATACCGAGGTAGTACAGCTCAGCCGGTGACAGCTTGCGAGCGATGAGCTGCGGAACAGGGGCGAGCAGTCGGCCGTCGTTCAAGCGCACCAGCGGCCGGGCGGTCAGCGGGTTGAACATGTAGCGATCGAGGAACGGCAGCACCGGCGCCTCGGCCGCCTGCCGCTTGAAGTCATCGAAACCGTTGGCAAAGACCGCATCGATGACAGCACCGATTTGTTCGCGAGGCACGATCGAGAGAACATCAGTGAAGTTGAGCTGGTCCATCCACCCCGGATCGAAGAAGCCGGCGTTCACCTCGGCTGAGGTATGCAGCATCATGGCAACGCCAACAGCCTGCCGCACGGGTGCACCCAGCAGCTCAGCTACGGCCGAGTCAGACAGTACCTCAAGCGGCTTCCGCCCCGAGTAGCCGCCAAAAAACGCTTCGGCCCGCGCCATCTCCTCGTAGACCGACTCCTGGTACGGAAACTGCTCGTAGGCGATTCGTACCAAGATACTGAACGCCGACTTGAGTCCGGGGTGGTCGAGTTCTTCAGGCTTGAGGTTGTTGTACATGTGGCAGCCACGAGGAATGTCGTCCGGGCGAACCTTAGTCGACCTATATCTGTTGCCGTCGCAGATCGATGCCTTCGCCAGTGCGGCAAGCGCCCACGGCGGCGTGCGCGCATAGCCGGGATCGCCAGCGCGAGGAGGCAGCGCCAGCGCAGTCCGGGCAATCTCTGTCAGCAGCTCCACCTGACTGAAGCGCCGGGCATAGTCACAGAACTCCCGGTAGGAGTAATAACGTCGCGCATTGGTACTCATTGCCTGCTGCCGCATTTCTAAGTTTCGCTGGGTTCTTGCCGAGACTGCCTGAATACCGCCGTCCAGTCAAACTGCAGGATAGACGTGATCTTGAGACCACTGCCGGTCATCAACAGCAGGTAACGATGACGCAACGTGCCGAGCAGTTCGGTAGCCCGGTCGATGTCGATCACGGTGGGGATCGAGACATCCGCTGTGGGTTCCAAGTGGGCCAAGTGATTGTTCACGGGTCGGGTGACCTCTGAGCCCCGCACAACTCATTGAAGTTCTGACCCTCCCCGCTGCGGCTTGATGGGTGCCATCCGCCGCCCCGTAGTTCTCCGGAATCCAGAACACCCACCGGTGTGCCGCCGCGTGGCCGATGATGTCTTCGATCGCCGCAACCAGTGAGTTGGTTGTCTTGGCCTTCTCGCCCGACTCCGTCAGGAGCCGGATCGCGGAGCAGGTAGCCTGAGCGTACTGGCTGGTCAGGCAGTACATGAAGTACGGATTCCCGACGACGGCCGTACTGGCGCCTGCGATCTTCGCCATCGCCCGCAAGATGTGGAGGTTCAACCATAGGTTTTGGATGTCCGCGTGCCCCGCATTCAAGCGCACCACAGCCCACTCCTGCCGCGCGGGCGTTTGAACATCGCCACGCGCGCTCCGCCTTCGTCGCCATCGACTGCTTCCTTCAAACATGCTGTGCACGAGGGTAGACGTGCGGAGTCCCTCCGGGCGACCGCATTTGCGCCGCGTTAGGTGCGCTTGAAGGCCGTGCTGGTCACCGCTCCCGAGCGGTTACCCTGACCGCGCCGACCTACGCCAACATGCCACGGAGGTGTGAGACGACGACGGCTGACGAATTGCGCAAATCTCCGTACTCAGCGGGAAGCTGAACAGGCGCACGCCGACGGCTCTGATATGTGTCGAACGGCGTCGATCAGCACAACCGTCAGTGGCGCACCAGAAGGAGCAGGGTTTTGAGCCGGGTGCCATCGAGACATTCGTCGCTGATCGCCAGCCTACTCGACCGCTACTCGTGCAGACGGATAGCGCTCCGGATCGGCCAACGCCGCCAGTATCATCTCCGATCGAATAGCGGCCGTCGATGTCCGAAGTAGTTCGTCAAAAGACGCTTCATCGAGCTTCCTTCCCGCAGCTAGAGCTCTAGCCGCACCCGCTCGGGTGAGCAGACCGACATCTTCATCTCTGACAAGCTTGATCATGACCCCTTGCAGCCGCTTAGATATCAGATCAGGGCAAACTTCAGCCACATTACATAGCCATGCCGTCACCCAATCAGTATCGGCGGGCGGATCCAGCCATCGAGTAAGGATCCTGCTAACGGAGTGGCCTTTATCACCAGCGATAGAGCGCAGATAAGCTGACGCGTGTTGCGCAAGACGCGGAAACCACTTCAGTACCTCATCAACAAGTCCGAGGTTAACAGATCTGTTAGCGCCCGCAAGTATGACGAGACACTCTCGCAGATCTCTTTCTGTGCCTAGCATGTCATCAGGCAGTCTTTCGCCACGCAAACTCCTCGCCACCCGGGTAAAGTATTCAGCATATGAATCAACCAGAGGAGGCTGGAATAGGTCTCCGACCTCTTCAAGAACCTCATCGAGTGTTGTGGTCTGGTTATAGAAGAGATCCCACAGGATCTGCTCGTCTACTCCAGCTTCTTCGAGGATCTTCGCCACGTCCGACTCATCCTCAGAACTGCGAAGGCGCGCTTGAGTGAGATCCTGAATCTCCTTGCGAAGCCTCTCCACCTGCTGGGACGGCTTGTCCAGATTCGCCAGATAGGTTTCACGTCGCATGACCTTGGTCTTTGAAACATTCAGGCGCAGGCCGACCTCCCGAAGAATCCCTTCAAGCGACTCGATCTTTCGCCGCCCATTTACGACGGAGTCTGCGCCAATTAGAAAGTCGTCAGCATACCGAGCAAACGACCACGTCTGATTTACGAGCACGGAGTCAACCGGAAGGAGATATGCAGAAGCAAATACATCGCTCGCGCTCGGCCCCTGTGGCAAGCCAGTACGTGATGACATTGTCGCGTCAAGAAAAGACTCCAATGCCTTCAGATAGTTCGTGCGCTTACCAAGCTCAGAACTGACGAAACCTACGAGAAGGGTATGATCGACGCATTCGTAGAAGCTCTCGATGTCGGCGACGATTACATATGCATCATGCCAAGCTTTCGGAAGCGCGGCGAATGTGGAATGCGGCACCACGGCACCTGTAGAGCGTGGCCAAATTACTGCTTCGGGTAGATTCCGTTCCAGTTCAAAATTGATCTCCAGCGCTAGTGCCTCGAAGATTACCCGGTCCTCAGGGGCGAGGAGCGCAGCCGGTCGAGTAGTCATACCGGCCTTTGGAACTCGGTAGAAATCAGCTCGCTGCGGCTCGATTTCGAAACTGGATAGACGGGTCATGATGCGCTCAACAATTTGTGTTCTGTCGGCGTCCGTCACCTCGAACGTGGATCTTGGGGGCAGCATGTCAGATGGCTTAAGAGCTGTCACCAGACCACGACTCATAGATTCAGGTTGCACCGCCTTGGGCAGATAGATTCGAGCAGTTTCAGCCGCATCCCACCGCAGGGAGTCACGATGTAGCGATCCCGCGATTATATCTAGAGCGAGCAAACAATTGAGTTCTATGTTCTCGTCATCTGTCGTAACATCATTTGCAGCGCGAATCCGCTCTATGTGGACGCGCAGATCAGCACTTGTCGAACCTAGACGCTGAAGAGCGCGAAGAGGTAGGAGGATTGCGTCGGCTGTGGCATCGCGCGACACGATCTGTCGACGCAGCGCGGCGATCGCCGTTGGCTGGACAGACAATTCTTCAGACATAGAGAGTCCAGGTTGGTGCGGTGCCAGCGATTGCAGCTTGGTAATCGTCAAGATTCATAGTCGTCCTTGGCTCAACAAATCCATGCGTTCTACTACGAGGGTCAGGCCTGTAATTCAACATGGCCGGCAATTTCCTGTCATGTATCCACCAGACAGGCCACCGACTTGTACCTGCGAGTTCAGCTGGACGCCGGTGCTGTGGCAAATCCATTGGATCATTTGGTGTGACGCTCATGCCTCCTGTATTCGGCCTAACATTCGAGTCACCGTCCGGTTGTATGTCCGCCCCAATCCGGACCCCTAGATGATTAGGAGCAATGCGAGGGTTTCCATCCCCCGCCTTCGCCATGCCGCGAAACAGCTGCGTGTCGTCAGCAGTCGTCGACGCTCCGGCCTCGGGACCATTAGCTTCTGGATTGGTTGTCATGCTTCGAAGGTTACCGGTGACGTAGGTCAGTTGCAGCGTCAAGTGACGTGCCGAGAAGGCAACAGGCGAGAGGCCGGCCCCTAGCTGGTCGTGGTCGATTTGTTCTCCGAGTTCGTCCGGGCGTGCCTCCCGGTTGTGGTCAGCCTGCGCCGCTGTGTCGGTTCCCGCAACCGGCCTTTCGCTGCGCTCACCCCGGTCGGCCAAAGATCTTTTCCCTGAGATCGCGGGCGGGGCCCGCTGGGAAAACATCTTGCCCGCCCGGGGCCGGCCGGTGGTGCGGGCTCCTTCCGCCGCGGCGCCTGCCGCCTGACCACCCGGGAGGCACCCGCCGCCCGGACAACCACAGTCAGGCACACGGAAGGACGGCACCCCATGACCGACACCACTGCCACTGACCCCGCAGCATCCGCGCGGATCCGGAACGTGACACTCGGCGATCTGGCCGCGATGCTGCGCGACGAGCGGGCCCGCACGGTCGACATCGTGGCCCCGGCCGCCGCGATCCGCGCCCGCCACGGGCAGCTGATCATCGACGGTGCCGACCCGGTGCTCGGCCCGGACGGGGTGACGATGAGCGCCGGCACCTACACCCCGACCGAGGTGTGCGATCAGGGCCTGGCCGACAAGCTCGGCATCCCCGCCCCGTACCTGCGCCGGCTACGCGAGCTCAGGCCCGGCCTGTACGACGCGAACGTCAACGCGTGGCTGGACGGCGATGCCCGCAAGTTCCTGATCCGATGCCTCCGGCCCGGCTCGGGCACTGGTGAGGGGGCGGCGCGGGCGTTCCTGTCCGACGGGTACAAGCGGATCGACAACCTGGACGTGCTGCTCGCCGCCCTGGACGGGGTCCGGGCCGCCGGGGTACCGGTGCAGATCGACGGGTGCGACCTGACGGAGCGGCGGATGTACGTGCGGGTGGTGTGCGAGCAGGTCGCGGTCCTGGCCCCGGCGCTGCTGGCCGGGTACCGCAGCCCGTTCACCGGCGCATCCGGGGCGGAGAACCCGGTGGTGTTCGCCGGGTTCGTGATCTCCAACAGCGAGACCGGGTGCGGCGCGTTCACCCTGACCCCTCGGCTGGTGGTGCAGGTCTGCCGGAACGGCATGACGATCAGCCGGGACGCGATCCGGGCGGTGCACCTGGGGGAGCGGCTGGAGGAGGGCGTGGTCACCTGGTCGGGCAACACCCTCGACAAGACCCTCGCGCTGATCACCGCCCGCACCAGCGACGCCGTCACCACGTTCCTGGAGCCCGGATATCTGGACCGGGTGGTCCGGGCGGTCGCGGCGCAGGCCGGGCACCCGCTCGCCGACCCGCAGGAAGCGGTGCACGTCGTGAGCCAGCGGCTGCGGTTCACCGACGGCCAGCAGGCCGACATCATGGCGCATTTCATCCGCGGCGGCGACGTCACCGCCGGCGGGATCTTGCACGCGGTGACCAGCGTCGCGCAGACCCTGCCCGACGCGGACGCCGCTCATGAGATGGAGTCCCAGGCCCTGCGGGCCCTGGAGATCGCCGCCGCCCTCTAACCCCGGCCCGGCCACGGCCCGGCACCCGCGCCCACCCCGGCGTGAGGTGCCGGGCCCCTGTTTCTCGCGCCCTGTGAAAGGAGACTTCCATGCCTGATGCCACCGTCACCTGGCTCCGTCCGCGGACCCAGCCCGGTTACAGCGACACCGCTGCCCTGAACGACCTGCACGCCCTGCTGACCAGCAGCTCCGACGGCGAGCAGGCGCTGCTGGGCGATGTGGCCCAGATCCTGGCCCGGACCGGGCGGGTCCTGGTCCGCGGCCGCGACATCGAGGTCAGCACCACCGAGACCACCCTGGGATGGCCGGTCGCCCGCGTCGACTCGGGTGAAACCACGGTCACGGTGCGGCAGGAACCGGCCGGACCCGGCCTGCGGATCGAGATCACCACCAGCACCCCCGCCGAGCGTGACGCCCTGGCCGTCACGCTCGACGGCTGCCCGCTGCACCCCGCCGGCCCGCCCGGCGGTCACTGCGCCTAACCCCTTCCGCAACCCAGATCAATGGCCGCCGGTGACCGCGGGCGGCCGGAACCCGAAATGAAAGGACACCCCTGCGATGCATGCCTACTCCGAACCCGCGACCGTTACTTCTCCCGACTACCAGCCGGACACCGCCGCCGCAGGTCCTGACCACCAGCCCACTGACAGCGGTGCCGGGGCCGGGCGACGGCTGATGATCGCGGTCAGCGACCTGGCCGCCCATGCCGGCAACGTCCGCGAGGACCTGAACCTGACCCCCGAGTTCGTCGCGTCGGTCGCGGCCGAGGGCGTGCGGATCCCGCTGCTGATCACCACCAGTCCCGGCGGCGGGTGGCTGGTCATCGAGGGGCACCGCCGCCTGGCCGCCGCTGTCCGGGCGGGCGTGGCTGCGGTGCCGTGCGATGTCGATCCGGGCCGGGCCGGTGATGAGGCTGGCCAGTACCTGGACATGCTGCTCGCCAACAGCGACGGCTACCGCGCCAACTACAGCGTCCTGGAGGAGACCGCAGCGTTGTTCGCCGCGCATGAAGCGGGTGCCAGCAGGACCCGGATCCGCAAGGCCACCGGCCGGACCGCCGCCCAGGTCAAGGCGGCCCTCGCGGCCGGCGGGCTGCCGGCCGGGACCCGGGCCAGGGCGGCCGGGCTGGGCCGCGAGCTGACCCTGGAAGACCTCGCCGTGCTCGCCGAATTGATGGCGACGACGACGCCACCGGCACGCTGCTGGCCGCCCTCAAGCACGGCTACCCGGTCGAGCACACCGCGCAGCGGATCCGCCAGGACCGCGCCGAAGCCGCCGACCACGCCCGCCTCCGCGCCAGCCTCCAGGCCGCCGGGGTGCCGGTCACCGACGGCCTGCCGCCGGACGCCGCGTGGCTGACCAGCCTGAGCCACGACGGGCAGGACCTCACCGACGCGGCGCACGCCACCTGTCCCGGCCACGGCGTCACGTTCCGCGCCTGGAACCCGCTGGCGCCCGCGTACTACTGCACCAGCCCCACCCAGCACGGCCACACCAGCCGCTTCCTCCTCCCCGCCCCGCCCGGCACCGGCCACCACCGCGGCGACCCGGCGACCGCGGGACCGGACCCCGACCCGGCGCCAGACCCTGACCGGCGGCTGGTGATCTCGGGGAACAAGGCCTGGCAGGCCGCCGCCGACGTCCGGCACCGCTGGCTCACCGGCAGCTTGTTCCCCCGGCGCTCGGCACCGCGCGAGGCCCAGGCGTTCCTCGCCCGGCAGCTCATCGTCATGACCGACCCGCTGCGCTCCGGCCTGGCCACCGCCGCCCGCAAGCCGCTGTTCGCCGCGCTCACCGGTCACGACGCCGCCGGCTGGGAACACGCCTGCGACACCGCCACCACCGGGCGGCTCACGGTGCTGATGCTCGCCCCGGTCATCACCGCCTTCGAGCACGCCATGACCGACGCCGAGGGCCGTAACACCTGGCGGACCGACCGGTACAGCCCCTGTCCCCGCGCCGCCGCCAGCAGCTACCTCACCTTCCTCGCCGCCATCGGCTACCACCTCTCCGGCATCGAGCAGGCAGTCGCCGACGGCATCCCTTACACCGGCGACATCCCGGACGGCGACATCCCGAGCGCTGGCGACCAGACGGCAGACAGCAACGTCGGCGACGACGACCGTGGCAGCGCGGAACATCCGTGTATCACGGTCGGCGAGCGCGGTCGTGGCGCTGACGACACGGCCGGTGCCGGCATCCCAGACAGCCAGATCTCCGGCGGCGAGGCTGCGGACAGCGACACTGCGGGCGGCATCCCCGGCCAGGACCCGGGCGACGACAGCCGGCCCGTCGCCGGTGACCAGGACGGCCAGGACACCGATCGGATCGGGGAGATCGCGGCCTGACCGCACTCTCAGCGGGTGCCACCGGCCGCTCGCCGGCGGCACCCGCTGCTCCGTGTTACACGCGGTCTGCGTCCATACCCCGCTAACCCGCTGGCCGTGCCTGGCTGGCGGGTCTCCGTGCGTTAGGAGGTTTCGCCATGACCAGCTCGAGTCTGCCGCCCTGGGCTCCTGATCTTATGCACGCCTGCAGTCCAGCGATCACAGGCGCTCTTGGCTGCGCAGCAGATATCCGCGCTCGCACCACGTCGGCGGTAGCGCCCGGGCGCCTGTGCCGCGATCACCGGCCCCGGCTGGCGTCCCGGCACGCTCCGCCTATCCCGGCTGCCGGTCAGGCTCGTCATGGGCGGTGATGCCGGCGCCGCTGCGCATGCCCTGGCCTACGCGCGGCGCGGCTGGCCGGTGTTCCCGTGCCAGGCCGGATCGAAGGAACCGGCTACCCCGCACGGTTTCAAGGACGCCACTGCCGATCCTGACCGCATCACGGCCTGGTGGAAGGCCGATGCTGACCGGAACGTGGCGATCGCGACGGGCGCGCCCGGGCCCGACGTGCTGGACATCGACGTCCGGCCGCGCGGCAGCGGGTACCCGGCCTTCCGCCAGCTGAGGCGGGCGGGCCTGGCCGGCGGCTCGCTCGCCATGGTGGCGACTCCCGGTGGCGGGCTGCACGCCTACTACCCCGGCACCGGGCAGCGCAGCGGCCGCCTGCCAGCTCATCATCTGGACTTCAAGGCCGCCGGCGGGTACATCCTGGCCCCGCCCTCGCAGGTTGGCGGGCGGCGTTACCAGGTGGTCCAGTTCCGTGCGACGGGCACCTGCCTGGACTGGAACGCGGTCGCGCACCTGCTGGACCCGGCCGGGCGCAGACCCGCTGCCGGGCGGCAGCGCCCGGGGCGCTGCGATGCTGACCGGCTGGCCGCGTGGGTTGCCGCGCTCGAAGAGGGCAACCGGAACGCGGGCTTGTTCTGGGCGGCGTGCCGGCTGGTGGAAGCGGGCCGGGCGGATTCGCTGGCTGCGCTCGCTGAGGCGGCGCGAAGCTCGGGGCTACCCGACGCGGAGATCTCGCGGACTCTTGCGTCTGCGCGGCGCACGGCAGCCACTCGGCGCGCCGACTGACGGTATGTCCGCAGCACGCTGCTGCTCCCGGCATTGGAGAACCTCCCGGTGATCTTGCTGGCGTGTGGCGCCGAGCTGCGTTCCGAGGCGCTGAAGCTCGTTCCCGGTGCCGGGCCTGCGTGGTTGTCCTGGTTCAGGGGGCTTCTCCCGGTGCGCTGGTCCTGGCTGTCCGCCGGCGGGTCTGGACTGCGGGTCGCCCCTTTTCCCGGCCTGGTCAGCTTGCGCTGCTTCGCCGGTGCCCGCAAGCCGGGCTCTCGCTGCGCTCGCCCGGGCGGTCCAGAGATCTTTTCCCCGAAGGGCGCGGCTTCGCCGCGGGAAAACATCTTGGCCCGCCCGGGCCGCCCGGCTGGCGTTCCCCGTCCGGCGCGGCGCTTGCCACCTGACCGCCGGGAAGGGCACCGCAGCCCAGGCCGCCACCGCAGGCGGCCGGCCCCTCCCGGCCAGCGCACAGGAGAGTAGCCATGAACCCGATCCAGATCACCGTCACCGGCCGCCTCGGCGATGACCCCCGCACCTTCCGCACCCGGGATGGCTCCGACGGCGTCGAGCTCCGGCTGGCCGTCGAGATCCCCGCCCGCGGCAACGGCGACAGCGTCACCCGCTGGGTCAAGATCACCGCCTACGGCCTGCTGGCCACCCGCACCGCCGAGTCGGTCCGCAAGGGCGACCGGGTCACCGTCCTGGCCGACGACTTCATCGCCGAGGCGTGGACCGCCACCGCCAACGGCGAGCCCCGGGCCCGGATCACCCTGCGCGCCCGCGACATCGCGGCGTCGATGGCGTTCGACAGCCTGCGCACCGGCTACGCCGCCCGCAGGGCCGCCAGGGCGGCCGCCGCGAACGGCGAGCCCACCGACCTGCCCGCCCATGAGCAGGCCGAAGCCGAGGTCCTGGCCGGCCTGATCCCGGCCTCCTGAACCCCACGCCGACGCGGGCCATCCCGGGCCCGCGCCGGCCCCTAGCCGCACCCCGTCACCCCGCTCCTACGGAAGGAACCTGCCATGAACTCACCCACCCGGGTCCAGGTCCGCGACGCCGGCACGCTGCTCGCCGTCGTCCCGCACCTGCTCGGCTTCCACCCCGCCGACAGCCTGGTGGTCATCGCCATCGGCGGCCCGCACCACCGCGTCCAGCTGGCGTTCCGGTACGACCTGCCCGACCCGCCCGACCGCGACCTCGCCGCCGCGATCGCCGATCACACCGTCACGCTGCTGCACCGTGAGCGGCTGGCCACCGCGGTCGTCATCGGGTACGGGCCCGGCACCCTGGTCACCCCGGTCGCCGACCTGCTCCGCGACGTAGTGCCAAAGTCCGGGATCGGGCTGCAGGACGTGCTGCGGGTGCAGGATGGCCGGTACTGGTCCGAGTCGTGGCGGTGCAGGTCATGGGCCGGTTTCTTCTTCCTGGGCCGTCTGCGGGCCGTGATCTTGGTCAGAGAGGGCCTCTTCGATGGCCCTCAGCGCCCGCGTTTC
>Ga0116217_10003026_pt1 | contig 15424 bp, 7 predicted proteins | sample Sb_taG_6_FD_89697 | JGI IMG/M metagenome (GOLD analysis project Ga0116217, IMG submission 89697) | Peat soil microbial communities from Weissenstadt, Germany - Sb_50d_4_PS metaG | ecosystem: Environmental > Terrestrial > Soil > Wetlands > Peat | place: Germany: Weissenstadt | collected 2010-09-21 | reverse complement strand
TCCGCAGTCCATTTACTCGAAAGGTACTACTGCACCTTGCGTTGCGCCGTTTGGATTTCTCTACTGCAGCACGCGCTGCACCACTCCCGAAACAGGCGAGAACACGCTACTTACGGCGCGATGGCAGCTGCGCCGCTGGTAAGAAATTCAGCCTGCGGAGTATTGCTTTCCCAGATATCACCTGAGTTGCGCGTGCCTCGTTCGTCGGGGACTCTAACCAGTTTGCGAAAGTCATCGGGTCTCTCCCGCCCTGTGATGACACGCTGCGCCATGATCGCGGTGCCGGCGTCGTTGCAGTGGACCGCATCGTTGAAGTGCTCGCCGGGTGCACACATTCCCTCAGACACACGCCCCCAACGGATAGCTGCACCCAGAAAACCAACCGGTGGGGCTTGATTGGGCACGTTTGGCTTTATGTAAGTCGCTGCTTTTTCGCAATTTAAACCATTGTCCCGTAACACTCGTCGCGGATCCTGCGGGCAGGGGCGCATGCGCCCAGAGGAAAAAACTTGCATGCTGTGGAATTGCCCTTCCGTCACTGTTCTGTTGAGAAATCAATTAGGAGGGAGCAAACAGCCATGGAGCGCAGGGCGCGGCACTCGCTGGTGCCGAGCAGGGAGTGTGCAATCTCTTGCAGCTTCGACCGTGGCCCCGCAATTCACCGCGCCCTGCGGATCAAGCGTCGTCCCGAAACCTGGCTGGATCACGGCGAGGACCCCAGCGCCATGGAATGGGCGCGGAGGCAATGGTAAGTGGACATCCTGGGCATCTCCTGCTACTGCCACGACCCGGCGGCGGTGCTGCTGCGCGAATGCAAGATCGTGGCGGCGGCCGAGGAAGAGCGCTTCACCCGCATCAAGCACGACTACGGGTTTCCGAGCCAGGCCATCAAGTTCTGCCTCGAGTCTGGCGGCATCCAGGGTTCGGACCTGGACCTAGTGGTCGTCGGCGAGCCCCTGGTGGTGAGCCCGCGCGGGATTCGGTGCGGGAGTTTCTACTGCTTCGGCATCGACGCGCTGATGATCGACAGCTTCCTCCTCAAGAAACACAACGGCTGACGCGCGTCACGCGACGGCCCTAGCCGGCCCAATCCCGTCCCGCTATGCGTGCTTTCTGTTAACCGGGGTGACAACTACCACCGTTGAAGACATCAAGATCGCGGGACGCTGTGTGGAGGGAGGAACCGCAGCGTAAAAGCTGAAGTCTGCCAACGAAAAAATCGGTAATCTTCCCTCTCTCTGCGCACACAGTCAAGCAAAATTCGCGTGCGTGGGGCAATGCCTTCGTAAACCATTTGTAAATCATCATGTTGCGGCAACCGCTTGCACATCCATTGCAAAGTCCTGCAGTGTTGCGAACCGGGCAAGGTTCCTCCTGAAGATCCGCGCACTGTTCGCGCTGGATACAAAGGAGATAGCGGCGCGCCCCGCGGCCCCCCGCGGACAAACTTGGCGACACAAGTGCTTGTCCTGTGGGCATGAACCGACGGGGGATTCTGCTCTGCGCGTTTACGGTGTGCCTGTTAGCCTTGGTGATCCCCGCCCAGGCCGCCGCGGCCAATCCGATTTTGGTCGTCACCAGTTCGTCGAACCCTTACACCACGTTCCTGCCGGAGATTCTCCGCACGGAGGGGTTCAACGAGTTCGACACGGCTGATATCTCTGTGGTTACTAGCACGACGCTATCGGCCTACGACTTGGTGATTTTGGGCGACGCGTCGCTGACGGCCGCGCAGGTGACGACATTCACTGCCTGGGTGAATGGTGGCGGCAATCTTATCGCCATGCATCCCGACCATCAATTGGCGGGGCTGTTGGGCCTGACCGCTTCGACTTCTACTCTCTCCGACGCCTACGTGCTGATGAGCACGGCGACCGGGCCGGGTGCAGGACTGGTGGGACAGACGATTCAGTATCACGGCCCCGCGGACTTATACACGCTGAACGGCGCCACCAGCTACGCCACCCTGTACTCGAGCGCCAGCACCGCCACGACCAACCCGGCAGTGACTTTGATCAGCGCCGGCTCCGGGCAAGCGGCGGTCTTCACGTACGACCTGGCGCGTTCGGTGGTCTTAACCCGCGAGGGCAACACCGCCTGGAGCGGCCAGGCGCGTGATTCCGCCAATGCTCCTCCCATCCGCTCGTACAACCTGTGGTACGGCGGCTCGGTGCCCGACTATATCGACTGGAATAAGATCCAGATCCCGCAAGCGGATGAGCAGCAGCGTCTGCTCGCCAACCTGATGCTGCAGATGAACTCGGGCAAGAAGCCGCTGCCACGCTTCTGGTACCTGCCCAAGGGATTGAAAGCCGCCGTGGTCATGACCGGCGACGATCACGGTTCCTATTACGGCAGCAGCGCGACCGCTAACCGCTTCAGCGATTTTCTGGCCGCGAGTCCGACCGGCTGCAACGTTGCGAACTGGGAGTGCGTACGCGGCACCGCATATTTATTCCCCAAGATCATTGCCACCAATTCGCTGACCAACACTCAGGTCGCTTCCTACATATCGCAAGGCTTTGAAATCGGCGTGCACGTGGATTCCGCCACCGATTGCCAGGACTGGACGACCACCCAACTGGATGCCCAGTACACCAGTTATCTGGCTTCGCTGGCCTCACAGTTCGCGAGCGTGCCCGCGCCGCAGACCCACCGCATGCACTGCGTCTCCTGGAGTGACTACGACTCGCAGCCGACCATCGAGCTCAAGCACGGCATCCGCTTCGATACCACGCACTACTACTGGCCGCAGACCTGGATCAACGATCGCCCGGGCCTGCTCACCGGTTCCGGCATGCTCATGCGATACGCGGATCGCAACGGCAACCTGATCAACGTATATCAGGCCGCCACGCAGATGACGGATGAGTCCGGCCAGAGCTATCCGCTGCACATCAACACGCTGCTGGACAATGCGCTGAGCGGGAGCGCCTATTACGGCGTGTTCACCGCCAACATGCACAACGACGCCACCGAATACCCCGGCCCGGGAGCCGATTTGATCGTCGCCTCGGCCCAAGCTCGCGGCGTGCCGGTTGTTACCTCATTGCAAATGTTGCAGTGGCTGGACGGGCGCAACGCATCTTCGTTCGGTTCGCTGGCCTGGAGCGGCAACGTTCTCAGCTTCACCGTTACGGTCGGGACCAACGCCAACAATTTGCGCGCCATGCTCCCAACCAACTTCGGGTCGCTCGGGCTCAGCGGCCTTCTGTTGGGCAGCAGTCCAGTGACGTACCAGCTTCAGACCGTGAAAGGCGTGCAGTACGCCGTCTTCGCAGCCACCGCCGGCAATTATCAGGCAACCTATGGCGGCGCTCCGCTGTTCAGCATTTCGGGCGCGATCAGTCCCGCAGCCGTCGCCAGCGGCACAACCATCACCGCCACCGGTCCAGTCACGGTCACCGCCAGCCCAGACGGCTATGGCAGCTACTCCCTGAACGGACTGCCCAGCGGAACCTACACGGTCACTCCGAGCAAGAGTGGGTACAGCTTCACTCCGGCCAGCCAGTCCGTAACGCTCAGCGGCGCCAGTGCGGGCCCGGTCAACTTCAGCCTGGTTCAGACCTGTCCTTGCAGCCTGTGGAACAACACCACCGTTCCGGGGACACCGAATGCGGGTGACGCCAGCGCGATCGAGGTCGGTGTGCGTTTCCGCGCAGACGTGGCAGGCACCATCACGGGTATCCGCTTCTATAAGAGCAGCAGCAATACCGGCACCCACGTTGGGAACCTGTGGTCCAACACGGGCACCAAGCTCGGCACCGCCACCTTCAGCAGTGAGACCGCTTCGGGCTGGCAGCAGGTCAACTTCGCCACCCCAGTGGCGATCACTGCCAATACCGTGTACGTGGCCTCCTACCACACCACGACCGGCAACTACTCCGATGATGCCGGGTACTTTGCCTCCAGCTACGACTTCGCACCGCTGCATGGCGTGCAGGATGGAACCAGCGGCCACAACGGCGTCTACCGCTACGGCAACAGCGCGTTCCCGAACAGCACTTACGAGTCCGACAACTACTGGGTGGACGTTGTGTTCAGCCCGGCCGGAAGCTACAGCCTCTCGGGCACCATCAGCGGCGCGGGCGGCAACGGCGCCACAGTGACGCTGAGCGGCGCCGGCACCGCAACCGTCACGGCGAGCGCTTCTGGTGCCTACACTTTCTCCAATCTGGCACCCGGCTCCTACACCGTGACTCCGAGCAAGGCGGGATTCGCCTTCAGCCCCGTGAACCAGGCCGTGACGGTGAGCAACGCCAACGTTACGGGCGTCAATTTCAGCACGGTGACCTACAGCATTTCCGGCACCGTCAGCGGGCTGGGCGGCAACGGCGCCACCGTCAACCTGACCGGGACCTCCACCGCCACCACCACCGCCGATGCTTCCGGCAACTACACCTTCACCGGCCTGGGGAACGGCTCCTACACCGTGACCCCGAGCAAGACGGGCTTCACCTTTACGCCCGCGAGCCTGGCCGCCACGGTGAACAACGCCAACGTCACGGCGCTCAATTTCAGCACGACGACCTTCAGCATTTCCGGCACGATCAGCGGGCTGGGCGGTAACGGCGCCACCGTCAACCTGACAGGGGCCGCCACCGCGACCGTCACCGCCGACGGCTCCGGCAACTACACCTTCAGCGGATTGAACAACGGCTCCTACACCGTGACCCCGAGCAAGACGGGCTTTACCTTCACCCCCGCGAGCCAAGCCGCCACGGTGAACAGCGCCAACGTCACCGCGCTCAACTTCAGCACGGTCACCTACAGCATTGCCGGCACGATCAGCGGCACCGGCGGCAGCGGCGCGACGGTCCAGCTCACCGGCACGGCCAGCGCCACCGTCACGGCCGATGCTTCCGGCAACTTCACCTTCACCGGCGTGGCGAACGGGTCCTACACGGTGACGCCCAGCAAGTCGGGCTTCGGCTTCACGCCCCCCAACCAGAGCGTCACCGTAAGCGGCGCCAATGTGACCGGGTTGAGCTTCAGCACGGCGGCCCTTACGTACACGCTGCAGGGCACGATCAGCGGCACCGGTGGCAGCGGCGCGACGGTCCAGCTCAGCGGCACCTCGATCGCAACCGCGACCGCCGATGCCTCGGGGAACTACAGCTTCACCGTGGTGAACGGTTCTTACACGGTGACGCCCAGCAAGTCGGGCTTCACCTTCACTCCCACCAGCCAGAACGCCACCGTCAGCAGCGCCAATGTGACCGGGGTGAACTTCAGCACCGTGGTCCAGAGCTTCAATCTCCAGGGCACGATCAGCGGCCCCGGCGGCAGCGGCGCCACGGTGAACCTGACCGGCACTTCCACCGCGACGGCCACCGCCGACACCTCCGGCAACTACAGCTTTGGAGCGTTGATCAACGGTCCCTATACCGTCACGCCAAGCAAGACTGGCTTTGCCTTCAGCCCGAGTGCGCAGCCGATGACGGTCAACGGCGCCAATGTCACCGGCGTCAACTTCTCCAGCACCCAGAGTTGTCCGTGCAGCCTGTGGAGCAGTTCGACGGTGCCGGGAACCGTCAACTCGAATGATCCGAACGCGGTCGAACTCGGAGTGCGCTTCACTTCCGACCAGCCCGGCTCCATTACCGGTATCCGCTTCTACAAGAGCAGCAACAACACCGGCACACACATCGGGAACCTGTGGACCAACACCGGCACGCTGCTGGCCACCGCCACTTTCACCAACGAAACCGCCTCTGGGTGGCAGCAGGTGAGCTTCGCCTCACCGGTGACGATCGCGGCCAACACCACCTACGTGGCTTCCTACTACACCCCGGCCGGGAACTACTCCGTCGACCAGAGCTACTTCACGTCGGCTTTCAACAACGTACCGCTGCACGGGGCGCAGGATGGGTCTGGCGGCTCGAACGGCCTCTTCCTCTATAGCGCGGCGAGCGCGTTCCCGACCGGCTCCTTCCTTTCCAGCAACTATTACGTGGATGTCGTTTTCGTGGGAGCGCAGACCTACAGCGTTTCCGGCACGATCAGCGGGACGGGCGGCAGCGGCGCCACCGTGAGCTTGACCGGCGCTTCGACCGCGACGGCCACCGCCGACACCTCCGGCAACTACACCTTCAGCGGGTTGCTGGCTGGCTCCTACACGATTACCCCCAGCAAGGTCGGGTTTACCTTCACGCCCCCCAGTCAAGGCGTTACCGTCACCAACGCCAACCTCACGGGGGTGAACTTCACCTCGGCGGCGGCTCCGACGTTTACCCTCTCCGGCACGATCAGCGGCTCTGGCGGCAGCGGCGCCACGGTCCAGCTTAGCGGCACAGCCAGCGCCACCGTGACCGCCGACACCTCCGGCAACTACAGCTTCACCGTGGTGAGCGGTTCTTACACGGTTACGCCCAGCGCGGCGGGTGTCGGCTTCGCGCCTGCCAGCCAGAACGTCACCGTAAACGGCGCCAACGTAACCGGGGTGAACTTCAGCACCACGGCCCCAACCTTCACTCTGCAAGGCACGATCAGCGGTCCAGGCGGCAGCGGCGCCAGCGTGAACCTGGGCGGAGCTTCGGGCGGAACGGTCACCGCCGACGGTTCCGGCAATTACACCTTTGCCGGGTTGGTAAACGGTTCCTACACCGTCACGCCGAGCAAGACGGGGTTCAACTTTAGCCCGGGCACGCTGCCGGTGACGATCAATGGCGCCAATGTCACGGGCGCCAACATCTCCAGCTTCCAGAACTGCCCGTGCAGCCTGTGGAGCAGCTCGACGGTGCCGGGGACCGTCACGGCCGCCGATCCCAACGCGATCGAGCTCGGGGTCCGTTTCACCTCCGACGTGGCCGGCTCCATCAGCGGCATCCGCTTCTACAAAGGCAGCGCCAATACCGGCACGCACATCGGGAACCTGTGGACGAACACGGGTACGCTGCTGGCCACCGCTACCTTCAGCAATGAGACCGCCTCGGGATGGCAGCAGGTGAACTTCGCCACACCGGTGGCGATCGCAGCCAACACCACCTACGTGGCGTCCTACAACACCAGTTCTGGGAACTACTCGTACGATCAGAACTACTTCACGACCGCCTACAATAACGCCCCGTTGCACGGGGTGCAGGATGGGAGTTCCGCAGGTGCGAACGGCGTCTTCCTGTACGGCGCCAGCGCGTTCCCGACCAACTCCTTCCTTTCCAGCAACTACTACGTGGACGTCGTCTTCACGGCTACGGCAACGCTGTCGTCGGTGACGCTCAACCCGACTTCGGTGACGGGTGGCACTTCGTCAACCGGAACGGTGACCTTGAGCGGCGCCGCGCCAACCGGTGGGGCGGTGGTGACGCTGTCCAGCAATAACGCGGCGGCCACAGTGCCGGCGAGCGTAACGGTGGCGGCCAACGCAACCACGGCGACCTTCACCGTTACCACCACAGCAGTGGCCAGCGCCGCGTCGGCGACCATCTCGGGGACTTATAGCGGCGGGACTCAGACGGCTACGTTGACCGTGAATCCGCCCGTGGCCTCGTCGGTGACGCTGAATCCGACTTCCGTAACCGGAGGCACTTCGTCAACGGGCACGGTGACCTTGGGCAGCGCGGCGCCGACCGGTGGGGCGGTGGTGACGCTGTCCAGCAATAACGCGGCGGCGACGGTGCCGGCGAGTGTAACGGTGGCGGCCGGTGCAACCACGGCGACCTTCACCATAACCACAACGGCAGTGGCCAGCACTGCGTCGGCGACCATCTCGGGGACTTATAGCGGCGGAACTCAGACGGCGACTCTGACGGTAAATCCGCCGGTGGTCTCGTCGGTGACGCTGAATCCGACTTCCGTGACCGGAGGCACTTCGTCAACGGGCACAGTGACCTTGGGCAGCGCGGCGCCGACCGGCGGGCTGGCCGTGACCTTGTCCAGCAACAACGCGGCGGCCACGGTGCCGGCGAGCGTAACGGTGGCGGCCGGCGCAACCACGGCAACCTTCACCGTGACCACCACGGCAGTGGCCAGTACCGCGTCGGCGACCATCTCGGCCACCTTTAACGGTGGAACCAAGACGGCGACGTTGACGGTCAATCCCAGCGGCGGCGGTACCTTCAGCATCTCCGGCACGATCAGCAACGCCGGAGGTAACGCCGCCACGGTGACGCTGAGCGGCGCGGCGAGCGCAACCGTCACCGCCAGCGCTACGGGAACCTACACCTTCAGCAACCTGGCCAACGGGTCCTATACCGTCACGCCCAGCAAGTCGGGCTACATCTTCACGCCAGCCAACACCGCGGTAACGGTGAATGGCGCCAACGCTACGGCGAACTTCACTTCCACAGCCCAGTTGGCGATTGACAAGACGGCTTCGACGGACCGCAGCACGGCCAGCACCAGTCTCGTTTCGCCCGCATTTACGACTACCAGCACCAACGAGTTGCTGCTGGCTTTCGTTTCCAGCGATGCCACGGGCGCCGGGATCACCGTGTCCAACATGACCGGCGGCAGCCTGACCTGGACGATGGTGAAGCGCACGAATACACAACTGGGCACGGCGGAGATCTGGCGCGCCTTTGCACCGGCAATCCTGACCAACGCCACCGTGACCGCAACCCTGTCGCAGAGCGTCTCCGCCTCGATCACGGTGGTCACGTTCAAGGGTGTTGACACCACCGGAACCGGCGGTTCGGGCGCGATCGGAGCAACCGGCACCGGCAACTCCGCCAAGGGAGCTCCCACGGCGTCGCTGACCACCACCCGCAACAATTCCTGGGTGATCGGCGTGGGCAACGATTACGACACCGCAACCAGCCGGACCTTGGGCGCTAACCAAACCTCGGTCCATCAGTACCTGGCTACCACCGGCGATACGTACTGGGTGCAGCGGCAGACGAGCACCACGCCGACCTCGGGAACGGTGGTCACCATCAACGACACCGCACCCACAGGTGACCGCTACAACCTGACGATTGTGGAGGTTCTCCCGGCGCAGTAAGCACGTGAACCAAAGACGCCGGCAAGCAACAAATACTCCCCCAAGGATGAAGAAGGATCTTGGCCCTGGAAAACGCTCAGCGCCCGGCGGGCAGACGAAATGCCTGCCGGTGCGAAGTTTTTCTATTTCCCGGTAAATGAATGAAAGACACGACGGCCCCGGGTTTCGAATTCCGAAGGAGTATTGCCATGCGTAAGCGCGCCATCGCTCCCATAGTTCTGTTGCTTCTCACGTCCGCGTTGATCTTCACGTCCCATGCCTGGGCGAGTTGCACGGCTCCGGGCAACGCCATCGAGGCGGAGAACTGCCTGACGGGCACACCCCAGAACACCTGGGACCTCAGCGACAGCGGCAGCGGCGATTCCAGCATCCAGGGTTTTGCCGACAACATCAGCGTCAACGTCGGCCAGACGATCAACTTCAAGATCAGCACCAACGCCACCAGCTATTCCATTCCCATCTACCGATTGGGCTACTATCAGGGGAACGGGGCGCGGCTGGTCACCACCCTGACGCCTTCGGCCAAGCTGCCCCAGTCCCAGCCGAATTGCCTGACCAACTCCAGCGTGGGACTGTACGACTGCGGCAACTGGGCGGTATCGGCCTCGTGGGCGGTGCCCGCGACGGCGGTTTCCGGCATCTACATTGCCCGCCCTACGCGCAGTGATACCGGCGGCGCTAGCCACATCGTCTTTATCGTGCGCAACGACGCCAGCACCTCCAACATCCTGTTCCAGGCCTCCGATACCACCTACCAGGCCTATAACGACAGCATCAACGGACAGAACCTCTACACCGACGACAGTTGCGGCCAGTGGGAGCCCACCTGCCGATCCTACAAGGTCAGCTATAACCGGCCGTTCACCACACGCTCATTCGAGTACAGCGACTGGACGTTCAACGGTGAATATCCCATGATCCGCTGGCTGGAAGCCAACGGCTACGATGTCAGCTATTTCACCAACACCGATACCGAGCGCAACGGCTCCTTGATCCTGAACCACAAGATGTGGATGTCCAACGGCCATGACGAATACTGGTCCCCAGCCATGCGGGCCAACGTCCTGGCCGCACGCAACGCCGGCGTACACCTGGCCTTCTTCAGCGGCAACACCATGTTCTGGAAGATCCGCTGGGAGAACAGCACCGACGGCACCAACACTCCCTACCGCACCATGGTCTGCTACAAGGAGACCTACGGGGACGTGAAGGACCCGCTCGATCCGCCCACCTGGACCGGCACCTGGCGTGACCCGACCAACAGTCCGCCGGCAGACGGCGGCCAGCCGGAGAACGCGGTGAAGGGCAACCTCTTCGTCATGAACTCCGCCAACTCCCCGGTGCAGGTACCCTCGACCTACGCCAAGTTTCGCTTCTGGCGCAATACCACCGTCGCCAACCTCACTTCCGGGTCCGTCTCCCTGGCTCCGGGCTCCGTCGGCGCCGAGTTCGATGACGACGAGGACAATGGATTCCGGCCCGCGGGTCTGATCCGGATGTCCTCCACGTCGGTCACCGATTCCAGCAACGTCCTGCTCGATTACGGCGTCACCTATGGTTCCGGCACGAAAATCAACGAACTCGTGATGTACAAGGCCCCCAGCGGCGCCCTGGTGTTCTCCACCGGCAGCTATCAGTGGGCCTGGGGCCTGGATAACCACCACGACGGCACCGACCTGGGCTCCACGACCAACACGGCAATGCAGCAGGCCACGGTGAATTTGTTTGCCGACATGGGCGTCCAGCCAGTAACGCTGCAATCCGGCCTCACCAAGGCCACAGCTTCGACGGACACCACCCCGCCTGTCTCCACCATCACTTCGCCCGCTGCGGGAGCGATCATCCCCACGGGAACCAAAGTCACGATCACAGGGACAGCCACCGACGTCGGCGGTGTAGTGGCCGGCGTCGAGGTGTCCACCGACAACGGCGCGACCTGGCATCCTGCCACCGGGCTGGGCAGTTGGACCTATACCTGGACGGCCTCGGGCAACAGCACCGCCACCCTCCGCAGCCGCGCGGCGGACGACAGCGCCAATATGGAAACCCCGTCGGCCGGCGTCACCGTGACTGTCGGCGCGGGCTCGCAGACTTGTCCTTGCACGCTCTTCGGCAGTGCGACTCCGTCGACCTCCGACTCCGGACCTGATTCGTCCCTGGAACTGGGTGTAAGGTTCAAGTCCGACGTTGCCGGCTCCATCACCGGCATCCGCTTCTACAAGAGCGCGGCCAACACCGGCACTCACAGCGGCCATCTGTGGTCCAACACCGGGACCCTGATGGGTTCCGTCACGTTTGCCAACGAAACCGCGTCCGGATGGCAGACGGCAAGTTTCTCCTCGCCGATTGCCATCACCGCCGGCACCTACTACGTGGCCAGCTACTTCGGCACCGTGGGCCACTACGCCGAGGACGACAACTACTTCACTTCGACCTATGACAACGCTCCCTTGCACGCACCGCAGGATGGAGTCCAGGGCGCTGATGGCGCATATCTCTACACTTCCGCCAGCGCCTTCCCGACCACCGCGTACGCCGCGGCGAACTACTACGTAGACGTGGTGTTCACGACCTCATCGGCCACCGCCGGTTTGTCCTCGGTAACGGTCAACCCAACTTCGGTGACCGGAGGCACCTCATCGGCGGGCACTGTCACCCTTACCGGGCCAGCACCGGCCGCTGGATTCACCGTCACGCTCGCCAGCGACAACGCCGCCGCTACACCGAGTACAACCAGTCTGACCATCCCCAGCGGCTCGTCGAGCGGCACCTTCACCGTCAACACCACGACCGTTGCTGCCAGTACGACGGCTCACATCACCGCCTCGAACGGCGCGACCAACGTACAGGCCACCTTGACCATCACGCCCGTGGCAACCCTGACCGCGGTCAGCGTGAACCCCACCAGCGTTGTGGGTGGCAACAGTTCCACCGGAACCCTCACCCTGAACAATCCTGCCCCGACGGGTGGCGCAGTGGTGTCGCTGAGCAGTGACAGCACCTCGGCGGTGGTTCCGACGACGGCTACGGTCGCGGCTGGAAGTACGTCCGGCACATTCACCATTACTACCTCGGGGGTGAGCAGCGTCACGACCGCGCACATCTCCGCTACGTACAATTCCGTGACGCCAACCCCGGCAGCGCTCACCATTAACCCGCTGGCGATCTCGTCCGTGAGTGTGAATCCCACGGCGGTAGCCGGACCCAATCCGTCCACCGGAACCGTGACCATGGCGGGCCCCGCCCCGGCGGGCGGCATCACCGTAACTCTGCAGAGCAGCCCCACCAGCGCGGCTACCGTGCCAATCAGCGTGAACGTAGCGGCCAACGCCAGCACCGCCACCTTCCCGGTGACCACCCTCGGCGTGAGCAGCTCGACGCCGGTGACGATCACGGCCTCGTACGCGGGGGCCAACGTCACGACGACGCTCACCGTCAACCCGCTGCTCTCGTCCGTCAGCGTGAATCCCACGGCCGTGGTTGGTCCCACCGGGTCCACCGGAACTGTGACCCTGGCAGGTCCGGCCCCGGCGGGCGGCATCTCGGTCTCGCTGCAAAGCAACAGCAGCGCGGCCACGGTGGCGACCAGCGTGAGCGTCGCCGCCAACGCGACCACCGCCACCTTCCCGGTGACCACGGTTGCCGTCGCGAGTTCGACGCCGGTAACGATCACCGCCTCGTTTAACAGCGTGAACGTTCAGACGACACTCACCGTGAACCCGCCGGCGCTCTCCGCCGTGAGCGTGAATCCCACCTCCGTGGTGGGCGGCAATCCGTCCACAGGAACCGTAACCTTGACCGGCCCGGCCCCGACGGGCGGGATCGCGGTCTCGCTGCAGAGCAACAACACCGCGGTCACCGTCCCGACGAGCGTGACCGTACTGGCCAACACCACCAGCATCACCTTCCAGGCCACCACCGTCGCCGTGGCTACTTCGACGCCGGTAACGATCACCGCTTCCTACGCCAGCGTCAACCAGACGGCGACGCTCACCGTCACTCCCAAAACGCTGCTGGCCATCGACAAGAGCGTGTCGACGGATCGCAGCACCAGCTCAACCACCATCACCAGCCCGACCTTCACCACCGCGGCAGCCAACGAGTTGCTGCTGGCGTTTGTGATGGCTGACAATTCCGGTTCGGGCACCAACACTACCGTCACCGCTGTCGCCAATGCCACCGGCGGCACCTTGACCTGGACGCTGGTTAAACGCACCAACACGCAGCGCGGCACGGCTGAAGTGTGGCGCGCCTTCGCTCCTACGGTGCTGACCGGCGCTTCGGTCAAAGCCACGCTATCCGTCAGCGTGGCGGCGTCGATCACGGTTGTCACCTTCACCGGCGCCAGCGCCACCGGCACCGGTATCGGAGCCACCGGCACCGCCAACGCAGCCTCGGGCGCACCTTCGGCCAGCCTGACCACGACCCAGGCCAATTCCTGGGTCTTCGGCGTGGGTAACGACTGGGACAATGCCACTGCGCGCACCGTCCCCGCAGGTCAGACCATGGTGCACCAGTACCTGGCCACGGTCGGCGACACCTACTGGGTCCAGAGCCAGACGGCTGCGACTCCGGTGGCAGGCACGGTGGTCACCATCAACGACACGGCGCCAACGGGCGACCGTTACAACCTGACCATCGTGGAGGTCCTGCCCTAGCAATGAGGAAGCACTCGACGATACCTGCCGCACGCCAACCAGCGCTGCGGCAGGTGTCGAGCCGGACAGGCTGCGAATGCCGCTGCCTCAGCTTCCGTGGTTTCCTGCCATGCGACCGATTTACAGCCTGACGTGGATCGCGGCCCTTTGGCTTCTCTGGTTGGTAGGCTGCGGCGGAGGAACTGGCAGCTCGATCACGCCTCCCGATCCTCCGCCGCCTGCTGGACAGTCCAGCGTCTCACCCACTTCCGTCACCTTCGGCAACACGCTGGTGGGAACCACTGCTCCGACTTGGAGCGTCACCTACGAGAATGACAGCTCCGGTGCGTTGGCCATTACCGCCATCTCGGCCAGCGGCGACTATGCCCAGTCCAACAACTGCGGCAACTCGCTGGCGTCGGGAACGGCATGCACCATCAACGTGACCTTTACTCCTGGCGCGTCCGGCGCTCGCAACGGCAGCCTGCAGATCGCCGGCGACAGCCCGCAGAAAGTACCGTTGAGCGGCATGGGCGTCGCCATGCACAACCTGCAGGTGAGCTGGGACGCGAGCTCGTCACCCGTGGTGGGTTATTTCGTCTATAGCGGAAGCGTGTCCGGCGGGCCCTACACGCTGCTGAACGCCGCGCCTGCGCCGCTGCCGCCGCCCAACTTTCCGGTGAGCGTGCCGGGAGGACAGACCTGGTACTTCATCGTGACCGCGGTCGATGCCAGCGGAATCGAAAGCGTCCCGTCGAACGAAGTGGAAGCAGTGGTGCTACCGTAAGGATGTCGTCGGTCGTTTGTCGTTTGCAGAATAAAAAGTAGGAGTTGTCATCCTGAGCGAGCCGGGGCCCCATGCGTTTTCACCAGCATGGGGTGGCGAGTCGAAGTTGAGGCGTTTAGCGGGCGTTTGAGCCCGCTGCCGAAATCCCGAGCGAAGCGAGGGAGCCCTCCACTTTCACTTTTCACATCCGACTTCCCTACATCCACTTGATCCTCTCGCCGCGCGCCGGAGCAGTGATTTGGTAGACAAAACTGTCGCGGCCACTCGCGTCGAGCCTTGATCCCGCGCGGACTGCGCCTATTTTTTCCAGGGCCCTCTGCGAGCGCAGATTCTGTGGACCAACCAGAAAGACAACGCTGTTCACGAATTTGAAGGCGTGCCGCAGCATGAGCTGTTTCATTTCCCGGTTGTAGATGCCGCCCCAGTGGGACCTGGCCAAAAACGTCCAACCGATTTCGATCTCCCTTTTCGCTTCGTCGTATCCGTGGAATCGCGACGACCCGATGACCCGGCCATCTTTGCAATCAATGGCGATCAATGCTCCCCCGGATTCCAGGGCCTCGCGGAAGAATCCCTTGAAAACCTCTTCCTGGTAACGGTCATTGGCCGGGTGTTGTTCCCAAATGAGAGGATCGGAAGCTACCGCGTAAAGCTCCAGAAAATCCTCGGGCCGAAGCGGCCGGAGCGCGAGGAACTCGCCTTGCAAAACGGGCTGGAGATCAAAGGACATGCTTCTGTAGCGGGAAATGCTAGGCTGGGCCAGCCGCGGACTGGCCCACTCGGTTTACCGGAGCTTTCCTTCCTTGGATAATTGCTTGGTGTAAAAGCAGACGGCGAGAAGCAGCACGATTCCAAGCAGTGCGCCGAACAGACCTCCCTTAATTGAAGCCATAGCGGTCAACCACCCGCGACTAACTGTTTGCCAGAGCATCCCGATTGAGGCGATCGCAAATGCAGCGCAGAAAAGGTGGTAGGCCGCTTTGCGCAAGAAGAAGAGCGTCAGCGCAGCCGACAGGGAGATCACGGCCTGAAGCCCCGCCGCTATGTAGTCAAATGCCG
>Ga0116217_10003011_pt1 | contig 15468 bp, 16 predicted proteins | sample Sb_taG_6_FD_89697 | JGI IMG/M metagenome (GOLD analysis project Ga0116217, IMG submission 89697) | Peat soil microbial communities from Weissenstadt, Germany - Sb_50d_4_PS metaG | ecosystem: Environmental > Terrestrial > Soil > Wetlands > Peat | place: Germany: Weissenstadt | collected 2010-09-21 | reverse complement strand
CGGCACGCTGACGGTGGGGGTGCGCCGCGACCTGCCGCAGGCGGCCAAGCCGCCGGAGAAACCCAAGCCCAACTGAGCCCCACGAAAAAGGGGACATTCCTCAGTTCTCGGGGTCGAGAAATGATGAATGTCCCCTTTTTCGGTGAGGGGGAAAATGGCCGAGGTGGGACTCGAACCCACACGCCCCGAAGGACACGGCCTTTTGAGGGCCGCATGTCTGCCATTCCATCACTCGGCCATATCTTAAATATTCCTTGTCCACTATTTTTCGGGGAGGCTTCTCATGGGTCGGAACTACACGGATGAAGACATCGTCAACGCCGTTGAGTCCAGTTTCTCTGTGGCCCAGGTTCTGAAGCGACTGGGGCTGTCGCCGACGGGTGGCAACTACGTCGGCATGCATGACCACTTCCGCAGGCTGGGCCTCGACACCTCACACTTCACCGGCCAGGGCCACCTTCGGGGCAAGAGGCATAACTGGACCCCGGAACGTCCCTTGGCCGATGTCCTCGTGCAGAACTCGGACTACCGCTGCAGATCGAACCTGAAGAAACGGTTGATCCGGGCAGGGATCCTGGTCAACTGCTGCTCCGTATGCGGGCTGCCTCCCGTGTGGCAGGGCAAGCCGCTGGTCCTGATCCTGGACCACATCAACGGCGACCGGTCGGACAACCGGATCGAAAACCTCCGGCTCGTGTGTCCGAACTGCAACAGCCAGCAACCGACCTTCGCCGGGAAGAACAAGGGCCGATACTCGGGAGTGCTGAGCGGCGACAATTCTCAAGATAGTGGCGTGCCGACGCCGAGACAAGTCATCCCGGGCCGGCGCAAGGAAACGCCCGCGGCGCCAAACGATATGCCGATGGCGCCGCGGGCTTGTGCTGACGAACGCGTTCGTTTCGGTCCGCCGGAGTTGGAACCCGAAACCCACCACAGGGGAGGGTCGGGTGGTCAAGGGGGGCAGGAACTGCCTCCGCCCTGACCCTCGCGGACAGGAAGAGCAAACACCGGAGGCCGAAGCTCGATCGGATCGGTGCTTACCTAGTTGGTCTCTTCGGGGTCGGGACCGTCAGGAACCGGACCCACTGAAGGCCGTATGAGCCGAAATCCAATCGAGCGACGGGCTCCACCTCAGGTTCTCTTGGAGTTTCGACAGTCACACCTCCTTTGTCGCAAGTCAAGGAGGTCATCGGCAGGGCCGAATCGGTCAGATACTTATCAGGTTTGTCGGGCGGGGTGCATAAAGGCACCGGCACGTCCCGAACCCGTATACACCGAAGTCCGGCCGGGCGATGGCCCCCTCGTACCGGCTCCGTCACGGCGGGTCATTTACTTCCGAATTCCGACGATCCGATCGGCTGCCGTTCGGGCCGGGCGGTTGTCGCCGCCCGGTCGCCGCGGCCGCCACGTTGTCGGCCCGCCGCCGTCTGCCGGTACTGACAGGACGCATCTAAAGGTTCTTATAGTCCCGGCGGGGGGCACTGTCAAGGATTTCTCGTTTTTTTTCTGAGGAAAACGGCGGAAGCCCGGCCTCGACTGTGACCGGGCTTCCGGGAGGAACGGCCGCGCCGCCGGGTCAGGGGGACGGGGCGGGTGCGGTGAAATCGACGATGAGGCGGTCGCCGGCCTTGACACGGACTTTGCGCACCTCCTTCGTCGAGACGACGCCGTCGCCCCAGAGGGCCATGACGTCGTAGGTGTACTTGCGGCCGACGACCAGCGGCGGCGAGCGGAAGGTGCGCACGACGCCAGTATGGCCGGTGCGCTGCCCCTGGAACCAGACGTCGGCGTCGGAGGCGGGCAGCTTGACCTCGATGAGGGCGGTCGTGTCCTCGACGGGGATGCCGGCCTTGGGCGTCAGGTAGTAGTACTTGCCCGAGGCGTCGGGGGTGGGGTAGTAGACCTTGTAGGTCCCGTTACCGACGCCGTAGGTGAAGTAGGAGTCGCGGGACGGCCAATGCACGTTCGGCCAGCTCTGGAGGAAGGGGAACGGCCCCTCGTACCAGTCGATGGTGGCGCCGGGGTAGTAAGCCAGCCAGTACATGTCGGCCGCGGCCTTCTGCGGCCGAGCCAGGATCAGGAGCGCCGCCGCCAGGACCGCGCCGGCGGCCGGCCATCGCCTCGTCATGGTCGTACCTCGTCTATGTGCCGCCGGGCGCGGGCGCGGGGGGCCGCAACCTCGGTGCTCCCATCTGACCAGGAGCGGAGACTTTTCGCAAGGGGACTGACAGTCCGCTGTCAGCGACGGCACCGGACGGGCAACTTACAATCGTCACGGTCAGGTTTGCCGGCGCGGAGCCGGCTGGCGTCCGCGGCGAGGTTCGGCCAACCGCGGGACGGCGACGAGGGCCAGGAGCCCGGCCCACACGGCGGCGTCCGGGTCGTTGCCAGGCTGCGGGGCCGAAGCCTCCGGCGACGGAGACGGCAACTGCGCGAAGTAGTCATCGCGCAGGGCGGCCGGGAGATCACCGGGCTCGAGAAGCGGCTCGGCCGACGGGAGATTCTTGCCATCGTCACCGCGAGGGGAGACGTCGGGCTCCTCCGTGGTCAGGTGCGAGCCGCTGAGCGAACCGGTGTTGAAGGGGTTGGGTCCCGAGCTGCCAGTGCCATTCGCCGGAGTCCCCACCGTGACGGTGGAAGCGGAGCCCGTTGGGGCGTGAGCGGAAACGACACCGGGCGCCGGTGTCATCGGCATCGCCTGCCCGCCAACAACCAGGGCAGCCTGAGTCAGCGCGAGGTTCGGCCCCGACGTGGGGGATGCGGCCGTGACCACCGGCCCCGAAGTGGAGCTGTTTTGTGCGGAAGTCGTTTGCGGGGTGGCGCTCCCCGGCGTGTCTGTCACAGCCGCCGTCGGCCCGCTGAGGGAAGTTGCGCCTGGGGTTGAAAAATTCAGCACCTCGATGCCGCCGCCGGGGTCGCCCAGGATTCCCGGATCGAATCCGATGGCAGGACTCAGCGGGTCTTGCGGCGGCTGTCCGGAGACGACCCCGCCGCCGGCGCCGAAAGTGGTGTTGAGGCTGCCATCCGGGTTCAGCAGGACGGCGACATCGACAATGGGGTCGGGCATCGGGACAAACGGTTCGCCCGGCCAGTTCCCCATCATGGCCGGGTCGTAGAGGAAGCGATCGGAAGTGCCGGTCGCGAGGATTGTGCCGTCCGGTTCCACAGTGACCCTGTCGGCGATGTCGAGGCCGCCGAAACTGATCTGAACCACGCCGCCGCTGCCGAAGCTGCTGTCGAGGGTGCCGTCGGGGGTGTAGCGCGCGACGGTGAAATCCTCCGTGCCGCTGATAAAGGACGAGGGGGGAGGGGGGTCCAAGCCTGGGCCCGTAGCCGTCCCGGCCACGACAATCGAGCCGTCGGGCTGGAGGGCCACCGCCTGCGCCTGCGCCCAACTCGAACCCGTGAGGGGCGAGGAGAAGGATGTTACCAGCTCGCCGCCTGAGCCGAAGGTCGTATCCAGGCTGCCATCCGGGTTGTAGCGGACCAGCGCGAAGCCACCGGGGACATGGTGAACGGTCCCGGACTCATCGAGGTACTCATTTGCTTCCGCGGTGCCGACGACGACCAACTTCCCATCCGGCTGCACGACCACGTCATAGGCGATGTCGCCGTTGTCGAACGAATTGAGGGCGGTAATGACCAGGCCGCCGTTGCCGAAACTGCTGTCGAGCTGGCCGTCGGGCGTGTAGCGGGCCACGGCGAAATCGGTGGTCGGTACGAGCAGCCTCGTGTGATCGAGCACGCTGCCGACGACGATGATGTTGCCGGCCGGGTCGGTGATCTGCTGGTAGATGGTCCAGTCGTGCGGGAGCACCACGGACGGCACGATGGGGAAGCCAGTGGTGGGCAGGGTACGGTCTTCAAGGGCCTCGACGCGAATCTGGGCCGTCGGGAGGGGAGTTGGGCGGGTCCGACCCCTGGCGAATTGTCGCATGGAAAGCCCTCGTATCCAGGTAACGGATTTATCGTTGCGCCAATCGATCAATCCAGGGGGTAGGTTCAGGTAGAGTAATAGCTCCGATCATCGAAGATCGCAAGGCAGAAGTCCAGCTTTTTTCCAAAATGCCAGGACGGCAAACCGCGACACCTCGGCGTCATCCTGCTATGTTGCCTCCATCACACCGTCTCGACCCTCCGCCCATCGCACACCGCTGAGGACCCCCTCATGCTCTGGGCTTATCAGCAGCGCCTCGACCCGCTTCAGGGTGACGTGACGTGGTCGCCGTTCTGGTCCACCCTTATCGCGGCGCTGCCGGTACTGGTCCTCTTCTGGCTGCTGGTGCCGCGGCGCTGGCTGGCGCCCAAGGCGGGAGCCACCGCCGCCCTCACCGCCATCGTCCTGGCGGTGATCGTCTACCGCATGCCGGTGGTCGTGGCCCTGGGCGCCTTCGCCAGCGGGGCCGCCTTCGGCCTGCTGCCGGTCGGCTGGACCATCTTCAACGCCATGCTGCTGTACAACGTCACCGTGGAGACGGGCCAGTTCACCGTGGTGCGTCGCTCGGTGGCGGAGCTGTCCGGCGACGCCCGCATCCAGGCCATCCTCATCGGCTTCGCCTTCGGCGCCTTCCTGGAAGGGGCGGCCGGCGGCGGCACGCCGGTAGCCATCTGCGGCGCCATCATGGTCGGCCTCGGCTTCGACCCCTTCCTGGCCGCCGTGCTCTGCCTCATCGCCAACACCTCGCCGGTGGCCTACGGCGGACTCGGCACCCCGCTCATCACCCTCAGCGGCGTCACCGACCTGCCGACGGAACGGCTGAGCATCATGGCCGGGCATCAGCTACCGCTGTTGTCGCTGTTCATCCCGCTGTACATGGTCAAGGTCATGTGCTCGTGGCGCAAGACGCTCGAGGTCTGGCCCGCCCTGGCGATGGCCGGCGGCTCGTTCGCGGTGTTCCAGTTCACCTTCGCCACCATTCACGCCTACCTCCCCGATGTCGTCCTTTACCCGATGACCGACATCGGCGGCGGCATCTTCTCGCTGGTGGTGACGGCGATTTTCCTGCGCTACTGGAAGCCGAAGCAGGAGTGGCACTTCGACAAGGCGACGGCACCCGTGGCCCAGGGGCCCGCCTCGAAGGACGCGGCCGCCCCGCCGCACGACCTGCACGCGGCCGAAGCGGCGGCACTGCTAAGATCGACCCCGCCGCCCGGCCCGGCGCGGGAGCCGCCGCTGACGTGGAAAAGCGTCAGCCTGGCGTGGGCGCCCTACGCGATCATGTCGCTGCTGCTGCTGTTGACCGGGCTGGTGCGGCAGGCGGAAGGCAGGCACGTCGTCACCGTCGGCCCGGTGCGGACGAACTACATGATCGCCGTCCCCGGGCTCGACCGCGAAGTGATGCGCGACCCGACCTTGCACGACGCCAGCAAGGGGGAGCAGCAGCCGGAAAAGGCGGAGTTCAACTTCGCCTGGCTAACGGCGCCGGGCACGGCCGTCTTCGCCTCGGTGCTGCTGTCGATGTGGATGCTGCGCACCAACCGGGCGCAGGTCGGGCGCGTGTTCCAGCGCACCTTCCTGCAGATGAGGATTCCGATCCCGACGATCTGCTTTATGCTCGGTCTGAGTTACGTGACGCGCTACGCCGGCATGGACGCGACCCTGGGCTACGCCTTCGCCAACAGCGGGGCGGCCTACCCGTTCTTCGCGCCGATCCTCGGTTGGCTGGGTGTGTTCCTGACCGGCACCGACGCGGGCAGCAACGCCCTGTTCGGCAGCCTCCAGAAGATCACGGCGACGCAGGTCTGGGGCCAACTGAAGACCGGCGTGTTCCGCCACCTCGACCTGGGCCAGGCGCAGGTGCTGATCTGCACGTCGAACAGCACCGGAGGCGTGATGGGCAAGATGATCGACGCCCAGAGCATCTGCGTGGCGACGGCGGCGACGCACCAACTGGGCAAGGAGGCGGACATCTTCAAGGCGGTGGTCTGGCATAGCATCGCCCTGGCGGTGGTCGTCGGGCTGATCACGGTGCTGCAGGCGTACGTGTGGCCGCTGACGTCGCTGGTGCCGCACCCGTAGGCACTGGCTATCCTTCCCACAACCGACAATTCGGCACGAACGACTTGACCTATCGCCTGGGACCACCTGATCGAGTTGCGCCGCCGGCACGTCAAGGCGGGCAAGCGGCCCGCCCAGGGCGAAGCCGCCCTTGAGAAGCCAGACGGGGTTTGGGACCCCGAAGAGCCGGGCGAGCAAGCGCCCGTCATGCTATAATGTACAGCGGTGGCGGCCCCTGCGAGGCTTCCCGATCAGTTCGGGACTTGCTAGAACCCTGACAAAGGAGCCGGCGTTGACGCACAGGCACGAATGTGCCATACGGCCTGCCCTCGGCGGAGGATGCCATTCACTGGAACCCGGGTAGCTTATGGCGGACGAACAAACGAGTGATCCGGTTTTTGAGGACCCGCCTGTTATCGAAACGGTGCTTGGGGTCCAATTCGCACCGTTGAACGGTCTAACCAGCGCCCACGTTGGCTGGTTCTGGAAAACGCATCTTGACGGCGAGTGGCAGAAGGTCGCTGAGACCGTAGCGCTGCCTGACGAGTTCGAGCGGTTTGAGGCAACACCACCCGGGCGGGTACAATTCAGGGTTGAACCCATCAGGTTCCCGGGTCGAGTGCTCATTTCGCAAGTCAACGATGGGCGGATGATCCAAATCCAGCCCACGCGGTTTCACTACAACTGGAACCGGGTCGGCGGTGAATACCCCCGTTACCGCAAGGTACTCGAGGAGTTCGACCGTCACTTCGGGAGCTTCTGCCGCTTCGTGGCGGAGGCGAAGCTCGGCGAGGTTGTACCCAACCAGTGGGAATTAACCTACATCGACAGCATCCCGCAGGGCGCGCTCTGGAACACGCCGGCCGACTGGCACGAGGTCTTGCCGGGGCTGTTTTCGCCGCCGGGTCCTGTGGGAAGCAGTCGGCTAGAATCAGTCGGCGGAGAGTGGCATTTCGAGATCCCGCCGCAGCGTGGCCGGCTGCACGTCACGGTCCAGTTCGCCCGCGTAGGAGACGACCCCACGCCAGTCTTGCTGTTGCAGACCACCGCACGCGGGCTGATCGGCCCCGAGGGGGCGTCGAGCTTGAAGGAAGGGCTGGAACTCGGGCACCGAGCCGCAGTGGACTTGTTTGTCGGGATCACCTCGGACAAGGCCCGGTCGGCTTGGGGGAGGAAGTCTTGATGAACACCCTGATGCTGGAACGGCCAGGGCGGATTTCGCCTTCATCCTCTCGTCGGGTGGAGGAAGGCGTCGGCGCGTCAGGTTTGCCCCTGGAAGGCTCGATTGCGGGCAACCTCACGTTGCATGCCCGGCCGGACGAATGGCGCGCTTATCTGAAGCGGCTCGGGCAAGAACGGAGCCGAGTTGAGTCCCTGCCGGCGCACGTCCCGGTTCCGGTGGAAGAGGAACTCTTCAAGGGGCTCGCCTCTACTCTGCCGCCGAGCTTCTGGATGGCACAAGGCGGCCTGGTGAGTGGCTGCACGAGTTGCGTTTTCGTGACGGCTACTCATCACGGTGGCACCATTCCCCTCGTATCTGGGCAGGCTTACCTGGTTCTGCTCACGCGAACCGATCCGACACAGGAGGTGAGACTGCTTCAGGCGAGGCCGCCGGAACCCTGGGAACCGATTGTTCCCGACGCGGATCATGCCTATACCGTCGGGGAGATGGCGCGGGCCTGGAAGTCCCTCGGTCGGGAGATCACCGAGGACGACGTTCCGCTCTCGGTCGATCCCGACGATTACCCGCTGTTCTGACGGCACGGAGGCCTATGGACGCCGCCTCGTTCTACCGTGCTGCGGACCCGCAACTCTGCCAGGGGGACATTCTCGAACGTGTCCCCCACCTTCTCCTCAAGGATCAACCGCGGCCACTTCACAAAGCAACGCTGCCCGGCAAAAGGACCGGTTACGAACTGCAAGAACTGCCCGAGGGAGCGCTCCCTGACACTCCGGAGGGAGGCGCCTTGGTGCGCGCCGCTTGCGATGTCACGCAGGCGATGTTCTTGACGCACGATTGCGAGATCGACAAGGACAAGAAGCATCGGACCGTAGCGCTAATCCGACCGTTGCCGGCGACCATGCCAGCCGAGGACCGAGCCACGATCCAGCAGAACCAACGATTTCCGTTCTTTTACCTCCCGGCAGGAGGAGATCGGCTCCTCGAAAGCTACGTTGATTTCCGGCGCCTCTGCACTGTGTCGCCGCAATGGGTGGACGCGGCTACCCGCTTGGCGTCGTTGACGCCGCTGGCGCGGCAGGCGATGCTCCTGCAGTTCTTCCGCTTCGTGGCGCGGGTCGAGCTGACCCCGGAGGTCTTTGGCAAGACGCAATGATCCGTGTCCGTCCGGCGGACACGGACGTGGACGAGGAGGTGATCCGGGAGGAGCAGGAGAAGCTACGGGCGGCCGTCCGGAAGCTGGTGGCATGGGCGAGGAGTTGATAGAATCGACCTGAGGTTGATCGGGAGGCGTATGCGGCTGTCTACCACGATGAAGCCCGAACGGCTCATGCTGGCGATCGGAGGCGGGTATGGCTCTGTGGGACGCATTAAGCGGTAAAATCTATCGCTGGAATAAGATGAAAGACGAGGCTTTCCTACGAGCCTGCAAGTCGATCAAGCCATTCGTTTCATCCCGCCTAGCGCAATACCCGAACGCTCGCGAGTTTTTCATCGATGCACGCAACAATCTATTTGCATACTTCCGCTCGGCGTACGTGTACATCCCGCAGATGCTTGATGATGATTTCGCGACGTTCAAAGATAGTTTTTACTCCTTCAGCGTGGAGTCGTATTTGCGGTTCATCTGCGCGTTTCATGCGAGCCATGTGACAATGGCATACTCAGCACAGGAGAAGGAATCGCTGCTGTACTTGATGTCCGATGGCCTCATCGAAATGTATGGGTATCCGGTGGACCGCATGCGCGCTTGGTGGCCGTATGTGCAGCAACTTTGAGGAGGAAACCAGGCTGGAATTCTGCATGTTGGAGACCATCTGCGTGTGGAAGTCGCTCCTCTTCTCCGCCTTGCTCCTGGGAATGACGTCTTCAATTCTCTGTATTGGCTAGGGATTCAGGGCATTTTTTCCAAGGGGATGGCAGCACTTTACAACGACCCAAAATGGGCATATGCGGTGGAAGAGCAATTGGCGGCATCTTGAGATTATGCGCACCGACCAAAGGAGGGTTGTGATGTCACGACCCGGACAGGTCGCCTCTGATGAACAGGCATTCCGGCAAATCCTTCGGCGGCTCGATGAAGAAGTCGGAGCGATTTTCCGTTTGGTCGAGGAGGCGAAGCAGCAGAAAGGACAATGGCCAAAGTCCGCTCCGCACTGGGCACTCGTCCGGATGACGTTCCCGATTGCAGAGTCAATCGGTGATTTGATTTACCGCAATGACAACAGCACAGTGCAGAACCTGCGATCAGTGTTGGAGAACGAGTTTGATGCTGCTCGCCCTGGATACCGTGGAAAATCGGCTGTCCTTGCCCTCTTGTATTGGCACGCGCTGACCCATCAGGATGAGTTGCAAAGTCTGCTAACGGCTGGCAGGGAGTTGGGTTGGTGGTTGAGTTACGGGGACACGAAAGGGCATCTCTCGGTCACTCAACAAGGCAATTCGTTTTGGATGGTTCATTTCGATACGATTGCATTCTACAATGACATCGGCACGGTATGCCGCACAGCGATGGGGCGTCAGTGGAATGGCAGTGTGATGAATCGCTACAACGCTTGGTTGACCATGCAACCTCGATACCGAACAATCGAATAGGAACATTCGAGACGCAATCGCATACATCGCAAGTCTGTAGGCATGAGATGATTTGATCACCGGTTCGCAACGAAGAACGCGCGAGCGAAGCCAGCGGGCGTGATGGCTCGGATCGCCGCTCGGTCGAGATTCAGGTGAGGAGCGAAACGGGGTCGGGTGTCGAATCGCTCGACACCCGGCCCCGTTCTCTGCCACGACCGGCGGACTTGCCTTCTCCGGAGCGGGCGGGCACAATAGCCACAGAAGGACGAGGTCCAACCGTGAGCAGGCAGCCGCCCATTGAAGTCCCCCGAAGGGCCAAGGGGCCAAGAGGAGCGAAACGGGGTCGGGTGTCGAATCGCTCGACACCCGGCCCCGTTCTCTGCCACGACCGGCAGGCTTGCCCTCTTCGGGGCGAGCGGGGACAATAGCAAAAGAAGGACGAGGTCCAACCATGAGTAGCCAGCCGCACGTTGAAGTCCCGCGGGACGCCATCGCCGATTTCTGCCGGCGCTGGCAGGTGACGGAATTCTGCCTCTTTGGCTCCGTGCTGCGCGAGGATTTCCGCCCGGACAGCGACATCGACGTGCTGGTCCGGTTCGCCCCGCAGGTCCGGCACAGCGTCTTCGACCTGCTGCGGATGGAGGCGGAACTCGCGAAGGTGTTCGGGCGAAAGGTCGATCTGGTGGACCGACGTGTTGTGGAGCAGAGCCCGAACTACATCCGCCGTCGGCACATCCTCGAATCGGCGGAGTCCATCTATGCAGCGTGACCCGGCCTACCTTCTCGACATGCTTCAGGCCGCCCGAGAGGCCCGACGCCTCTGCGAGGGCCAGACGTGGGACGAGTTCCAGCAGAGCAAGCTGCACCAGTACGCGCTCGTTAAGGTGATCGAGATTATCGGCGAGGCGGCGCGGGCCATTTCCGATGAGACGAAGGCGGCGCACCCGGCCATCCCGTGGACGCCGATTATCGACATGCGGAATCACCTCATCCACCGTTATTTCCGGATCGACCTCCCGCGCGTCTGGGACGTGTTGCAGAATCACCTCGACCCGCTCATCGCGCAACTCGAGCGCCTCGTGCCACCGGAGCAGTCGCCTTCCTCATAAGACTTCGGCACGAGGAGCCTGCTCGCCCAGGTCGCCCGCGGACGGAGGATCGGCGATGTCCCCTGACCACGACATGATCCTCCGCGACTGGCAAGAGAACGCCGCCAGGGACGACGATGTCAACTTCCGCTTCCTGCGCAGCCTCAAGATGGTCTCGGACCCGGAGCGCGTTGACGCCCTGGCCCACGCCCTGCATGAGGAGGCCTTCGGCCACATCGACTGTACCCGCTGTGCGAACTGCTGCAAGACGATGACCCCGGCCGTCTCGGCGGAGGACATCGACAGGATCGCGGGGCACCTGGCCATGTCCCGGGAGGCGTTCATTACGGCCTACCTGGTCGTGGACGAGGACGAGGGCGGCTACCGGATGAAGGCGGCCCCGTGCCCGTTCCTCGGCGCCGACGACCGCTGCACGATCTACGCCGTGAGGCCGGACGATTGCCGCCAGTTCCCGCACACCCACAAGGAGGGCTTCATCTGGCGGACCTACCTCCACTCGGCGAACGCGCAATCCTGCCCCGCCGTCTACTACATCGTCAAGCGGATGCGCCAGCGCTTGCGGCGGCGGCGGTAGCACGCCGACGAAGCTCTCGCAAAGGCGCAAGGACGCAAAGAACGGAATCCCAGGACAGGTTGTTATGACGTCGGCGAAGAAGGATGTCCCACGAGCTGGCTGCGCCAGCGCAGCAAGGGCGCCGTCCTTCGCTCGCGCGCCAGGTCTGTGTGCGTCTCCCGGCGGCCAAGGTGTTGTGTCACACCCGCAGGAATTGAAACAATACTCCCCGTGCGCGTCGCATGTCGTTATTGACAAACGACTTATTGCCACGGAGTCTTGTTTCACGGCCCGCGCCTGTTGACACAATAGTCCGCCGCCCCGGCAGCGCGCTGGCCGTGGTCGTCGGGCTGATAATGGTGCTACGGGCGTCCGTGTGGCCGCTGACGTCGCCGGTGCCGCACCCTTAGGCACTGGCTATCCTTCCCACAACCGACAATTCGGCACGAACGACTTGACCGATCGCCTGGGACCACCTGATCGAGTTGCGCCACCGGCACGTCAAGGCGTACAAGCGGCTGGCCCAGGGCGGAGCGGACCGTCGCGGCCCGCCGGGGGGTGGCGTCGGCATCCAGGATACGGCCGACGATCGACCGGCTGATCGGTACGTGCGAAGCGGCCGTGGCACGGGGCCAAGTCGCGCAGGGACGGCCGGACGAAGATATGAACGAATGTTCCGCGCGGAACCAAGGGAAGACGGGGAGCAGCGGCTGGCCTGGCGCTGGCGTGACCCTGCGCCCCACGGGCAGGATGCGGACGTGGCGCGAGCCCGCCTTGCCGCGCATCACTTGCCCCGTGGGCCAGTGCGTGGGCAAGTCACTTCGAGGGCGCAAGCACTGTTGTGCCATAGCCTTGTGCCGTTGGACAAGTGACGTGACCACTGGCCCACGTGTTTGTGGTCAAGTCGCTTTCCTGCGGCATCCCCTGACAACCCGCGACGCGCGACCGGGGTGAACCAGCCGGCGGCGACGAGGCGGCGGGGCCGACGAGGCGCGGGTCGGCGAGCGCGAGGCGGCCGGTTTTCGATTGGCGGGGGCAGGGGGTCGGGGTAGAATGCGGGTGGCGACGCCGGAAGGGGGTGGAAACCCCAGAAGTCGGCCGGCTCGGGGTGAGCGGTTTCGCTCAACCGAATTGTATCCGGAGTGCCCTGCCGCGAGCCGCGGGCGAGGTCCAGCCCTTGAGGGCGGGGCACTCCGGATAGAACCCTTTGCGTTCGGTAGAACGGAATGAAGGCCGGTACGGCCTCATTCAGTCGTGGTCCTTGTGGAATGTGCCAAGAAAGGGGGCTTTGCCTCAACAAAGGGGCGTCCCGCACATGAGCATTGTCGTCTACGCCGAAGCGAGCGCGGGGACCAACCCCGGACACATGGTAATCGGGCAGGAACCAATCGGGGGTGTCCGGGGCTATTTCGGGTATCGCTTCGACCCGGCTGACCTGCCGGAAGAATACCGCCTACCGGAACAATGGCGGAATTACCTGTTCGACAATGCGATACGCGGGAAGATCGTCGATGAGACCGCTTACGTGAGCCACCTGCTCAGCCTCGGGGAAGGCGCCCGGACCTACTACGAGAAGCGCGCCGAGTGCGCTATTCCGATCGAGTCGCGATTACCATCTCGTGACGACTGGGAACCCCATGCGTGGTACTCCTTCAACCCGGACAACCTGCACCCCGATCGACAGCCCTGCTACAATTGCGTCAAGTGGGCGATTATAATAGCGAATAGCCTCGTCGAGGGCTTTCTCGTACCCGTCCCTCAAGGCCGACTGAAGCGGGTCTTGGAGCAACTCCGGAGGCAGCTCTCGTGATCCATGGGAGGAACCGCAATGGAGAAGCGAATTGTCGCGCTGTCCAGCAACCCGCACACGGTCAGCTTGGCGGACCGAAAGTGCAGCCTGTTCATCGACCCGAGTTCCGGTTCAATCTTCGTTGATGAGGGCGACGGGGAGGGGCGCATGAACGGGGTCGTGTTCTCTCCCAGGAACGAGCCATCCTTCTCGGTCCGGCCGTCCGCAGGGCCGGACCACCGGCTAGTCCTCGACTACAGCGGGGTTCAATACACCGTCGGTGTCTCGGATAATGGCAACGAACTGCGGCGCTGGGCCGAGAGCGCCAACTTGCTGCTGAGCGAAAAAAGAAAAGTGGCCAGAGTTGGGGATCCCACGCAGTTTAGTCCAACAAACAGGATGAAACGCGCACGCCCGCTTGAATACAAGGCGCGCGGGCCGGACCTCGGAGCCCCGATCGGGGGCCGGGCCGAACTCTGGCTCGAATACGCGGAGTGCTGATCCGAACAGGCGTTTGCCTCCGCCGAGGAAAGTGTCGGCAAACGCATTTCTGAGGCACCACCAAAATACGGCGCACACATGAAGCAAGGCACAGTGATAGTGGAGCCAGGAAAGCCACTGCAGTTTCAGACCACGGCGGAAACCAACACGCTGCCGAATGCCGAACAGCAAGGTGCGATCCTCATCGCTGACGCACTCAAGGCGTATTGCGTGGCGGCACGCGCTCTTCTGAAGGGCAAATATGCTTGCTACGCGGAAGTTGCGCCTCGGCACCTGCTAAGCCCGTGCGACATCGTGATCCTCCGTTGCCGAGATGGCGTGTTCGTGCGCTACGACCTAACGACCCACGGTGATCCACGAGCGAGGGCAGGAGCAACGAGCGGCAGCCTAGGAGAGATCGCGCCGCAGTTTTCGGAACGCATGATTCACTTCGGGATAACGCCAGAACAGCTCGACCCAAGCCAGCTTGGTCCCGGTTTCGTGCTGGCAGTAAAAGACCCCACGGGTGCCACGAAACAAAGCCTGACGCTCTACCCGGTGATCTTCGCCAATCAACTCCCGGACGGATTCCAGATACCAAGGCCGCCGACTCGCCCAATCTGCCTCGTGTCAATTCAGAACGAGCTCATTCTTCAGATTGGCGGTCTAGTTGTTCCGGTAGATGCGCCCCTGGGCGTGGACGGACCAGACGTGCAACAGTTCATCGCGCAAAGTCGCGCTAAACTCCGGGTGGGATGGCAAGCGATCGAGATTTATCCACTCCTCGGAGACGAACATTGGCAGCCAGAGTACGCGGCAATGTGGGCGGAGCTGGATATTCTCGGAATGGCCGCGCGACATAACCTGCGGGAGACCGAGCTAAACACGCTCGATCCCCGTGCAGAGACCCGCAAGCAGTACGCGGCCCTCCTTACTGAATTCGAGTCCCTGCTGCAAGGCCCGGAAGAACCGGTCCACCAGTTTCTCCGACAGCACCCAGAACTCGTTTCCCCGACACACGTCCAGTATTGGTCTAAGTTACCTTTCGGCGCAAAGAAGAGCGACTTCGTATTCCGCGAGCCGCACAACGACTATGAAATCGTGGAAATCGAAGCGCCTGTTCGAGAATTGTTCAAAAAGGACGGTCATCCACGGGATGAACTCACGGAAGCGATCAGCCAGATTAGGGACTGGGTGAGATTTATCGAAGACAACAAGAGGACGGTCGAAGCGGAGCTTGGCTTGACTGGGATTTCAACGAGTCCCCGTCGTCTAGTTGTAATCGGAAGATCGGAGTCATTAACTGAGGAGAATCGCCGCACGTTGACAACCCTCCAGAACGACCAGCCCAAGCTTCGCATTCTGACCTACGATGACCTCATAGCCAGCGCCCGCGCGAACCTCGAACGCATTCTGGGGCCGTTGAGCCTTACGGGGGAAAACGTCAGGCTCTACTTCTTCAAGTGAGACCGACCTCGTGCTGCGGGAAGAAAAAGGAGAAAAAGGTGAAGGAGAAAAAGGTGTCAAGAACCTATTTCGGATGAAGAAACGCAAAAAAGGTTCCTGACACGAATGGCACTGTTCTGCGATTCCAATTTCCATAACCCCTATCACCATCTCTGTTTATGTCGATACCGCGTCGTCGGCCCCCGCTGACTCTGTCGGCGCACCCTCCCCGGTGGCACCTGAAGCGCCGCACTGACGATCCTGCTTGCGGCAGCTGCTTTTCCTTGCCATTGCAGCTGACCGGCCCTTGCCGGGGGACCTTCCCCGCGTACTTTG
>Ga0116217_10003006_pt1 | contig 15489 bp, 13 predicted proteins | sample Sb_taG_6_FD_89697 | JGI IMG/M metagenome (GOLD analysis project Ga0116217, IMG submission 89697) | Peat soil microbial communities from Weissenstadt, Germany - Sb_50d_4_PS metaG | ecosystem: Environmental > Terrestrial > Soil > Wetlands > Peat | place: Germany: Weissenstadt | collected 2010-09-21 | reverse complement strand
TCGACGGTTTCCGGGCTTATGGATTGTTTTGCCACCTCAGTTTCTCTCGCCCTGCAATATGGAGTACCACTCAAGGTCCTTTGCGATAAGTTCAGCCACACTCGGTTCGAACCGAGTGGATGGTCAGGGAACCCGGAGATTGGGTACGCGAAGTCCTTTATGGACTATATCTTCCGCTGGTTAAAAAACAGGTTTCTCCCGCCTGATTCTCCTCCCCCAACGGGCGCCGAAGGCGAAGCCAAGGCTTTGGCGCCCGCCTCCCTTTCGGGAGAGGGATCGGGCGCGGATCAGACGGATGCACCCGCATGCACAGAATGCGGAGCCATTATGACCCGCAGCGGATCATGCTACCGCTGCGCGAATTGCGGGAGCACAAGCGGGTGTTCGTGATCGTGCCGCCGACGATCAGACTATTTGATGTGACGTGAGGGCCGAATTCCAGAGACTTTGGATGCTCGCTTCCAGTCCCTTTGGCACGTCGGTTGCCAACTTTTTTTCACGGGTCGACAAATGCTAGCACCGAACCCGTCACTTCCCACCTTCCATCTTTCGTGATCCTTCCGCCACCATCCGTTTATGGGTTTCTTCCAGTTCAGCCTGAAAGGAGACCGCCATGAAAGCATCCTCGATATCCGACGCCTTGCGTGTCCTTGTGGCAGCCCGGAGACCAGTATTTATCTGGGGAGGACCTGGGGTAGGAAAGAGCAGCGTCGTGAAGCAGCTTGCCGCAACGTTGAACGTGCCCCTGCAAGACGTGCGGGCCCTTCTGCTCGATCCGGTCGACCTACGGGGTCTGCCGTTCCTTGGCAGCGACGGCCGGTCGAAATGGGCGACGCCGGAGTTCTTGCCACAGAACGGAAACGGCATTCTCTTCCTGGACGAGCTGAATGTGGCGCCAGCCATGGTTCAGGCCAGTTGTTATCAGTTGGTCCTGGACCGCAAGCTTGGGGAATACACCCTGCCCGATGGGTGGGCCATCATCGCTGCGGGAAACCGCGATTCGGACCGTGCAGTGACAACACGGATGCCGACTCCGCTGCGGAATCGTTTCGTGCATTTGGAATTTGAAGTGGATGTGCAGGAATGGTCGGAATGGGCCATTCGGGCGGGGATTCGTCCCGAGGTGATCGCTTTCCTTCGCTTCCGGCCCGAACTGCTGAGCGCCTTCGACCGCGACGTCAACGCTTTCCCCTCGCCACGGTCGTGGGAGTTTGTCTCAGGCATTCTCGATTCCCTCGACTTGCAGTCGAGCCCAGCGATTGAGCACGAAGTCATTGCGGGAGCAGTGGGCACAGGCGCGGCCACGGAATTCTCTGCCTTTTTGCGGATGTACCGTGAATTGCCCAACATCGACGCCGTTCTGTTGAACCCGCTCCAGGAGCCTGTCCCGGAGATCGCTGCCGCCCAGTATGCGGTCGCCTCCGCGCTGGCGCGGTGTGCCTCCGATACCAACTTCGACCGTATCTGTTTATACCTGAACCGCCTGCCGACCGAGTTTCGCGTGCTGTGCGTGCGCGATGCGACCCTTCGGAAACCAGCCATCCGCTCTACGGCTGGCTTCGTCAACTTTGCCGTTGAGAATCATCACGCGATCGCATAGTGCATAACGCCGAGTTTGGCAGGCTTCAAGCGAGTCGATTTGGACCGGAAGCGACTTCTGACGGCCCTGGTGGACAGGGCCGTAACCGACCGTTCGGATTTTCGAGTGATAATGCTGGATGTGCGCCAGAACTCCTGCTGACCCCGATACGCCGCCTTGACTGCCGCCACGCCTCCGCCTTGACGACTTGAGGCGCAGACATCAAGGGCGGGTGTCCGCCCTTGCTCTGTGACGTAGCTCCTGCTGAGCTAGTTGCCGAACGGGGGAGCAGTCCAGGGGACGCTCGACCACGGGAGGGGGACGGACCGCCCAGTCGTCGCCGTCATAGCTCGAATCGTATTCAAGGGAGATGACCTGCTGGAGGTCTGCCAACGCACGAAGGTCAGCCTCTGAGACGTCGCAGGCACGATCCTTGATGATTTTTCCTAGGGCCTCGAGGGAAGTACTCGCCGCGACCTTGAAGGTAAGAAGTTCAAGCAACGGTCCCACAGCGCGCGGGTCTCCAATCGTGCCGAGGGAGTATATGGCCGCATTAAGGGGCGAGCCAGCATAGGATTCGTATGTGGGAACGTCACCGACGTTAGAAGCGGCGAATTGCACGAGCGGCTCAACCGCTGACTGGACCCGCATCAGGCCCAGCACCTCGGCGGCTGAGGTCCTTGTCTCAGCGTTCGCCGCGACCCGCACCACTACCACCCCATGGTAGGTTACGACACTAATCGAAGAAGTCCTGCTGTCAGCGGACGCGCCCTGGAACAGATCGAGCACGAGTTCTGCCGCACGCGTCCCGCCTATCCTCGCGAGCGCCTTCTTTGCGACATCTTCGGCGTCCCTCGCCTTTGTCCGTGTGACTTAAAGCGTAATCTTGCCGGGTTTAAACCATAATGTTGCCGCCAAGGCGCGTATAAGTCCTTTCTTTCTGTCGGGGGCACTTGCCGCGAGCGGCCGCGGTTTAAATCATAAGTTTGCCGAAAGTGAAGCTTATAAGCATAAAGGTGCCGCGAGTGCGGACATCCAGCACCGCAGGTGACGTAGAGAGTTTGGCTGCCACTGCGTTGGTCTGAAGCGACGGGCTTGCCGCCGCACACTTCGGGCCGGTGCGACGACTGCAAATCGCATAGCTTTGCCGCTTTGAGACGATAAGCTTGCCGCGGATTGGTGTGCAGAACCGTCCGGGCGACATGCGCTGGTTTCGGCCGCTGGTCGACAGGGAAGCATAAGTTTTCCGGAAGTGCGGATTGGGAATCATATGCTTGCAGCGAGTGCAGACTTGCATGCAACCTCTGTTTAATTGTAGGATTGTGTTATGCTGCGACATCATCGAGATGCACAACGACGGCTCTTCGAGATCGCCGAGGCTCACGAGGGCTTCTTCACTACGAAGCAAGCTAAGGCTGCCGGCTTCGCCGAGAACACCCATCCTTACCATGTGCAGGTCGGGAATTGGGTCCGGGAACATCGGGGAATCTACAGGCTCGCCCTGTTCCCCACTGCGGAACATCCCGACCTAGTGAAGTGGGCGCTATGGTCTAGAAATCGGGATGAGGTGACCGAAGGAGTTTACAGTCATCAGACCGCTCTGAGCCTTTATGAGCTGTCTGATCTGAATCCGGCAAAGCTGCACATGACTGTCCCGACCCACTTCCGGCGGAGCAGCGAGATCCCCGCCATTCTTGTGCTGCATTACGCGGACCTGCCGGATGAGGACGTGCAAGCGTCACAGGGATTCAAGTACACCCGTCCTCTTCGAACGATTCTCGACCTCATTGAGGCCGACACGGTTGAGCGTTTTTTTGTCCGACAGGCACTGAGACAGGCGCTCCATCGTGGGCTGATCACCCGGCAGCAGATCAAGACCGCCAAGCTGAGTGGTTCAGCCCAAAAAGTATTTGAAGATCTTCTCCAGGAGGTGGCGTAATCACGATGCCGCGAGAGTACGCAACGGCCAAGGCATTCCGTACGGCGCTGGAAGACCGTCTCAACAAGACTGCCGGAGCGGAGAAGATTCAAGTGAATCGCCTTCGACGCCAGGTGGCATTTGACCGGCTGCTGGCGCGGTTGTTTCGGACTGACCCGGCTCCGTGGGTGCTGAAGGGCGGATATGCTTTGGAGCTTCGTTTCAGGACTGCACGCGCAACAATTGACATTGACCTGACGGTGCAGAGAGTCGCGGCCGCTACCGAAGACGATGCCAACCAGATCGTGCGCGATATGCTCCAGAATGCCGCCAGCTTCCGGCTGGGTGACTGGTTTGAGTACACCATTGGCGCGCCCGCCAAGGATTTGGATGCCGCGCCGTATGGTGGAGCCAGGTACCCAGTCGAAACTTGGATGGACGGCAGGATCTTTGCCCGTTTTCATCTGGACGCGGGGATCGGCGACGCCGTGATACAACCCGTGGAGATTGTCGAGTGCCGAGACTGGCTCGCTTTTGCCGGGATCGCCAGTCCGCTGGTCCCAACGATTTCGCGTGAGCAGCAGTTCGCTGAGAAGCTCCATGCGTATACTCTGCCGAGGAACTCGACCAACAGCCGAGTGAAAGATCTCATCGACCTGGCGCTGCTAATCAGATCCGGACGACTCGCGCCCAAGCGCGCGGCAGATGCCTTGCGTCTAACATTCGTTAGAAGGCAGACCCACGAGCTGCCCTCCGAGTTGCTGAAACCACCGCCGGAGTGGCAAGCACGCTTTAACTCCTTGGCCGAAGAGTGCCAACTTCCGGCGAATATGGGTGCACTGTTCGCCGAAGTCGAGGCTTTCTTCGACCGCATGGCGGGCAGTAAAGGTCGGAGCTGAGCTTTCTGCATGGACGACCCTGGTGTCAAGGCTCGTGAACTGGAGACGACACTCGTCGAGTGTCGACGCTTGAAGGAGGAGAACGCCGCGCTTCGCCAGCTGCTGGCGGATAATGGGATCACGATTCCGACGACGGCGAAGAATAGCCCCCAAGCGGCTATCAGAAAAGAAGGTCAGGACGCCGGTGTCAATGAGCACTCTGGCAAAGACGCGAAGGTCACCCTCTTCCGGAGCTTGTTCAGGGGAAGAGAGGACGTTTATGCGGTGCGGAAGCAGTTCAAGAGCGGTGAGTGGGGTTATGTTCCGGCCTCCATTCGCGATTGGAAGGCGGTTCTGTCCGTAGCGGCAGCCCTCCGGAAGAGGGTGGAACAAAAAACCAGAAAACTCCTGCCTCTGACCGACGATGTGCTGCGTCAGCATCTGGAAGGCAAGCACACCGTTGGCGTATATCCCCTACTTCTTGATGAAACCTGCTGGTTTCTGGCCGTCGACTTTGACAAGAAGAGATGGAAGGAGGATGTCACTGCATTTCTGGAAACGTGCCGCGAAGTGGGCGTACCTGCGGTGCTGGAACGGTCTCGCTCCGGAAATGGCTGCCACGTCTGGATCTTCTTCGAGCGCGCGATTTCCGCTGCAACGGCGCGGAAGCTCGGGAGTCTGATCCTTACCCGAACCATGGATCGACGCCACCAGCTTGGCATGGATTCCTACGACCGGTTCTTCCCGAACCAGGACACGATGCCAAAGGGAGGCTTTGGCAACCTCATAGGGCTGCCACTGCAGTGGATGCCGCGGCAGGACGATAACAGCGTGTTTGTGGACTCAGATTTCCGGCCGTACCCCGATCAATGGAAGTTTCTCGCGGGCATTCAGAGGATGGCCCCAGATTCTGTTGAGGCTCTCGTGCGCGAGGCCATGCGTGCCGGCGATGTGATTGGTGTGAGGATCAGCCTGACCGATGACAGCGACGAGGAGGAGCCGTGGACTGTCCCGCCGTCCAGGAAGCGCTTGTCCATGCCCGTCGGGGGCCCGCTTCCGGAACGCGTAGCGATCATCCACTCGAATCTTCTCTATATCGAGAAGAAAGACCTCCCTCCTGCGATGCTCAATCGGCTTTTGCGGCTGGCCGCTTTCCAGAACCCCGAGTTCTACAAGGCACAAGCGATGCGCCTTTCTACCTACGGTAAGCCGCGCATTATCTCCTGCGGTCAGGACTTCGCGCAACATATTGGCCTCCCTCGGGGCTGCCTGGCGGAAGCGACAGCTTTACTTGCCGCTCATAAGATCAAAGTGGATTTCCGAGATGAACGTTACGCGGGTGCTCCCATTGAGGCGGAGTTCCAGGGGCACCTGCGTCCGTTACAAGAAGAGGCCGTGGCCAGCATCGGCGGCCACGACGACGGGATCCTTTGTGCTCCGACGGCATTCGGGAAGACGGCGGTTGCCGCCTGGATGATCGCGAAGCGGAAGGTGAACACTCTGGTTCTTGTCCACCGGCAGCAGTTGCTGGACCAATGGCACGAACGGCTCGCGATGTTTCTGGGCATGCCTGCGAACTCGGTCGGGCAGATCGGCGGCGGAAAGGCGGATCGGACAGGCTGCGTGGACGTAGCGGTGATTCAAAGTCTCCACCGGAAAGATGAAGTGAAGGACTTCGTTGCCGATTACGGCCAGGTAATCGTTGATGAATGCCACCATATCTCTGCCTTTACGTTTGAGCAGGTGATGAGACAGGTGAAGGCAAAGTACGTCCTGGGCCTAACCGCAACACCAACGCGAAAGGACGGGCACCACCCAATCATTTATATGCAGTGCGGTCCGGTCAGGTTCAGCATGAGCGCCCGAACCATGACGGAAACGACACCCTTTGAACACAAGGTCATCCCCCGTCACACTGATTTCCGAATGCCCTCAGAGATCGCGGATGTGACGATTCAAGATGTTTACTCCGCCTTGGTCGGCGATTCTGCTCGCAACGAGATGATCGTGTCCGACCTCATGCGGGCCTTGGAGGCAGGCCGTTCGCCACTCCTCCTCACCGGACGAAAGGAGCATCTCCAGTCCTTCGCGGCCAAAGTTGAAGGATTCGCCAAGCACGTGTTCGTTCTCAAGGGCGGAATGGGCAAGAAGCAGCGCCGAATCACGGCGGAGGCGCTCGCGTCAGTTCCGGAAAATGAGCCACGCGTGATTCTCGCGACCGGCAGCTACATCGGCGAAGGATTCGACGACGCGCGGCTCGATACCCTCTTTCTCGCAATGCCGATCTCTTGGAAGGGCACCCTCCAGCAGTATGTCGGGCGCCTCCACAGGCTCCATGATGGTAAGCGGGTCGTGCAGGTTTACGACTACGTTGACCCGAATGTGCCGATGTTGGCCAGGATGTACGAGCGGCGGCTAAAAGGATATGACGCAATCGGGTACACGGTCGAACGCGCGGCCACCGACTCACTGATGCTCATTCCTGCGAATTCCTGAGATAGCTTACAAATATTTCATATTCGTGTTGTTCTCGCTATGAATGTGTGCTATTATGCACCTATACTATGGTACGAAAAGAGACGCCGGAGGACGTGAAGCGCTGGTTTCAAGAAGCCGTGCGAGACCTCTGGCCTTGTGGCCGCCGGATTCCGGACGGCTTTCGTCAATGCAATATCGGAAAAGCCACTATCAGCAGTCGCCTCTCTGGCGAGGCGACTCAGCTGCGGTCAGGGAATGCTGACCTCTTATTTCCCTGACCTGTGTCGGCGGCTTCTCGATACCAGAAGAGCATGGAAAGTTCAAGAGCGGAATGCGATCAGACCGACCATCGAAGCGCTGGCAATAGCGATGAAAGGTGCAAGTGTGCGCTATATCTGCCGCGCAGCCGGCGTCAAGCAAATGTTCCTTTTCACCAACTTCCCGGTCTTATACGAGCAGATTGCCTCCAACTACTTGGCGTACCGCGACGCGCTGAGGCAGCAACGCCGCGCGGGGCTTTGCATTGATGTCCGCAAGGCAGTCACCGAACTGTCCCGCAAGGGCTTGCCCTCGACCGTGAACAAAGTGATCCCGCTTCTCAGCGAACATGCCGCGAAGGACTGGAACCTGATCCGCCAAGAAATTGACCACTCGATCCGGGAACTCACCCGTGATGCATTGGAAGCATAACCTTGCCGAACGGCAAAGTTATGGGTTAAGTCACAGCAAAGCTTGAATAAAAATTTGTTGACAGGGGTTTGGAATAGGTGTTATATAACACCTATGCGTACAGCGAAAAGCGAAACTTCCGAAGGAGTCAGGCGCTGGTTCCTGGATCATATTGGGGATCTGTGGCCGCTCGCGTTGGGTTCGATCTCGTTGCGGAAGAGTCCTTGCATTCGAAAAAAGTGTTCGGCGTGCGCTTCTGGCAAAGGACACAGCAGTTATGCCCTGTCGGGGTATCGCGGTGGAAGGCGATTCTCTGTTTACGTGCCTGATGAGTTGGCGCCGGAGATGGAGAAGGCGGTGGAGAATGGTCGGCGGCTCGAAGATCTGATGAAGGAGGCGGGCATTCGCTACCTGAAGGCGCGTAAGCAGGAAAGGAACGCGCAGACGGGCGCCAAGGCGCAGCCAGCCCGACGCGAGGGAGATTTAAGGGGGTAATTCATGCTCAGTGCAGCCGATTGGTTGCAGTGGTCGCAAGCACTTCCAGACCACACGCGTGCGCTGATTGGCCGAATTCGATCTTCGGCTCCCTCGCGTCATGTTGGAGGGGGCCGGTCAAATGTCAGCGGCCGGTACCCAAGCCGGAAAATGGGTGTGACCATTCAATTCGAAAGCCACCGTGTTGAACTGGCGTTTGTCCATCAAATGGAGCATGACCGCGACGTTCTTGAGTACTACGATCAGCCTCCCGCGATTCCGTTGGAATATCAGAGCGCCAAGGGAAGACGTGTAGCCGTTATGCACACGCCTGACTATTTCGTCATCCGCAGGGATTCCGGCACCTGGGAGGAATGCAAGACCGAAGAGGATCTCGTCAAGCTGGAAGAAAAGAGTCCTAACCGCTACTGTCGTGGTGATGATGGTGGATGGCGCTGCCCGCCGGGAGAGGCTTACGCGGCGAAGTTTGGCCTCTGCTACCGCACGCGATCGTCCGCAGAAATCAACTGGGTTTATCAGCGCAACATTCATTTTCTGGAAGATTATTTCCGCTCGGACTCTGCTGCCCCGGGGGCCCACATCCCAGAGCTCGTGCTGGCTCAAATTCGGGCCGAGCCCGGCGTGTATTTAAGCGATCTCTATCGAAGAACGGCGGGCGATGCGAGTCCCGACGATATTCACAGCTTGATCGCGGCGGGCGCGGTATACGTTAATCTTTACGCCGATGCGCTCGCCGAACCAGACAAAGTGCCTGTTTTTCTGAACAAGGAAATGAGCGCGGCCTGTCAGCGTGTCGCCGAGCCGCATCTTGAAACACCCCCTCGACAAGTGGACCTCACGCCCGGCAGTTCGTTAGCGTGGGATGGCAAAGTCTGGAAGGTCGCAAATGCGGGTGACACAAGGATCAGTCTAATTGGGGAAGACCATTCTCTCTCAGAGATAGAGATCGGCATCTTCGAATCGCTGGTCAAGCAAGGGCGAATTACCGGAAGCGGTACTTCCTCATCAAAGTCAGAAATCACGCGCTTGCTTGCTGCAGCCAGCGAGCAGGATCTTAAGACGGCCAACGATCGTTTCGACCTCGTACGCCGCCATTTGAATGACAAACTTTCTGCTCACGCGCTGGGGCTGCCCGAGCGAACTCTCCGTCTGTGGACAGCGCAGTACCGGCGAGCGAAGGAGAGCTACGGTAGTGGGTATGTCGGGCTGTTACCGCTCATCAGTCGCCGAGGAAACCGGGGCTACAGATTGCCGGACGAGACCCGCAAGTTGCTCAGCGAGATCATTGAAAAAGACTACAAGACACACAAGCAGAAATCGAAGTTCGCCTGTTGGGCTGCTCTGAAGCGCGCTTGCGAGCAGCGGGGCGTTGCTGCTCCCAGCTATGTGACGTTCTGCCAGGCGGTGGAAGAGCGACCCAAGTTTGAGCGCACTGTAGCACGACAGGGGTGCCGGGCCGCCTACGTGCATGAGCCATTCTGTTGGACGCTGAGCAGGACCACGCTGCGTCACGGGGATCGGCCGTTTGAAATCGGCCACATTGATCATACGGAGCTGGACGTGGAGGTCGTCTGTTCGCAGACGAGTCGTGTTTTGGGCCGCCCTTGGATGACACTTCTGACAGACGCCTTTTCGCGCCGGGCTCTGTCGGTGTACGTCACCTTTGATGAACCCAGCTACCGTTCTTGCATGATGATTTTGCGGGAGTGCGTAAGGCGCCATGCCCGGCTTCCGCAGATTGTTGTTGTCGATGGCGGGCCTGAGTTCAAGTGCACGTACTTCGAAACCTTATTGGCGAGGTACGAATGTACGAAAAAGACGCGGCCTTCGGCGAAGGCGCGATTCGGTTCCGTGCTGGAGCGTTTATTTGGCACCACGAATACACAATTCGTTCACAATTTGCGTGGCAACACTCAGATTACGCGCAATGTCCGGCAGATGACGAGATCCGTCGATCCCAAGAGACACGCCACCTGGACGCTGGGAGAGCTGCACGAGAGGCTGTCTTGTTATCTGTTTGAGGTCTATGACACGATCGACCACCCTGCGCTCGGCCAGAGTCCGCGGGAGGCTTTCTGTTCGGGGTTAGAGAAGGCTGGTCATCGGTTCCAGCGAATGATCCCGTTCGATCAGGAGTTCTTGATGTGCACTTTGCCGTCCACGCCGAAGGGCCTAGCCAAGGTGCGACCAGGCTGTGGAGTAAAGATTAACTCCATCTACTACTGGTCCGACACCTTTCGTAATCCCGGAATCGAATGTCAGCAGGTTGCAGTGCGATACGACCCCTTCGATGTCGGCACCGCCTACACTTTCGCCGGGCACCAGTGGGTTCAGTGTCATTCGGAGCACTATGCGACATTTCAGGGGCGGTCGGAGAAGGAGGTGCTTCTGGCCAGCTGCGAACTGAAGCGGCGCCGCCATCTTTACGCGACAGGGAAGGCAACCACAGCCAAGAAATTGGCGGCCTTTTTACAGTCCATTGAAAGCGAGGAGATTCTGCTCACGCAGCGAATGCGAGATCGAGAAGCGCGGGCGGTGCGCGACGCTCCGACTCGCATCGGCGCGTCTGCTTGCGGGAATAGCGGAGCTTTCGGGCAAACGCCGACACGCGTCTCAGCGGCGGCGCCCCCCATGATTCCGGTAGAACCCGAAATCTATGGAGAATTCTGAATGGCGGAAGCAATCGGATTTCCGCGCGAGTTGCTGGAAAGACCGTGGGCCGAAAGACTGGAGTACTTTCGGGCATTCACGTTGGCCCATCCGCTGCTGCTGGAGATCAAAGACCAGTTGATGGCGACCATCTCAGAGTCGGAGCCAAACTCCCTCGTGTTTGTCTTCGGGCCGACAGGTGTGGGCAAGACGACGCTGAGAATGAAGGTGGAGCAGATCATCACGAATGAGCTCCGATCCGAGTTGGAGCAGGACTCTGGGCGGATTCCGGTAGTTGGCGTCGCAGCCATCGCCCCTGAGTCTGGCCGATTCTGTTGGTCGGAACACTTTAGACGGCTCTTGCTCGCCATGAACGAACCCCTTAGCGAATGCAAGCGCGATGCGGAAACCCTATATATCAGGCAACGCTCAACATTCGGATCGAAATCGACGATCGCTGAATATCGTCACGCCGTTGAGCAGGCGTTACGATTCAGACGGCCCGCTGCCGTCATGATAGACGAAGCTCAGCACCTATCAAAGATGGCATCTGGGCGCCGGCTGCTTGATCAGCTCGATGTTATTAAATCGATCGCCAATGAGACGCGAACCGTGCACGTATTGTTCGGCACGTATGATCTCCTAGCCTTTCGAAATCTCAATGGGCAGCTCAGCAGGCGAAGCGTAGATGTTCACTTCCCGCGGTACCGGGCGGATTCGGCCTCCGAGGGCCAGGTATTCGTCAATATCCTGCAATCATTCGCTCGCCACCTGCCGCTGCCAGAGCCACCTAACCTGGCTGCGGAGTGGGAGTTTCTTTACGAGAGGAGCATCGGATGTGTGGGTATTCTAAAACCATGGCTCACGAGGACGCTGCATTCGGTGCTACGGCGCGGGGAAGCGACCATCAGCCGGAGGGACCTGGAGGCTCATGCCCTCTCCGTCTCGCAGTGTGAAAAGATCCTTTCGGAAACGAATGAAGGAGAGTCTCGCTCAGCGGAACCAGCCGAAGCGCGAGAAGTGCTTCAGTTCCGGTTGGGACTCAGAACCCGGATCGTCTCTGAACATGACCTTGGCAAGTCAACGAAGGCTACGAACCTGCGAAATCGGAGGCGGCCGGGCGTGCGCCGGCCGCAGCGCGACCGGATAGGAGTCGCGGTCAATGCAGCCGCACTTTGATTCCTGGGATCTGACGCCGGTCCCCGTTCCTGCCCGGAGCCGCCTTTACTCGCTTCAGCCAATCGGCGTCGGCACACCGTTGGTCGAAAGCCTGTCAGGCTACCTGATCCGGCTTGCCACCGCGCATGCCGTGCGCGTGTGTGATCTGATTAACCACGAGCTTCTGCGGAGTATTCCGTACTTTCACGCGGCAGCAGGAATCCTTTCCGCAATCAATGGCATCGGGGAAAGCGCAAAACACTGGGTTTCAGCGCTGGAAAGGTTCACGCTTCGCGATGATCTGCGATTTCTGACGTTATTACCCTTCGCGTCGCTGCTGAGGACCCCTCGCCTGATGCGGCGGGAAAGAGCGTGGTGTCCTTACTGTTACGAATCGACAATGGAGCAGGGTCAAGATGTTTATGAGCAATTGGTATGGTGCCTGCAATGTGTTGAGGTCTGTCCTTTGCACAACAGGCTGCTGGAAACCTCATGCCGGGCCTGCCATGGAAAACTGAGGCCGGTATGTGGTGTATCGCGACCAGGATTCTGTTCTCGGTGCCGGCGGTGGTTGGGGTCCCGGCGAGCTCCAGCGCAAGAGATGCCGACGACGGATTATCAGGTGTGGGTTGCTCGGGAGATGGGGCAGCTTGTGGGAATGGCTCCGCATGCCCAACCGGTCGGAAAAGAGAACATCCAGAAGATTCTCAGGCGTTATGTTGATTCATTCTCTGAGGGAAACATGAGGGCTGCCTCCGAGATTGCCGGTTGCCGCAGGAGTTCGTTCAACAACTGGTGTAACGGCGCGACAAGCGCGCGAATCGACCTGCTACTTCGGACGTGCTACGAGCTGAGGATTCCGTTGACTTCATTGGTCACGGGGACTACCGAAGAATCGGAGGACACGGCAGGCGTGAACGCAGCGATCGAGATGAGGCGCCGACGCTGTGTTCGTCCTTGTCGCACAGCAGATCAGATTCGTGCGGCACTCCTATTGGCCGCCAAGGAGCAGCCGCCGCCCAGCATTAGGGGGGTCGCGCAGCGGCTCGGTTATTCGACACCAGCTCGGCTCTATGTTGCAGCTAGCGATTTGTGCAAGACCATCGTGAGGAACTTTAACAAGTCCGGGCATAACCACCATTGGTGGAGGAGACGCGGCGCGAAGTCCCTCGACGATTCCGTCATACGGAAGGCTATAGAAGATTCTTTGTCCCTCGACATGCCCCTCCCAGTTCAACGGGTCGCGTTGTCGCTTGGATATGGAACTGAAGACCCTCTAACGGCGAGATTTCCCGATCTCTGCCGAGCGATCAAAGCGAAGCGTGCGAATGTCGTGGTGGCTCGGCGAAGCACCCTGGCTTCAGCGCTTGAATTAGCGCTTAGCGAAGATCCACCACCAGCTTGGGAAAAGGTTGCCAGGCGGCTCGGGTATACCCCGCACACGGCCATACGCGAAATCGAGCCAGATTTATGCGCAAAGCTGACCGCCCGGCGCCGCGAGTTTGCGGCGTGGTCACGAATGGCACTGGGCCGGCGGTTGGAAACCATGCTAAACGAGATTCCACCGCCTTCCTTGCGGGAAGTACACTCGCGGCTCGGCATCACGCAGGCAATCTCCTATGAGAACTTCTGTGAGATCCACCGTGCCATTGTTGCCCGGCATCGGGAGTTTCGGCGACAGGCGCGACTTCACAATATGGGGTTGACCGCGCCCGTGAGACGGAAGCTCTCAGGAAATAAGGCATAACCTTGCCGAACGGCAAAGTTATGCCTTAAGTCACAGTCCGCCTCACGTCGGTTTCATTAAGGTCCGCTTTAGCAGCCTCCCAGGGGGCCTTCACCTTGTCTAGTTCCTGAAGTTCCGAGTCGGAAAGGCTTACCACGCCGTGGTCCAAAGCGGTCATCCTCTTTTCCGCTGACTTGAATAACCTCGACTCTGTTCGCTGATACTCCAGCCTGGAGTCGTATTCTCGCTCGTATGCCACCTTGTGCGCCTCCCTCGCCCTGCACTGACGATCCACGCTCCTGATGAGGAGGTCCACAAGGGCTTTATCTATACTGACGTCTCGGAGTCCAGTCTCTTGGAGGGATTCAGCAGCGAGCTTGGCGACGCTGTCATCGTCCGAGTGAAGCGCGGAGACCAAGTGTGGAATAACCCTGCGGTCCTTTATGTGGCGAAGGTGGAAGACAAGAGGAGGAGGCCCCTGCCAGGCGACGCCGAACGTGGCCGGCGGAGCCTGAGGCGCTTCCCCGAGGTCAACTCCCTTGTCGTTGAGCACGGCGAAGAGAGCATTCACCGCGTCGGGCGTACCGGTCTTGCAAAGTACCTCGAAGGCGACCGCTCGGACGGCAACGTTTTGGTCACGTAACGCTTCGACTAGAGGCCCTATTTCCACCCTACTGTCCATCTTGCACAACGTAGCCGTCGCCGCTAAGCGAATTGCGTTGCTGTCGCTTCTGAGGGCTTCGATCAGGGGCCTCGTTGCTGCCGGATCTTGAACCTTGAGCAAAGCCTCCTCCGCTCTATCCGCCCTTTCCCGCGTTTTTTCGTAGTCCTTTACGTCATCTCTGTTGTAATAGGTCGGTTTCGGCCTGGGGTTGTTCTTGTGCCTAATCCACGCGAGCAGTAATGGGACGGCAACGGCGCCCAGCGAGGCCATTTCTTCGAACTTCTCTCCTTCCGAGAGCATGCGCGCCCGCTGCTCGAGTATAAGTGCCCGCTCTTCTGGATCAGCAGGCTCATAGCCCCACTGCCTCAAAATCCGCGCCGCGAAAGCCTTTGCCAGCCCCTGCTCCTCATGGAGCAAGGATACAAGCAGGTCAGTGGTCGACGGGGAGCGCTGTTTGCCAAGCGCAAGAATAGCGTCGGGCTCCTCTCGTAAGTGGTTAATTAGTAAGGCGCGCGCCGACTGCCTAATTTGCGCATTGGGGTCCTCCAGCGCCGAGAAAAGGGCGCCACGAGCCTCTTGACTAAGAGGGCGGGCTCCAGAACATGCCAGCGCGCTCGCGTGATCAATCACCCAGGCGCGCGCCGTTTGGCGAATCTCTGCCTCCGGATCGCACAGCGCGGAGACAATCGCATCAAGGCCGAAGAGGGGGGCGGGAGGACTTGCCACTCTCGCGTAGTTGATCACCCACGCAATCGCCGACTTTCGAATCTCCGGGCTTGGATCCGCCACCGCCGAAATGATGTCCTTGAGGGCAAGAAAGCAGTCAGGAGAATTTGCCAGGGCCCTGAACGCAGCGGACCGAACCATTTCACTTTCATCTTTGAGCGCGCGGCAGAGGAGCCCAAATGTCTTCCAGGGCTTACAGATACTCCCAATCGCGGCGACGGCCGAAGCGCGAGTCGCTGGGTTCTTACTCTTTAGTTTGTGCCTCGCTAGCCACAACATGTGAGGTTGTCCCTTCCCTGTTCGGCCGCCCAGTCTTGGAACCGCAATTTCCATTATGGACTGCGGCCCGACCGACAGCATACGCTAAGTCGCTTCCGAAAGCGATTGCCCACTCGGGTTTTCAGCTCTCGGACCTTCAACGCGGACGAAGGGGACCGGTTTTACCACTTCTGAGAATGCCGAAGCCCGAACCTGCCCTCCTCTCGACCGATTCCTCCGACGCCTCTCCGTCCCCTTCGACAAGGAACGAACGCTCTAGAACGCGCGGGG
>Ga0116217_10003003_pt1 | contig 15499 bp, 9 predicted proteins | sample Sb_taG_6_FD_89697 | JGI IMG/M metagenome (GOLD analysis project Ga0116217, IMG submission 89697) | Peat soil microbial communities from Weissenstadt, Germany - Sb_50d_4_PS metaG | ecosystem: Environmental > Terrestrial > Soil > Wetlands > Peat | place: Germany: Weissenstadt | collected 2010-09-21 | reverse complement strand
GGCGGCGACGTCAATTTCGGGGGTCTTCCCGCCGATACTTTCGGCCTGCCCGACTGCCTTGGGGGAACCGGAGCTTCCTGCAGCGGAGGCGTAGCGGTTCCGGGACTCACCGCTTTGCAAGCCTACGGTCTGGGTATTCCGACAACTTACATCCAGGGCATTGGCACTTCCAACGAGCCTTTTGACAATCTACCCTTTGGCTTCTTTGCCCAGGACACTTGGCGGCTCACCCGGAATTTAACGCTGAACTACGGGTTGCGCTATGACTTCGAGATTTCCCCGCTGTTTGCCCCGGCCACCGCCGTGAATGCGGCCGCGGAAAAATCTCTCGGCATCATTGAAGGCATTCCGCGCGACTACAAGAACGTTGCACCGCGCATCGGCATTGCCTGGGATCCCCGGGGAGACAGCAAGACCGTGGTCCGCGCAGGCTACGGCCTCTTCTACGATCATCCATTGCTTGCGGTCGCGTTCAACTCCGTGACCGCCGACGGCGGCCGCTCCGTACAATTGCTCTCTGCTGGAGGGACCGCTTCGGCATGCGGCTTGATAACGCTTCCGAGCTTATGCGGCGGTGGCCTGGACGGTCCGCAGAACCTCAACGGCTCCTCGATTTTCCAGGGCGTCCTAAACGCGCTGCCCAACATGTACTATCTGCCGAACCAGCAGCGCTTCGATCCCTACCAAACCGGCTCGCTATTCGCAAATCAGAACTATCTGACGGCCGGTTTCCCGCTGCCTATTCTTCCCTTCACTCTGCCCGTGGCGAAGAATTTCCAGTATGGTTATGCGCAGCAGGCCAACCTCACCATCGAGCACGCGATCGCGGGTAACTGGAAGCTCAGCGCGGGTTACCAGTGGACGCGTGGATTGCACCTCAACCGGCCGCAGGATATCAACTCCACCGATCCGCAGCTCCTCACCAACAACATGTTGTATGCGGATGCGGCGGGCCTCGGCTTTACAAATCCAGTGACTGTACAGGTGCAGGATGTTTTGCCCAATCTGGGAATTACCTGCGGCCTCACTACCGCAGAACCTGGGCTGGTCCCCGGCATTCTTGGCGTCCTCTACAACTGCCCGTCGTCCAGCCTGAACGGCAAATTTGTCGGCACGCCGGCATTCTTCAACTTCTTCCGGCCTTCCGGCCCGAATCCTTCGTTCGCCACCGCTACGGCGCTCAGCGCGCCGCAATGTCAAGGTGCTCCGGCGTCGGCACTGTTGGCCTGTGGCTTTGGCGTTCAGCAGGCACTCGCTGCAGCCGCGGGCTTTCCCGTCGGCGTGCCGAACGTCCCAGTGCCGTTCAACAGCGTGGATACACAGGTGTCCGATGGAAACTCCTGGTACAACGCCTTGACCGTCAATTTGGAAAAGCGTTTCTCGAAACACTTCGAGCTGCTTTCCAGCTATACGTGGTCGCACTCGATGGATGATTCCACCGACCTGCAATCCACACTGGAGCCGCAAGACAGCCGTTTCCCTGGGCTGGAACGCTCCGACTCCGTCAATGACCAGCGGCATCGCTGGGTCACCAGCGCCGTCTTCCAGTCTTCACCCCATAAGTCCGGGGAGACCTTCTGGAACAGCTTCATAAGCAACTTCACACTTGCGCCCTTGGTGGAAGTATCCTCGGGGCGTCCCTACAACGTGATCACCGGCGAAGACACGCGTCTCGACCTTGGGGCTTCGCAGGATCGTCCTTCGGTTGTCGCTGCGGGAACGCCCGGCGCCACAACATCGCCCTACATTCATGGCGTGGCTTTTATTGACGCTTCCACTTGCTTGCTAGCCAACGGCTCCACGTTCACGGTTCCCGGCATCACGCCACCCTACGGGTGCATTGGCGACCTCGGCCGCAATGCCTTCCGGACGCCGGGTTTCTTCCAGTTCGACTTGCGTGTCTCCAAGGGCATCAACTTTGGCGAGCGCTTCCGGCTGGACCTGATCGCCGACGGTTTCAACCTTTTCAATCGCACGAACATTCTTGCCGTGAACCAGTTGTGCGACCCTTCCGCGGGCAGCGTCTGCAGCGCGGGCCAGCCCTCCGCGGCCTACGACGCCCGGCAGTTCCAGTTCGCTCTCAAGCTGAACTGGTAGCACCATACACAACTTCACTTCACTAAGGAGGCCCCGCGCCATTGGGGCCTCTTTTCTTTGTACCGGTCCTCATTTTTGCGCAGCGCGGGCCGGTTATGACCCTGCCGCTCCTGTCGCTCTACCCATTCCGCGCTCTTCCGAGTAAAGTAGCTTTACCTTTTCCCGCTAACGCATCGGAGCACGCATGAACGTCATCTGGATCATCGTCGCCGTGTTCGCGCTGGTCTTGGTCGGTCTGGTCGTATGGGTTCTTCTCCAGAACACCCGGGACCAGAAGAACAACCAGCAACTGGAATCGCAGATGAACGAACTGCGCCGCGATCTTGTCGGGCTTCTCACGGCGCAAGTCCAGACCTCTTCCAAGATGGAAACCATCTTCAACGCGGTGAATTCGCGATTGGAAGCTGTTACCACCGCCGTGCAGCAGGGCACCAGCGACTCTGCCAAGATCACGTCACAGATCACCTCGCAGGCTCAAACGGCCATGTCCACGGAGTTGAAGAACACCCGCGACCAGATCACCCAAATTCAGCAACAGTTGGGCCAGGTCCAGCAGTCCGGCAATCTGATGCACGACGCTGCCACCCGCTTGGAGAATATCCTGGGCGGCACCAAGTCCCGCGGCACTTTCGGGGAAACTACGCTGGAGCGGCTTCTGGAAGACTGCCTGGCCCCTTCGCAGTACAGCCAACAATACCGCTTCCGGAGTGGTGAGGCCGCGGACGCGGTGATTCATCTCCGCGACAAGAAAATCATGGCCATCGATTCTAAATTCCCGCTCGACGCCTTTCTACGCCTCGAAACCGAAGGCGACGAGGCCCGCAAATCATTCGTCAACGCGGTCAAGCTGCACGCCGATGCCATCGCAAAAAAATACATCGTTCCGGATGAAAACACCCTGGATCTCGCCTTGATGTTCGTCCCCAGCGAAGCGGTTTATTACGAACTGCTTATGAGCGCGGATTCCAAGGGGCAGGCCGTGGACGCGTATTGCCGCTCCCGCAAAATCGTCCCCGTCTCTCCCAACACGCTCTACGCGCATCTATCGGTGATTGCCATGGGACTGCGTGGGATGCAGATCGAGGAAAACGCCAAGCGTCTGTCGGCCAATCTCGACGGCATGCGCAAGCAACTGGACGTCTTCAGCAAGAGCTTCGACATTCTTGGCACGCACATCAAGAACGCGCAGCAGACTTATACCGAGGCCGACAAGCGCATCGACAAGGTTTCCGGCACGCTCGACAACCTGCTCAGCAGCGGCGACGCAGGCCACTCCGCGATCGAAGACGCCCAGGACACTCTTGCGCTGCCTCCTGCCGCCGCAAAAAACTCAGCCTGAATCCTTGAGCGCTGCAGCTTGTTTACCCGGAGCTTCGAAGGGCTGCCAATCTCACGGTCTAGGCGCCAAAAGCGGCGCAACCAGCCGGATAGAAATCAGGAAACTTCCGTGTTGCTTCCCGAGCAACGCAAACCGCGACACATTGTCCGCGCCCCCGGAGGAAGCCGCGCGCACCGTTGTGCCTCCCTGCAAATCCGCCACATCGGGAGCAAGGTTACGCGCCTCCAGGTTAATTTTCGCCGTGCTCCCATGCACGCGCACGGTTAATTCGCGATGCTCTCCCGGCGCTAGCGGTGCACCGCTGGCATTCAGTTCCAGGCTGACAAACACCACGGTGAGGGCCGTCGCCTTTCGGGTGCCGCAACTTACATCTACGCGCGCGGGCCCCGGGTCCATATCCGCCGGCGGCAGCACCGCAAGGTACGCCGGCGAAGCCGCCAGCACCAGTCCGGGCACCCCTGCAATGCTCACTTTGTTCGCATCCGCATCCCCGCAGAAGCCATGACCCGAAATCTCGAAGCGATCGCTCACCGTGGCCACGCGCGGCGCCAGGGTCACTTCCTGCGAGCCGGATGGCACCTCCGAGGGTGAAAGGATAACGGACGTCACGCGTCCGGGGTGCCCTTCCAGCGAAGCAAGAATCACGCCGGGGTTGAGGGGAGCTACGAACAGGCCGCGCCCCGTTGTGTCTGTCGTAACCTTGTCGCCATTGGAAAAATCAACGGTTACACCCGGCGTCAAGCGCCCATTCACGTCCAGCACTGCCAGCGTCGCGCGTTCTCCCGAAACAATTTTCCGTGGCAGCAGCAGAATCCGCGCCCCCGAGGCCGGGGGAGCCTGTTGCGCCCGGCACATCCCGCCCACAGCGCAAAGCACCGCCAACCCCGTCATTCCTTTTCGGAGGCGCCGCAGCGTTTTCCGCACACCGTGATTGTAGTGGAGTTTTCTCCTGCACAGAAGTGTCTCGGCCATCGCGGGATTACTCCAATCCCCCTTCCCGCATATCTCGCTGTCTCCCCTGCTGCGATTCGGGTATTCTTTGCAATTGGCCCTTCGGCGAGTGTTGCCAATTGGCGAGTAATCACTTGGGTGCAAAGGCTTTCCTGGAGGCCAAGCCTCTGCTAGCGTGGTCCATACGGTACTTGCTGGTGTGTCCGCGCAGGGGGTTCCTCGCGTGTTCACGGAAAGCTTGGAAGGAGCGGCTGTGCAGATCGCTAGTGACGGCTTGACGGACGTAGGACGAGTGCGCAGCAACAATGAGGATTCCTTCCGCATTATTGAGTCGCTGCAACTCTTCGTCATTTCCGATGGCATGGGCGGCGAAGCCCACGGCGAAATTGCGAGTTCCCTGGCCGTTGAAACGATCGTCAATTACTGCACTGAAGCCAAGGACGATCCCGACATTACTCTCGCCATGGCTCCCGGGGACCACTGGGCGGAAAAAACCAAGCGTCTGCAAAGCGCCGTGCACCTTGCGAATGGCAGGGTTTATCAATCCGCGCAGGAGAATCCGGAGCAGCGCGGAATGGGCGCCACTCTTACCGCCGCATGGTTCGATAACGTCCGCCTGAGCATCGCTCACGTCGGGGATAGCCGCGCGTATCTGTTGCGCGGAGGCACTCTCCAGCAACTCACCAACGACCACTCCCTCGTCGCGGAGCAGGTGCGCCGCGGCATCATCACGCCCCAGGAAGCGGAAGCCAGCGAGATGCAAAGTGTGCTGCTGCGCGCACTCGGAGCCCACTCCGAAGTTGAAGTGGACGTCGATGAGGTCGGCATTTATCCCCGCGATATTCTGCTGTTGTGTTCCGACGGCCTCACTCGCATGGTCACAGAACCCGAAATTGCCGGCTCTTTGCAGGCGGAGACCAACCCCACTTCCGCGGCCCGGAAGCTCATCGAATTAGCCAACGAACGCGGCGGCATCGATAACGTTACTGTCATCGTCGTGCGCTTCCAGGAGGAGCCCCGGAGTTGGCTTTCCTGGCTGCGTCGCGATTCGGCCAAGAAAGACTAGCCCTCCGCAGGAGGATTTGCATGGCGAAGCTCAGCCTCATGTTTGAAAACAAATTGGTCAAAGAGGTTCCTATCGGCAACCGTCCGGTCAGCATTGGCCGCTCTCCGGACAACGACTTGCCCATCGACAACCTCGCCATCTCCAACTACCACGCCCGCGTCTATTACGAAGGCAGCCGCCTCGTCGTCGAAGACCTCGATAGCCTCAACGGAACGTTCGTCAACGATCTCCGCGTGGAGCGCGCCACCTTGCACGATGGCGATTCCATCTGGATCGGCAAGCATCACATTAAGGTTGACGCCACCGCCGATGCCGCCATTCCCTGGGATACCGGCCGCAAAGCCGTTGCTCCCAAGATTAACGAAACCATGGTCCTCGATACCAAGGCACGCCGCGACATGCTCTCGCAAGCCGCCGCCATGGGCGAACGCTCGCAATTCTCTCCCGGTCGCGCCAAGATGCCCACGCTGGTTGTTCTCAGTGGCAAGGTCAACCAGAAGGAATTCGTGCTGACCAACAAACTGACGGTGATCGGCAAATCGCCCATGGCTACCGTGCGCCTTCGGGGCTGGTTCAAACCTCCCATGGCCGCGCAGATCAATCAGCGCGATGACGGCTACTATCTGGGCACCGGCGACAAAGTTCCCACCGTCAACGGCACGCCCATTCCCGGGACCGTGCGCCTGAACGACGGCGACCTCATCGAAGTCTGTGGCGTCCGTCTCAACTTCATTTTCCGCGAGTAGCGCTGCCCGACGACGGCCCTTCGCGCCTGTATTGGAAACGGTGTGCTAGGAAGATTTTGTCGACGAGCCCCCGCCTCCTGGGGCCGAGTTTTCACCATGAACCACAAGTAGGCTCGCGCGCGCGCCCGTTTCGTGGAGTTGTTCTCCGTCTCCAGGCCGGCCCCCGGCGCCCCGCCACTTTACGGAGCGCACCGCTGTCTTGCTCATCAAAATCCTGGATGGCGGCACCGCGTTTTTTCGCTCCCGTCCACCCCCAATCCGCCGTACCCAAATATGGTCTTCTCGTAGTCTAATAGAAGAGTGCAGGCTTACCCTGCATGGCGGCGCGTGTGTGTGTGTTACGGCTCTGCCCGGGCCTAGAGGTCAGTTTCTCTTTCTATGTGGATTGTCCGATTAGCGCTTGCCAGGCCTTACACATTCATTGTTATGGCGCTGGTCATCGTGCTCCTGACGGGCGTCGTGGTACCGCGCACGCCCACCGATATTTTCCCTGATATCAATATCCCGGTAGTCGCTCTGGTTTGGTACTACTCCGGCCTCGAGCCGCAGGAGATGGAGCAGCGCATTACTTCCGGCGTCGAGCGTGGCCTTACCACGCTGGTTAACGACATCGAACACATCGAATCCCAATCGCTGAACGGCATCGCGGTCATCAAAATCTTTTTCCAGCCGGGAGCCAATATTCAGACGGCTCTGGCGCAAACCACCGCGATCTCGCAGACTTTTCTTCGCTCCCTGCCCCCGGGTACAACGCCGCCTCTGGTCATCATCTACTCCGCCTCCACCGTTCCCGTTCTTCAGATAGGCCTGACAAGCGATCGCCTCAGCGAGCAACAACTCTTCGACCTGGGTAACAATTTCATACGCGTGCAACTCGCCACCGTGCAGGGAGCCGCATCACCCTTCCCCTATGGCGGCAAGCAGCGGCTGATTTCGGTCGATATTGACGCCGCGTCGCTACAAGCCAAGGGGCTCTCCGCCGTAGACATCGTAAACGCCGTTAACGCACAGAACCTGATCCTGCCGACGGGCACGGCAAAACTCGGAACGCTGGAATTTAACGTTGAGATGAATGGCAGTCCTCACACCGTTGCCGAACTGAACGACCTACCCGTGAAAACGGTCAACGGCTCGACCATCTTCTTGCGCGACGTGGCGCACGTGCGCGATGGTTTCTCCCCGCAGACCAACGTCGTCCTAGCCAACGGGCAGCGCGGCACGCTGATGAGCGTTTACAAAACGGGCAATGCCTCCACGCTTTCCATCGTGGATCGCGTCAAGCAAACGCTTCACGACTACCAGCCTTCCCTTCCCCCTGACCTAAACCTCACCACCTTCTTCGATCAGTCTCTTTTCGTGCGCGCCGCCATTCAAGGGGTGCTCCGCGAGGCGCTCATCGCCGCGTGTCTTACGGCCATCATGATCCTTCTCTTCCTGGGCAACTGGAAGAGTACCCTCATCATCGCCACTTCCATTCCTCTCTCCATTCTCGTCAGCGTCCTGTGCCTCAGCGCCCTCGGCGAAACCATCAACATCATGACCTTGGGCGGCCTGGCGCTCGCTGTCGGCATCCTGGTTGACGATGCCACCGTCGAAATCGAGAACATCAATCGCCAACTCGCGATGGGCAAGGAAACTGTCCAGGCGATCCTCGACGGCGCGCAGCAGATCGCCGTTCCTGCCTTCGTTTCCACTTTGTGCATCTGCATCGTGTTCATCCCCATGTTTTTTCTATCCGGCGTCGCCAAATACCTGTTCGTGCCGCTGGCAGAAGCAGTCAGCTTCGCCATGCTCGCTTCCTACATGTGGTCGCGCACCATCGTGCCGACGATGGCGATGTACTTGTTGAGTTCGGAAGACGAGTACCATGCCGACGAGCACGCGGGCGAGAGAATGGGTTTCTTCCGGCGCTACCAGCAGGATTTTGAGCGCGCCTTCGAGCGCTTCCGCGGGGCCTATCGAGGGGCCCTCTCCGCCGCATTGCACCACGGTCCGCTATTCTCCACGTGCTTCCTGGCTTTCTGCCTCCTCTCCACGGGACTCGTTTTCTTTCTGGGCCGCGATTTCTTCCCCAGCGTGGACGCCGGCCAGATTCGGCTGCACATGCGCGCGCGCACCGGCCTGCGCATCGAAGAGACCGCGCGGCTTGCCGATCAGGTCAACGCGGTAATCCGCCACACTATCCCCGATCACGACCTCACCACCGTTCTTGATAACGTGGGCCTGCCCTACTCCGGCATCAATCTCACCTACAGCAACTCCGGCACGATTGGCACCTCCGACGCCGAAATCCTTGTGCAGCTGAAGCCCGAACGCAACCGTTCCACTCGCGAGTACATCAACGACCTGCGCAAGCGCCTTCCCAGGGAATTCCCCGGCGTCCAGTTTTTCTTCCAGCCAGCGGACATCGTTACTCAGATTCTTAATTTCGGGACGCCTGCTCCCGTTGATATCCAGATTACGGGCATGAACCAGCCCGCCAATTATGCGGTGGGTTTGAAACTCGCCAACGAAATCCGCCACGTGCCCGGCGCCGTGGATGTCCACGTCCAGCAGGCATTTGACGCCCCCACCCTGTTCATGGACATTAATCGCACGCGCGCGCAATATGTGGGCTTACAGGCCCGCGATGTCGCCCAGAACGTTTTGGTCACGCTCTCCTCGAGTTTCCAGACCGCGCCGAACTTCTGGCTGGATCCCAAGAACGGGGTCAGCTACACCGTGGCCGTCCAGACACCCCAATACCGCGTGGATAACTACCAGGCGCTCCAGAACACTCCCGTCAACAGCGGTCTTCCCGGCGTGCCCCCGCAGATACTAGGCAATCTGGTGGACACTTCCACGGTCGCGCGGCCTGCCTCGATCTCCCATTACAATGTCCAGCCGATGATCAATGTGTATGCCGCCGTTGATGGACGCGATCTCGGTTCGTTGGCTTCCGAAGTCACGAAGCTTGTAGACAATATCCAAAAGGAGCTCCCGCGCGGCAGCCGCATCTTCATACGCGGCCAGATCCAGACCATGAACTCCTCTTTCGTGGGCCTCGGCGTGGGACTGGTCGGCGCCATCGTCCTTGCCTATCTCCTCATCGTCGTGAATTTCCAGTCCTGGCTCGATCCCTTTATTATCATCACTGCTCTGCCGGGCGCATTGGCGGGCATCTGTTGGATGCTCCTGTTCACCCACACAACCTTGAGCGTTCCGTCGCTGACCGGGGCTATCATGTGTATGGGTGTGGCTACCTCGAACAGCATCTTGATGGTTTCTTTCGCGCGCGAGCAATTGAACGAGGGCAGAAGCGCTGCGGACGCGGCCCTGGAAGCGGGTTTCGTGCGTATGCGTCCGGTGATCATGACCGCACTGGCAATGATCATCGGCATGGTGCCCATGGCCATCGGCCTGGGCGAAGGCGGCGAGCAGAACGCGCCCCTGGGCCGCGCGGTCATCGGCGGCCTGCTCTTCGCCACCTTGGCCACTCTTTTCTTCGTGCCGTGCGTCTTTTCCATCATTCACGGCTGGTTGGCGCGCCGGCGTCACCGCGCCGTAGTTTTGAGGGCAGCCAATTCATGACGCCTGGATTTCAACATTTTGCGTGGAGCAACTGAACATGACTGACGTATCAATGCATTCTGGCGACGGTCCCGGCGCACCTCCACTGAAGAAGAGCTCACTTTTCCTGGTCCTTTTCCTCATCGCCATTGTTCTTGTGGTTGTTGGCGCATTCCTGATGTTCCAGCGCCGCGCGGAGTACAAAGCGCTTGCCGACAACACCGAAGCCCTCGCTGTTCCCACCGTCGCGGTCATTCATCCGGTAGCGGAGACGGGGGATGAGAATCTGGTTCTCCCTGGCACGCTTATGGCCTACATCGAATCTCCCATTTACGCGCGCACCAACGGCTACTTGAAAAAGTGGTACCGCGACATTGGCAGCCGCGTGAGCAAGGGTGAACTCCTCGCGGAAATCGATACGCCCGAAGTGGACCAGCAACTGTCCCAGGCGCGCGCCGATCTGGGCACCGCCCAAGCCAACGTGCATCTCTCCGAAACTACTGCAGTCCGCTACTCCGAACTCCTCAAATCCGACGGCGTCTCCAAACAGGAAGTCGACAATGCCAATGGCGATCTGGCCGCCAAGCGCGCGATTGTCCAGTCCGCCGAAGCCAACGTCCGCCGCCTCGAAGAGCTAAAGTCCTTTCAGCGCGTAGACGCCCCCTTTAGCGGCGTCATCACCCGCCGCAACACGGACATCGGTATGCTCATCAACGCGGGAAATGGCGGGTCTTCACAGCAACTCTTCTTCCTTGCGCAAACCGATCCCATGCGCGTCTATGTTAATGTGCCCGAAGCTTATGCCTCTGCCATTCGCCCGGGAATCGGCGCCTATCTGGAACTCACGCAGTTCCCCGGCCAGAGATTTCGGGGCCAAGTCGTGCGCACCGCGCAGGCCATCGATCTGTCCACGCGCACACTTCTCACCGAGGTGGACGTGCCCAACAAGTCCGCACAATTGCTGCCCGGCGGCTACGCTCAGGTTCATCTTCTGGTTAAAGTCACGGCCCAGCGCCTGCAAGTTCCCGTGAACGCGCTGCTCTTCCGCTCGGAAGGACTCCGCGCCGTGCTGATTGACGCCGATCACCGCGCGCGTTTGCAATCGCTCACCATCGGCCGAGATTACGGCACCAGCCTCGAAGTTCTTAACGGCCTCAAGCCCGGCGATTGGATCGTTCTCAATCCTCCGGACTCTCTCGAAGACGGCCAACAGGTGCACGTTAAGGAAGTGAATAATCCGCTCGCGCCCGCCGCCACGGATCCACCTTCAGCGCAATCGGCGCCCGCGAAACCTGCGACCTCCCGCGCCACAGCGGAGAAAAAGCCCTGATGCCTTCCCGCTCAAGCGCTTCGCGCCCCTCGCATCGCCTGCAGTTCATGCGCGTGGGTCTTTCCTTTGCTGGAATGCTTCTTCTCGCGGGCTGCACCGTCGGGCCAAACTACAAACGTCCCACGGCTGCCGTGCCCGCCAAATGGGAGATTGTCGAACCATGGCGCGAAGCCGTCCCCAGGGACGCAATCCCTAAAACCACATGGTGGACCGTTTTCCACGACGACGACCTCAACTCTCTGGAAAACGAACTCCTCGCCGCCAACCAGACGCTAAAACTGGCATTCGCTCATTACGACCAGGCGCGCGCTTCCGCCGCCGTCCAGAATGCTCAGCTCTTCCCCACGCTCTCGGTGGATCCTGCCGCCGAGCGCCAACGCTTTTCCGGGACTCGCCCCACCGGCTCGTACGCTCCACTCACGGGTCCGGTCACGCAAAATAGCTACATTCTCCCCTTCACGGTGAGCTACGAAGTGGATCTCGTCGGCAAGCGCCGCCGCACCATCGAAGCTGCGCAAGCTTCCAATCAAGCCAACGCCGCGGACCTCGAAAGCGTTCGCCTGGTTCTCACCGCGGAACTGGCCGCCGACTATTTTACCCTGCGCCAGCTCGATACGCAGATCGCGCTTCTGCGGCGTACCGTGGAAACACTCCAGAAGGGACTCGATCTCGTCAACTCGCGACACAGTGGCGGCGTCGCCTCCGGCCTTGACGTAACTCAGGAAGAAACGCTCCTCAACACTACGCGCACGCAGGCCATACTTCTGCGCCAGCAGCGCAAACAGTTTGAGGATGCCATTGCCGTTCTGACTGGCAAGCCCGCTCCCGATTTTCACGTGGCCGAACGCCCGCTTGCCGCCGAGCCACCCAACCTCGAAACTTCTATTCCCTCTGATCTCCTCGAGCGCCGTCCCGATATCGCAGAATCCGAGCGGCAAATGGCCATTGCCAACGCCCAAATCGGCATTGCCAAAGCGGCTTACTATCCTTCACTTGTTCTTTACGGCCAGGGTGGCTGGAACTCCGCGGAACTGTCCCAGTTGCCGAATGCCGCCAGTGCTTTTTGGGCCGTGGGCGCCAATCTTGCGCAGGATATTTTTACCGGCGGCGCCCGCCGCGCGCAGACCCAATTCTCACAAGCAGGCTACGACGCTTCCATCGCCGCGTATCGCGGCACGGTCCTCAACGCATTCCGCGAAGTGCAGGACAACCTGACCGGGCTGCAGGTGCTCGATGCCGCGCGCCAATCGCAGGCTGATGCTGTCGACTCCTCGCGCCGCCAGCTCGACATCGCCACCTCGCGCTACACCGGCGGGCTGGTCAGCTATCTCGACGTGGTCAACGCCCAGCAGAACCTTCTCAATAACGAGCAGGAGGCCGCCATCATCCAGGGTCAGCGCCTCGTCACTTCCGTGCTCCTCGCGAAGGCCCTGGGCGGTGGTTGGGACGCCGCCAGCCTCGCTGCCGCCCAGCTAAAGCCGCAAACCCGCGACGTCTTCGCCCCCTGATTTCAACTCCTGGGTGCGCGAGGCGGCCTTTTATGCGTTTGAGCTTCTAGCGCCGAAAACGTCGCGCTTTCGGAAAGCCGGCGAGCCACTACCCCTGGTTGACGGGCCTTTTATTTGGTACTTTCCCGATTTGCACTGGAAGGGAGCATTGCATGGGCTTTCAGCGTTTGCGTCAGGGCTTCGCTCTGTTTCTCGTCTTTCTTTTCTTCGCATGCCTGGCAAGCGGAGACTCAACGGCCTATCGCCAGTCCGTGGAAAAGTGGCGCCACGACTACGAAGCCCAGCTCACTTCCGATAACGGGTGGCTCAGTGTCTCGGGCCTCTTCTGGCTCCACGAAGGCGAAAACCGTTTTGGCTCCGATCCTCTCAATGACATCGTCCTTCCCGCATCCGCGCCCGCACAAGCCGGTGCGTTCGACTTCCACGCCGGAAAGACCACTGTCCGCATCCGTCCGGGCGTCACCGCGAGCATCAACGGCAAGCCCGTGCAATCCGCCGAACTGCACGCGGACAATCCCCAAGAGCGGCTCGTGCTCGGCGACCTCACGCTCTACGTCCACGCCAGCGGGGATCGCTTCGCTCTCCGACTGAAGGACAAGCACAGCCCGTTGCTTAAGAGCTTCACAGGCCTGCAATGGTTCCCCATTGCCGAATCCTACAAAATCAACGCGCACTACGTTCCGTATGATTCGCCCAAACAATTCGATTCGCAAAATGTTCTCGGCGATTCCATCAAGCTGGACATCGTCGGCTATGTTCTTTTTTCGCTGCATGGCCAGGAATACCGCCTGGAAGCCGAGGGCAATCCTGACGGCAGGCTCTCGATCGTTTTCCGCGACCTGACCAGCGGCAAGGAAACCTACCCGGCTTCTCGGTTCCTCGAAACCGATGTCCCCAAGGACGGCCCCGCCGGCAAGACCGTCCAGCTCGATTTCAACAAGGCATACAATCCACCCTGCGCTTACAATCCGTACACCACTTGCCCCATCCCTTTGCCGGCCAACCGCCTACGCGTGGAAATCCTCGCCGGCGAAAAGCTCTATAAACACAGCCACGCCTTTTGAGTCTTCACGCCATTGAAGTTGCCCCCGCGTAGATGAAATAAAACCTATCGAATGAATGCAGTATTTGCATTGGACTTGCGCGCCTAGGGTCTCTAGAGTCAAGTTCCCGCACCCCTCGGATCAGCGTTGTTGATGCATCACGTTAGATGTGCGGGGCAGGCGGGTTTGAGAGTTCCGGGCCAGCGCCGGAGCACGGAAAGATCGATGACCACATCGGCCCTCCCATCGCGGTTTGGAGTCCCCCCATCTTTCCTAAATTACCGATTCGACGCGGCGTATGACGAGATGTTTGGCGCGCCAGCCCTGCCCCGGGAGCATTATCAGTCGCTCCACAGGACGCTGCTCGGGCTGCCCCCCGAGGAACTCCGCAGGAGCCAGCAAGCGGCGGATCTTACATTCCTTCACGAAGGGATTACCTTCACCGTCTACGGCGGCAAGGAAGGCACCGAGCGCATCTTCCCGAACGACCTGATTCCCCGTATCATTCCCGCCGGGGAATGGGCGCAAATCGAAAAAGGCCTGACGCAGCGGCTGACGGCGCTGAACCTCTTCCTGCGCGACATTTATCACGAAGGCCGCATCCTCCGCGAAGGCATCGTGCCCCGCGAGCTGATTTATAGCTGCCGCCATTTCCGCAGGGAGATGCGCGGGCTCAACATCCCGCGCGATATTTACGTGAGCATTTGCGGCACTGACCTGGTGCGCCTGCCCGACGGAAATTTCGCCGTGCTGGAAGACAACCTGCGCGTCCCCAGCGGTGTTTCCTACATGCTGGCCAACCGCAAGGTTTTGAAGCGTGTCTTCCCGAAAATGTTCCGGGATTACGGCGTCTGGCCGATCGACCATTATCCGCAAGCGCTTCTTGCCAACCTGCGCAGTCTGACGCCAGAAAATTGCCGGCATCCGCAAGATCCCGTGACCGTCCTGCTCACCCCCGGCGTTTCCAATTCGGCCTATTTCGAGCACACCTTCCTGGCTCAGCAGATGGGCATCGAGCTCGTCGAAGGCCGCGACCTGCTGGTCCACGACAACGTGGTGTACATGCGCACGACCGCGGGACCCCGGCGCGTGGATGTGATTTATCGCCGCGTGGATGACGATTTCCTCGATCCGCTGTGTTTCCGGCCGGATTCCATCCTGGGCGTGCCTGGCCTGTTCAATGCCTATCGGATGGGCAACGTGACCTTGGCGAATGCCATCGGTACCGGCGTGGCGGACGACAAAGCCGTCTACGCTTACGTGCCGGAGATTATTCGCTTTTATCTGGGGGAGGATCCCTTTCTTCCCAATGTGCCGACCTACCTGCTGACGGACGCCGCGCAACGCCAGCATGTGCTCGAGAATTTGCCGGAACTCGTTGTCAAAGCCGTCGGCGAATCGGGCGGCTACGGCATGCTCATCGGACCGCACAGCACCAGACAGCAGCGCGAGGAATTTCGTGCGCGCATCTTGGCCGAGCCGCGCAATTACATCGCGCAACCCACCCTGGCGCTTTCCTGCGCCCCCTGCTTGATCGATGGCGAGGTGGAGTCCCGCCACATTGATTTGCGCCCATACATCCTGATGGGCGAGAAAGTGACGCTGGTACCGGGCGGCTTGACGCGCGTGGCCCTGCGCAGAGGATCCCTGGTCGTGAATTCGTCGCAGGGCGGCGGCAGCAAGGATACCTGGGTGCTCCGCGCGGGCAATGGCGACGACCGCGTTGCGCAGATCGCCGACGATGTGCGCAAGGGACTCGTTGGAAGGGAGCTAGCCTAGGCCATGAGACCTCCTCGCAATTACTTTGCGCGCTCGTTCCAGCGGGATGCGGGGATGCTTTCGCGCGTGGCGGACAGTTTGTACTGGATGG
>Ga0116217_10003002_pt1 | contig 15499 bp, 13 predicted proteins | sample Sb_taG_6_FD_89697 | JGI IMG/M metagenome (GOLD analysis project Ga0116217, IMG submission 89697) | Peat soil microbial communities from Weissenstadt, Germany - Sb_50d_4_PS metaG | ecosystem: Environmental > Terrestrial > Soil > Wetlands > Peat | place: Germany: Weissenstadt | collected 2010-09-21 | reverse complement strand
GGCGCCTGCATCGGCAGCGACCGGGCGGCGGGCTACCATTTGGCGAAGCTGCAACTGTTGCGCTCGCTCGACGATGTGAACCCCGAACCCACGCTTGCCAGGCTCGAACAGGAGATTATGGACGAGGCTAACAAGATTGGAGTCGGTCCGATGGGCTTCGGGGGCAAGGCCTCCCTGATCGGTTGCAAAATCACCGCCGCCAACCGCCTGCCCGCCAGCTTCTTCGTTTCGGTCGCCTACGAATGCTGGGCCTTCCGGCGACTTGGAGTGTTGCTCGACGCCGAATCCGGCGCCATCAAGAAGTGGCTGTACCGCGACCCGAAGCGGCCCGTTGAGAAGTTGGTGGCAGGCGCCGGGTTCCAGGTCTCTGGCAGGGAAATACGGCTGGAAACGCCGCTCAGCGAAGACAAGGTTCGCGCTCTAAAAGTTGGCGACGTGGTTCTCATCAATGGGCCCATGGTGACCGGGCGCGACGCTGCCCACACTTACCTGATGCACCACGACGCGCCTTGCGACCTTAACGGCGCCATCCTCTACCACTGCGGCCCTGTAATGATGAAAGAAGGATCGCCGCCCGATATTCGCTGGCGCACCAAGGGTGCCGGGCCCACCACCAGCATCCGCGAAGAGCCGTACGAGGCCGACGTGATCAAGCGCTTCGGCATCCGCGCAGTGATGGGCAAAGGCGGCATGGGCGCGAAAACACTCGCGGGCCTGAAGGAACACGGAGCTGTTTATCTCCACGCCATTGGAGGCGCCGCGCAGTTTTACGCCCGCTGCCTGCCTAAGGTCCACGGCGTCTACCTGCTCGAAGAACTCGGGGTTCCCGAAGCGATGTGGATCTTCGAAGCCAAGGATTTTCCCGCCATCGTCACCATGGATTCGCACGGGAACTCGCTGCACGCGGACGTGGCAGCAGCCACGGGCGCGGAATTAGAGAAGGTGGGAGCGGGGAGGTAGGCAGTTGGGCAGATCGGCAGGTGGGCAGGTCGGCAGGTGGGCAGATCGGCAGATGGGCAGTCGGCGGGAGGCAGAAGGCAGAAGGCAGAAGGATTATCCTACTGGTTGAATTCTGCAAAGCTCAGGAAGACGGCCCTCTCCCGCGGCAAAAGGGCGGTCCGCTGCCGGCGCTTTCATCAGCCAGAGCGGGCCGGGTGAGGGGTTGGTTGGGAAGTAGCGAACCGCGATATGAAGGCGGGTAGCCCTCGGACCATGAGACTATAAGACGTCGGGGAGGAGCAACGCAATCCAGAGTTCATTCGTCTTCGGGCAGGGACTCGTGGTAGTCGTCGATGGCTTCGGCGGCCACTTCGGCCTTCATTTTCAGCCAAAAGAGCTCCGCGTAGAGCTGGGACAATAGATCAGATACGGCTCGCCCTCCCGCTTCGTGCGGGTCATCTTCTGTCGAATCTTATGAACGCGCCCCGACCATTCTTCGACCTCTTCAATGAGCCGCTCGACGGTCTCGGGTCCTAGCGCCGTTTTCGTAGCCATACGTCTACCATTCCTTCCTTAAGCGACGTGTGTAAGAGTCGATTCGCCAGTATCATACTACCTCCCAGTCGGACTCTTTGGCTCTGCCTTGACGGCCCGCATTCTGTTACAATGCCGCTCAAGCCCAAAAGCTGTAGGGCGAGGCAGCAGGTGGGATCGAGGGCCCAGGTTTTGGTGGAATCGTTGAGGTGAGCCGGAGTGGAACAGGAACAGGAGTTACTGGACCGTTGCCTCGCCGGTGAAGATTCCGCCTGGGAAGCTCTACTCAAGGCACACAGCCGAAAAATCTATAATCTCTGTTATCGCTTTACCGGCCGGGTGGAAGAAGCCGAAGATGTAACCCAAGAGGTTTTCATCAAGGTTTTCCAGACCCTGAAGAGTTATCATGCCGCTCAGGGCAGCTTTGGAACATGGCTTAACCGGGTGGCGCGCAACCATCTGGTCGATCACTACCGGCGCGCCCGCAAAGATCGCGTGACTTCTTCACTTGAGGATGAACTGCCCGAGGCGGAGCAGCAACCCAGCCCGCATATGGAGGCTACGGGCCAGGTGGAATCACGGGAACGCCGGGAGGTCTTGCAACAAGGGCTGGATAAGCTCTCCCCAGATCTGAGGGAGGCCGTCATCCTGCGCGACCTGCACGACCTCGATTACGAGGAGATTGCCCAAGTCTTGAGTGTGCCCCAGGGGACGGTAAAATCTAGAATCAATCGCGGAAGATTGGAACTGGGGCGGGTTCTTAAACGTATGGAAGGTATGAGAGGCCCCGCAAAGGCGGGGAACGAGCCATGACGCACCTGGAAGTTGAAAATCTGACGAGCGATTACCTGGAAGGGCTTCTCGAACCGGGGCTGAGAATGGAAGTCGAAGGCCATTTGAGCACCTGCCCTTCCTGCGGCGAAATGGTTGAAGACGTGCGCCGGGCCATGGAACTGTGCCATGCCGCCCCGGCGCTTGAGCCCTCTCCCTGGCTGGTGAAGAAGATCATGCTGGCCACGGTGGGTGAACGTAAGCCTGGGTGGACGGAGCGGCTGGCGGCCTTTTTCCGGCCCACGGTTCAGCCCAGGATTGCTTACACCGTAGCGATGGCGGTATTTTCGCTTTCGATCATCGTGAACGCGGCAGGAATCAATCTGCGGCACCTGACCGTTGAGGACCTGAACCCGCGTACCTGGTTTCTGAGGGCCAATCGAGCCCGGCATGTGTACGCGGCACGGGCGGAAAAGTTCTACTACGACCTGAGGGTTGTCCTCGAGATTGAATCGAGACTTCGGCAACTCCGCACTCACTCAGAAGAAGAGCCGGAGGCCCCGAAGCAAGAGCCGACGCCGGGAGGCTCAACCAACACCGCGCCGCCGTCTTTCCCCGCGCTGGCAGCCAATCAGACTCGAATCGTCGAGCTGGCGAGCACCCGCGCTGCTGACAACAATGGATCTGTGCCGCCATCTTTGACGGTCGAGTCGGTAAGGAGCCAAAACCCATGAAATGCGCCAACCATCCTGAAATTGATTCCGTCGCCTACTGTGGCTTGTGCGGACGCTCCCTGTGCGCGGATTGCAAGCGCGACGTGCACGGAATGCTTTACTGTGAGACCTGCCTGGCGACCCGCCTGCAAACTCCGGTGTTCGGCCCGCAGGCCGGCCCCAGTCCCGGAGTTGGCTTGGCCTTGGGCTTCATCCCTGGTGTGGGCGCTATTTATAACGGCCAAGTGGTTAAGGCCATGGTTCAGGTGCTGATCTTTGGCTCTCTCATTGCCCTGAGCGATAAGGTGGGCAGCCCCATGGACACCATTTTCGGCCTGGGCGCGGCGGCCTTTTACTTCTACATGGTCATTGACTCTTATCAAACCGCCAGAGCAAAGCAGTTTGGGCAACCGGTCCCGGAGTGGTTTGGGCTCGGAGACATGAAGATGAATGCGCCGGTGGGCGCCGCGCTGCTGATCGGCCTGGGGGCTCTGTTCCTGCTGGATAATCTCGGCATACCTGTTTTTCGCCAAATCGGTAAATTTTGGCCGGTGTTGCTGATTGTCATCGGCGTGCTCCTGCTGCAGCGGCGACTGGGTGGGGGTGGCGGGGCCGGGGGTACGCATCCTCCCTCGCACTCCACGGACGCCCGCAGCTTAAAACAGGGACCTGGAGGCACGATAGGACCACGAGAACTGTAATTACTGCCCTCCCGGAACGAGGGGGAGAATAGGGATACAGCGCACGACAAATCACTAGCCCGGAGGCTCTGCATGGAAAGCATTCTGACCAATCCGATTTTTATCCCGCTGGGAGCGTTCGTGATGGTCATCTTTATCGTGGGCATCACCGCCATGAGAAAAATGCGGGAACGAGAGCTCCAGGCCCACCAGGAGCTGCGTATTCGGGAGATGGAGCACGAACGCAAGCTGAAGGAGATGGAAATCGAGAAAGCGAAGCTGGAACTCGAAAAGGCCAAGGTTGTAAAGACCGTGTAGCGTGCGGCGCCCGTCGAAATAGACGCATTGTGCCGGCCTGGCTTGAGAAGGAGACTTATGTTGGAACCGGGTATCTTGATTCCCATTGTGGCCATCGCCATGCCGTTGGGAATTGTTGGCATCGTGTTTTGGTACAAGGCGCGTGCAACGGAACTCCAATTCCATCAGGACTTGCGCATACGCGAAATGGAGCATCAGCGCAAGATGAAGGAGTTGGAACTGGAGATGGAAAAAGAAAAGAATCGCCGCGCTGCTGACAAGGTGGTCTGAACTGGGCGACGTGCGGGCCCGGGAACTGCCGGAAGTCCATTGAGAGGGTGCGGAGGTGATAGGAGCATGGATTCGCCTGTAATCATTCCCCTGGCGGCGTTTGCTTTGGTGGTCGTCATCGTAGCGATCGTACACCTGATGAAGATTCGCGACCTGGAAATCGATTCCTACCAGCGACTGCGGCTTGAGGAGATGGAGCACCAGCGCAAGATGCGCGAACTGGAACTGCAATTGGAACAGGTGAGGCAAGGGAAGTGAGCATGACGGACGAACTGGACAGGGAGCGGAGCGGGGGAAGGGAGGGGCCGCGGCAGACTATGGAATATTCGCCAATTACGACTGTTTCACGCAGACCTGGATTGACGGGGCCGGTCTTCCTCATCACCCTCGGCATTGTTTTCCTCATCTCCGAGTTCGTTCCGGAGTGGGGCGTCACGAAGACTTGGCCGGTTCTGCTGATCGTTCTCGGCGTTCTGAAACTTCTCGATTCTGCGAGGCCGCCGCGGGCGCCGGAGGGGCCCAGGCTCTAGCTAATCAGGCAAGGAAGACTAACCGCTAAGCGAGACGCTAGGGTGAAGAGGAAACCATGAGCACTTATGGATATCGTCGGGGATCGATTTTCTGGGCGCTTACTTTGATCGGGGTGGGCGCGATCTTCCTCTGGGAGAATTTTAACCCAGCGATTCACCCTTGGCAGGTCATCGCCAAGTTCTGGCCGATACTCATCATCTTTTGGGGCCTTTCGAAGTTGATCGATTACATCCAGGCGCGCGCCCATCCCGAGACCGTACCGCCGCCGCTTTTCAGCGCCAGCGAGGTTATCCTGCTGGTGTTGATCCTGGTTTTAGGAACCCTGGTTTCGAAGGTCGTATTGAGGCCGTGGCAGCAGTGGCCCGCCTCCTGGGGCGTGGATATGGACGACGAGGGTTTCAGCGGCCTGTTCATGAACTCCTACACCTACACGCAGACCTTCTCCCAGCAGGTTCGTCCCCAGCCTCACCTCCTGGTGGTGGACCGCCGAGGTGACGTGGAGGTGCATGCTACCGACCAGACGACGATTGACGGAGTGGTGAAAAAGACCGTCTGGGCTCCCAACGAAGATGACGCCATAAAGCTCTCAAACCAAGTCAAGATTGAAGTCGTCGAACAAGCTGGCCGATACCTGGTTCAAACCAACCTGGATTCGCTTCCGGGTGGTGGTCACAACGTGCGCCTGGACTACACCTTGCGCGTTCCCTTGGCCACCAGCACGGAAGTCACGGCGGAGCACGGGGACGCTATCCTGGATGGATTAAAGGCGGAGCAGGCCATCACTGTCCGTCACGGAGACGCGCACGTCAGCAATGTCGAAGGGTTGGTGCGTTTGACCCGGGGCAGCGGGTTGACGGAAGTGCGCGATCTGAAGGGCAGCCTGGAAGTTGAGGGGCGTGGAGGCGACGTCAGTATTTCCGGGGTCACCGGCACGGCAAGCATCAACGGCGAGTTCAATGGCGACATGGACTTCCGCGACATCAAGCAGACCCTGCACTTCAAGTCCTCGCGCACCGATATGACCGCGCAAAAGCTCACCGGCCGGCTCAACATGGAGATCGGTTCGCTCTAGCTGAACGGCATCGACGGCCCCTTCGAAATTTCAACTCGCCAAAAAGACATCACCCTCACGGACTTCAAGCACAGCGTGAAAATCACGGACACCAACGGCGACGTGCAGCTTCGCACCTCCACCCCTCCGAACCATCCCATCGATGTCGAATTGAAGAAGGGTGAGATCGAATTGAGCCTGCCGTCCTCGAGCAGTTTCGAAATCGAGGCAGCATCCCCTCATGGGGAAGTGGATAGCGACTTTTCCGCGCCGGGCTTGCGGGTCATGAAGGAAGGCGCCAACCCGAGTATCAGCGGAAGCCTGGGCAAAGGCGGGCCGTCGATTCGCCTCCAAACGGAATACGGGACCGTACGCTTGCTTCGAATGGGAACCCACCCGCAGACGCCTCCCGCTTCGCCGCATCCCGCGGCTGGAGACGAGAAACGAGCCTGGAGCCCGCCGCCGCACCATCGCCCCGTCTCTGCTGCGGCGGGCCGGACGGTCGGTTACCGGATCGTCAATCCGTAATCTTGGACAGCGTATCGAAGAAACCAGGGAAGGAAATATCGACGCAACTGCTGTTCTTGATGTGCGTGTCGCCTTGGGCGACAAGTGCTGCCACGGCGAAAGCCATGGCGATCCGATGGTCGTCATGGGGATCGATCTCGGCCCCATGAAGGGTTTGCCGCCCGGCAAGGCGCAGGCCGTCCGGGAATTCTTCCACCTCGGCGCCCATCCGCCTCAAATTCTCCGCCACCGCGGCCAGCCGGTCGCTTTCTTTTACGCGCAACTCTCCAGCCCCTCGAAAGCTCAGCCCGTGCTCGGTTTGTGTCCCCAAGACGGCCAGAACGGGCAATTCATCAATTAAACCGGAAACCGCGCTTTCCGGAATCTCCCCGCCTTGCAGCTTGCTGGTCTCGACGTGAAGATCGCCGATCAGTTCGCCGTTCATCATCTCAAGATTAACCACTGTAACCCGTCCGCCCATGGGGACAAGGACATCGAGGATGCCGGTACGAGTCGGATTCAGGCCGACGTTGTGCAGCATCAGGTTGGAGTTCGAAGTCACCAAGCCTGCCACAATGAAGAAAGCGGCCGATGAGAGATCGCCGGGCACATAGAGCTTCTTGCCTTCGAGTCGTGCCCTGCCGCGCACCGCAATGGATCGCTCGTGGCGGCCAATGTCGGCCCCCATTTGCTCGAGCGCAATCTCCGTGTGGTCTCGTGTCCGTTCCTTTTCGATGACTTCGGTCTCACCCTCGGCGAATAGTCCCGCCAGCAGGACCGCTGATTTGACTTGCGCGCTGGCTACCGGCATTTCGTAGCGAATGGGCCGCAGCGCGCCCCCTTCGATTTCGAGCGGCGGAAGCCTGCCTTCACGCAGCTTGACCACCGCACCCATCTGCGAAAGCGGATCGGCGACTCGCTTCATGGGCCGCGCCGAAAGCGAAGCATCGCCCATCATAACGGAACGGAATGGCTGGCCCGCGAGTATGCCTGCCAGTATGCGCATGGTCGAACCTGAGTTCCCTGCATTCAGGGGTTCAGCGCAGGGTCGGAGCCCGCCAAGGCCGACGCCCTGAATCGTGACGACATTGTCCTTGCGCTCGATCTTCGCCCCGAGTTGTTTCAAACAGGAAAGAGTGGACTGGCAATCGGCGCTGGTCGAGAAGAAGTGAATCTCGCTCGTGCCCTCCGCAATCGCTCCCAGCATGGCGTAGCGATGCGATATCGACTTGTCGCCGGGGAATTGAACCGTCCCAGTCAGGCCCTTGGCAGGCTTGATCTTCTTCGTCTTTGAACCAAAAAACCCCATGGAGACTATTCACCTACTGTGAGTGCGGCGCCTGTGGCCACGCGGGGAAACCCACGACGAGCGCCCTATGGCGATCATTCTCGCGCCAACCGCTTGCAGCACGGCGGAGGCTGCGATCGCATTTCAACTCCATGCTTGCTACCTTATCGCCTTCGCCCGAATCGCGTCAAGGCACGCGCCCTGCGCAGGCGCGCGGCGGCGGGGGCCAATCTTTCCTTCGCGCTTCTTTTCATGCTGCCCTGTCGAAGGGTTGCCGGCCGCTCGGTCTACTTCCTTGTCAGCCATCGCAAATACTCCGGCAGGGAGTGAAGCTCATCCACATGGTCGGGCGCCGAGTTGCCCGCCAAACCAATCACCAGCAGCCGGGCGCTCTTCACCTCACTCAGGATCTGGGTTTTCATCGGCCCCCACTTTGCCATCGCACGCGCCTTCACCCCCCATTCTCGCAAGAGGTAATCGGCGGTTTCAGTGGTGCTCGCAAACGTCCCGGGAAAAATCTCCGAGTGGGTGATGATCAAACGCTTCTTCCCGGCCATGGCGTCGCGCCCGAGCTGTAACCAAACCTGAAGGCTATCCGTGTCAATCTGGGATTCCTCCGGACCCGGCTTGCCACTTACGTAGCCTGTATGAATCCCGTCAATACAAAGCACACGGCTGACGCGTTCGTAGGAGGCGTGATCTTTCAGAATCTGGCGTAAGGCGCCGCACCCCGCGCTCCAACCGCCCAGGTCGACCTCGTTGAATTTCACGCCGCTCTGGCTCTCCGCGTCGGCGATGAGTTTCGGGAATCGCTGGGGGTCCAGGAACAGATTTGCGTATGTGCTCGAGCCGGAACCGGCCTGGACGCTGATCACTGCCATGTTCCGCAGGCGTGCGACTGCAACTTCAGGAAGCCAGTCACCGCCATGGAAGAAGAAGAGCAGCTTCACGCCCCGAGTGTTCTTGACCTTCTCCGGAACGAACAGCGTGCCTAGGCCGAGGTCCATCCGCCGGCCAGGGGGTGTTGACTTGGCCAGTCGCGGATGCTCCCTGGTGTGTTCCACCATCGGCGATGGGTTCTGCGGCATCTGCGCCAGGAGAGTGGAACTCAGAGAAAGGAGAACCAGAATTCGCGAGGTGTTCGACATCTGTGTAGCCTTAAGGTCGAAGCAGGCATGGCCGAAGATGGAAGCTCCGATGCTGCCGCTCAGTCTCCCAGGAAGCGCGCTTGCTGCGCGAATTTGCCGATCTGAAGATGTGCGTCGGCGGCATTGGTTATTGGGTGGCCGTTGAATCGCAGGTTTTCAATGGTCACTCCCCGCACATCGTGCTTGGCGTCCAGGCCCGTAAAGGCGGAAGGCAGCATCGTTTTCCCCGTCACCGCGATGTCCTTGAAAATCACATCTCGGACTGTGCCCGCTTCCGGGTCGCGTGTGATCGCGGTGGGGTGAATGACAATGACAAACAGATTGGGAAGGTAGCCGGTGCGCTCGGGCAGAGTTGCGCATCCGCCGCAAGCCGCTGCCGCTGCGTCCGAGCGGGGGCTGTATTTCTCGCCTGGCTTACTCTGAATCACCGGCAAAGGGTTTGAGTCGTCCACTTCCACGCGGATATCTTCATACCGGATGTTGTGGATTGCCGCCCGGTCGCTATGCTGGATGTCCAACGCGATGTGCGTATTGCGGATCACGTCGATATCGCGAAAGACCACGTCCGCCATCTCCGGGGCGCTGGTTTCGGCGCCGATCTCCAGGGCTCGTCCCCAGTCACACCAGATAACCAGCCCGCTCATGCGAATGTTGCGCACCGGAAGTCCATCGTACGATTGACCGGGCAGGGGCCTTGCTCCTCCGGATCGGCCCTTGACGCCTTTGAGCACCATGCTGTCGTCGAAGGAGCGGATGAAGGAATTGCGAACCGTAACGTCCTGGGTATTACACATATCAATGCCATCAGAATTGTACCGCCAGAAACCGATCAGCTTGACGCGCGAAATCGCCAGCCGATGACAGCCGAAGGCGCTGATGCCGTAGACGTCCGAGTCACGAACGATGACTCCGTCGATCGTGATATCGGAGGAGTTCTCGAGGTGAATGGAACCGCCGCCCAGGCCGCGCGCGAATTCGCTGGTATCGATAATGCCGCGCCCGAGGATCTTCACGCCAGACACACCACGCCCCTCGATGGCCGTGTAGACCACAGCGCCGCCCGCCACGTACACCGTCTGTCCGCTCTTGAGCAGGATTTTGCCGGGCTTGTGGACGCCCGGGCCGAAGTACAGCACGTTAGGGTCACCAGGTTTGGGTACCTCCCTCTCCGGCGGATCGGCGAACAGGTGCAAGGCATGGTGCGTTCCGTCCAACTCCACGGAAAACTGACCGGGCTGGGAAAGCTGGAAGGTGATGTGCTGGCCGTTGATGATGGGCTTGATGCGCCGTGAACTCGGCCGCACCGCCACCGAGCTAAAAGGCCGCTTCGAAACAATCTCGACGCTGACGGGGCCCGACATGTCCCAGTAGGCGAAGCCCGCTAGCTCCGTTTGATCGAGGGGGCGTTGGTAGCCAGGCCACACCTGATTGAACGGCATGGCGGAGACGCGGCAGGCGTAAACCGGCACGGCCTGCCCATTAACGCGCACCGTGTATTCCTCGAAAAGCCGTTCTTCAGCGGGGGCCGTCCAGGTCACAACGGCGGCGCCCTGGCTCCCTGCACTCGTAGCTAATGCCTTGCCGCAGGCCGACGCGAAGCAATTCACAAGAAATACGGCGGTGAATATCACGCCAATCTTTTGCACCATCAAATACCTTCTTCGATCCGTCATTACGCATCTCTGAACACGTGTAGGGGTAGGGCTTGCCCTACCCTCGTCGGGGCCAGTAGAAATGCGGGGACGGCAAGCCGTCCCCCTACAAGCCGGTAAGATTGGAGCTAGCGCATTCTCCCGGTCCCCCTGTTCATCCGAACACCCGATTCCATCATTCCGGCGTCAACTCATAGTGCCGCAGCAGCGGCTTCGCCGTTGCGCGCTGCACTTGCACGAGCTGGTCTTCCAGTTTGTCAAGGGCTTCCACAACTGCTGGTTCGCCTGCGAGCTTGTAGTCCTTGAGCGAGATCTGCACGTCCCGCCAGCGCGCGAAGTGGATGTTGTTATGCTTCAGCGTCAGGTCGTGGACCTTGGCCGCCTGCTTGGCCATTGGCGTGGGGAGCGTCGCGAGGTTGATTCCTTCCTCGAATTGTCCCTTGGTAAAGCTGCCGACCTTCTCGCCGTCGATCGTCAGGCTGTAGCGCGCTACGGCTAGGCCGGTGACCTTGAGCGGCTCCTGGTCGAGAGCAGCGATGAAGTCGGAGCTGCGAACGCTGAGCGCCGTAGGCTTGTCTTCCATGTCCACCGGCATGGGCAGGGCGCCGTCGGTTTCCGTCCAGCTCAGGGTTGATCCTGCCTTCAGCCCGGTGATTTTGGCATTGTCCGCGCGCGCCACGCGGCCGGCCGCCGCGTCGATCTCGACCGCGGCCACGGTGGCAGGCGCGTTCCAGGCTTTGAGCAGGGCCTCGGCCATGATGAGATGGCCGCCTGGTCCAGGATGGACTCGGTCCTCGATGATGTTTTTAGCGAGCTCCGGATCCTCTGCCTTGGCCTTCTCGAGCATGCTAACCACCGGCGCGTTCAGATCGGCCACCAGCAGGCCCTCGCGCTCGCCCAACTCCTTGACGAACTGGCCGTAGCGAACCAGCACAGCATTGTACCCATCGTCGATGTTGGGCGGGCGCGTCACGTCGTCGTAGGGCGAAGCCTGGATCACGGTGATTCTGATCGCCGGCAGGGCGTGCTTCATGGTGTCAATAATGTGCTGGTAGCCTGTCGAGTAAGTCTTAAAGACACCGTCGTCCCAGCCGCGATAGCTCCCGTCATTCATGCCGAGCATAATGGTCATCACGGTGGGCTTGTAGACGATCACATCGCGGGGCAGACGCACATCGATGGGGCCGGCCCATCCGCCCGTCACCCGGTCTCCGCCCACGCCCGAGTGCACGAACCAGACCTTCAGGCGCGGGAATCGAGTCACCACGTAAGTCTCGGCGAAGGTCGTATAGAGGCGCTGGTCTGTGATGCTGTCGCCGTAGAAGACCACCCGGTCGCCGTCCTTCAGCGCAAACTTGTCTTGTGACCACGCCGCGGCGGCCAACAGCAGCGCGGCAGCGAACAAAAGCAGAACACGTCGTATGATCCTCATTCGTTACCTCACAGGAAGATAGGTCAAAAAGTTCGCACTAACTCTAGCGGTTTGGCACGGAGAGGTCAACAAAATCGGGGCTAGGTGCTAGGGGCTAGGGTCCACAGCGCGCCGAGTCTGTGGTGCGGGCGTCCCGCCCGCAGTCCCGCGGGCATTCCTTCGCTACGCTCAGGACAGGCTTTGCCCGTGTGTGGGAGCGGGACGTTTCCGCGACTGCGGGCGGGACGCCCGCACCACACGAGGGGACGCGGACATTCTTTCTTGACTTCGTCTGCCTTTATTCATAACTTGTATCTCTCCTTGGGAGCGAGGTGGCGAGGTAAACTCGCCGCTACATTCACGAATCCTGAAAGGTGGAGGAAATGGCAGGAGAAACAAACGGCAAACCGGTGCACGTCAGCGGCAACATGGCCGAAAAGGAGGCGGGTGCGGCGGCTCTGGCGGGAATCAGCTTTATTACCGAGCCGCAACGGGTGTTTGGCGCCAACGACCGCGTCCGGGTGGGCGTCTGCGGGCTGCGTGGAATGGGCTTTCAGCACATCGAGGAATACTCCCGCATGCCCAACGTGGAGACGGTCGCCGTGTGCGACGTGGATGAGAACATCATGAGCGGCCGGCTCGCCGACATGGACCGTATGAGCCTGCCAGCGCCCAAGACTTATACTGACGTGCGCAAACTCCTGGAAGACTCTTCCATCGACGCCGTCTCGGTTGCGACTCCCAACCATTGGCACGCCTTGATTGGAATCTGGGCTCTTCAAGCGGGGAAGGACGTTTACATCGAGAAGCCTTGCTGCCATTACTTGTGGGAAGGCAAGCAACTGGTTCTGGCTGCGAAGAAGTACAACCGGATCGCCCAACACGGAACCAACAACCGCTCGGCGGGCGCGGTGATCGAGGGCGTCCAGAAAATGCGGGAGGGACTGATTGGCGACGTGTACCTTGCCCGCGGCCTGTGCTTCAACCAGCGGAACACCATAGGGCGCGCCCCGGTCGAGCCGGTTCCGGCGGGCGTGGACTACGATCTCTGGGCAGGGCCCTCTCCGCTTCATCCCTTCACCCGCAACCGGTTCCACTACAACTGGCACTGGTTCTGGGACACGGGGAATGGCGACATCGGCAATCAGGGAGTACACCAGATTGACGTGGCCCGTTGGGGACTGGGAGTCAAATTTCCGAACAAGGCATCGGCGTTGGGCGGGCACTTCATGTTTGACGACGACCAGGAAACTCCCAACACGCTCAACGCGGCGTTCGAATTCCGTCAGGAGGGCGGCAAGCCCAAGATTCTGGAATTCGAAGTGCGCCATTGGCTCAGCAACGAGGAGGCCGGCATCGGATCGCTCGGGTTCGGAGTGGCCATTCCAGGCTTCCTGGGCCCGCCCCCGCGACCTCCTTCCCGCCAGCGACACGAGGCCGGCCAGGGTTCGGTGGGCGATATCTTCTACGGGTCGAAGGGCTACATGGCAATGTCCAACGAGGAATACCCGTCTTACCGCACCTGGTTGGGAGAGGAGCAGGAGCGTGGGCCCACCGGGTCGCGGGAAGGGAACAACTGGCAGAACTTTATCAGTTGCGTGCGCAGCCGCAAGCAGGAAGACCTGAATGCGCCCATCGAGGAAGGGTACATCTCCTGCGCATTGATCCACCTGGCGAATGCCTCGTACCGGTTGGGGCGCACCCTCAATTTTGATCCGGAGACCCAACAGGTAGTCGGCGACGACGAGGCGAATAAGTTGTTGCGGGGCACCTACCGGGCGCCGTACGTCGTGCCGGAGATTGTCTAGCCTCTCTGAGTAGGCCCGGAAAGGCAGAGCCTCTCCGCAAGGCAGGGCGGCAGAGCCGCAGTTGCCTGGCTGGCAAAACGTAGCAACTCGAACGGGCAGCCGCAAGGGCTGGCCCTACGTTCAATTACCGCTTGCGGCGCCGGCTGCCGGCTTTTCGAACAGTTTCGGGTCGACGGCAGGATTGATCTGAAGGTCCTGAATGTCCTGCGAGCCCGCGTCGTTGCCGCCCTGCTTGATCTTCAGCTTGAACGGCAAATTCATTCCCTGGACTTCTTTCCACTCCGAGTAATCAACCACCTGCTCGGCCGGCCCGCCCATCCCCGCCGTTTGAGCGGAAGTTCGAAGGATGTGCCCGGTCTGGGGATCCACATACCAGCGAACCTGTGCACCGTCGGCATTAATGTCGAGGATTTGGGCGTCGACATCGCCGATCTTCTCCGTGCCTCCGGCGGCGAAGATGAACTTGGGATCATCCGCGTGCTGAGCGACAAATATGGGATGACGCTTCAATTCCTTCAGTCCATCCTCCTTCTGCGCACCCGGCAAGTCCTGTGACCCCATGGGAGACTTCACGAAGGCGACGGAAGGCGAAATAACCATGGTCATCTCGCCCATGGGCATGCGCATTTTCTGCCAAAGCTGGTCGGGGAAAGCAGCGATTTCTTCCATTTCTATCGACATGTCTCCCTGGGGAGTCTTGGCGAGCAGTGCGCTCTTCTCGCGAAATGCCTTTACCGATCTGACCTTTTCCGCACCTCCCAGGCTTTGCACCACTTTGGCGATCAGCGCCTGACCCTCGGGGTTGCTGGCGGTGGCAGCCTTGGCCGCTCCCGGTGGAGATGGAATGGTGATGTCAAGGTTGGCCACAGTGCCATAAGTAGAGAGTGGCTTATCAAAGTCCGCCGCCTTGCCCACCACCAAGGTCGCAAGCTGATCCTTGTGGACATACTTGGCGGCCACGCGGGAAACATCCTCAATAGTAACCTTCGCAATTCCCGATCGGTATTGCTCCAGGAAGTCCGCCGGATAGCCATAGAACTCGTAAGTCATGCGCTCGCGCAACACCTTCTCTTTTGAATCGAAGCGAAAGACAAAGGAATTCAGAATGGCGTCTTTGGCTTTGGTCAGCTCTTCGGGGGTAGCAGGCTTAGTTTTCAGTGCGTCCAGTTCCTCATTGAAGGCGTCGATGGCCGCAGCCGTGGTGCTGCTTTTGGTTCCCAGGTACAGGCGCAGCACGCCCGGGTGGTCATAATCGGTTCCGATCCCTCCGCCCACAGCATAGGCGAGCCCTTTCTTCGAGCGGATGTTGGAGAACAGTCGCGACGAAAACGAGCCGCCGAAGAATTGATTGAACACCTCAATTGCGTAATAGTCCGGGTTGTTTCGCATCGTGCCCAGGCCGACCATTTGCACGGTGCTGGCGGTGACGTCGTCCTTGGCCACGAAATAGATGCCGGGTTTTGGCCCACTGAAAGAGGCCTGAATCTTGGCCGCCGCGGGGCCGTGCGGCCAGGAATCAAAAGCCTCGCGCAGCCTGGCCTCCATGGCGCTCGAATCGAAATCGCCCACAACCCCCAGGATCATGTTATTCGGCTGCACGTACTGCTGGTGCCAGCTCAGCAGGTCGTCGCGCGTCACGGCCGCCGCCGTGGCGTACTCAGGCTCCCGCGCATATGGCGAGTCCGCCCCGTACACCAGCTTGGCCGCCTCGCGGAATGCAATTCCAAGAGGCTCGTCATTGCGCCGCGAAATCGAGGTATTCACTTGCCGCTTCGCCAGATCGATCTTATCCGCGCGAAACTCCGGCTCGTGGAGAACCTCGACGAAAACTTTGAATACGTCGTCAAAGTTCTCCTTCAAGCAGTCCCAACTGACCGT
>Ga0116217_10002998_pt1 | contig 15515 bp, 15 predicted proteins | sample Sb_taG_6_FD_89697 | JGI IMG/M metagenome (GOLD analysis project Ga0116217, IMG submission 89697) | Peat soil microbial communities from Weissenstadt, Germany - Sb_50d_4_PS metaG | ecosystem: Environmental > Terrestrial > Soil > Wetlands > Peat | place: Germany: Weissenstadt | collected 2010-09-21 | reverse complement strand
GGCGGCGGGCTGCCCATTTCTGCGGTGACGGGACGGGCCGATCTCATGGACAAGGTCCACCCCGGGGGCCTCGGCGGCACCTTCGGCGGCAATCCCCTGGCCTGTGCGGCGGCACTGGCGGCGTTCGACACCATGGAGACCGAAAGCCTGCTCGAGCGGGCCCGCCGGATCGGGACGGTGATGCTCGACCGGCTCGGGGCGATGGCGGCCTCGAACCCCGCCGTCGCCGAGGCCCGCGGCCGCGGCGCCATGGTCGCCATCGAGCTCGTCGGGCCCGACGGGACCACGCCCGACAAGGCGGCCGCGGCCCGGGTGGCGGCCGCCTGCCACGCCCAAGGCCTGCTCGTGCTGAGCGCGGGCACCTACGGCAATGTCGTGCGGCTACTTCCCCCGCTGGTGATCCCCGACGACCTCCTCGACGAAGGCCTGGGGATCCTGGAGGCGGCGGTGTCCGCCCCCTGAAGGTCAGTCCGTGGCGGCGGCGGCGACCGTCAGGGTCGAGCCGGCTCGTCGGGCCACGGCGGCGGCGACCCCATGGGCGGCTCCCCGAGGTCCAGCTCCCGAAGGGAGTGCTCGAGGACGAGCTCGGACAGCTCGGCCGCACTGGCGTCGAGGATCCGGGTGTTGAGCGCCAGGCGGCGGGCCTGGGCCTGGGCATCGGCGAACTGGTCTTCGAGCCGCCGGCGGCGGCGGCGCCAGTGCAGGATCCCTGCGGCCGCGGCGCAGCCCAACAGCAACACCTCCGCGCCCAGCGCGAACGCCAGGGCCGTGGTCACCCCCCCACCCCCATCAACACCAAGCGTACTTCGAATCGGCCGACTTCGACTCGAGCGGCGGAGTCAGTCCTCGGGAGTGGGCACCACGAGGACCGGCACCGTCGAGCGGTGCAGGAGCTTGTGGGGTACCGAGCCCAGGATGGCGCCCATGATGGGGCGCTCACCGCTCCCGCCCACCACGATGACCCGGGCACGGCGTTCGAGCGAGGCCTCCAGCAACGATTCCACGGGGCGTAGCGCAGCCACGATGGGCTCCGCCGCCACGGACGGGTCGAGGGCCTTCGCCTCCTTGACCGCCTCGGCGAGATGGTCGCTCCCGATCTTCTCCAGCTGGTTCTTGTAGTCGGCGGTCTCCCCGCCCATCGGGTTCGGCTCGTACCCGAACACGATGGTGAGCGGCGCGTCGAAGGCTCCGGCGACGGTGACCGCCACCCGCAGGGCCGCCTTGGACCCCTCCGAGCCGTCGTAGCCGAGGACGACGTCGCCGGCCATCAGTCGGTCACCGGGACGACGCCAGGGGTGAGAGGCGGCGCGGGACTGTCGACCCCAGCGGCGGTCTCACGGTCGCGTTGGAAGAACTCGGGGTGCCGGACCCTCCAGAAGAGCATGAGTGGAACTCCGATCAGCAAGAGACCGATGCCAAGGACGACGGGCGGTCCGAGGCCCTTCTTCACATAGAGGTGCCAGTGGAAGATGTGGAAGCTGAAGTGGATGAACGGGAGCCACGCCTGGCCGGTGATGAACGAGTTCTCCGGGTTCGAGTAGTAGAAGATGGCGACGAAGAAGATGCCGGTCAGGATGACGGCGCCGAGCAGCGGAGCCAAGCCGATGAACACGAAGTTCTTCACGCTCTTGAAGAGATGGCGCCGGTAGTAGAAGACGCAGGCGAACCCCGTCATCCCGTAGTAGAAGGCGATGCCGAACCCCAGGGCCGAAATGGAGTTGCCCAGGACGTCGTTGGGGCTCACGATGGTCAGCGTCACGTACCACACGATGGAGATCGCCCCGAAGATCAGCGTCGAAAAGCTGGGCGAGAGGTATCTGGGGTGGATGTCGGCGAAGCGCCGGGGGAATGCCCGGTGCACGGCCATCGACAACGAGGATCGCGCCGCAGGCAGGATGGTGGTCTGGGTCGACGCCGACGCCGAGGTGAGCACGGCGATGATGAGAAGCTTGTCCCACGGCGAGCCGAGCACGTCCTTCGACAGTGCGCCGAGGATGTCGTTCGAATTGTTGGTGAGGAAGTTTGCGCCGTGGAACGACTGGGCGGCGATGGCGACGATCACGTAGATGGCAAGGAGGATGAGAGTCGAGAGCAGTGCGGCACGCCCCGGTGTGCGCCTGGCGTCCTTGGCCTCCTCGTTGACGGTGACGGCGGTGTCCCACCCCCAATAGAGGAAGACGGCGACGAGCATCCCCGCCGACAGTGCTCCCACCGACGAGATCTTGAAGGGATCGAGCCAATTGAACGACGGGCGGATGCTGTGCGCGACGCCACCCCCGTACACCTTGGCGAGCGCCACGATCGAGAAGATGACGAGGATGACGAGCTCCGCGCCCAGCAGGGCCACCTGCGTCCGGGCCGAAAGCTCGATCCCGATGTAGCAGATGGCGGTCATCACGACGATCCAGATGACCCCTACGAAGGTGACCCAGAACCCTCCCGGGTTGTTGGCGATCCCGTGGGCACCGAACAGCGAGAAGGTGTACTGCCCCGCGATCGAGCTCAAGCTGGGCATGACCACCAGGTCGGTCACGAGGATGCCCCAGCCCGCCATCCACCCCGTCTTCGGGCCCATGGCCCGCGTCACCCACGTAAAGGTGGTGCCGCAGTCGGGGTCGGCCCGGTTCATGTAGTAGTAGGCGGCGGCGATGAACAACATGGGCACGAACGCCAGCAACATGACCGAAGGGGCGAAGATGGTGACGGCGGCGGTCACGAAGCCGAGCGAGGCGGCGATGCTGTAGGCGGGGGCGGTGGAGGCGACTCCGATGACGAGGCTCGAGACCATGCCGAGGGCCCCGGACTTGAGCCCCTTGCCACCCGATTGTTCCCCGGTGGGTCTGGCGCCGAGCTCCCCGGAGTCTGCGGTCGTCGTCGTCAATTGACCCCTCCCCCGTCGCGCTGCGAGCATATTCGCAGACAAGATGCCCAATGACAAGCAATCTCGTTGCATAATGGGCACAACAGCCGCCGGATTCGCACGGCAGTTCCGGCGCGCGGTGGGAGAGGACCCGAAGGCGATGACCGACACCAAGGACCACGACACGGGGCGGCCCGACTCGGGCGCCGACGACGAGCGGCTCGGGGCCCGGGCCCGGGAGCTCTTCGCCGCGGAGCTGGCGGTCCTCGTCGATGCGACGCCCGGATCGCGCCGGCTCTTCGAGCGGGCTCGCAAGTCACTGCCCCTTGGGGTGGCGTCCTCCTTCCAAGCCGCCGACCCCTATCCGATCTACCTGTCGCACGGCCTCGGAGCCGCCGTGTGGGACGTCGACGGCCGGGAGTACGTCGACTTCCACAACGGCTTCGGGTCGACTGCCGCCGGCCACGCCCATCCGCGGGTGGTGGCCGCCATCGAGAAGGCGGCGCGATCGGGCACCCAATTCGCGGTGACGACGGAGGCGGCGGTGAGCCTCGCAGAGGAGCTGTGCCGACGCTTCCGACTCGAACGCGTCCGGTTCACCAACTCCGGGACCGAAGCGACCATGGACGCCATCCGCCTGGCACGGGGGGTGACGGGCCGCGACGTCATCTGCAAGATCGAGGGCGCCTATCACGGCCATCACGACACGGTCATGTTCTCGGTCGCTCCGAGCCTCAACCTCATCGAGGCCACCGAGCACACCGGGCTCAACCCGCCCGCCTCCAAGGGCATCCCGGCCGAGATGCGCAAGTGGACCGTCGTCGTCCCCTACAACGACCTCGGGGCCCTTGAGGAGCTGTTCGCACAGCGCGGTGACGAGATCGCCTGCTTCATCCTCGAGCCCGTCATGATGAACATCGGCATCGTGCTGCCCCGGCCGGGGTATCTCGAAGGGGTGCGGGAGCTGTGCTCACGCCACGGCATCGTGCTCGTCTTCGACGAGGTCAAGTGCGGCGCCACCATCGCGTCGGGCGGGGCCACCGAGCGCTTCGGGGTCCAGCCCGACCTGGCGTGCTTCGCCAAGTCGATCACGGGCGGGATCCCTGCCGGCGCCTTCGGGGGCCGGGCCGACCTCATGGACCAGATCGGCAACGGCATCGCCCAACAGGGGACGTTCAACGGGAACCCGCTGGCGGCCGCGGCCGGGCTGGCGGCGCTGACCGAGGTCCTCACCCCCGACGCCTACGAGCATTTCAAGCAGATGGGAACCCGCCTGGCCGAAGGGTGCGCCCAGGCCATCGCCGCGCACGACATCCCGGCACACGTCATCGACCTCGGCTGCAAGGGGTGCGTCTCGTACCGGCGCCAACCGCTGGTGGACTATCGGAGCTTCCTCGAGACCGACGAGGACCTCTTCAACGCCTCGTGGGCGTGGCTCGTCAACCGGGGGATCTTCATGACGCCCGGCAACGAGGAGCAGTGGACGCTGTCGGTGCAGCACGAGGCGGGCCACATCGACCGGTTCGTCGACGTCTTCGGCGAGTTCTGCACCGCCGTGGCGGGATGAGGGAAACGGACCGTGCCGGCACGCCGGAATGCTCAGCGCCCCAGCGCGTCGCGTATCCGGAAGCCCACGCCTCCCACCGCCAGTAGCGTCGGCACCTGCGCGGGCCACGGTACGGCCCCCCACGACCGCGCTGCGAACGCGGGCAGGTCGCCCCGGCCACAGAGCCATCGCCCCACGGCCCGGCCGAAGTGGACCGAGAGCGCCACACCGCTGCCGCAGTACCCCATGGCGTACACGACGCCGGAGTCGGGATGACGGCCCACGTGCGGGAAACGGTCGGCGGTGAGCGCGACCTGTCCTCCCCAGGCCCGTTCGACACGAACCCCGGCGAGCTGTGGATGGATCGCCACCATGGCCGCGTAGAGCAGGTCCCGGGACCGCTCGACGGTGGTGGGAGCCAGGGAGGTCCGACCGCCGAAGAGGACGCGCCCACCGTCTGGCGACAGCCGCCAGTAGTGCAGGAGGTTGCGCGTGTCGAAGAACATCCGCCCGTGGGGGTTCACCGATGCCGCCAGGTCGGGGTCGAGCACCTCGGTGGCGATCATGTAGCTCCCGATGGGGAGGATGCGCCGTCCCAACCACCGCACCAGGCGGCGGTCGGTCGTGCCGTTGGTCGCCACCACGACCTCGTGGCTGCGCAGCGAACCTCGCGCGGTCTCGATCTCGAAGCCCTGCCCGCGCCGCTCCAGGGCGAGGGCGGTGGTCGCCCCGTGGAGCTCGGCACCCGACGCGGCGGCGGCTCGCGCCAGGCCGGCCGCCAGCTTGGCGGGATGGAGCCCGGCGCTGCGTTCGACGAGGAGCCCTCCGCAGAACCGGTCGGAGCCGATCTCCGCAGCCACGTCGGCGCCGGTGAGGAGGCGGGCCCCCTCGCCTATGGAGGCATAGGCATCGGCGACGGCGCGCTGCGCGGCGGCGACACGGGGATGGTGGGCCAGCTCGACATGACCACAGCGTTGCCAGTCGAACTCGATGCCGAGCTCGGCGGCGAGGGCGCCCACGCCCTCGAAGGCGTGCACGGTCTCGTCCCACAGCCGGCGACCGTTGGGCTCGGCGAGGAACTCCGACACATCGTGCTTTCCCCCGGGATGCGCCATGCCGCCGTTGCGACTGCTGGCCCCCGCCCCGATGTCGTCACGATCCAGGACCACGACGTGGCGCCCGCCCCGGGAGATCTCCAGGGCGGCCGCCAACCCCGTGTACCCACCTCCCACCACCACCACGTCGGCGGTCCCCGGCAGCGGCGAGGGCGCAGGTTGCAGGAGCTCGGCGTCGCCCCACCAATACGGCACCGCCTCGTACCGAGGGGTCAAGGGGGCGGTCCGGACCACGGGGCCAGGTTCGCACCGGGCGGCACGCCCCACAACAGGGGAGGACGGTCATGAGACCCGAGGGCAAAGTGGTGCTCGACGAACTCGACAAGCGGATCATCGAGCAGCTCCAGCAGGACGGGCGACGGCCCTACACCCAGATCGGGCCGGCGGTGGGCCTGTCGGAGGCCGCCGTGCGGCAGCGGGTGCAGCGCCTGATCGACTCGGGCGTCATGCAGATCGTGGGCGTCACCGACCCGCGGATGGTCGGCTTCGGCCGTCAGGCCATGATCGGGTTGACGGTCGAGGGAGACACCAGGAGGGTCGCCGACGAGGTGGCCGCGCTACCGGAAGTCGTCTACGTCGTGCTCACGGCGGGATCCCTCGACGTGCTCGTGGAGGTCGTGGTCGAGGACGACGAGCACCTCCTCGAGCTTCTCAACAACAAGATCCGCGCCATCGACGGCGTGCGGGACACCGAGACGTTCATGTACCTGCGCATCCACAAGGAGACCTACGCATGGGGCGCGCCGTGAGCGGCGGTGCCGACCGGCTCCAGGCCGCGGCCCGGCGCCACCTGTGGATGCACTTCACCCGGTTGGGGGGCTACCAGGACAGCGAGATCCCCATCTTCACCCGGGGATCGAAGGCCCGCCTCTACGACGTCCACGGCCGTTCGTACCTCGACGCGCTGGCCAGCCTGTTCGTCGTGCAGGCCGGCCACGGCCGGGCCGACCTGGCCGAGGCGGGCCGGCGCCAGGCCGAGGAGCTCGCCTACTACCCGATCTGGTCGGCGGCGCACCCGGCGGCCATCGAGCTGGCGACGCGGCTGGCCGAGCTGGCCCCGGGTGATCTCAATCGGGTGTTCTTCACCAGCGGCGGGTCCGAGGCCGTCGAGTCGGCGTGGAAGCTCGCCCGCGCCTACTTCAAGGCCATCGGCCAGCCACAGCGGACCAAGGTGATCGCCCGCGACCTCGCGTACCACGGCACCACCATGGGCGCCCTCGCCATCACGGGGCTGCCCGCGCTGCGCGCCCAGTTCGAGCCGGTCATGCCCGGAGCCGTGCACGTCGCCAACACCAACCGCTTCCGGTCACCGTTCGGCGCGGAAGTGGCGGCCGACGACGACCGCCTGGCCCAGGCCTGCGCGGGCGCCATCGAGAGTGCCATCGTGGCCGAGGGCCCCGACACGGTGGCGGCGGTGTTCCTCGAGCCCATGCAGAACACCGGGGGGTGCTTGGTGGCTCCGCCCGGCTACTTCGCCCGCGTGCGCGACATCTGCGACCGACACGGCGTGCTGCTCGTGTCCGACGAGGTCATCTGCGCCTTCGGCCGCCTGGGCACGTGGTTCGGTGCCGAGCGCTACGGCTACCAGCCCGACATGCTCACCTTCGCCAAGGGGGTGACGTCGGGCTACGCCCCTCTGGCCGGGGTGTTGTGCCGCGACTTCCTGGCCGAGCCCTTCCTGCACGGTGACGCCAGCTTCAGCCACGGCATCACCTTCGGAGGCCACCCCGTGTCGTGCGCGGTGGCGCTGGCCAACCTCGACGTGCTCCAGGACGAGGGCATGATCGAACACGTGGCCGCCACGGGGCCGGCCCTGGGGGCGCGACTGGATTCGCTGCGCGACATCCCCATCGTGGGAGATGTCAGGGGCGACGGCTTCTTCTGGGCCATCGAGCTGGTGAAGGATCCCGACCACCCCGAGGTGCGCTTCAGCCCCGTAGAACGCACCGCCTTGATGCGGGGCATCGTGGCACCGCGACTTTTCGAAGAGGGGCTCGTGTGCCGGGCCGACGACCGGGTCGACCCGGTCGTGCAGCTCGCGCCGGTGCTGGTGTGCGGGGAGGACGAGCTCGACGAGATCGAAGCGACGCTGCGCGCTGTCCTCACCGAGGCGAGCAAGCACCTGTCGTCCCGATAGCCGGTGGGAGGCGAGCCGGCCCAGGAGCCCGCGGCGCCCACCACTACACTGGCGCCCGTCGGCGGCGGCCGGCGCGCTGTCGAGGACCGGCGCGCTGTCGAGGACCGGTGCGCTGTCGAGAACCAGAGCACTGTCGAGGACCGGTGCGCTCTCGAGAAATTGTCGGACCCGTCAGGAGACCAGTGGACCCAGCCGAGATCCAGTCCATCTGCCAGGTCAAGTACGCCTACTTCCGGCTCCTCGACCTGAAACGCTTCACCGAGCTCGGCGAGCTGCTCACCGAGGACGCCACCACCGCCTACCAGTCCGGCGAGCTGCGCCACGCCGGCAGGGACGCCGTAGTGGCCTTCCTGGAAGAGTCACTGGGAGACCCCGGGATCGTCACCATGCACAACGGGCACCATCCCGAGATCGACATCATCGACGACGCCACCGCCACCGGGCGGTGGTACCTCGAGGACAGGGTGATCGTCCCTGCGCATGACTTCGAGCTGCACGGCACGGCGCTGTACGAGGACCGGTACCGCAAGGTCGACGGGACGTGGAAGATCTCCCACACCGGGTACGAGCGCATCTACGAAGAGCACATCCGATACTCGAGCGGGGAAGTGCGCTCCATCCGGGCCGGCGGGCAGACCACGACCTTCTGACCTCGGCGCGCCCGGAGATCCCAGCGCGACGTCCCCGCTCAGGGAACGAGGACCACCTTCCCCGTCACCGTCCGCTCGAGCAGTGAAGCCATCACCGCCGAGGCCTGGTCGAGGGGGCGCTGGGCGGGCTCGATGGGGTGCAGGCGGCCATTCTGGACCATCTCGATGAGCTCTCCGAGCATGGAGCGGTGGCCCTCGGGGTCGCGCATGGCCCAGGCGCCCCAGTCGACGCCCACCAGGGTGCGGTTGTTGAGCAGCACCTGATTGAGGGGGACCGAGGCGATGGGCCCCGACGCGAACCCGATGACGCAGAACCGACCGAAGGTCCTGGTGGCCCGCAGGGCGGGCTCGCTGTGACGCCCCCCCACGGGGTCGACGACGACGTCCACGCCGCCGTCGGTGAGCTCACGCACTCGCTCCTTGAGGTCCTCGTGCTCGTAGGCGACGGTGGCCACCGCGCCCATGCGGCGGGCCGCATCGAGCTTGTCGGCGCTCGAGGCGGCCGCGACCACCTGGGCCCCCAGGGCGACGGCGACGTCGACGGCGGCCAACCCGATCCCGCCCCCCGCCCCCAGGACGAGCACCCATTCACCCTCGCTGACCGAGGTGCGACGGGCCAGGGCGAACCACGCCGTGCAGTAGCTCTGGATGAAGGCGGCGGCCTGGGTGAAGGCGAGCGCGTCGGGCACCGGGTCGACCGACGACGCGTTCACGGCGACCTGTTCCGCGAAGGCGCCGAAGCCGGTCATGGCCATGACCCGGTCCCCCACCTGCACGCCGGTGACCCCGTCTCCCACCGCGCTCACGACACCGGCGATCTCCCCGCCCGGCACATAGGGGACGGTCGGCTTCATCTGGTAGCGGCCCTGACAGATCAACCCGTCGACGTAGTTCACGCCCGCGGCCCGCACGTCCACCACCACCTGGCCGCGCCCGGGCAGCGGCGTGTCGAGCTCGACGACGACGACGTCGTCGAGCGAGCCCAGCTTGTTGCACACCACGGCACGCACGGACTCCGACACTAGGACATCGCCATCCGGACACCGCCACGGTCCGGACCGCCCCTGTCGGGGCCCGGCCAAGACGCGGTCCCGCCGGACTTCTTGCATCGTCAGTGCAAGTTTCTTAGGATGACGCCGTGGTCTCCGTCGTGACGCCCAGGGTCGGCGACGGTCGGGTGGCCCGGGGGGAACGCACCCGCCGGTGCCTGGCCGAGGCCATGATCAGCCTCATCGAGGAGGGCGACCCCCATCCCACCGCCCGGCGCGTGGCCGAGCGCGCCGGGGTGTCGCTCCGGTTGGTGTTCCACCACTTCGTCGACCTCGAGTCGATCCTGCGCGCCGCGGTGGAGATCCAGGAGGAGCGCCACTGGCGACAGGTCCGGCCCGTGGAGCCCACGCTCCCGGTCGGCGAGCGGGTGGTGCGTGTCGTGCGCCAGCGCGCCCTGGTGTTCCAGGCCATCGCGCCGGTGCGGCGGTCGGCCGAGCTCTTGAGACACAGCTCCCCCACGGTGGCGGCCGAGCTCACCCGCGCTCGCGAGTGGCTCCGCGCCCAGCTCCAGACCACCTTCGCCCCCGAGCTCGAGGGCCGGCGCCCCGCCGAGGCCCGGCTGCTGCTCGACGCCCTGGAGGTGGCGACGTCGTGGGACACGTGGGACCAGCTCGAGCGCCTGGGCCGGAGCGCCGCCGCGTGCCGCCGCACCATGGAGAGCATCGCCGTTGCCATGCTGTCGCGACCACCTGTGGGAGGTAGGCCATGAACGTGCTGCGAACGCCCGACGAACGTTTCGACAGCCTTCCCGACTTCGAATTCTCCCCTCATTACGTCGAGGTCCCGTGCGGCGACGGAATCGGCAGCATCCGGGTCCACTACATCGACGAAGGCCCCGCCTCGGGGGCGGAGAAGATCCTCCTCATGCACGGCGAGCCGTCGTGGTGCTACCTGTACCGCAAGATGGTCGTGCCGCTCACCAGTGCCGGCTTCCGGGTCATCGCTCCGGACCTGGTGGGCTTCGGGCGCTCGGACAAACCCGATCGTCGCACCGACTACACCTACGCCCGTCACGTGGAATGGATGCGCGCCGCCCTGCTCGACGAGCTCGGGCTGTCGGGCCTGACGCTGGTCGGCCAGGACTGGGGGGGCCTCGTCGGCCTGCGCCTCGTGGCCGAGCATCCCGACCGCTTCCGCCGGGTGGTCGCCGCCAACACCGGCCTGCCCACCGGTGACATGGACATGGGCGACGCCTTCCTGGCATGGCAGAAGTTCTCCCAGGAGGTGTCCACGCTCCCCGTCGGCCGCATCGTGGCGGGCGGCTGCGTGTCGGGCGTGGCGCCCGAGGTGGTGGCGGCCTACGACGCGCCGTTCCCCGACGAGTCCTACAAGGAGGGAGCGCGCCAATTCCCCCTGCTCGTGCCGTGCCGGCCCGACGACCCCGCCACCGACGCCAACCGGCGGGCATGGGAGGTCCTGCGCGAGTTCGACAAGCCGTTCCTGTGCGCGTTCAGCGATCGTGACCCCATCACCCGCGGGGCGGACCAGCTCTTCCTCGACGAGGTTCCCGGGGCGCGGGGCCAGAACCACACCACCATCTCGGGGGCGGGCCACTTCCTGCAGGAGGACAAGGGGGAGGACCTCGCCTCCGCCGTGATCGAGTTCGTCCACCTCAACACCGCCCCTTGAGTCCTGTCCCGACCGACACCACCCGTGCCCGTCACCAGCTGACACCATTCCCGTCCCGCCGACCGATCGGATCACCATGGGCCGCAAGATCCTCTTCGTGACCACAGACCAACAGCGCTACGACGCCCTGGGGTGCACGGGCAACGCCATTGCCCGCACGCCGGTCGTCGACGGCCTCGCCGCCGACGGCATCGTGTACCGACGCGCCCACAACCAGAACACCGTGTGCACGCCGGCACGCTCCACGATGATCACCGGGCAGTACGTACGCACCCACGGCGTCGTCGCCAACGGCGTGCCGCTCCCCCTCGACGCGCCGTCGGTGGCCCAGCACCTCCACGACACCGCCGGCTACCGCACCGCCTTGGTGGGCAAGGCCCATTTCCAGCCCGCCTTCGACCCCGACGGGAAGTGGATCGAGAATTGCCTGGCCAAGGACCGGTCGACGGGGCCGTACCGGGGATTCGACCACGTCGAGCTGGCCATGCACGGGTATCTCCGGCGCTGGCACTACGACACCTGGCTCGAGGCCAACGGCCCGCAGTGGCTCGACGCCTTCTATCCCCTCATCAACTTCGCCAGCATGGGCCTCAACGACGAAGGTGGCGGCGACACCGACGCCCCCGAGGTCAAGCACAACCCCATGCCCCGCGGGATGTACCACACGGACTGGGTCGCCGATCGCACCATCGCCTGGCTGGACTCGCTCGACCCGGACGACGACTGGTTCTGCTGGATGAGCTTCCCCGACCCGCACCATCCCTGGGATCCTCCCGTCGACGAGGTGCGGCGTCGGATCGACTGGCGCCAGCTCGACCTGCCCCCGGGGCACCCGGGCTCGACCGACAAGGCGGTCGAGATCCTGGCCCAGAAGCCCCACCACTGGCTCGACTGGTACGAGGGGCGTTTCCAGAACATGGAGGGCGGCCCCATGAAGTTCGTGCCGGGGAACATGACCCACGACCAGGTGCGGGAGGTGAACGCGCTCATCCACGTGGAGAACGAGCTCATCGACGAGGCGCTCGGCACGGTGTTGGCGCGCATCGGAGAACGGGGCTGGGGCGCCGACACCGACGTGGTGTTCACCACGGACCACGGCGAGCTCCAAGGCGACTTCGGCCTGCTGTTCAAAGGCCCGTACCACGTGGACGCGCTGATGCGCGTGCCACTGGTGTGGCGGCCCGCCCCCAGTGCCGGCGTCTCCCCCGCCGAGGTCCCCGAACCAGTGGGGCATGTCGACCTGGCCCCGACCTTCTGCGAGATCGCCGGCGCGGCCGTCCCGGACTGGGCCCAGGGCCGCGCCCTGCCCACCGCCCCGGGCTCGGACCGCCAGTGGGCCATCACCGAGTGGGACAGCCAGTTCCCCCACATCGGCATGCACCTGCGTTCGATCTACCGCCAGGGATGGCTCTGCACCGCCTACGAACCGGGCCCGCTCTACGAAGGAAACGAGGGAGAGCTCTACGACCTGGGCGAGGACCCGCTGCAATGGCGCAACCTGTGGGACGACCCCGCCTACCGGGCCCGGCGTGACGAGCTCGTCACCGACCTCTACGACAACCTGCCCCTCGAGCGCGCCACCAAGCTCGCCGTGGAGGCGCCGGTCTGAGCTCGCCGTGGCCCGCGGTCACAGGGCGGGCGGGGAGAAGACGGTCGCGTTGAAGTGGTGCAGCACCGGGCCGTCGCCTCCCCACCCGATGCGGGTGACCGAGGCCGTGGCCAGGTGGAGGCGCCACGCCACCAGGTCCCCGGCGCCCAGCGCCCAGGCCACCGCCGCCTTGATGGGCGAGACGTGGCTCACCACCACCACATCGGCATCGGCACGCGCCCCCTCACCGGGACGGGCGAACAGCTCGTCACATGCGGCGCGCACGCGCACGCCCACCTCGGCCAACGACTCGCCGCCGGGAGGCCGGAACGTCGGGTCGGCCCGAAAGCGCGTCCACACCTCGGCGGGAACATCTGCCAGGGGCCGGCCCTCGAGCTCCCCGTAGTCCATCTCGACCCAGCGTTCGTCGACCTCGAAGGGCACGTCGAGCCCGAGTGCGCCGGCGCTGTCGCGGGCCCGCGCCAACGGACTGGAGACGAGGCGGCTCACCGGGCCGAGCACGTCGGCCAGGGCGGTGGCCTGAGCCCGGCCCGTGGCCGTCAGCGGCGACTCGCCGCGCCCGAGGAGCTGTCGGGCGGCATTGGCCGCGGTCTCACCGTGGCGCACGAGAACCAGCACGGCCCGCTCAGTGCACCAGGATCCGGCCGCACTGCTCGCAGGTGATCACCGCGTCCGGAGGTGCCTTGCGGACGCGGTCGAGCTCCATGGAGGACAACGTCAGATGACACCCCCCGCACGATGCGCCCACCAGGCGAGCCGCCCCCGTGCCGCCCAGCTTGGAACGCAGCTGCTCGTAGCGGGTCATCAGCTCGGCGCGCACCTCCGACGCGGCGGCGGCGCGCGCCCGGGTCGCCTCGGCGATCTCGCCGTCGAGCGCCCGCTCGGTGGTCTCGATGGCCGTCCGCAGGCGCTGCGCGTCGGCGTCGAGGGCGCGGCGCGTGACGTCTCCGGCCTGCAGCTCCCCGTCGAGCGGCTCGAGGGACTCCATCACCTCGATCTCCCTGTCCTCGAGCTCGTTGATGTGGCGGGCGAGGTGCTTCACCTCCTCGCTCATGGCCTGCAGCTCGCGAGAAGCGACGACCTGGCCTCCGTAGAGTCGCTTCTCCAGCGCTTCCCGCCGGCTGCGCGACGCCCCGATCTGCTGCTCGAGCGCGGCCTGTCGGTCACCGAGCTCGTCGCGCTGGAGACGCAGCTCCTTGGTGCGGGCCTCGAGTGCGCCCAATCGCCTGTCGACATCCCCCAGCTGGGCGCGCTCGGGCAACGTGGCGCGGCGGTGGCGGAGCTGGTCGACGACGGTGTCGTGATCCTGCACGTCGAGCAGCCGGGCCAGGGGCCCGACCGCCGCATCGGAAGCTCCCGAGCCCGCCTCCGGGGACCCTTCTCCTGTGGTCATCTCCTGCCTGACATGTCTCGCCCTCTACCCCTCGTCGTGGTCGGTCATCTCCATTGTGCCGGGACCGTGACCCCTCCCGTTCGCACCCGACGAGCGAGGCGACCGGGGCTCGACGACGGCGGCATCGTCGCCGGCGCGGGCCTCGGGCTGGAGCCGAGCGGCACGCAGCGCGCCGAGCAGCGCCTCGTCGGCCACGACGGCGGCCTCGTCCCACCCGAACCAGCGTGCCTCTTGGCTCTCACCCGGGGGCGGAGCGGGCTCCCGGTCGGGCGCCACGAGCAAGTACCGCAGGTCGAGGTGCGTGTGCCCCGCGGCAGCACCATGGACGTCCACGTGCAGCAGCCGCGGCCCTCCGAGGGGATGGGCGAGGAGCAGGCCCGTCTCCTCCTGCGACTCGCGCAAGGCCGCGTCCCACGGCCCCTCCCCCGGGTCGAGGTGGCCTCCGGGCTGCAACCACCGATGCAGGCGTTTGTGCATGTGGAGCACGATCCCGCGACGCCCCACCACCACTGCCGACCCCGTGACGTGCACGGGCCCGGCATCCTCGTCGAAGGGACTGGCCAGGCTCTCGAGGTCTGCCACGACGCGCGCCTGGGATCGCGCCTCGCGCTCGTCACCGGGCACGTGCGCCTGGAGGGTCACCACCACGCCCGCGGCCAACCCCGGGGGCCAGCTGCCGCTTCCGAGCGGTCGCCCGACACCTCGCGACACGGTCCATCCCTACCACACCTCGGCCCTTCCCGAGCCGCCCCACCGGTGGACGCGCCGCCGACGGCGTCGAGAACACGGCCCGAGAAGGGAAAGTGACGAGGGTGAACACATCGCACCCTTCGGCGACCCCAATATGGAGGCATGAAGCAGAGCATCCGCCTGGGGCGGATCGGGGGCGTGCCCGTCGGTGTGCACTGGAGCGTGGCGGTCATCTTTGGCCTGGTGACCTGGGAGCTGGCCACCATCGTGTTGCCCGACATCTACGGGGGCGGGGCCCGACCCGCGTACCTGGTGGCGGCGGTGGTGGCGGCGACACTGTTCCTCGCCTCGCTGTTGGCCCACGAGGGCTCCCACGCCGTCGTCGCCCGACGCCACGGGGTGGGGGTGCGCTCCATCACGCTGTGGCTCTTCGGCGGCGTGGCCCAGCTCGACAGCGAGGCGCACACCCCCGGGGCCGACTTCGCCATCGCGGCGGTGGGGCCGGCCACGAGCGTCCTCCTGGCCGGGGTGTTCGGTGTGGCCCAGCTGGTGCTGGAGCATGCCGGGGCGCAGGGCCTGGTCGTCGACGTCGTCATGTGGCTCTGGCAGATCAACCTGCTCCTGGCCGCGTTCAACCTCATCCCGGCCGCACCGCTCGACGGCGGCCGCATCCTGCGGGCCGGGCTCTGGAAAGCCACGGGAAACCGCACCCGCGCCTCGGTGCTGGCGGCGGGCGCCGGGATGGGGTTCGGCGTCGTCCTCATCGGGCTCGGCCTCGTCGAGCTGTTCCTGCGGAGCCCGTTCGGGCTGTGGCCCGCCTTCCTCGGGTGGTTCCT
>Ga0116217_10002996_pt1 | contig 15517 bp, 14 predicted proteins | sample Sb_taG_6_FD_89697 | JGI IMG/M metagenome (GOLD analysis project Ga0116217, IMG submission 89697) | Peat soil microbial communities from Weissenstadt, Germany - Sb_50d_4_PS metaG | ecosystem: Environmental > Terrestrial > Soil > Wetlands > Peat | place: Germany: Weissenstadt | collected 2010-09-21 | reverse complement strand
GCCTTCCTGAAGAAATAGATGCGGCACCGAAACGGTGAGAACCAAGCCGACCGGCGATGCTCACCTAAAAGAATAGTTTAGTCGTTCTGCGGGGGATTGCGTAGTCCGGCGGCTGCACGAAAGTGGCTGATCATCAGGGGGCGGCGGGGAGCGTGTACTCGAATTCGTAAAAATGCTTTCCGTCAACAATCTTAATCTCCATCTTGCCGGCAAGGCCAACCAACTGACCGGTGCCGGAATCCGGCACAACCGTCACACTCAGTTGTGGCGCGCCGCGCTGCATCGTGCCAGTGTGCTGCAGTGCAAAGGTTCCGTTGCGGCCATGCAGTGTTCCCGTAATGCGTTCGATGGCGACATAGCCGGCCGAACCCTTTACGTCCGTCATCGCGGTCAACATTTGTCCTTTGCTGGTCCCTTCAAGATCGCCATGGAACTGCTTGTCGATCGACATTCTGCCTATGGTTGGATCGCCGACTTTGTCGTCTGAAGGCTGAGGATTCAGCTTCACTTCAAAAGTTCCGCTAGCGTGCGTCGGCATAGCTTTTCCTTCTTGGATCGTATCTGCACTCGGAGTTCGAGCTGACGACTGCGGCCAAGCATTTATCACAAACGCAAAACCCAGCCCGACGATTGCGATTACAGAAACTCCGGCGCGAGATCGCTTCTTCATTATTGCTCCGCACTTACTGCCTTGATTTCTGTGGCGGTCTGCGTCCGCTCATCAACCACCGAATTTATGCAATTTTCGGATTGAGCCGAGCCTCGATGTTTGCCAGCAATCCCGCAATGGCTTCGCCGGCGTCGCACGTGGAAAACTCGCTGCCCAGTTCGATGACCGGAAGACCGGCGCATGCGGCGTGAAAGGCTTGTGGCGTGACTGCAGACGTGGTCATGCCCGAGCCGATCAGCAGGAGATCAAAACGTGTGACCCGCATCAGGAGCATTGCATCGCCCCGTTTACTGCTGGTGTGCACATCGTATCCGGCGCGGTGCAACAGCTCACGCAAGTAAGCGAGCACGTCGGCGTTGTGGTCCAGGCACAGAACGGCGCGGCCGACGCGGGCTGGCGTTTCGGCGCGTGCCGCGGGGCGGTAAAAAGCGGCAACTGCGTTCTCCTCCGATTCGTGCGTGTCGAACAAAGTCGTCAGGTGCGACAGCTCCAAAACCTTATACACATGTTCGGGGACGTTGCAGAGCTTCAGGTCTCCGTGCACCTGCCGGGTGCTGGTCAGGCTGCGGACGATCGCGCCGAGCCCGCTGCTGTCAATGAATCCAACCTCGCCCAGATGCAGAACGATAGCGCGCCGGTCGCGCAACAGCCAGGCAACATGCGTGCGCAAAGATTCGGTCTCGACACCAGCAACAATCCTTCCGTTGCAGCGCACGATGGTGACGCGTCCAACCTCGCGAGTATCCAGCGACAAGCGCATTGGGCCTTCCACGCGACGGAGATCAAGCCAGCGAAGCCGCTACATTATACCTATGCAGGGCGCAAAGCGTTCGCAAGAGTTCCAGTCATAGGAGGAAACGAGCTAGTGCGCGGCAATCCATACTTGGTAAACCACGACTGCCATCATGAACAATAGGTAGATTCGAAGCGCCCACAGCACGGCCAGCTCAGGACCTTTGAGATGCCGTCTCGGAATGTGATGCTTCTTTGCGCGAACCAGTTGATCGTGCTCGAGTGACGAGAAGACCAGCTCTTGATCAGAGCTGGAAAAAACGTGTCCTTCATCTTTCCTCACCATACGTCTCCTTACCCCCCTCCCAACGCCGCGAAGATGTTTGGCGCAATCACGCTGATGCCAAAGAGCACACCCGCTGCGGTCAGGACAAATACAACCGCCGTGGACAGCACGTTCGCCCACGCCGGACTGACTCGATCGCCCATGATTTCCCTGTCATTTACCAGCATGAACAGAAACACCAGCGCGGGCGGCATGGCAAGGACAGCGACGACGTTCACGACCAGAACCACGTACACCAGCGGCAGCCCAGGAATGAGAACGATGGCGCCGGCGGCCACAGCGCACAGCGTCAGCACGGAGTAAAAAGACTTGCCTTCTCCCAGGGGAAGGTTCAGGCTATGCGGCTTGTGCGTTACTTCTCCGAACGCGTATGCAGAAGAAGCTGAAATCGTGATCGATGCTACGATCCCGGCTTCAACCATGCCAAGGGCGAACAGCGAAGCGCCAAATCGGCCGATGATTGGCTGGAGCGCTTGCGCAAACTCGGCAGCCTGGAAATTGTCGGCCGTCATCTGATGCGCAAACAACGGCGCGGTTGCGACGATGGTGGCCACCGCGGCGGCAGTCGCTAGTGCGGCCCCTAGCACAGTATCGATGCGTCCAAAGCGGATGTCTTTCGTGGTCATTCCCTTGTCAACGGTGGCGCTCTGCTGGAAAAAAAGCATCCAGGGCGTGACCGTCGCGCCGATATCAGCCAGGACGATCAGGAGCGTGTCCTTGTTGAAGCCAGGAAGCGGTTTCCACGTAATCAAAGAGTGGCCCACCGAATGCCAGCTCGGATGAGTCATGAGCGCGACCGGAATAAACACAAGGTTGAACGCGGCGGCGGCGAGCGTGATCCGCTCCCAGGTCCAATAGCGATGGCTCATCAGCGCCGCGTACAAAATAACCAGGGCGAGGAGAACTGCCATCCACGGAGGTACGCCAAAGAAACCCAGGCCCGCGCGTATAGCGATGAATTCGGTGATGAGAGTGAGAAAGTTTCCGATGGCCAGGTCGAGCATCGAAAACCATCCCCAGAACGGCCCGAAGCGGTCGAAGATCAACTCGGCGTGTCCGCGATGGGTGGCGGCGCCGAGGCGCACAGTCATCTCCTGCACAACAATGGCCATGCAAAAGGTGAGCACAACGAAGGGGATGAAGAATCCGATGCCGAACTTCGCACCGGTTGCGGCATAGGAGAGCATGCTCGGCCCATCGTTCTCGCCCAGCATGACCAGAACGCCCGGCCCGACCAGCAACCACAGCAGACGCGCCCCGGAAAAAAAGCCGCGCGTGGCACGCGCTTCGGAAACGCGGACGCGATCATGCGCCCGATCGACATCTTCGTGGGTAATGACGACGACTTCGTCTTCGCCGGCAATGCGCGTTGTCTGAGGGGGTTGTGAACCTACGCTCATGGTCGAATCGGTTAGCGTAAGTATACAGCAAGAAGTAAACTATGGTTAATTCAGTAGAGAAATGGTTGTGATCAGGAGGAGCGGCCAGAAACGCGCCGCGATTTACCCGGCTCGGACGTGACCCAGACTCTCTCCGCCGCCGAGCGCCCGAGCGCGACCGTTCCAGCATCGGTGGAGAGTGTCAAGGTTTGATCGTAATTGCGTCCCGCAACGTGCACGTGCGCTCCGGGACGAACTCCGCGACCCTCCAGGAATTCCAGCAGGTGCCGATCGCGCTCGTAGATGCCGCTGACGACATAATTCTTTCCCTCGTCGGCGTGGGCAAGCAAAACAAGGCCTCGTCGTCGTCGGCTGCCGGGACTTTCGAGTTCGCTCAGATTGCCGTGAGGGCAAGCGCCGCCGCGGCCCAGTTTGGCCAGCAACCGGGCTTCGAAGTCGGGCGAGACGGCATGTTCTAGACGCTCCGCTTCGTCGTGCACGCGATACCACTCCATTCCGAAGATCTCGGCCAGCATTCGTTCGATGAGGTGATGGCGAAGGGTAAGCTTGCGCGCAATCTTCCTTCCGGCAGAAGTCAGCCCGACGTGACCATCGGTCTGCACTCGCACCAGGCCATCTTTTTTCAGTCGGCGCAGAGCCATGGTGACGGCGGGCGGCGACACCGACAGCCAGTGCGCCAGTGTGGCCGAGATCACGGTTTCGCCTTCGCTTTCGGCCTCGAGGATTGCCTTGAGGTAATCCTCCTTGGAGACGGTGATCATTGTAGACATTATACGACGCAGTTAAGCATGGTTAATGATTGAATCACTGAGACATTGAATCATTGATTCACTGATTCAATGAATCAATCCCTCAATCTCTCGTTTGACATCATCTGCTCGGCCCCCTAACCTTGTTTATCCCGAACTATGAAAGTTCTCGTCATCGGCGGTGGTGGACGCGAGCACGCGCTGGTTTGGAAACTGCGCCAGTCGCTGCGCGTCTCGCAGGTCTATTGCGCGCCGGGCAATGCTGGCATCGCTGCCGAGGCCGAGTGTCTGCCCGCCGACGTTAAGAATATTGAGTCACTGCTGGCGCTGGCGGCGCGGATCAAGCCCGACCTGACGATCGTCGGTCCAGAACTACCGTTGCAATTGGGCGTGGTGGACGAATTCACCCGTCGCGGATCTCGCATTTTCGGTCCTACTAAGGCAGCGGCAAAACTTGAATCCAGTAAGAGTTTTGCCAAGGAATTCATGCAGCGCTATCACATCCCGACGGCGCACTATGCCATCTGCGACAGCCCGGAGGATGTTAGCGATGCGTTGCCCCACTTCCACATGCCGGTGGTAGTGAAGGCGGACGGATTGGCTGCGGGCAAGGGCGTGGTGATCTGCAAGAGCAAAGAAGAGGCTTCTACTGTGGCGGCGGAGATGCTCAGCGGGAAGATGCTGGGCGAGGCGGGATCCCGCGTCGTGATCGAGGAATGCCTGAAAGGCGAGGAGCTTTCTTTTCTGGTGCTGAGCGATGGCGAACGTGTGGCCGCGCTGGCCGCCGCGCAGGATCACAAGCGAGTGGGCGAGGGTGATACGGGCGCGAACACCGGCGGCATGGGCGCCTATTCCACTGAGGCGATGGTAGACGCGCAAATGCAGAACTGGCTGCTGCAGCACATCGCGCGTCCGGTGGTGGTGGGAATGAAGGCGGAGGGCGCGGACTACAAGGGCGTCCTCTACTGCGGCCTGATGATGACGGCTCGCGGACCGATGGTGCTCGAGTTCAACTGCCGTTTTGGCGATCCTGAGACTCAGCCTGTTCTTATGCGCCTGGAGAGTGACTTGGTGGAGGCGCTCGAAGCTTCGATTGATGGCCGGGTTAGCGAGGGCGATTTCCGCTGGTCGGCGGATGCTTCGGTTTGCGTGGTGATGGCTTCGGGAGGGTATCCGGGCACTTTCGAAATGGGCAAGAAAATCAGCGGGCTCGAAGATGCTGAAAGAGTTGCGGGGGTGAAGGTCTTCCACGCGGGTACCACGAAACATGACGACGCTTACTTTACCGCGGGTGGACGAGTGCTAGGGGTTACGGCTCGGGCGGGTAGTCTCGCGACAGCGGTTGAGCGGGCCTACGAAGCGGCGGCAAAAATCGGCTTCGGGGGCGCGTACTATCGCAAGGACATTGCAGCACGGGCGTTGAAAAAGTAGTTTGTCTTTGTGGGCGGAGCGAAGAATAAGATCCTTGCACTCCGGGCAAAGTACACAGATCCTTCGCGTTGCTCAGGATGACACTCTAAATTTGAGAGAGACTTATGAGCAAACCACTGGTTTCGATTGTGATGGGGAGCGATTCCGACTTTGACATTATGCGCGAGGCGGCTAAGGCGCTCGAGGATTTCGGGGTTGCGTATGAAATCGATGTGACCTCGGCGCACCGCTCTCCCGACCGCACCGCGGACTTCGCGCGTAAAGCTGCGGGCCGCGGGATTCGGGTGATTATTGCGGGTGCAGGCGGGGCGGCGCATCTGGCCGGAGTGATTGCCGCGCATACCACTCTGCCGGTGATTGGCGTTCCCATTCCGTCCACGCCGCTGAACGGGATGGATTCTCTGCTCGCGACGGTACAGATGCCCGCGGGCATTCCCGTTGCTACTGTGGCCATCGGGAAAGCCGGCGCTACCAACGCGGGAATTCTGGCAGCGCAAATCCTGGGGCTTTCGAGCGAATCCCTGGCCAGGAAACTGGAAGCTCTGAAGGAAACGCTGGCCAACAGTGTGGAGGAGAAGTCACGAAAGTTGAAGATCACGCTGGGTACTTAGCTTGGGGTCTTGCGGCATGGCTCGGTGAAATCTGAGAATAGGCGCGGGAAGCAAAATGGAGAGAGCCTTCGCTTCGCTCAGGATGACATCGGATTTTCTTGAACTCGTGACAGCTTGAGCTGGTTGAACTGGGGTGCGCGTGATGCGGCCGATTTTCCTGGTTGTCTTCCTGCTGTTTGCCATGACTATGGAGTTTTCTGGTCAAGACCGTTCTTACGGCCGGTCCGTCGTGATGACAGAGCGCGGCATTGTAGCCACCAGCCACTACCTGGCTTCGCAGGCCGGGGCGCAAATCCTGGCCAAAGGTGGAACCGCGATGGACGCGGCCATCGCTGCGAATGCGGTGCTGGGCGTCACCGAGCCCATGAACAACGGGATCGGTGGTGACTTGTTTCTCATTTACTGGGACGCGAAGAGCGGCAAGCTCTATGGCCTGAATTCGAGCGGCTGGGCGCCGCGTGGATTATCCGTGGAGTTTCTGGCGAAACACGGAATCACGTCGATGCCTGGAGAGGGGATCCACACGGTCACGGTCCCCGGCGCTGTAGAGGGATGGAGCCAGGCGCACCGGCGCTTCGGGCATTTGCCGTGGAAGGAACTCTTTCCTCCAGCGATCTACTACGCTGAACACGGTTATGCCGTGCCCGAGGTCATCCACGACTACTGGGTGGAGGATGAAGCCAAGCTGCAAAAAACCAGCGAAGCGCGGAAAGTTTTTCTGCAAGACGGCAAAGCTCCCGCGATTGGTTCCAAGTTTTCCAATCCTGATTTGGCTAAGGCGCTGCGCTTGATTGCCGAGCAGGGGCGCGACGCGTTTTATAAGGGCGAAATCGCGCAGGCCATCGTAAGTACTTCGGCTTCGTTTAGCGGAACCATGCAGTTGGACGATCTGGCCGACTTTTCCGCGGAGTGGGTTGAGCCTATCTCCATCGACTATCGCGGCTGGAAGATTTACGAACTTCCTCCCAACGGGCAAGGCATGGCTGCGCTCGAGATGTTGAACATCATGAGCACGTTTCAGCCTGACGCCGGCGGACCACAGGGCACGGTCGAATTGCACAAGAAGATTGAGGCCATGAAGCTGGCCTATGCCGATCTTTATCGTTACAACGCCGATCCCAGGTTCGCCAAAGTTCCGGTGCAAGGCCTATTGTCCAAGGCATACGCCGCGCAGCGCGCCGCGCTCATCAATCCGAACAAAGCCAATTGCAATCCCGGGCCGGGAAGTCCGGCTACAAGCGACACGGTTTATCTTGCGGCCGTGGACAAAGACGGCAATATCGCCTCGTTGATCCAAAGCAATTACTCCGGCTTCGGTTCCGGCATTGTGGTGAGTGGAATGGGTTTCGCGCTGCAGAATCGGGGAGGGCTGTTCGTGCTCGCTCCCGGCCATCCCAACGTGCTGCAGCCGCGCAAGCGACCGTTCCACACCATCATTCCCGCTTTTATGGAGCAAGGCGACGTGCACATCGGATTTGGCATCATGGGCGGTCCGAACCAGCCTGTGGCGCACGCGCAGTTTGTTTCCAATCTTGTGGATTATGGGATGAACATCCAGGCTGCGGTCGAGGCGCCGCGCTTCACCGTAGCCGGCAATACGGTGAGTTGTGACATTCCGATCGAATCGCGAGTCAAGCCCGAGGTCTTGCAGGTGTTGCGTGACAAAGGCCACAACCTGATTGTGCACGGCGCCTACACCACGGCCATGGGACGCGGACAGGCGGTGATGCACAATTCGAAGACCGGCCTGAACTCGGCAGCATCCGACCCGCGGGCTGATGGCGCGGCGGAACCGGAACCACCGGAAATCCGTTTCTGAATGCTCATGAAAGACTCTGGGCTGCCACCAGAAGAATTTGTAGACTCGGATCGAGTTGCAGAGACGCACCTCAGAGGATAAAGTCCAGCATGTGGTGGTCCCGATCGCACGGCAGAAGAGCTTGCGGAAAAACTCCCGGCGTCGGAGTGGTGAAAGGGCACGGCTTCTCAGCCGTGCCGTAAGTCTTTGAAAACGATGTAAGGCGCGGCTTGAAGCCGCGTCCCTTCAAGGCTCCAGTCGCCGAATTTGATGGTTGTCCGCAAGCTGTGAAGCCGTGCCCTCCCGGATTCGATACTGAGAGTTTTCTGTATTTGCCCGGTTTTCCTGTCACTGTTTCAAGTAACGAAGCGCAACACATCCTGATTTAAAATTCTTTGATTCAACAAGTTTTAATTGCAATCTCTCCCGCAGGCTAACTCCCTCCAGCAACCGTCTTCCTTCCCCCACAACGATTGGTCCAACGACAAAACGATATTCATCCACCAGACCAAGCTCTATAAGTTGTGAAGGGATATCTACACCGCCGACTAAAATATTTTTGCCTTGCTCCTGTTTCAATTTAAGTATTTCGTCGTGAAGGTTCGTGCGAACAATTCTCGTATTTTTATCTTCAGCGCTGCCTAATGATCGCGAAAAAACAATTTTGTTGATGGAGTCAAATGCGCGAGCAAATTCGTTCGATGCTTTTGTCATCGACTGGCTTTTTGCGACTTCAGGCCAAAAAGGGACCATCAATTGATAGGTTTTTCGCCCAAAGACGAGCAGGTCAACCTCTCGTATGAGGTGCGTAAAATATTCATGGCTTTCGTCATCAGCCATTTGTTTGGTGTGGTCGCAGCAGCCATCCAGGGTAGTATTGATTGCGAAGATTACGTTTCTCATTTGCTTGTCCTGACGCGTCTTATGTACCTGCGCTTGTGAGAGTTTGAGGCTTAGATTACAGCTTCAGTCCCTTCAAGTACTCGCGCAGCGGGCCACCCAGGTCCTGGCGCTTCAGGGCGAACTCGATTGTGGCTTTGAGGAAGCCTAGTTTGTCGCCGGCGTCGTGGCGCTTCCCTTCGAAAACGTAGCCGTACATCTTTTCTCTCTTGAGCAGGGCGCGCATGCCGTCGGTGAGTTGCAGTTCGCCGCCGACGCCCGCTTTGGTCTCCGCCAGAGTTTCAAAAACGGTTGGAGTCAGGATGTAGCGGCCGATCACAGCCAGGTCGGAGGGTGCTTCTTCGGGCTTGGGCTTCTCCACCATGTTGCGGATTTCGAAGAGCCGGCCGTCGAATCGGGTATCGGCGGGCTTTACGTCCAGCACACCATAGGCAGAAATCGCTCTGCCTTCGACGATCTGAGTGGCAATGACCGAACATTGGGTCTGATTGAAGACGTCGACCATCTGCTTCAGGCAGGGAGGATTGGCATCGATGATGTCATCGGCCAGCAGGACCGCAAAGGGCTCATTGCCCACCAATTCGCGCGCCATGAGCACGGCATGGCCGAGGCCGAGCGCTTCTTTCTGCCGGACGTAGGCAACGTGGATCATGTCAGAGATGGAACGCACGATCTTGAGCAGATCAGTTTTCTTGCGCTCCTCAAGCATCTTTTCCAGTTCGTAACTGACGTCGAAGTGATCTTCGATGGCCTGTTTGCCACGACCGGTGATGATGATGATCTGGTCGCAGCCGGAGGCGAGCGCTTCTTCCACGCCGTACTGGATAATCGGTTTATCCACCAGCGGAAGCATTTCCTTGGGCTGGGCTTTGGTGGCGGGCAGGAAGCGGGTGCCCAATCCGGCGGCGGGAAAAACGGCTTTGCGAACTCTCATGGCCATAGGGATCGATGGTTAGCGGGCAGAAATCTCCGCCGCAGGAACCAAGCAAAGATTGTACCGGATTGTGACCGTGACTGGCTCAGGCCACGTCAACACCTTAAAACGCAGAGACCGCTGAGGACGGCCGCAGAGTGCGCGGAGGGCACTCAATGACCGCTGAGGAAATGAAGACACTACCGAAAAATGCGGTGCGCCGGTTTCATTCGATTTATATTGTGTCCCAACTCTGCTGTGTCGGAGGCCTCAATGAGACACGTCGTTCTTGCTTTGTTCCTGGTGGCTGGTTCGCTTTACGCGCAACAAACCGCGGTCCCACAGATAAGCTACCACTCGGTTCCCGACTTTCTGAAACTTCCCCCTGACCTGTACTTCGGCGAGGTTGTGGGCGTCGCGGTCAATTCCAAGGGACACATTTTCGTTTTCTCGCGGGGAAACAGCACCGGGCCGGCTTACGCAGCAAGCGCCGCGCAACTTCTGGAATTTGCCCCAGACGGTAATTTCATACGCGAGATCGGACATAACTTGTACGCCTGGTCCTTCGCACACTCCGTGAAGGTCGATCCCGAAGACAACATCTGGGTGACGGACAAGGGCTCGGACATGGTGATCAAGTTCAATCCAGAAGGACGCGTCGTGATGGTCTTCGGGCGCAAGCAGGAAGCTTCCGATGAAGGAACGGGTCCACTGAAACACCCTAACCCGCCACTGCCTGCTGAGGATGGGATGTTCCGACAGGTGACCGACGTGGCTTGGGACAAGTCGGGCAACACTTACATCAGCGACGGTTACATCAACTCACGCATCGGCAAAGTCGACAAGGACGGCAACTGGCTCAAGTCCTGGGGAGAGCCAGGCAGCGGGCCGGGGCAATTCGATACTCCGCATAGTCTTGCCGTCGATGCTGGAGGAAATGTTTACGTGGCGGATCGCGGCAACCGGCGAATTCAGGTGTTCGATGGAGAGGGAAAGTTTCTGCGCCAGATCACGATCGACGTGCCGGTTGATCCCGATGCGCGCCCAGCGATTGGCAACAAGCGCGTGCCGACCACCGGATCCCGAGCGCCAGGAGCACCATGGGCAATTTGCATCACGCCTGCGCCGAACCAGGTACTTTTCAGCTCCGACGGTTTCCCCGGGCGAATCTACAAGCTCTCGCTCGATGGAAAAGTCCTGGGCGTATTGGGGAAGTCCGGCAAGCAGCTGGGGCAGTTCGGATGGATTCACGAGATGGCTTGTCCGTCCGAAAACGAGCTTTATGTTGCTGAAATATTGAACTGGCGGGTGCAGAAATTAGTTCTTGAACCGAGTCATTAAGTTAGGAATGGGGTTATTGGTACTCGCTTAGCGTGTTAGAATTTTCAGAAGTATCCCATGCCCGGAACCCTGCTGATCGAGCTAGCTCCGTCGATTTTGTCGGCTGACTTTGCCCACCTGGCGACGCAAGTCCAGGCTGCGGCTGAAGGCGGCGCGGCCGTGATCCACGTCGACGTTATGGACGGGCATTTCGTTCCGAACATCACGATCGGACCGCCAGTGGTGAGGTCGTTGCGCAAAACTACCGATTTGCCACTGGATTGCCATCTGATGATCGAGAATCCGGATCAGTACATTCCTGATTTTACGGACGCCGGAGCCGACTGGATTTCGGTACACCAGGAGGCCTGCCGGCACTTGAACCGGACGCTGCACCTGATACGAGATCATGGGGCGCTGGCAGGAGTCGTGATTAACCCAGCCACGCCCGTAGAAACGCTGAGCGAAGTACTGGACATCGTCGATTATGTGCTGGTCATGTCGGTAAATCCGGGTTTCGGTGGGCAGAAGTTTATTCCCGGGTCGGTGCATAAGATCCGCAAGCTCTCGGAGCTGCGGGCACAGCGGGGGCTCAGTTATCGGATTGAAGTAGATGGCGGCGTCGCCCTCGATACTGTGACCGAAGTGGTCCGGGCAGGGGCGGAAATTTTGGTAGCGGGCAACGCCGTGTTCGGTAAAGGCGATCCAAAGGAGAATGCCCAGAAATTGTTGAAGGCTGCAACCGAGGCTACTCTGCAGAAGGTGTAAAGTTGCTTCGGTAGCATTTTCCTGTGTGGTGGCGGATCTTTCCCCATCAGTTCTGGTCGTAGCGTCTGTTCTCGAGGGTTTCTATGTCACGTTGTATTCCGGTGGTGCTTCTTGCGGGTGTGCTCGCCGTCACTGTGGCCTGCACGAACAAGAAGGTCAGCAACCCGATCGCAAATGTCGATTCGAAGCAGCCTGACAAGGTCTTGTTTGACCGTGCCATGGATGCGATGAAGCACAACCGCTTTGACGTGGCGCGGCTGTCGTTGCAGACCCTGATCAACACCTACCCGGATTCGGAATATATTGCGCGGGCCAAGCTGGCAGTGGCCGATTCGTGGTACGCCGAGGGTGGTTCCGCTTCACTCGCCCAGGCGGAAATTGAATACAAGGATTTTGAAACCTTTTTCCCCAACATGCCGGAGGCGGCTGAGGCTCAGTTGAAGCTCGCCAACATTCACTATCAGCAGATGGAGAAGGCCGACCGCGACCCCACCCATGCCATGCGGGCGCAGGATGAATACCGGCAACTGATCATGCAGTATCCCGACAGCAAGCTGGTGCCGGAGGCTAAGCAACGTCTGCTGCAAGTGCAGGAAGTGATCGGCGAACGGGAGTTTGGCGTGGGGCGTTTCTACTACTTGCGCCAGTCGTATCCCGCCGCCATCGCGCGCTTGGAATCCCTGGTCGACGAGTACCCACTCTATAGCAAGGCCGACGAAGCTCTGTACTTGCTGGGGCAGTCGTACGAGGCCGAGATCGCCGTGATGCGGGCCCGCCCGATCAACGAAGCTGCCAAAGCGCGCATGATTGCGGATTTTACCAAGGGCGCCACGGAGGCCTACGACCGAATTCTTACCCGCTATCCGGTGATGGATCGGGCCGACGATGCCAGGGCACGCCTGCTGGCCTTACATCAGCCAGTGCCGCGAGCTACCAAGGCTGCCGTCGCGCAAAACAAGGCAGAAGAGGATAGCCGAAAGGAACAAAGTAAGCTCTCGAAAGTTATGGGGACGTTCGAGAAACATCCTAGCGTAGCTGAGGCGACGAAAGTTGGTGAGCCGACGCTGGTCGATCCCCCTTCGATGAGTGCAACTCAAGTGATGCAGGCTGCCACACGGGCCGCCTTGGGGACTGGAGGCGCATCGGATAGCCACTCCGTTTCCATCGAGACGGTGAAGGGTGCACCGGGACCCGATCAACCTGCTCCCCGTTCGGATACTCCGGCTCCGGCAGCAGACACCGCTGCGGTTACAGTTACGAATCCGGCATCCACCGATGCCGCTTCACCTCCCGCCGCGGCTCAACCTGACCCGAATGAATTGAAGCCGAACGTCGGTCCTGCGGACCCGAACGAATTGAAGCCCAATGTCAGCGACGATAACAATGGTCAGGCGTTGCCTCCGCCGCAGCAAGTGAATGAGATTCAGGCCGGGGCAGCTGCCCAACCGGCGACCGGTGGTGCCAGCCCCGCTGCCGCAAGCAGCGCGAAAAGCGGAGATTCCTCCGCGTCTTCTACTACGGATCAGGGCGACGACTCGGATACGACGGCTTCCAGCAAGCATAAGAAAAAGAAGGGCATTCACAAAGTAGTGCCGTTCTAAATGTAAGGCTGCTCTTGTCGCGACTACGGTTCGGGTGGGGCACGGATTACCCGGTGGTTACTGGCCCGTCGTAATGTCTTTAATCTCGTATCCTCATTGACTTAGAGTCCGGGACAATTTAACTTCGCGCTATCTCCCCTTTCAGTTAAAAGGACATCGCTTGGCGCGGAAAATACTGCTCGCCGATGACAGCGTGACAGCCCAGAACATGGGCCGGAGAATCCTTACTGACGCCGGCTACGACGTCACTACGGTGAATAATGGGTCGGCGGCGCTCAAAAAGATTGCCGAATCGAAGCCCGATCTCATCGTGCTCGATGTGTATATGCCCGGCTATGGCGGGCTGGAAGTGTGCCAGCGCCTGCGCGAAGCGCCCGAGACCGCGCGGATTCCGGTGCTGCTCACTGTGGGCAAGCTGGAGCCTTTCAAGGCGGATGAGGCGCGACGCGTACGTGCCGATGCCTTCATCGTCAAACCATTCGAAGCCAGTGAACTTCTCACCGCGCTCACCAAACTGGAAGACAAAATCGTGCCGCAGAGCCAGCCATCGAGGCAGAGCCGATTTGCCAAGGCACTGGCCGGGATTGAGGAACCTAATCCACCGAAGGAATTCGGCGACAGCGAGACGGGATGGAAGAATCGGCTGTCGATTCCGCCTCCGCTCTCCAAGCATCGTGAATCCGCGCTCGAAGAAACGTCTGCTGTAGTTGCAAGTTTGCGCGAGGCGGTCAGAGGCGAAGAGCCCAGGCCCGCCGAGATGAAATCGGGATTGGAAGAGGCCTTGCTCTCCTCTATGCCGCAGGATGTCACGGCTGAAGAGATCGCAGCCATTAAGGCAGCTGCCGCGGCGTTCAGCACTCCGGGTAATGAATCAAGCTTCAGGCAGACTCGCGATCAAGCCGAAGCCACAGCCCAACAGCGGGTTGCAAATGCCGGAGAGCGGCCATCGGAATTCGCTGGCAGGGAAAATCCTTCGGCCGTCGCGCAAGTCGAAGCGTCAGCGGAGGAAACAACAGCTGCTGTCCCTGTATCTGAAGTTAATGCTCTCGCCGAATTGGCACCGGCTGCTGCTATTGTCTCAGAGTCAGCGGCCAGTACCGGATTCCAGGATCAGGGCGCGGATAGAAGGAAGCTTGGTGACGATGAGGTCACGGCGGCACTCGCCTCGCTAGCGCCTGCGAACGGTCACGGGGATTCGGCCGCAATCGATCAACAAGGTAACAAGTGGGAGCCGGCATCAAGGGATCAAGTTCCTGTGACCATGGCGGTCGCCGGTGCGACGCAGGAGTTCAGCGGGCCCCGATGGATTGCCGAGTCGGTTGCGCTTCTGGACGATGAAGCTACACTGGTCCTCGAACAAGAGATGGAGAAGGCATTCGCAGCTTTTGCTGCCGCTGATGCGGCCCGGATGAGTTTCGCGTCGCGTGCTGATGAAGTTCCTTCGGCGGTCGCAGAGGTTCCAGCGATCAACTCAGACAGCGTTTCTTATCCAGTCGACTCGTCCTCAAATTCTGATGGTTCCGAACCAATGCCACCGGAGCCCGCGATGCAAGCGAGCGCTGAAGAGTCAGAAGCGCCAGCGGCTGCACCGAGCTCAGAGGCCGCCCCTTCGACGGTGGACGCGGTTAGCGAAAGCACCGTTTCTCCAGTTCAGGAGAATGCCGCTTACGCGGCTGCGGCCTCGGCCAGCGCTGGCACCACCGAAGTCACGACCAACGCGGAAGCAACGACACAGTCGGCCCCATCTGCTGAAACTTCAGACAACGTTCCTGTCGCCTCCGAGCCCCACGAACGGGAGGGCGAATCGGAACTCGCCGCGGCCTGGGCGAACTGGAAACAGGTACGAGAGTCGGTGATCGGTTCGCAACTCAGTTCACAAATCGCCGAAACAGTCGCGGAGATCAAAGAGAGCAACAGTGAGGCACAGCCAGAGCCTCAGGCTGTTTCGTCCGCGACGGAAGAAGACGCCAGCGATATCTCGAACATCGTCGATAGTGTTCTCGCCGACTTGAAACCCAAGTTGATGGCGGAGATCGCAAAGAAGATGGGCAAAGAGAAGAAAAAGTAAATCGTGCCGTCTTATCCGCCCTCAAACGTCAGGACTCCTAAGCCTCAAGTGCACACATTCTGGTGCATGATTTCCCTCAAAAAAATCTCTCGTTTCCGCCCAAAATATAGAAAATAAAGGGTCGGTTTTTTTCTTGCCTCGTAGATCTATGGTTCTTAAGGTAGTTACAGGCAAAATATTCTAAACATTGGGGTTATCGTGTTCACCGTC
>Ga0116217_10002994_pt1 | contig 15525 bp, 12 predicted proteins | sample Sb_taG_6_FD_89697 | JGI IMG/M metagenome (GOLD analysis project Ga0116217, IMG submission 89697) | Peat soil microbial communities from Weissenstadt, Germany - Sb_50d_4_PS metaG | ecosystem: Environmental > Terrestrial > Soil > Wetlands > Peat | place: Germany: Weissenstadt | collected 2010-09-21 | reverse complement strand
TCTGGCTCACCACGATGAGAGCGCTCACCCCGTTCTCGCCGATCGAATTGGGGCTGTCGCCTTCGTTAAGGCGCTCCTCGACCGCCGCGTAGTTGCCTGCCTTTGCCATCGCGATGAGCGCGTTGCCTTGGAACGGGTCGAATAGCTGCCCTCTTGCCGCTATCGCGAAGAGCGGCAGTAGTGCGCACGCGAGGGTGAGCCGCACTACTCTCGTCATTCTTCGGTCCTTTCAACCATCCCCGGCATCCCGCTTTCCGCGGTACCCGATCTTAGCGCATCTCGGTGACTTTGCGGAACCTTGCGCGTTCGCAGTCCCTCGCTCGGATGCTCGCCCGCCGCAGGGGCTCGTGCGGAAGGCGCCTTAGCAGTGGCGAAATTTCCGATTTCGACTTATATGCGTGGCATGATTGCATTTTCGGAGCGAGAATGTGCGCCGCCGCGCGGGAAGTGCTTGAGGATCGCCCGAGCGGCGGCGCTTGCGGCGGCACTCGCGCTTTCCGCCTGTAGCGCGCCCACAAGCGCGGTGTGGAGCAAGGAGGGCGTCACCCAGGTGGAGCTCAGACGCGACCAGAAGGCCTGCGTCGCCGAGGCCGACAATTACGGGTTCCTCGTTCCTCCGACCGCGCAGGGAGGGGGGAGCACGGCCGCGACGCGGCAGCAAGGCGACATCTACCGGGCCTGCATGGCGCACAAGGGCTATAGCGAGTACGCGCCGGGCTCGGTGCCGCAGATGAAGCCGCAAGATAGCCAGTGAGGCGAGCGATGCGGCGCCAGATCGAGCGCGAGCGATTCTGAATGATCGAGCGTCCCCGCCTCACGCGCATCACTCTCGTCCTCGCCCTCGTGCTCGCCGCCGTGGCACTCGGCCTCACCTTGAGGCTTTTCGTGCTCGACAGGTACGGCACGCCGGCGCCGGGGAGCGGTGCTGCGACGCTCGTCGGCGGACCCTTCACCCTCATCGATCAGGACGGCAATACGCGCACGGACGGCGATTTCCGCGGCAAGTTCATGCTCGTCTATTTCGGCTACTCCTACTGCCCCGACCTCTGTCCGACCGAGCTTCAGGCCATCAGCGACGCCCTCGAGGCACTCGGCGACAAGGCGCGCACGGTGCAGCCCATCTTCATCACGATCGACCCCGAGCGCGATACCGCGGACACGATGAAGCAGTATGTGAGCCACTTCAGCCCGCGCCTCATCGGCCTCACCGGCACGCCGGAGCAGGTGGCCGCCGTCGCCAAGGCCTACCGCGTCTATTATGCGAAGGTGCCGGCCAAGGGTGGGGGGAAGGACGACTATCTCATGGACCATTCCGGTCTCGTCTACCTCATCGGTCCCGACGGCCGCTATCTCACCCATTTCACGCCGCAGACCCCGGCCGCGCAGATGGCAAAGGCGATCGGCAGGTTCCTCTGAGCCAGGGGGGCCACTGTGCCGTCACGCGCCGAAGCAAATGCTCCGAGACGACCTTAAGCGCCAAGTTTCGCGTTGGCCTCGGCCGGCGGAGACTGTAGAAAGGCCTCGCTCGATGAGCGCGCGAGCGCAAATCCCCCGGGCGGAGAGGGCATGATCTATCAGTTTTACGAGATGCAGCGCGCGGCTTGGGCGCCGGTGGCCCTCGCCGCCGAGGCAACTCGGCTTGTCGCGGATACGCTCTTCGCTCTGCCGAACGGCCATCGCCTCGGTCGTGCCGCCGCGGCCGCCTGCGAGATCCTCGCCCGAACGACGCGTCAGCACCGCAATGTCGCCTTCGACATCGCAAATGTCATGATCGACGGCGTCCCCGTGGCGGTCGAGCAGCGCATCGCCGCGTCGCTGCCCTTCTGCACCTTGCGCCATTTCGCGCGAAAGACCCGGCGGCGGGATCCGGCACTCCTCGTCGTGGCACCGCTCTCCGGGCACTTCTCCGCGCTCCTCAACGACGCCGTCCGCACGCTGCTCCAGGCGCACGAGGTCTACCTCACCGACTGGCACGATGCGCGCGAGGTGCCGCGGGCTGCCGGTCCCTTCGACCTCGACGGCTACATCGACTATCTCATCGGCTTTCTGCGCAAGCTCGGGCCCGACCTCCATGTCGTCGCCTTCAGCCAGTCGACGGTACCGACCTTGGCGGCGGCCGCCCTCCTCGCGCGCGCGGGCGACGGTGCGGAGCCGCGCACGCTCACGCTCGTAGCAGGCCCCCTCGACACGCGCGTCAACTCGACCCCGTCCCAGCTCCTCGCCGCGCGCCAGCCGCGTTCCCTCTTCGAGGCCACCATGATCTCGCGCGTGCCGCTCGGCTATCGCGGGGCGGGGCGACACGTGCTGCCGGGCTTCGTCCAGCTCGCGGGATACATCTCGCACAACCTTGGCCGCCACATGGACGCGCATTGGGATTTCTTCGGCCGGCTCTTGGACGGCGACCTCGAGGGTGCTGACGCCCACCGCCGCTTCTACGACCGCTTCTTCTCGGTGCTCGATCTCCCCGCGGAATTCTTTCTCGCGACGCTGACGAACGTGTTCCAGGAGCACAGGCTGGCGCGCGGCACCATGGCGTGGCGCGGCTTGCCCGTCGACACGCGCCTGCTCCGGCGTCCGGCACTCCTCACCATCGAGGGCGGCCTCGACGACGTCTCGGCGCCGGGCCAGACGCGCGTGGCGCATGAGCTCTGCCCCGCCATCCCCTCGGCTCGCCGCGCCCATCATCTCGAGCCCGCGGCCGGCCACCTCGCACTCTTCTACGGCCACCATTGGCGCCAGGCGATCGCCCCGCGAATAGCCGCCTTCATCCGCGAGCACGCTTAGACTCGGGTGGCGGCTACCCGCAGCACCCCGAGCCCGGCTCTGGCATGGCTATCCCAAAATCTGGTATGGTCTCTGGGGAGGTGACCCCTAGATGCGGCATTGGGCACGCCAGCAGGGTGCAGAGCGGTTCGCCGACCCGGCGCCTCCGAGTGCCCGGGTGGTGGCGAGCGTCACGGTCGCGGGGCGCGCCATTCCGCTCAAGATGCGGCAGAGCCGGCGCGCGCGCCACCTCTCGCTGCGCATCGATCCGGCGGAGGATGCGGTCGAGCTCATATTGCCGCGCGGGGTGGCGCTGGCTGAGGGGCTGCGCTTTGCCGAGGAGAAGTCGGGCTGGATTCTGACGCGCCTCGCACTTCGCCCGCCCGCTGTGCCGTTTGCACCCGGGGCCGTCATTCCCTACCGCGGCAGCGCGCACGTGGTCGAGCATCGGCCCGAGGCGCGCAGAGGCGTGTGGCGCGAGGAAGGCCGCATCTGCGTCTCCGGCGAGCTCGCCTTTCTCTCGCGCCGCCTCTGCGACTGGCTCAAGCGGGAGGCGCTCGCGCTCCTGAGCGCGCGCGCGCACGCCAAGGCGGCTCTCGTCCAGCGTCCCTTGCGCCGTATCGCCATCAGGGACACCAAGAGCCGTTGGGGCAGCTGCGCTCCGGGCGGGGCCATCCATTTCTCCTGGCGCCTCGTGCTGGCGCCCGACCCGGTGCTCGACTATGTGGTCGCCCACGAGGTCGCCCATCTCGTCCACCCCCACCATGGCCCGCGCTTCTGGCGCCTGGTGGAGAAGCTGACCCCCGAGGTCGAGGCCTCGTGCGGTTGGCTGCGCCGGCACGGAGACCGCCTGCTGCGCTACGGCTAGAGCGGGTTCCGCCGCGATGGAATCGCCAATTTTTATTGTCACCCCGGGCTTGTCGCAGGGCTATCCGGTTAAAGGAATTGGGTGGTGGATACGTGGAGTCATAGCAACCGCAAATAGTCATGGTCGGGCTTGTCCCGGCCACCCACGTCTTTCTTTTCGCCCTTGGAGGCGTGGATGGCCGGGACTCGGCCTGCGGCCGGCCCGGCCATGACGAGCTAGGATGGAGTGACCGCAGCTATAGACTCGCTTGTGCTGTCCTCAAACTTTAACCGGACAGCCGTGGGTCAAGCCCGGCAATGACGGGAGGAGGCGGTTCCGCCTGAGCGGAGTCCGTGCTAGCGCAGCCTTTCGGAGTCGACACCACGGCGAACGGCCGTTATGTCGATATCGAATGCGGCGATTGCGGAGAGATTGACAGCGTTGATCACCAGCACCGACACCCTCCCTTTTCCGGGGCTTGGGCCGGCGCGGAAATACAACTGCTCCTCAGGCACTTTCGCCATATTTGCGGATCCGCTCTCGGCGTGGAAGCTCATAGCTAGCGGCGGATGGCGGTCGTCGACCTCGAGGCGGATTGCGACCTGACCGCCGACTTCGACCACCGACCCGTTGGCGGTGAAGTGAACGATCTTTGGCTTCGCCGGATCGGCCGCAAGAGACGCGACGTTGGCCCGTTCGCGCAAGCCCATGTCGACCGCACGCGCTAGATGCGGGACGAGCTCTTTGGCCTCACCGTAATCCTCAACGCTCACGCCGACATTGCGCCGTAGGAAGTGCCGCGCATTGGCGTCCGGTTCCTCGATGGCAACGTTGCCGATTTCGGTCGTCGCGCTGCGGACGAATTTGCGTTTGCGCTGCGACTGCAGAAGGTGGAGGAGCAGCCCGTCGATCGCTCCGGCCGCGCTCTCGCGATCGACGACGATCGTCAGCTGCACGGAGGCTCGGGTGCTTTCCTCGCGATACACATACGTCCTCGCCACCCAGCTGTTCCACGTCGTCGCGCCGGGCATGCGAGCGGGGTGCAATCTGGTGCGTTCGAGCGTGAGCCTGTCGAGCCCCGGAAGCGTCACCGGCGGCGCGTAGCCGGGAATGAACGGCGGGGTGCGGAGCTCCCATCCGCTCACGCCCAAGCTTGCCTTGAGCTCACCCAATCTATCCAGTACAGTCATCGCCATTCAGGCCTCAAGGCGAAATGTCCATCGCTTCCACCACCGGATGGCCGCCGGCGCCCGGCAGGCTCGCGTCGAGCACCTTGGTCTCATAATCCGACTGCGCTAAAGCAATGAGCCAGCCTGCGCGCTGCAGGAGCAGCCGTTCCGCCCACGCGGCACCGAGCGCGATCAACAGCGCCAGAAGAGCATCGATCCATGTACACTTGGCTCCGGATGCCTTCATGCAGGCGTCGAAGTTCTTTTGATCGCTGCTGCGCTTGGCGTAAGCGTGATTGCCGAAGCTTGTTCGACCCGCGTCGCTCTGGGCCACCAGCGGCACGTCATAGGGCGGGGCGGCCGAGCCGTAGAACGGGTTGTTGCACAACCCGCGCCCGATTGGATAGACCGGTTTCAAATATCCGAATGGGTCATGGAAATTATACTGCGCGTCGGCCCCGAGGACCGTCGCAAACGTCGTCACCGCGCCGGCGCAATCGTAGCAATTGACGATCGGACCGTTGCGGAACCCGCCAAGCCAATCAGTAATCTGGAACATCTTCCCGCCGTAGCTGGAACGACCATACCAGATGTCGTACTGGAGCGGCTCGTCATAGACGTGCCGCACGATCCTGGCGATCGCGATCTCCATATCAGCCAGCCCGCGCGTGCCTGCATCCACGATCGCGTAGTCGAGCGCCCAGGTCCATGGGTATTTCTGCGGATCGGTCTGCGACCAGGGCTCCGGCGGCTCCCGGAGCACAGCGTAGATCCGGTGCTGCGTCGTCAGGCGCATTGGATGCCAATGGGTTTGGCTGCTGCATCGGTAAGCCAAAGTCAGACGATGTCCTGGCGTTCGATGACGCCGAGTGCGCTGTGACGCAGCGTAATCGAAACGAAATCCGGATCTCCACCGTGACTGGTGTCGTGCGAGACGCCATTGATGAACGTGACCTCGACAGGATCGACGGCACCGAGCATGCCACCGCCAGTCGCCTTCACCCATGCCTTGGTGCTCGTCTTCGGCGCGATGGTGAAGCGGCATTGGATGGTGATCGAGCGTCCCGCCGTCTCGGCGATGGCGTAGGCCGCCAGTGACTGCTCCGGCGCGAAATAGCCCGACTTCCATTCGGGGACCGAAACCTCCTTCTGACCATTAACGCGAATATTTATCGCGTCGCCGGCGAGCGAGAGCGGATCATGGTTGAACTTAATGTGGGTCAGGATGACCATGCACGGCGCACGGCGATTTATGACTTCGAGCTCGATGTCCTTAACGCCCCACATCTTCTGCTCGCTGGTAAGTAGGAGCACAGACTTTTGATTGCACTACTTTACCAGGCTACACTTTTTTGGAGATTGCCACAACCGTCATGTTCGGATTCTCTCCCTCGACGCGCCGGCAGGACGGGGGGATCTGTCCCTTGGGCCAAATCCGGCGCAAGCTTCGGATAGCCCCTGGCGCACGCGAGGCGTATCTAAGGCCCATGGAAACGCGAGCAGGAGTTCATGCCGTGACCGACGAGGAGCGCTGGAGTGCTGTGCTTGGCTCGGATGCCCGCCAGGACGGCGCCTTCGTCTATGCCGTGCGCTCGACCGGCATCTACTGCCGACCCTCTTGCCCGAGCCGCCGGCCCCGGCGCGACATGGTGAGCTTCTTCGCGGTGCCGGAGGCGGCGGAGCGCGCCGGCTTTCGCGCCTGCCGCCGCTGCAACCCGAAAGACACGAGGCCGCGCGACCCCAAGCTCGAAGCCGTGCGCAAGGCCTGCCGCTATATCGACGCGCACGGCGAGGGCGTCATCACCTTGGGCGAGCTCGGCCGCGCCGTCGGGCTCAGCCCCCACCATCTCCAGCGCGTCTTCACCCGCGTCATCGGCATCAGCCCGCGCGCCTATGCGGACGCGCGGCGCCTGCGCCGAGTAAAGGGACTGCTCAAAGCCGGCGACGGGGTGGCGGGTGCGCTTTACGAGGCGGGCTATGGCTCCTCGAGCCGGCTCTATGAGCGCGCCAACGGCCAGCTCGGCATGACGCCCGCGACCTACAAGCGCGGCGGAGAGGGTGCGCGCATTCGCTTCACCATCGCACCTTGCGCACTCGGCCGCCTCCTTGTCGCCGCCACGGAGCGGGGCATCTGCATGGTCAGCCTCGGCGACGAGGACGAGCACCTCGTGCACGAGCTCAGCCATGACTTCCCGGCCGCCGAGATTCGGCGCGACGATCCGGCTCTCGGCGCCCCGCTCGCGGCCCTCCTCGACCATCTCGCCGGCAAGGAGCCCCATCTCGCCCTGCCGCTCGACGTGCGCGCGACCGCGTTCCAGTGGCGCGTGTGGCAGGCGCTCCGCGCCATTCCCTATGGCGAGCAGAAGAGCTACGGCGAGATCGCAGCCCTCTTGGGCCAGCCCAAGGCGGCGCGCGCGGTCGGCCGCGCCTGCGCCACCAACCCGGTCTCGCTCATCGTGCCGTGCCACCGCGCCGTGAGCAGCAGCGGCGAGCTGACCGGCTACCGCTGGGGGGTCGCGCGCAAGAAGGCACTGCTCGCCAAGGAGCGCGCCGCGGCCGGGCGCGGCAAGCCTCAGGCCGCACCCGCCGCCGTGGCAGAGCGTAGCGCCTGAGCGAAGGCCTTCATGCGCATCGAGCATCGCGGCAAGCACCCTCTCGTCCATCCGAGCGCCTGGGTCGCCCCCACGGCGGTCCTCAGCGGTGCCGTGACGATCGGGCCGCATTCGCGCGTGCTCCATGGCGCTGTGCTGACGGCGGAAGGTGGCTCGATCGTGCTCGGCGAGCATTGCATCGTGATGGAGACGGCGGTCGTGCGCGGCACGAAGCGCCATCCGGTCAACATCGGCAATCATGTGCTGATCGGCCCGCGCGCCTATCTCTCGGGCTGCTGCGTCGAGGACTGCGCCTTCATCGCGACGGGGGCCGCGATCTTCAATGGTGCGGTCATCGGCGCCCGCGCGGAGGTGCGCGTCAACGCCACCGTACACGTCAACTCTCATCTCGCCGCCGATGCGACGGTACCGATCGGCTGGATCGCCGTGGGCCGGCCGGCGCGGCTCTTCCCGCCTTCGGCGCACGAGGAGCTGTGGCCGATCCAGCAGGCGCTCGACTTCCCCGGCACCGTGTTCGGCCTCGCCCGCCCGCAAGCCGGCGGGACCATCATGCCCGAGCTCACGCGGCGCTACGCCAAGGCCCTGCTCGCCCATCGCGAGGACAAGACGATCGAGGATGAGTGACACGCTTCGGCGCGGGCGCGATTTGCGCGAGGCCGTCTCAAGGGCGACGGCGGCGCGCGCGGCAGGCGGCTATGCCTCCTGGTCCAGCTTGAAATAGCCACGGGGAAAGGTCACGCTCTCTGCGGCGCGTGCCGGAGCGACATGCTGTGGCCCGGTGAGGGGAGCATGACGAGCAAGGGAGCGATTAAGAGGCACTTCCGCGCGGTTCTCGTGACGATCGCTTGGCTCGCGACCTGCGGCGACGCCCTCGTCAATCCGCAAGTGCCCCCACCTGGGGGTAGCCCCGCCTTCGACGAAGGCTATGTCGACGGCTGCTTCACGGGCTTCCAGGACGCCGGGCGCGATGGCTATCAGCAAGCCGGTCGCAAGGATCAAACGCGCTATCTGACGATGGCCGACTACAGGGCCGGATACGATCAGGGCTACCACGCCTGCTTCGAGGAGGAGAAACGCAATCCGAAGATGATCGGCGGCGGCGGCCATAGCCGCCATTGAGCGCGGGTGCCAAGCCGCGGCTCTGCGCGTCTACTGGTTCACCTTGTAATAGCCGCCCGGCAGCAGCACGGTCTCGCCCGGGCTGTGCTGGGTCGGCACGGTCTCCGGCGCCCGCGGCTGGGCCGCGTCCGCGGGTGCCGACGAGCCGCCGCCCAGAAGCGATTGCAGCACCGATTCCGTCTCCGTCGGCGGCTTGCGGAACTCGTGCGGCGGGGTGTCCTTGAGCGCTGCCATCATGAAATCGTGCCAGATGTGCGCCGGCACGCGTCCGCCCGTCACCTTCTTCATCAGGCTGCCGTCGTCGTTGCCGACCCAGACGCCGGCGGTGAGGTCGGGCGTGAAGCCGATGAACCAGGCATCGTGGTAGTCCTGGGTGGTCCCCGTCTTGCCTGCGGCGGGCCGGCCGATGCTGGCCGACTTGCCGGTGCCGTAGGCGATGACGGCGGACATCATGTCGAGCATCTCGGCCGACTGTCGCGGCGTCATCACCTCCCCCGGGCCGGAGCCCGAGCGGCGATAGAGCACGTGTCCGTCGCGGTCGCGGATCTCGACGATGCCGTAGGGCCACACGCCCTTGCCGCCATCGGCGAAGGCGCCGTAGGCGCCGGTCAACTCGAGCAGGCTGACCTCGCTCGTGCCGAGTGCCAAGCTCAAGTCCTTGCGCAACTCGGAGGTGATGCCGAGGCGGTGCGCCACATCGATGACGTGGCCGACGCCGGCGCGCTCGGCGAGCTGCACCTCCACGGAATTGAGCGAGCGCGCGAGCGCCTCCTTCAGCGTGACGCGGCCGTAGTATTTGCCGTCGTAATTGTCCGGATGCCAGTTGCCGATGGTGATCGGCGCGTCGTTGAAGACGCTCGCCGGCGTGAAGCCCGACTCGAGGCCGGCGAGATAGGTGAACGGCTTGAAGGCCGAGCCGGGCTGGCGCAGGGCCTGGACGGCGCGGTTGAACTGGCTTTGGCGGTAGTCGCGTCCGCCGACGAGCGCCTTGACCTCGCCGTCGGGACCGAGTGCCACGAGCGCACCTTGCGAGATGTCGAGGGCGGCACCCTCCTTGTCGAGCTCGGCCTGGACCGTGTCCTCGGCGATCTCCTGGAGCCTGGGATCGAGTGTGGTCACCACCACGAGATCGCGATCGATGTAGCCGAGGAGGTCGCGCACCTGGTCCATCGCCCAGTCGGCGAAATAGCGCCCGCGCCAGGCGGCGACCGAGGCCGGCTTGAGCTCCTCGCGCTCTTTGGCGGCGGCCGCGGCCTGCTCATCCGTGAGGAAGCCGGCATCGACCATGTTGCGCAGCACCTGATCGGCTCGCTCCGCCGTGAGGTCCGGGTTGGCCGCGGGATTGAATTTCGAGGGCGCCTTCAAGAGGCCCGCCAGCACGGCCGCCTCGTAAAGGGAGAGCTCGCGCGAGGACTTGCCGAAATACTTGCGCGACGCCGCCTCGACGCCGTAGGCGCCGGCGCCGAGATAGACCCGGTTGAGATAGATGGTGAGAATCTCGTTCTTGGTGAACTTGTGCTCGAGCCAGAGGGCGAGCAGCACCTCCTGGACCTTGCGCTTGATTGTGCGCTCGGAGGTGAGAAAGAGGTTCTTGGCGAGCTGCTGGGTGATCGTGCTGCCGCCCTGGCGCAGCTGGCCCGTGCGCACGTCGTCGATAAGCGCACGCGCGATGCCGAAAGGATCGATGCCGAAGTGCTCGAAGAAGCGGCGGTCCTCGGTCGCGAGCACCGCCTTGGGAAGATAGGGCGGCATCTCCTTGAGCGGCACCACGTCGTAGTAAAGATCGCCGTAGCTGGCAAAGGGCTTGGCGTCGGCGCCGATGAGGGTGACGCTCGGCCGGCGCGTGAGTGCGGTGGCACTGCCGATATCGGGGAGGTCGAAGCTGTAATAGGCGACGACGCCCAAGACCAGCACCAGCGCCCAGATCGCGAAGGTCACCGCCCAGCGCACAAAGCGGCCGAGGAGCGAGCCGCGCGCCTCGGCGCGGGTCTGGCCGTGCCTCTTGAGCGAGCGCTTGAGCCGCTCACGCCACTCGTGCCACATCTCCGGCGCAGGGTCGGGTGCCCGCGCCCGCCGGTAGCTACCCTTCCTGCCGGCCCGCTCGTCGCTCTCCTCGGAGGCGACGTCGAGTCGCTCGCCCAGCATGCCGGCGGGGCCGCGGCGGGGCCGTCTCGACCCGAAGAACCCGGGTTCGCGCCGCCCTTGCGATGATTTGCGCGCCATACCGCCCTATGTAGCGGTTTCGGCGACAATTTACCATCGCTCTCAGGGATCGGAGATGCGAAGCCGACTTCGCGGCCGCGCGGCAGACCGTGACGAGCGGGGGACGTTCACACTCACCATAGTGGAGCGGGCGCAGCTCTCGCCGGGCGGCGTTCGGTTCGCTCAAGGCGGCGGTTGCGCAGCTGGGCATCCAGGCGGTAGGGAAGGGGCCCGGCTCGCGCCGAGGCCCGCGGCGGCTCCCTTGCCTAGCACATGCCGCGGCCGCGGGAGGACGCCGGGGTCAAGGAGACGCCATGGCACCCCGTTCCCGAGAATTCACCCTCAGAAGCTTCCTCGCGCGCGTCGCGGCGGACGACCCGGAGGGCATCGTCCGGGTGCGCGAGCGGGTGAACCTCGACTATGACGTGACGGCGAGCGTGATGGAGATGGAGCGGCTCGGCCGCGCGCCGGTCCTCTTCTTCGAGAAGGTGGGCAGCTCGCCCTTTCCGGTGGTGACCAATCTCTTCGGCGCGCGCCGGCGCTATGCCCTCGCACTCGGCGTTCCCGAGCATCGCCTGATCGAGGAGTGGGCCGCGCGCAACGACCTCACGATTCCGCCCGTCTTGCGCAAGAGCGGCCCCGTCCAAGACGTGGTGGTGACGGGGAAGAAGCTGGACCTGGCACTCCTTCCGATCATGCGGCACTTCGCCGAGGATGCCGGGCCCTATATCACGAACGCGATCCTCGTCGCCAAGGACCCGGATAGCGGCGTGCGCAATACGAGCTTCCATCGCATGCAGCTCAAGGGCAGGACGCGGCTCGGCACCAGCCTGCACAGCCGGCGCCACCTATGGAACTACATGCAGCGCGCCGAGGAGCGCGGCGAGGATTTGCCGGTCGCGGTCGTGATCGGGGCGCATCCGGCCTTCACCTTCGGGGCACTCTGGAAGGGGCCGATCGGAAGCGACGAGTATGCGGTCACGGGCGGCCTCATGGGCGCCCCGCTCGCGATCACGCGCGGCTTGAGCGTGCCCGTAGAGGTGCCGGCCGAGGCCGAGATCGTGCTCGAGGGCCGCATCCTCGCTGGTAAGCGCGAGCCCGAGGGGCCGTTCGCGGAGTTCACCGGCTATGCGTCCGCGCGCTCGACCGAGCACGTCGTCGAGATCTCGGCCATCTGCCATCGCAAGGAGGCCCTCTACCAGGACATCGTGCCGGGAATCTCGGACGAGCACACGAGCCTGCTTGCGGTCCCTTCCGAGGCGCGCCTCCTGCGCACGCTGCGCCAGCATTTCCCCAACACGGCCGCCGTCTCCTATCCGAAGTCGGGCACCTGCCGGCTCCACGCCTATATCGCCCTCCGCAAGCCCGCACCCGGCCAGGCCAGGAACGCCGCCGCGGTCGCCTTCGGCGACGATTTGAGCCTCAAGCTCGTGGTCGTCGTCGATGACGACGTCGACATCCGGGAGGACCGCGAGGTCCTGTGGGCGATGGCGACGCGCATGCAGGCGGATCAGGATATCGACGTCGTCAGGAACGCCATGGGCGCCATCCTCGACCCTTCGAACCGGGCCGGGATGACGGCCAAGATGATCATCGACGCGACGCGGCCGGGGCCCGACTTCCCGCCGCGCCATACGCTTCCCCCTGCCGCGGTCGAGCGCGCGCACACTATTCTCGAGAAAGCGTTCGGCCCCCCCGAATGAAGGCCGCCGTGCACAGGCTCACTTCTTGCCTTCGCCGCGGTCTTCGCTTGCGCGAGCCGCGATGAGGTGCGTGACCTTCGGGGCACCTTCCAGCTGGAATCGGGAAAGCGAGCTCTGGAGGATGCGGTCGGCATTGGTGACGCGCTCGTGCTGGCGCAGGTGATCGAGCCATGACTCGACGAAGAAGGTCTCGACGTAACGGCCCTCATCCGCGGCATCCTCGAAGACACCCCAGGCATAGGCCCCGTCGCGGCGGCGCTCCGCTGCCAGTCCGTCGAGCGCCGTGAGAAAGTCCCGGCGCTCGCCCGGATCGATGTGGTATTCGACGGTCACCAGGACCGGTCCGCGGTCGTGCTCGACGTCGTACGTCGTGACGGGTGCGGGCCAGTGCATCGATGGCGTGAGATCGAGCCCCGCACCGGATTGCAGTTTCCAGCGCCAAGTCGAGGGAATCGCCACGAGCGCCCCCGCCGCGGCAACGAAGTGGGCCATGGGCAGGCCGATCATTCCCGCGGCCTTTCCCCAGATAACGCTGCCCAGCGTCATGGCGCCGAAGGTGACGGTCATGTACAGCGCAAGCCCGCGCCCGCGCACCCATTCCGGCAAGGCGACCTGCGCGGAGACATTCAGGCTGGCCAACACCGCAATCCATGAGAGGCCGGCGAGGAGGCTGGCCGTGATGCCGACCGTGCCGTTGCGAGCGAGGTCGAAGAGTGCCAAGGCCAAAACGGTGCCGAGCGTTCCTACCGCCACGAGCCGATTGGGCCCGAGCTTCGCCTTGAGCCAAGGCAGAAGGAAGGCGCCGGCCACGGCACCAGCTCCGATCGCGCCCAGCAGAATGCCGTAGAGCTCGGGTCCACCGCGGATGCGGTCGCGCGCAACCAGCGGAAGCAGCGCCCAATAGGCGGTGGCAAAGAGGAAGAAGGCCAAGCCGCGCATCATCGTGGCGCGCAGGTGCGGATTGTACCGGGCGTAGCGAAGCCCGGCGGCCATTGCACTCCTGAAACGCTCCGCCGGCAGATGGCGCGCGCCGTTTTGCGGCGGGCGCCACCACAGCAGCGCTGCCAAGACGCCGAGATTGCTCGCGGCGTTGAGCCAGAAGGGTGCCGCGATCCCGAGGGCGCCGATGATGGCGCCGCCCAGTGCCGGACCGATCGCACGGCTGATGTTGAAGCCGACGCTGTTGGCCATCACCGCGGGCGCGAGTGCCTGCTTGGGCACGAGTTGCGGCACGATCGCCTGCCACGCCGGAGCTGTCAGCACGCCGCCGACGCCGATGAGAAAGGTGAAGACAAGCAAGCTGAGCGGCGTGACCAGGGCCAGCCCGACGAGGGCCGCGAAAAACACCGCGACCGCCGTCGTCAGGACTTCGACGACGATCAGCAATCGCCGCCTGTCGACCACATCCGCCAACGCTCCCGCCGGCAGCGCCAGAAGGAACATCGGCAGGGTGGTCGCCACTTGGACCAGCGACACGATCAAGGGGTCCGGCGCAAGGCTCGTCATGAGCCAGCCCGACGCCGCATTGTACATCCAGGTTCCGACGTTCGAGACCACGGTCGCGGTCCACAGCACCGTGAAGGCGGCGTGGCGAAACGGCGTCCAGGGGGAAAGCCCGGCCGCGCTCAATCCGGCATTCTCAGGCTGGGTTCCGCCTTGACCCAAGTGCATCCCCGTCCATTCCTTGCTTGCTCGAGGCGATCATAGCAGACCGCGGCGTACGGCCTGCCTCCCCGGCGCCCTAAGTGCTCGTCTCACCAGCCGAATTTGAGCTCGACCCCGACATAGTCGGCGTCGTGGCCGCCGGCGCGCCTGATGGCGTCCCCGATCTCGTAACGCACGGCTTCGAGCGCACCCGAGAGATTGGCCGTGATCGCCCAGTCGGCGCGGAATTGACCGTAGGCCCCCGACCAGCTTCCGCGCGTCCCGGCGGTATTGGGCACGGGGAGGTTGGGCTGGACGTAGACCGCGTCGGCGGTCGTCTCGCGCCATTGCAGGCCGAGGGCGGCGAGCAGCGTCAACCCCTTGACCGGCGTGACGGTCAGCGAAGGCTTGAGGTGGATGAGGTTCGTGTAGCCGGTGAAGCCGGCGAGGGTGAAATAGTAGCCGTTGGGGAAGAGCGGGTTGAAGGTCTCGAGCCGGCCGTCGCCGGGATGACGGTCACCGGAAGCGGCATCGGCCTGGAGGCCCAACCGCGGCGACCAGGCGAGCGCGGTCAAGGTGTAACCGGCGCGGTTGCCGAAGGCCCAGGCGCGGACCTCCTTGCTTCCCACGCTTCCGGCTTGGCCCATGGTCTCGAGGTCCCAATCGAAGCCGCCCCCGACACCGGCGTAGCGGAGATCGAAAATATCGCGGCGCTCGTTCCCGCTCGCGTCGAGAAAATGGGCTTCATCAAGGCTATAGCGTGAGTAATAGGCCGAAATATCGCCGGGCCCGACGCCCTTCCGCTCGACACGAAAGCCGCCGTAGGTGAAGTCGCGGTTGGAGAAGTCGTCGAAGGGTCGATTGTCGCGATACTGCACCGGCTGGCTCATGAAGACGATCAGGCGCCAAGGTGTCACTTCGTAGTCGAGCCAGGCGGCGTCGAAGGCCTGTCGGACGTTCGGCCCGTCGCGCACCGAGACGAAGCGCTGCAGGTCGAAAGCCATCTCCTGGCGCCCGAGCCGGACTTTGAGCACGCCGGGCCCGAGCGGGGCCACATAGGCGACGAAGCCTTGCCGCAGGTCGAGCTCGTTCGCATCGACGGGTCCGATCACTCGCTTGTCGGCAGCGCGGACGTCCTCAAGCTGAACGAAAATCTGCCAATTGAGGCTCGGGCGCACATCGGCGTGGACTTGCAAACGATCGAGCAGATAGGAGTCTCCGACGTGGTTGCCGACACCGAAGAACTGGCCGCTGACCGACTCGAAGCGCTCGCGCAGGTTGAGGCCGAACGAGACATAGCTCTTCGGGTCGTCGGATGCCAAAGGGAGGTATTTGAGGCCGTCAAGCGGCTCGGTCCTGAGTGCCGGGTCGGCGAGCGCGGACCAGTCCTCCTGCCAGCGGTTGAAGAGGATCGCGGGCCGCTGCGGTGCTGCCGGCGCCTCATCGTCGGAGAGCGCAGGCGAGGC
>Ga0116217_10002992_pt1 | contig 15536 bp, 14 predicted proteins | sample Sb_taG_6_FD_89697 | JGI IMG/M metagenome (GOLD analysis project Ga0116217, IMG submission 89697) | Peat soil microbial communities from Weissenstadt, Germany - Sb_50d_4_PS metaG | ecosystem: Environmental > Terrestrial > Soil > Wetlands > Peat | place: Germany: Weissenstadt | collected 2010-09-21 | reverse complement strand
TCCGGATCACGTCGCGCGCGCTCGCACCCGCACTCGGCGCCGTGCCGGGAGCGAGCGCGCGCGCGAGCGTCGACTTGCCGCTGCCCGAGAGCCCGCCGAGCGCCACCAGCACGGGCGCCGACGGAGCCAGATAGCCGAGCGCCAGATCGAGATAGGCACCCGCCTCCTCGGTCATGCGGCGCGCGCGCGCCGCTTCCGGCTGAGCCACCGCCGCCGCAGCTCCCACCTGCGCGCGCACGGCCGCGCGGCACGAGAGAAAGAGCGGGAGGGCCGCGAGGCCGGAAAGCTCGCCAAGTGCTCCTCGCCGAGCACCCTCGGAGAGATAGCGGTTGAAGACGAGATTGCCGAGCGGGCCGAGCCGGCGCTTGTCGAGGTCCATGAGGAGGAAGGCGAGATCGTAGAGCACGTCGATGCAGGCGATCTGGTCGTTGAACTCGATGGCGTCGAAAAGCGTCGGCCGCCCTTCGAATAGGCAGATGTTGCGCAAATGGAGATCGCCGTGGCAGTGGCGCACGAGCCCGGCCATCCGCCGTGCCTCGAGCAACGGGCGAAGGCGGCGCAGCGCTGCCTCGCTCTCGGCCTTGAGGCGAACGACTTTGCTCGCCTCGAAGCACCCGCCTCCCGACCCGCCGAGCTCGGCATCGTTGCCCGCGATCACCCGGGCGATGCCCGCCGCCCCGCCATGCTCGTGGCGCCGCTCGGCGGCCGCGTGAAGGTCCAGCACGGCATCGGCGAGGGACGTCATGAGCGCAGGATCGAGAGCGCCGCGCTCCGCGAGACGATCGAAGAGCGCCTCCTGGTCGAACCGGCGCATGACGACGACCCAGTCGACGACCCGGCCCTGGCCGCCCAACTCGAGCGCCCCCGCGGCAGCACGCGTGATCGGCGTCGCGGCGAGATAGAGCGAGGGCGCCGTGCGCCGATTGAGGGCGAGCTCGGCCTCGCACGCGCGTCGGCGCAGCGCCAAGGTCGAGAAGTCCATGTAGGGAAACTTGACGGCGCGCTTGAGCTTGTAGGCCCGCTCGCCGGCGAGCGCCACGACGGCGCCGTGGGTATCGATGCGCTCGACCGCGGCACCGCCATGCGTGCGCGGATCGCAGAGAAAGGCGATCACCTCCCTCTGATCCTCGACGACGTGGCTCGCGACACCCATCGCCCTCACTCGCTCGGTACGCCCGCTCTCGGTCACGTGAGATTCACCACATCAGGAAAACACTTGTCATGCGAGGCGCCCGAAGGGCAACGAAGCAATCCAGTGAGAGCTTCTCACCACGCCCGCTGGATTGCTTCGCTGCGCTCGCAATGACGGTTATCTCCGGGTGGGACGAACTTCCGAATCGCGACACTACCACGGGAAGGAAGGAGGCGAATTGCGATGGATCAAACGGCTTCCGGCCGGGCGCGCGGCGGCGCGCCCCGGCTCAGCGCACGTAGCTCGGTCTCGCCTCGGCGATTCCGGCCGGGTCCTCGTGAATGATCACCTCGGCGTCCGGGAAGGCCTCGAGCAGATGCGCCTCGACGGCATCGGCGATCTCGTGGGCGCGCAGAAGCGTGATATCCGGGTTCATCTCGAGGTGGAGCTGGATGAACTGCCTCGGCCCCGAGGCGCGCGTGCGCAGATCGTGGAGCGTCACCACGCCGGAATGGGAGAGCGCGATCTCCCTGATGCGCTTGCGCGCGTCGTCGGGCAGCTCGCGATCCATGAGCTGATCGAGCGACAGGTGCGCGATGTGCCAGGCGCTCACCACGATGTAGATCGCGATCGCGATGGCGAAGAGCGGATCGAGGAAGTGCCAGCCGAACTCGAGGCCGAGGAAGAGCGACACCATCACGCTGCCGTTCACCATCAGGTCGCCGAAGTAATGGAGCGCGTCGGCCTTGATCGCGAGCGAGCGCGTCGCGCGCACGACATAGCGCTGGTACTGCAGCAGCACGAGGGTGACCACGATCGAGAGCCCCATGACCGCGATCCCGAACGCTCCGTTGTGCACCGGCTGCACGTCGATAAGCCGGTGCCCGGCCTCGAAGATGAGGAAGACCGCGGAGCCCGCGATGAAGGCCGACTGGCCCAGTCCGGCGAGCGCTTCCGCCTTGCCGTGGCCGAAGCGGTGCTCCCGGGCGGCCGGCACGAGCGACTGGCGAACGGCCACGAGATTGATGACGGAGGCAGCGACATCGAGCAGCGAATCGATGAGGGTGGAGAGGAGCGCCACCGAGTCGGTCACCAGATAGGCGCCGATCTTAGCTAAGATGAGGAGGGAGGCCACCGCGACGGACGCGTAGGTGGCTCCGGTCATCAGCCTTGCATTCTTTTGGCTCGCAACGCCGGTATCCATCATCGGGCCCTCGCCTTGCCAGCCGGGCTCAGGGATAGAGCCGCTCGCTGCGCCAGCCGTCCTCGCCGCGGGAGTAGACGAGGCGCTCGTGCAGCCGGAACGGGCGCTCGCGCCAGAATTCGATGCGCTCGGGTCGGATGCGGTAGCCCGACCAATGGGGCGGACGCGGAACTTTGCCGAAGCCGAACTTCGCCGCGTATTGGGCGACGCGCCGCTCGAGCTCGAAAGCGCCGGAGAGCGGACGCGACTGCTGGGAGGCCCAGGCGCCGATCTGGCTCTGACGGTGGCGCGAGGCGAAATACTCGTCCGCCTCCGCGTCGGAGACCCGGCTTACCGGACCTTCCACCCGCACCTGCCGGCGCAGCGATTTCCAGTGGAAGCAAAGAGCCGCGCGCGGGTTGGCGGCGAGCTCGTCACCCTTGCGGCTCTCGATATTGGTGTAGAAGACGAAGCCGCGCTCGTCGGCGTCCTTGAGCAGCACCATGCGCACCGAAGGCACGCCGCGCGCGTCCGCCGTCGCGAGCGCCACCGCATTCGCATCCACCGGCTCGCTCGCCTCCGCCTCCTTGAACAAGTGGCGGAAGAGAGCCACGGGGTCCTCGCTCGAGCCTTCATTCATGGCCGTCTCAGCCATTCTCAACCATTCCGGTGAGAGTGATATAATTCGATTAAGCCGCGCGCGCACGGCAAAAAACCGCAAAATAACGGAGGATACGACCGCGCGCCGCGCAGGGAGGCGGTCCTGACGCCTCCGGGCCCGCCGCAGGGTGGGGGCTCTCGCCGCGTATTTGGTGCACCCGCTAGGCAAGACGGCGTGAGGCATTCGACTGCGGAAAGAGTGCTGTGGCACCCGGCAAGGCACGCGATAGGCAACTCGCTGCGGCGCCATTGCTCCACGGCCGAGCAAGCGGGTACGGCGATCATTGCCGGACGGCCCCGGGTCAATTGACAAGGAACTGTTGGCACCCTACGTTCAATCCGTTGTTCATGAATCTTTCGTTTCTTATTTGCGGTTATGACCGTCCGCGCACGCAGCGAGACGGCTCGAACCCCAGCCACTTCCCAATAGCGGAGGAAGTTCCGTCATGAAGAAGCTAGGGCAGCTCATGTCTGCATTGCTGCTTGGCGCGGCTGCGGCGGGGCTGAGCGCCTCCGCTTGGGCGCAGATGCCTCCGGCACCGGGAGGGGCCCCGCCGGCGCCGGGAGGAGCCCCGGCACCGGGAGGAGCCCCGGCACCGGGAGGGGCCCCGGCACCGGGAGGGGCCCCGGCGCCGCGAGGAGGTGCGGCGCCACAAGTCGCGCCAGGGTCAGCCCATGCGCCAAGCCCAGGGCCTGCGCCGGGGGTGAATCGCGGCTTCCATGATCGCGATCCTAGGCACTTCACGGAGCATGACTGGGGTGTCTGGCGCGGCGGCGGATGGAATCACGGTTGGCACGACGGCCGCTTGGGCTGGTGGTGGGTGGTTGGGCCCGATTGGTACTTCTATTCGGAGCCGGTCTACCCCTACCCGGAGCCCTATCTTCCTCCGACCGTGGTCGTGCAGCCGGCGCCGGTGCAGTATTGGTACTATTGCGACAACCCGCCGGGTTATTACCCCTACGTCACCACATGCAGCACGGCATGGCGTCAAGTACCCGCGACACCGCAAGGGCCGACACAGTAAGGAGAGCATCGATGACGCGCTATGCACCGATTGCGACCGCAGTCGTCGCCGCCATGCTGCTCGGCGGCTGCGCTCCCCAGCCGCTGTCGCCCAGCGTGCCGGTGATGCCCGCGCCCAACAAGCCCTTCGATGCCTTCCAGCAGGATCAAGCCGTGTGCCGGCAATTTGCGCAGTCGCAGGTCGCCGGCCAGGAGAACGCGGGGAGCAATCAGGTGCTGGGCAGTGCCATCGTCGGCACCGTGCTCGGCGCCGGGCTGGGAGCGGCCCTTGGCGGCGGCAAGGGTGCCGCCATCGGTGCCGCCTCCGGTGCCGTCGCCGGCACCGCCTACGGCGCGGGTACGGGTGGGGCCGTGCAGATGACGGTGCAGCAGCACTACGACAACGCCTACATGCAATGCATGTACTCCCGCGGCAACCAGGTACCGGGCTACCGGCCCGGCTATGCGCCGCCACCCCCGCCGGGAGGCACGCCGCCGGCAGGCGGTGCCCCGCCGCCCCCGCCGCCACCCGGGTCGCCGCCGCCACAGGGCTGATCCTTCGAGCCGCGTCGCGGCGGAGCTCGGAGCTCGGCTGCGATGCGAGCCCGGGCTCGGCCGAAAAGAGAATGGAGTGCCTCCGACGTCGCATGCACCGCAGGCACTCGTCCCGCGAGGGCAAGCATTGCGGTCTTGCCCGCGGCTCGTCAACGCGGGGAGCTGAGCCGCCGTCGTGATCGCACTTGCGGCGCGCGCCCAATGCCCGATGCCAGGAATGCTATGGCTCCTCGCGACGGCCTTAGAGGCCACGGGCGCCCGCGGATGACGCGGCTTTGCCCTCTACCGGCTTTTGTGTAGGATCGCCGCGAACTCCGCCCTCAACCCCCGAGAGAAGCTCCCGGGAATGCCAGAGAGGCCACGATGACCGAAGCACCCGCGCTCATGGCCGGCAAGAGCGGCCTCATCCTGGGAGTGGCGAACGACCGTTCGCTGGCGTGGGGCATTGCCAAGACGCTCGCGTCCCATGGCGCCAAGCTTGCCATCACCTATCAGATCCCGCAGCTCGAGCGGCGCGTGCGGCCGCTTGCGGAGTCCGTGGGCGCTCCGCTCGTGCTGCCTTGCGATGTGTCGGATGCGGCAAGCCTCGATGCCGTCTTCGCCGCCATGGAGAAGGCGTGGGGCTCGATCGACTTCGTCGTGCATGCGATCGCCTTTTCCGACCGCAACGAGCTCACCGGAAAATACGTCGACACCAGCCGGGACAACTTCGTCCAGACCATGCTGGTCTCGTGCTACTCTTTCACGGACCTCGCGCGCCGCGCCGCCAAATTGATGCCTCGCGGGGGCGGCTTGCTGACGCTGTCTTACTACGGCGCCGAGAAGGTGATGCCTCATTACAATGTGATGGGGGTCGCCAAGGCGGCCCTCGAGGCCAGCGTGCGCTACCTCGCGGCCGATCTGGGCAGCCAGCAGGTGCGCGTGAATGCGATCTCGGCCGGCCCGGTCAAGACGCTTGCATCCGCGGGCATCGGCGACTTCCGCTACATCCTGAAGTGGAACGAGCTCAACGCGCCGCTCAAGCGCAACATTACGACCGAGCAGGTGGGGGCTTCGGCGCTTTATCTCCTGAGCGATCTCGGAAGCGGAGTTACCGGCGAGGTCCATCACGTCGACGGCGGTTACCATGTGGTCGGCATGCTGGCTGTCGATGCCGCCATCGAGGTGAGGGAGATGCTGAAGACCTTCAAGGCCGGCCCCTGATCATGCCCGGCAACAGCTTCGGCCACGCCTTCCGGTACACGAGCTGGGGCGAGAGTCACGGCCCGGCGATCGGCTGCGTCGTCGACGGGGCGCCGCCGAAAATTCCGCTCGTGGAGGCCGACATCCAGCAATGGCTCGACAAACGCCGCCCGGGCCAGTCGCGCTTCACGAGCCAGCGGCGCGAGCCGGATCAGGTCAGGATCCTCTCAGGCACCTTCGAGGGTCTGACCACGGGCACGCCGATCTCGCTTCTCATCGAGAACGTCGACCAGCGCGCAAAGGACTACAGCGAGATCAAGGACCTGTTCCGCCCCGGCCACGCCGACTTCACGTACCATGCCAAGTACGGCATCCGGGACTATCGCGGCGGCGGACGGGCGTCCGCACGCGAGACCGCCTGTCGCGTGGCCGCGGGTGCCGTGGCGCGCAAGGTGCTCGGTCCGGGCGTGCTCATCCGCGGCGCCATGGTCCAGATGGGCCCGCATAAGATCGACCGCGAGCGCTGGAGCTGGCAAGCGGTCGGGGAGAACCCCTTCTTCTGCCCCGATGCGGGTGCCGCCAAGGCGTGGGAGGCCGAGCTCGACGCCGTGCGCAAGCGCGGCTCGTCGCTGGGCGCCGTGGTCGAGATCGTCGCCTCCGGCGTGCCGGCCGGCCTCGGCGAGCCGGTCTACGACAAGCTCGATGCCGACCTCGCGCGAGCGATGATGAGCATCAATGCGGTCAAGGCAGTCGAGATCGGCGACGGCTTCGCCGGTGTGGCCACCCCCGGCGAGGCGGCGCACGACGAGATGCGCATGGTGGACGGCAAGCCGAGCTTCTTGACCAATCGCGCGGGCGGCACGCTCGGCGGCATCTCGACGGGAGAGGACGTGGTGGTGCGCTTCGCCGTCAAGCCGACCAGCTCGCTCCTCATTCCGCAGCGCGGCGTCAACCTCCGCGGCGAGGAGGTGGAGGTCGTCACCAAGGGCCGCCACGATCCCTGCGTGGGGATGCGCGCCGTGCCGGTGGGCGAGGCGATGATGGCGCTCGTGCTGGCCGACCACATGCTGCGCCAGCGCGCCCAGTGCGGCGCCTGAAGCAAGGGCCGCCGCCGCTTCGCTTGCGGCGCTCGAACCGACTTTCGCGGGCTCGCGGCCCGGCGCCGGCGGATCGCGAGCCGCGAAATGAGGAGGATCGTTCATGCGTTGGCTGAAACGGGTCGTCGTCGGTTTCTTCGCGCTCGTCGGCATCATGACCGTGAGCCTGGCGCTGCTCGCCGTCTGGCTCGGCGCGAGCCTCGTGGCGCCCTCATCGCGCGCGGTACCCGAGGCCACCGCACTCGAGCTCGATCTCACCAAGGCACCCGGCGAGACCGGAGCCGGGGGCGGCATCGTCGAGCTCCTCTCGCCCAAGCGCATGACGCTGCGCCAGATCGAGGAGGCGCTCGAGCGCGCGGGCCGCGACGATCGCGTCAAGGGCCTCGTCGTCCGCCTCGGCGAATCGTTCAGCTACGCGACGAACGAGGAGCTGCGCGATGCGATCGCCGCCTTCCGCAAGCGCGGCAAGTTCACGATCGCCTTCGCCGAGAGCTATGGAGAGGCCGGGAGCGGCAGCGGCGGCTATCCGATCGCGGCCGCATGCGAGGAGATCTGGCTGCAGCCCTCGGGCGAGCTGAACCTCGTCGGCGTCATCGCCGAAACCCCGTTTCTCAGGGGTACCCTCGACAAGCTCGGCATCGTTCCGCGCGTCGACAAACGCGAGGAGTACAAGAGTGCTATCGACGAGCTGACCGATACCGCCTATAGCCCGGCGTTCAAGGAGTCTCTGCAAAGCATCCTCGGCTCGCTTTATGACCAGCTCGCCCAAGCGGTCGCCGATGGCCGCGGGCTCGGCGCGGATGCGACGAAGGCGCTCATCGACCGCGGGCCATTCCTCGCGGAGGAGGCCGTCGCCGCCAAGCTCGTCGACCGGCTCGGCTATCACGACGAGGCGCGGGACGCCGCGAGACGGCGTGCCGGCCCCGGCGGCAAGCTGGTGCAGCTCCCCGACTATTTCCGCGCGGCGCGCGATGACTCGGGCGAAGGGCCCGTCATTGCGATGATCGCCGCGAGCGGGCCGATCGTCTCGGGCTCGAGCGGGTTCGACGACGCCTTCGGCGTCAGCCGGATCGGCGCCGACACGCTTTCGGACACGATCGACGAGGCGGTGCGGAGCAGCGACGTGGCGGCGATCCTCCTGCGCATCGACAGCCCGGGAGGCTCATATGTGGCGTCCGACACCATCTGGCGCGCGGTCAATCGCGCCAAGGCGGCGGGCAAGCCGGTCATCGTCTCGATGGGCGATGTCGCCGCCTCGGGCGGCTACTTCATCGCCGTACCCGCCACCAAGATCGTCGCGGAGCCCGGTACGCTGACCGGCTCGATCGGCGTCTTCGGCGGCAAGCTGGTGATCAAGGGTTTGTTCGAAAAGCTGGGCATCAGCGTCGATTCGGTCCAGTTCGGCACCAATGCTGCGCTGTGGAGCTCGGACCAGGACTTCACGCCCGAGGGCTGGAACCGCCTCGAGGCCTCGCTCGATGCGGTGTACAAGGACTTCACCGCCAAGGTGGTTGCGGCGCGAGGCCTCGATGCGAACCGCATTCCCGAGATCGCCAAGGGACGCGTCTTCACCGGGGCCCAGGCGCTGAAGCTCGGGCTCGTCGATGCGCTCGGGGGCTTTCCCCAGGCGCTCGAGCTTGCCCGCGAGGCGCTTCACGTCAAGCCCGAGGAGCCCGTTCAATTGCGCGAGTATCCGCCGCGCGGGCGCGAGTTCCGCCGGCTTTTGCACCGGCTCGTCGCCGGCGAGGGCATAGCTGCAGCGCCGCTTACGAGCCTGCTCGCGCGTGAGCTCGCAACACCTGCGGCAGCCCTGCGTCCGCTCGTCGCCGAGCTGCCCGCCTTGACCCGTCCGGGCGAGGCCTGGCTTCTGATACCTCCACTCGAGGTGCGCTGAGCGTCGGCTCGGAGCCAAGCGTCGCAGGCGGAGCGCTGGTCAGCGGGCGACGGCGCGAGCGGAGGAGACCGGCCCATGCCGACGATGACAACCGCCGAGGCCACGGTCGAAAGCCTGCTTCGCCATGGCATCGATACGGTCTACGGCCTGCCCGGGCTGCACAACGATCCGCTCTTCGATGCCTTCCACGGCGCGCAAGACCGCCTGCGCGTGCTCCATACGCGGCACGAGCAGACCTCCGCCTACATGGCGCTGGGTGCTGCATTGGCGACGGGCAAGCCGCAGGCTTTCGCGGTCGTTCCGGGCCCCGGCTTCCTCAACGCGGGTGCGGCACTGCTCACGGCCTACGGCATGAATGCGCCGGTCGTGGCCCTCGTCGGTCAAATCCCTCAGGCGGATATCGATCGCGGCCACGGCCATCTGCACGAGATCGCCGACCAGATCGGCGTTGCACGACATATCGCGAAATTCGCGGCCCGCATCCGCTCTCCCCATGAAGCACCCCTCCTCATCGCCGAGGCGATCGAGAGCGCGTGCTCGGGCCGGCCCGGGCCGGCGGTGGTGGAATGCGCGATCGACGTATGGGGCCGCAGGGGTGCTGTTGAAATTCCGGAGCGGCCCAGAGCCTTACAGCACCCGCCGATCGACGAGGACGCGGTCGAAGCCGCGGCCAAGATCCTCGGCGGCGCCAAGCGCCCGCTGATCGTGCTCGGCGGCGGCGCGCAAGGAGCCAGCGCGGAAGTGACAGCACTCGCCGAGCTGCTCGAGGCGCCAGCCGTCGCCTATCGCCGCGGCCAGGGCGTGCTGCCAGCAACGCACCGGCTCAGCATCAATCTGCCCATCGCGCACCGGCTCTGGGCCAAGGCCGACGCGGTGCTTGCCGTGGGCACGCGGCTCTTCATGCAGCAGAGCCAATGGGGAGTGGACGGCGATCTCAAGATCGTGCGCATCGACATCGACCCTGAGGCGGCGGAGCGCTTCAAGAAGCCGGCAGTAAGCCTCATCGGCGACGCGGCGGACTACGTCAAGGCGCTCTTGGCACGGCTGCCGGCGCACAATCGCCCGCGCGCGTCGCGCGGCGACGAGCTCGCGCGCGAGCGCGCGCGGATGGTCGAGCGGCTCAAGCGTCTCGAGCCGCAGCTGAGCTTCCTCAAGGCGATCCGGGCGGCACTCCCGGAGGACGGCATCTTCATCGACGAGGTGACGCAGGTCGGCTTCGTCTCGCGCCTCGCCTTTCCGGTGCTCAAGCCGCGCACCTTCCTTTCGCCCGGCTACCAGGACAACCTCGGCTGGGGCTTCGGCGCAGCGCTCGGCGTCAAGGCGGCCAAGCCCGCCCAAGCCGTACTCGCCATTGCCGGCGACGGCGGCTTCCTCTACCAGGTGGGCGAGCTCGCGACCGCCCGTCAGCACAATCTGGCCGTCGTCGTCGTGGTCTTCGACAACGGCAGCTTCGGCAACGTCCGGCGCATCCAGGAGGAGCAGTACGGCAACCGCACGATCGCCTGCGATCTCACGAACCCCGACTTCCTGAAGCTCGCGGAGGCGTTCGGCGTCGCCGGCTTCCGCGCGCGCGACGGTCGCGAGCTCGAGCGCGCCCTAGGCGAGGCCTTGGCGCTCGGCAAGCCTGCCCTCGTCCACGTCCCTTGCGGCGCGATGCCGAGCCCGTGGGACATGATCCTCATGCCGCGGGTGCGCGGCTGAGTGGCATCTTGATTCAATGTCGCTGTCATACCAAATAATAAGCGTGGTAAAATTGCTCTCGTTCGCAGCGCCGGCTTGGCGCTTGCCTCGCTCGAGGCCCGTCCAAAGGACAACCACCATGCCCCACACCGCCATTTCACGCCTCGCGCGAGTTTTTGGCCGCCTTGGCTTGGCCCTCATGCTGGCTTGCGGCGTGCTCTTCCTCGCCCTTCCTGCGCAAGCGCAAAGGCATGGAGGGGGCGGCTTTCATGGCGGCGGCGGCGGCTGGCACGGCGGCGGCTGGCACGGCGGCGGCTGGCGCGGCGGCTATTGCTGCGGCCTGGGCTTCGGCTTCTGGGGCTGGCCCTATTACCCTTACCCCTATTATCCGGACTATTACACCTATCCCGACTATTCTCCGCCCGTAGCGCCGGCCACGGTCGTCCCGCAGGCTCCGGTAACGGCGGCGCCGACGCAGTCCATGTGGTACTATTGCGACAATCCCCAGGGCTATTATCCTTACGTGCAATCCTGCAGCTCGGCTTGGCGCCAGGTGCCGGCAACCCCGCCCAAGTAATGGCGCGGGGGCCTATCTCCTCGCGATAGCGGCGGCGCGCGGGATGCCCTCACGCGCGCGCGCGTGAGGGCGGCAACGCCCGGATCTTCTCGAGCACCGGGAGGATGTAGGTGCGGAAACGCGCCGGGTTCTCGCTCATCGGGAAATGCCCGACCTCCTTCATGATGGCGACCTCCACGCCGGGTATCCGTGCCGCCGTGCGCAAGGTGTCGGCCGGCTCGCAGGAGAAATCATACTCGCCGGTCAAGAGGAAGAGCGGGCAGCGCCTTGTATCTATGCGGCCGATGCGGTCGCGCAAGTCGGCGTCCACGCGGTAGAAATAGAGATCTCCCTTGAACACGCCGGGACCGCCTTGCATGTAGTGCCAGAGCGTCTCATGGCGGAAGTGCCGCGGGCTTTGAGGTGCGATGAGTCCGGAGACGAGTGCCGCGCATATCCTGCCGCCATGGACGTCGGGCCGGTCGAGCCAGTCGGTGTCGTACCACGGCGATTGGAAGTCGGCGGCCTCGAGGCCGATAAGGGCGCGGAACTCGGCCGCGTGCTCGATCGCGAGATGGAGCACCAAGCGGCCGCCGATCGAGCAGCCCATCACGACCGGCCGCTCGAGCTCGAGTGCCTGGCAGAAGGCCCGCACGATCTCGGCATAGCCAGCCGTGGTGAGGCGGTACTCCGCACTCTCCCACCCCTCGGGCGGATGAGACTTGCCGTGCCACGGCATGTCGAAGGCCAGCACGCGATAGTGCCGGGTGACCTCCGGGTCGCACATGAGGTGTCGCCATTGCCGCCCGTCCGCACCCGCCGTATGCAGGCAGACGAGCGGTATGCCGGCGCCGCTTTCCTCGAAATAGACGCGGTGCGGGCGCCCGCCGATCTCGATCTTCGCATAACGGCCGAGGATGGGCTCGATCTCGGCGCTCATCTCTTCTCTCCCTCGAAGAGGCGGCGGGGGAGTGCCAACAGATCCTTGAAATACTGCAGGTTCGCCATCAGCGGGTAGAGGTCGCCCTCGAGCCTCGCTTCGCCTCGCTTGGTGAGCGCGAAGAGGTCGTGCCAGCCGGGCTCGGGGAGCGGCCGCCAGAAAGCGAGCCAGGCGGGCGCTGGGGCGCGGACGGCGAAGCGCCACGGGCGCATCAGCTGCGGGCCGCGCTCGAGTGCCGCGAGCCGCCCCGCGGCAATCGACGCGAAGAAGGGCACGGCGCCGATCTCGCAGAGACATTCCGTCGTGAGATGTCGCCCGCGGCGCACCAGTCCTTCGTCCGCGTTGGCAAGCTCGGGAAGTCGCGCGAAGGCCGCGGCGGCTCGCACCTCGAGGTCGCTCTCCTCGCCTTTGCCGCGGGCGGTGCCACGCTTGCTGTCGCTGCTCATGTCGTTTGGGCCTCCTTGCGCGGCCCCTCTTGACCGCATCCCGCTCTACGCGTCATCCGCCCTTATTCGAGCGCTTTTCCAGCCCCGACGCGAGGCCCGATTTCGCCGGGTAGCGAGGGGTCGCAGCGCCCCTTCAGCGCCGGCTGAACGCCGCCGCGAGCTCGAGGTGCGGCGACCACAGGAACTGGTCTACCGGCTGGATCCAGTCGAGGCGATAGCCGCCGCCCAAGAGGATGCGGGCGTCGCGCGCGAAGGTCGCGGGATTGCAGGAGACGGCGGCGATGCGCGCGAGCTTGCTTGCGGCGAGGGCCGCCGCCTGGGTCTTGGCACCCGCGCGCGGCGGATCGAGGATCGCCCCTTGCGCGCGGCCGAGCTCCTGGGGCTCGAGGGGCCGGCGCTCGAGGTCGCGCGTCTCGACGGAAAGACGTAAGTGTCCCGCCGACGCGCGCGCCGCAGCCGCGAGCGCCTCGGTGAGCTGCTTCTCTCGCTCGACCGCGAGCACTTGCCGTCCCGCAGCGGCGAGCGGCAGGCCGAAGGTGCCGCAGCCCGCATAGAGATCGGCGATGCGGCGGGCCTCTCCCAGCGCCTCAATCACGGCACGCCGCAGCACCGCCTCGCCCTCGCGGGTCGCCTGCAGGAAGGCGCCAGGCGGCAGCACCGTCGCGACCTCGCCGAAGACCACGCGCACGGGCCGGCGCTCGATCACGACTTCGACGCCGCTGCCCTTGGAATGGCGCCTGGCGATCCGTGCCAGGTCATGCGCCTCGGCAAAGCCCGCGAGGCGCTCGCGGCGCTTGAGGCCGAGGGCGGCATCGCTCAAGAGCAGCAGGTCGAGACCGCTGTCGCTCTCCGTCACCAGTGCTTCCACGCGTGCGCCGGGCTCGAGGAGTGCGGACAGAAGCTCGTTGAGCGGCGCCAACAGCGCCACGATGGCGGGTCGCGCCACGGGGCATTCGACAAGCGGGATGACCTGGTGGCTCGAGCGCGCGTTGAAGCCGAGCACGAGATCGTCCTTGCGGCGTACCGCGCTGAACTCGGCGCGGCGCCGGCTCGCGGGCGGGGTCACGAAAAGCGGGCGGATCTCGCACCCCTCGAGCCGCTGGCGGGCGAGCGACTTGGCAAGGAGCTCGAGCTTCCACGCGCGGTAATGCTCGCCATCGAGATGCTGGAGCGCGCAGCCGCCGCAGCTGCCGAAATGGCGGCAGGCCGGGTGCTGACGCCCCGCTCCCTCGGCAAGGAGTGCGATGACGCGGCCGGCGTAACCGTCCGGGCGCGGCTCACCCAAGCGGACGCGCACGCGATCGCCGGGCAGCGTGAAGGGCACGTAGAGCCGCTTCCCCCCTTCGAGGCTCGCGATGCCGTCTCCGCGCGCGCCGATCTCCTCGATCGCGACCTCGAGCTCGAGCCTCATGCCGGCTTGTCCTCGCGGCGGGCCGCAATGAGGAACTCCTTGTTGCCGTCCGTTCCCTCGATCGGACTCGCGACGATGCCAAGCACGGTCCAGCCCGGCCGCGCCGCGATGAAACGGCGGATGCGCTCGCACGCCTCCTCATGCAAGCGAGCGTCGCGCACCACCCCGCCTTTCCCCACTTGCCCAGGACCCACCTCGAACTGGGGCTTGATGAGGGCAACGAGGAAGGCGCCGGGGGCTGCGAGCGCCAACGGGGCCGGGAGCAGCGTCTCGAGGCCGATGAAGCTCGCATCGCAGGCGATGAGTGCCACCGGCTCGGGAACCTCCTTGCTGCCGAGGTAGCGCGCGTTGACGCGCTCGAGCACCGTGACGCGCGGATCCCGGCGCAGCTTCCAGGCGAGCTGGCCGTGGCCCACGTCGACGGCATAGACGCGCGCGGCACCTCGCGCGAGGAGCACGTCGGTGAAGCCGCCGGTTGAGGCACCGATGTCGAGAGAGACGAGGCCGCTCGGATCGATGGCGAAGCGATCGAGTGCCGCCGCGAGCTTGAGCCCGCCGCGCGAGACCCAGGGATGATCCAGCCCGCGCAGCGTGAGCGGAAGATCGGCCGGGACGAGCGCTCCCGCCTTCTCTAGCCTGCGCTCGCCGCTATAGACGAGGCCTGCCATGACGAGTGCCTGCGCGCGGCTGCGGCTCTCGGCAAGCCCGCGTGCCACGAGCAGCTGATCGAGGCGGATCTTGGTCGCAGACCTTGCCATGCTCCCACCGATCGAGAGGCATCCCACGCGGCCATCCGGATGCCCACAGAAGCGTGCTATACTGCGCGTGTGGAAAAACGGGTAGCGCAAATTCTCGGCGAGCTTCGTTCCGGCCTCGAGCAACTCTACGGCCCGAGGCTCGCAGGCGTCATATTGTTCGGCTCTCACGCCCGCGGCGAGGCCGGCCCGGAGTCCGACATCGACGTCCTCGTCCTGCTCGCCTCTCCCGTCGACTCGTGGAGAGAGATTCAACGCACAGGTCCGCTCGTGGCCAGTCTTTCTCTACGCTACGACGCCGTGGTCTCCTGCGTTTTCGATTCACCAAGCAAGCTGCGGGCAGCCGCCGATGCCTTCCATCGTCGGGTCCGGCGCGAGGGGATTGGCGTGTGACTCCCGAGCAAAGCCTGCTTCTTGAAAAGGCGCGGGCAAGCATTGCCGCCGCCGAGTTGCTGGCCGAGCGAGGCTACCATGGCTTCGCGGCCTCGCGCGCTTATTACGCGATGTTCTATGCAGCGGAGGCCATGCTGCTCACGGGCGGGACCACCTTCTTGAAGCACGCCGCAGTCATCGCCGAGTTTGGTAAGCGTTTTGCCCGCAGCAATCCTCAGGCCGCCGAGATGCACCGGTTCTTGATTGAAGGCCAAGAGAGCCGAACAAAAGGGGATTATCGTTCGGACGATCAGGTCTCCGAAGAAGAAGCGGAGGCGCAAATTGCTCGAGCCCGCAGATTCGCCGAGTATGCGACAAATGCGTTGAGTAAGTAATTGCGCTTATTGGCGTCTCGAAGCGAGAGCTCACGTCTCAAAGCTAAACACCTGGCGGGCGCGAAAGCTACCCGCCGCCGCTTGCGTGCGAGCGCAATGGGCCGCGCCTACGCGCGGATCAGCTTCTCGGCCTGCTCCTGGCCGAGTGCTGCAAGCGCGTGGGCGACGATGTGCTTGGCATTGAGCCCGGCCTTGTCGTACTGCGCAGCCGGCTTGTCGTGGTCCATCACCACGCTCGGCATGTAGAGCGGACGGAATTTGAGCCGCCCGTGATC
>Ga0116217_10002989_pt1 | contig 15552 bp, 6 predicted proteins | sample Sb_taG_6_FD_89697 | JGI IMG/M metagenome (GOLD analysis project Ga0116217, IMG submission 89697) | Peat soil microbial communities from Weissenstadt, Germany - Sb_50d_4_PS metaG | ecosystem: Environmental > Terrestrial > Soil > Wetlands > Peat | place: Germany: Weissenstadt | collected 2010-09-21 | reverse complement strand
GCCGAGCAGGCGACGGGCCTGATCGAGGGGGGCGCCGATCTGATCATCGTCGAGACCGCGCAGGACATATTGGAGGTGAAGGCCGCGGTGTTCGGCGCGCGCGAGGCGTTCAAGGCGACCGGGAGGACCCTGCCGATTCACACCTCGGTGTCGCTGCTGCCCAACGGCGGCAAGATGCTGCTGGGGACCGACATCTCGGCGGTGCTCTGCACGCTGGAGGCGCTGAGGGTGGACGTGATCGGCCTGAACTGCTCGACGGGGCCGGAGGACATGCGCGACGCGATTCGCTTCCTGGGCGAGTTCTGCCCGCTGCCGGTGGCGTGCATCCCCAACGCGGGCCTGCCGCTGCAGGGCCCCGACGGCGAGACGATCTTCCCCGAGCAGCCCGAGCCGCTGGCACAGGCGCTGAAGGAGTTCGTGGAGCGCTATGGCGTGGGCATCGTGGGCGGCTGCTGCGGCACGACCCCCGATCACATCCGCGCGATCGTGGAAAGCGTGGGAGGCGGGACCTCATCCACGGGGACCCCGCCCGCAAAGACCTCACCCACCCGCGCACCAGCCCCCCGTCCAGCCCCCCGTCCCCCCCACCTCTCTTCGATGATCGCGGCGACCCCGCTGGTGCAGGAGCCGAGGCCGAGCATGGTGGGCGAGCGCGTGAACTCGCAGGGCTCGCGCAGGGCCAAGGAGCTGCTGCTGGCCGACGACTACGACGGCCTGGCGCAGATCGCCGAGGACCAGGTAACGGGCGGCGCGCACGTGCTGGACGTGTGCGTAGCCCTGACCGAGCGCCAGGACGAGGACGAGCAGATGCGCGCGGTGGTCAAGCGCATCTCCCTCACCCAGCCCTCCCCGATCCAGATCGACTCGACCGAGCCCGAGGTGATCGAAACGGCGCTCGACCAGATCCCGGGAAGGGCGATCGTCAACTCCATCAACCTGGAGGCGGGCCGGGACAAGCTCGACCGCGTGGTGCCCCTCGCATTGGCCCACGGCGCGGCATTGATCGCACTGACGATCGACGAGGTGGGCATGGCCAAGACGGCGCAGCGCAAGGTGGAGATCGCAGAGCGCATACGCGATCTGTGCTGCGGGGAGCACGGGCTGGACCCGGAGCTTCTGATCTTCGACTGCCTCACCTTCACGCTCACGACGGGCGATGAGGAGTGGCGCCCCTCGGCCGTGGAGACGATCGAGGGCATCGCACGGATCAAGGCTGAGATCCCCCACGTGAAGACCTCGCTGGGCGTGTCCAACGTCTCCTTCGGCGTGAGCCCCGGCGCGCGGGCGGTGCTCAACTCGGTCTTCCTGCACCACTGCGTACAGGCGGGCCTCGACCTGGCGATGGTGAATCCCAACCACATCACCCCCTACAGCGAGATCAGCGACGAAGAGCGCGAGCTGGCCGACGATCTGGTGTTCAACCGCCGCGAGGACGCCCTGGAGCGCTTCATCGAGCACTTCGAGAGCAAGGGCGAGGAGGATGTGCAGAGCGCGGCGGATCCGACCGAGGGCATGGAGCCCGAGGAGGCATTGCACTTCCACATCCTGCGCCGCCGCAAGGAGGGCGTGGAGACATGGATCGACCGCAGCGTGGAGAAGATCGGCGCGGTGCCGACGCTCAACGAGGTGCTGCTGCCGGCGATGAAGGAGGTCGGCGACAAGTTCGGCGCGGGCGAGCTGATACTGCCCTTCGTGCTGCAGTCCGCGGAGGTGATGAAGCGCGCCGTCGCGCGGCTGGAGAAGTACCTGGACAAGATCGAGGGCTACACCAAGGGCACGGTCGTCCTCGCCACCGTGTTCGGCGACGTGCACGACATCGGCAAGTCGCTGGTGAACACGATCCTCACCAACAACGGCTACACCGTCATCGACCTCGGCAAGCAGGTGCCGATCCAGACGATCGTGGACGCCGCGCAGGAGCACGAGGCGACGGCGATCGGCCTGAGCGCCCTATTGGTCTCCACCTCCAAGCAGATGCCGGCGTGCATCCAGGAGCTCCATGCGAAGAATCTCCACTACCCGGTGCTGATCGGCGGCGCCGCGATCAACCGCGCCTTCAGCTTCCGCGCTCTGTATCCCGGCGGCAAGGAGTCCGACGAGCCCTATGAGCCGGGCGTGTTCTACTGCAAGGACGCCTTCGAGGGCCTGGCCGTCATGGATCAGCTGATCGACGAGCAGGCGCACGAGGCGCTGCTGGAGAAGCTGCGCGCGAGCGCCACGGCCTTCCGCGCCAAGGGCGAGGAGCCGGCCGAGGAGCTGAACCTCGCCGACGACTCGGTGCGCAGCCCGGCGCGCACGGACGCCCCGGTGCCCACCCCCCCCTGGTGGGGCGTGAGGGAGGTGCCGGTGAACATGGACGAGGTCTACAGCCACCTCGACACGCACGTGCTCTTCAAGCTGCACTGGGGCGGGCGGGGCGTGAAGGGCGAGGCGTGGCGGGAGCTGGTGGAGGAGAACTTCCGCCCGCGCCTGGAGCGGATGTGGTCCGAGCAGGACTACCTGCACCCGCGCGCGCTGCTGGGCTTCTTCCCCTGCTACGCCAAGGGCAACGAGATCGTCGTGCTCGACCCCGAGGACCGCGCGACCGAGCTGACGCGCTTCGTCTGCCCCCGCCAGCCCAAGGGCGATCGCATCTGCCTGGCCGATTTCTTCCGCCCGGCCCTGAACGCCGCGGGCGAACCCTCCCCGCGGGGCGACCGCCCCGCCGAGCTCGACACGATCGCGGTGCAGGCCGTGACCGTCGGCGCGGAGGTGACCGAGCTGATGGCCAAGCTCGAGGCCGAAGGCGAGTTCGCCGAGCAGCTGTTCGTGCACGGCCTCGGCGTGCAGACCGCCGAGGGACTGGCCGAGTGGCTGCACGCGCAGGCGCGCCAGATGCTCTCAATCCCCCCCGCCCAGGGCCGGCGCTACTCCTGGGGCTACCCCGCGGTGCCCGAGCAGAGCGAGCACCTGAAGGTGCAGCAGCTGCTGAACCTGGGCCAGATCGGCATGAAGATCACCGACGGCTACGCCCCCGAACCCGAGCAGTCCACGCTGGCCCTGATCGCCCACCACCCCCAGGCGATCTACTTCGGCACGCGCCAGGGCCGCCTGCTCCCCGACGGCTCACCCGACGACCTGATCAAGGGCTCCTACCGCGACCCCTCGCTGTTCGGCGAGCTGGCCGACGAGGACCCGCCCGAGGGCGCCGTCGAGGACGAGGACCAACCGGCGATGGCGGGCTGAGCCTGCTTCGGACAGACAGCGCAGGCCCGCCGATCGGCTTGAGGCAGGTTGCGGAAGAGAAGTCGTCGTAGCCTGAACTTGCCCGAAAAGCAAAATCCGCTACCTTTGGCGGCCGATGTGGATGAAATCGAACTGGCTGGCCCAGCACAGGCCGTCTCTCCCCTGGTGTGGAGATTCGCGCCCTCGCCTGAGCAGCGGCGATCGCAAGCTGCGCAAGCGGGTGCCCGCGCGGGTGCGCCGGGAAGTCGCGCAGGGACGCTGGGGTGGCCACCGGCAACGCCGCTGGCGGAGCCTCGCGCTGCGCGAACGCCCCGAGCCGATCCCCTCGTTCCGGGGACCCGTGGAGCGTCCGCCGGATCCTCCGCGGGAGCGGATCGGCATCTGCTGCTCGGGCGGCGGGATCCGCTCCGCCGCGTTCAACCTGGGCGCTCTGCAGGAGCTGCAGGAAGAGGAAGAGCTGCAGCGAGCCTCCTATCTGGCGGCGGTGTCGGGGGGCTCGTACATCGCGGCGGCGTTCGCGATGGTCGCCACGAAATGGAAGAAGAAGGAGGACGGCACACATAGCGACGACTCGGATCCCGCGCTGATCGACAAGGAACCCCCGTTCGCGCCGGGCTCACCCGAGGAGCAGTACCTGCGCAACCGCAGCTCCTACCTGGCGCCCGATGGGTTCGGCAAGCTGTTCCTCGTCTACCGCGTGCTGCTGGGCCTGTGCTTCAACATCCTCTTCCTCGCCGCGCCCCTGTTCGCCGCGATGCTGATCCTGGGGTGGTGGCTGTACCGGCCGATGTATCCGCAGCTGAGCGGACCCCACAGGCATGCGGCCATGCTCGAACACCACGGCGGATATGCCTTTTACAGCTACCACATCCCCCTGGGGTGCTGGATCGCGCCGGCCGCGCTCGCCGCGCTCAGCGCGCTGGTCGGCCTCCTGGTGCTGCTGCGCAGCCTCCATGGGGATCGGATGCGCCGCGGCCTGCAGGTCCTCTCGACGCGACTGCTGATCCTGGCGGCGCTCGTGGCGCTGTTCTCGATCGTGCTGCCCGAGCTGATCGCGCTGGCGCACAACGTGGGCTATGACCTGAGCAGGAGCCTGGGCAGCGCCAAGACGGGCGCGAAGGCGACGGGGGAAGAAGGCCTGGCTGGGGTGGCCGCGACGGGCGGGGGACTGGCTGGGCTGATCGCAGGGGTGCTGGCATACGTGCGCGAGACGCTGCTGACGCCCAAGAAGGCGCTGAACGCGATCGAGGAAGGCAACCGCGCGATCGGCTCGCGCGTGCGCACGGCCGTGGCGTACGCGGGCGCGGCGCTGGCCGGTCCGCTGCTGGTCATCGGCGTGATGGCCTTCGGGCTGTCGGTGTCGTTGAGCTATGGCAGCAGCGTCCCGAAGTGGTTCGGGGTGCCGTTGCCGCTCGCTCTCGGCGCGGTGATGCTGCTCGTGTTCGCGGGGTTCTACTTCTGGGCGGATCTGACCTCGTGGTCGCTGCACCCCTTCTACAAGCGCCAGCTGTGCACCGCGTTCGCGCTCAAGCGCGTCAAGGCCGCGGAGGCGTATGAAATCGGCCGCCAGCAGAAATGCAAACTGCTCGCGACCCCCGGCGGCAAGGAGTTCCTGAACACGCCGGTCGCGGTGGAACGGAAGTTCGGCGAGCTGGTGTCGCTCTCGGAGACCTCGCTGGACGGCAGCAAGGCGGCCGTGACGACCGCCGCCGGGGGGTGCTCGGGATCGCCGGCGCGTACGTGGCCGTGCCTGATCGTGTGCGCGGCGGCCAACGTTTCCGACCCGGCCGCCACCCCGCCGGGACGGCACGTGACGAGCTTCACCTTCAGCGCGCGCTCGATCGGCGGTCCGCTGACCGGGGCGATGCGCACGAAGGACTTCGAGGAGGCCTTCGACGGCTCGAGCAGGGAGCGCAGGCGGCGCGACATGACGCTGCCCTCGGCGGTGGCCATGTCGGGCGCCGCGATAGCGCCTTCGATGGGCAAGCTGACGAGCCGTCCGCTGACGTTCCTGGTGGCGCTGGCCAACATCCGACTCGGCGTCTGGGTCCCCAACCCGCGCAGGGTGCGGGAGCGGCGTGGATCCCGCTACGGCCGTCCGCGCCCGAGCTATCTGATCCGCGAACTGATCGGCCGCAATCGCGTGGACGCCAAGTACCTGTTCGTGACCGACGGCGGCCATTACGAGAACCTTGGGCTTGTGGAGCTGCTGCGGCGAGGGTGCACCGATATCTACTGCTTCGACGCCAGCGATGACGGCAAGTTCAGCGTACTCGGCGACGCCGTCGCGCTGGCGCGCAGCGAGCTGGGGGTTCAGATCGACATCGACCCCTCCAAGCTGGCCCCGGAGGAGGGCATCGCCGCGGACAACGTGGCGGTGGGCAGCATCCGCTATCGCGGCGGTCGCGAGGGCGTGCTGATCTATGCGCGCTGCGTGCTGACGGAAAAGGCGCCGTGGGACGTGGTGGCCCACCAGCGCCTGGACCCGTCGTTCCCGCACAACTCGACCGTCGATCAGCTCTATACCGATCAGAAGTTCGAGAGCTACCGCGCGCTGGGCGAATTCGTCGCGGGCAACGCGATCCGGCGCATGGGCGAAAAACGCACGCGGCGGCTCAGCGCTCGCGCACGGCCGCCCGCTGGCGCTGGGGCAGGGCCGGCAGCTTGACCGGCGCGGCGTGCATCGTGCGCAGGCGCACGTCTTTCCAGGAGAGCCCCTCGTTGACGAGCGCGGGCATGCCCATGACGAGCGCGGTGAGGATCTCGACGAACTGCAGCACGATGCCATAGGCGAGCGCGTCGGGGGTGGAGACGTGGAAGGCGCCCACGAGCACCGCCACGCAGGCGGCCTGGAAGACGCCGATGTTGGCCGGCGTGGCGGGCACGAGCGCGGTGACGTTGACCGCGAAGAGGACCGCGGCGGCCCCGGCGACGCCGACGTGGCGGTCGAGCCCGAGCGCCATGAGCAGAAGCCAGCAGGACATCCACTGCAGGCCCCAGGCCCCGAGCTGCGAGGCCGTGGCCAGGCCGGCCTGGCGCGGATGGCGAAAGACGCGCAGCCCCGCGCGCACGCGCACGAGCGAACGGCGCAGCTCCGCCAACAGCCCCTGCAGGCGCGTGGAGCGGGATACGGCGGCGGCCGGCACGAGCGCGGGCGCGAGCAGCACGATCGCCAGCACGCCCAGGGGCGCGAGCACGGAGGCGATCAGCGCCCCGTGGTGGCCGTCGAGCAGATCGACGTTCGAGAACATGGCGATGCCCAGGATGCACAGCGCCACGAGGTTCAGAAGCGTCTGCGAGACCATCGTGCCGAGCACGATCGGCAGCGTCTCGCGCGCACGGCCGATGCGCCGCGCGACGATCAGCGCACGCGAGGGCTCCCCCAGGCGCGCGGGCAGCGTGGCGGACATGAGCACGCCGATGAAGGTGCCCTGCATCGCATCGCGCCGCCGCGCGCGCCGCCAGGTGGGCGCGGCGCCGAGAATGGCGTACCAGGCGAAGCCGCGCGCGACCATCGAGGCGCACATCAACGCGAGGCCCGCGGCGAGCAGCCCGGGACTGGAGGCGAGCAGGCTGGCGAGCACGCGATCGACGCCGATGCGCGTCAAGGCGAGCAGCCCCAGCGCGAGCAGCGCGAACGAGACGCAGACCAGCCCAAGGCGTTTAAGGATTGGGAGAAGGGGATGGCCGCGCTGTGGCGTGACGGCGCGCGGTTCCAGGCCCGCAAGGCGCCTTGCCCGGACGGCGGGCTGAAGGTCGGCGGGAGCGAGGCCATGACGGACCATCAGGCGGTGCAGGCCCGGGCGGGGATTGCCCACGGCGATCGCCTGCTCGTAGCAGCCGGCGATCTCGGCGGCGACGTGCGGCCAGGCGAAGCGCTCGGCGCGCTGGCGCGCGGCGGCGGCCATCGCGCGGCGGCGATCGGGCTCCAGCGCCATCTGGCGCAGGGCCTCGGCCAGCGCGAGCGCATCGCCGGGGGGGGTGAGCAGGCCGTCGATGCCCTGGCGCACGACGTCGCGATAGCCGGGGATGTCCGAGGCCACCACGGGCGTGTGCGCGGCGAAGGCCTCGGTGAGGACCATGCCGAAGCTCTCCCCGTGCAGCGAGGGCGCGCAGAGCACGTCGGCCTGGGCGAGCCGCGCGGCCTTCTCGGCGTCGGCGACTTTGCCGAGCGCCTGCACCCCGCGCGGGTCGAGCAGCAGCGGCGCCACGTCCTCGGGGCCGGGGCCCACGAGCGTGAGCGTCGCGGGGATGTGGTCGCGCAGCGCCTCGAAGGCGCGCAGCAGCACGGGCAGGCCCTTGCGCTCCACGGGCAGGCCCACGAAGAGGATGCGCAAACCATCCCCCTCCTCCTTTCCCTCCTCCAAAGCATCGCCGGCCTCGGCCACGTGGACCCCGTTGGGGACGATGCGATAGCGCCCGCCGAAGAAGCGCCGCGCGGTCCAGGCGGCGGCCTCGGAGACGGCGATGCGCGCGTGCAGGCGATTGAAGCGACGCCGCGCGCCGAGGGCGTTGGCGAAGGCGTTGAAGAGGACGCTGGTGGAGTAGGCGTGGAAGGTGCCCACCAGCGGCAGCCCCAGGGGCGTGCTGCCGAGGGCGTCCCAGCCGACGATGGCCGCGATCGGCTCGTGGATGTGCACGACGTCGTAGGCCCCCGAGCGCAGCTCCCGGCGCAGCGCGAAGACGGCGTTCGGCGCGAGCGAGATGTTGGAGACGGCGCCGTTGGCGGGCAGGCCGAAGGTGCGCCCGAGCGAGACGAAGCCCGCGGGCGGGTCCAGGCGCTGGGGCGCCGCGCCCCGGTGCAGGCGGCGCGAGAGCGCGTCGTCGGGGTCGAAGGGCGCGAGGACCCGGGGCTCGTGTCCGGCCGCGGCGAGCTCCGCGGCGAGGGCCTCGATGTGGCGAGTGACTCCGCCCGGGTACGTCCACGAGTACGGGGAGACGAGCGCGATGCGCACCCCTAAGACTGTAGCCTCTGGGGAGGTTATGAGCGAGCGCCATTTTGTGAAGTACACCTTTCTGAAGCTCGACCCCGCGTGGCGGCGCCTGGACGGAGAGGAGCGCGCGCGGGGCAAGCGCGAGCTGATGGCCGCCTGCGAGGACTTCGCCGATGGACATCTGCTGCAGTCCCTCTCGCTCGTGGGCACGCGCGGGGACGCGGACCTGCTGCTGATCGCCGAGGCCGAGAACCTCGATCGCATCCACGAGCTCCACGTGGTGCTGGGGCAGAGCGGGCTGATGCAGTGGGCGAGCATGCCCCACTCGTTCCTGGGCATGCGCAAGAGCTCGGAGTACAGCGAAGACGTGCGCGCGGCCCCGCGGGGGTTTCGCGGCAAGTACGTGTTCGTCTACCCCTTCGTGAAGTCGCGCGAGTGGTATGCGCTGCCCGCGGATGAGCGCTGGCGGATCATGCAGGGGCACATCGCGGTGGGCCGCGAATACCCGGGGGTGGACAATCACACCACCTACTCCTTCGGCCTGGACGATCAGGAGTTCGTGGTGGCCTTCGACACCGACGACGTGGGCACGTTCCTGGATCTCGTGCAGCGCCTGCGCACGACCGAGGCATCGCGCTACACCGTGCGCGACACCCCCAGCTTCACCTGCCTGAAGATGTCGCTGCAGCGCGCGCTGAACGCGCTCGACGGCGAGCCGGTGGCGTTAGAGGCGTTGCACACTGCCTGAGAAGGGCTACACCCATCTGCGCCGCGTCGATCCGGTGCTGGCGGAGCTGATCGAGCGGGTCGGCCCCGGGGGCCTGGGCGACCCCCGCGCGGGCAGGCCGGCCGATCACTACGGCGCGCTCGTGCGCGCGATCGTCGGCCAGCAGCTCTCCACCAAGGCCGCGCGGAGCATCTACGCGCGCCTCACCGAGCGCTTCGACGGCCGCACGCCCACGCCGCGCGAGGTCCTGGAGGACGACCCCGAGGAGCTGCGCGCGGCCGCTGGCCTCTCGCGGGCGAAGGTGGGCTATCTGCGCTCGCTCGCCGAGCACGTGCTCTCGGGGGAGCTCGAGCTCGAATGGCTGGACGAGCTGGTGGACGAGCGCGTCATCGCCGAGCTCGTGGCCGTCAAAGGACTGGGGATCTGGAGCGCGCAGATGTTCCTCATGTTCCACCTCCAGCGCCCCGACGTGCTGCCCGTCGGCGATCTCGGCATCCGCAAGGCGATCCAGCGGGCCTACGGGCTGAAGGCGCTGCCGGGGCCCGAGGAGATGGAGGCCATCGCCCAGCCCTGGCGCCCGCACCGCACGCTCGCCTGCCGCTATCTCTGGCGCTCGCTCGACAACGAGCCGTAGGCGCTCAGGGCCGGTGCCGAGCCACAAAGCCTCAGAGCCGAGACGTGACGTGTTCCTCGCCGGCTGCCGATCAAACGGCCCGGCCCGGCCTCCTACCCTTCCTGGGCTTGGACCTTGGCTTCTTGGTGGACCTTGGCTTCTTGGGGCAGCCGCTGACGGCGATGCGGGTGTTCTGCGTGAGCTGTGCGCCGTTCTGCCCGGTGATGGTGGTGGGCATGAGGAGCTTGGAGCCGCAGAGGTTGCCGTGAGCTCTGGCGGGCAGGTTGCTGGCAAGCGCGGAGTGGGGACCCTGCGGCAACTGCAGCTCGAAAGAGCTGACAGGCGCGTCGGGCACCGAGGCGAAGGTGCTCGTGGCGATGCCCTTGGCGATGTTGGTATTGCCAACGAGATCCAGCCTGACCCCCTGCCCCTGCAGAACGACGATGAGATCGGGGAAGGCGGCGCCGCCATGAGACACCAGGTATACGGGGCCGCTCAGCGGTTCGCCAAGCACGGGAGTGACGGCCCTGACGACCCCCACCAGCGACGCCGCGGGGCACGTCGAGGGATTGGCGGCAAAGGTCGCTTCGCCGCAGGCCTGCTGCAGCGTGGTCAGCCGCGCGGGCAGCTGCTTGGGCAGCGTGACGAAAACCCTGCCGATGTTGGCCTGCCCGAAGCTGGAGGTGACCCTGACGTCCAGCGAGGCGCCGCCGGCCTTGCTCGTGGACCCCCGCGTGGATGCCGAAAACCCGGGGTGGAACGGCAGCGAGGCACAGTTGGCGGCCTGGAAGCGGCTCGACACCGAGGCCCCGACACCCTGGGAGCTGGCGATCGTTCCGTCAAACGACAGCGGCGCACAGCTGGTGGGGTTGAAGATGAAGTCGCTGCGATCGATGGTGACGTTGACGGCCCTGAGCTGCAGCGGAATGCCCTGAAGGATCGTGGGCAGGGGATCGCTGACGATCGTGACCCGTGCGGTGTGCGGGTCGGGATAGATGGCGGCGCGCACGAGGACGTTGCCGAGGTCGAAGGGCCCGGCGACGGCGGGCGCGACGATGGCGAGCCCGAAGGGAGCGCCGCGGTAGGGGCCGGTGAGAAAGACCTGCCCGCCACCGACGGTGACGGGGTCGGGCCCCGGCCCGGCGATAGCGGTGGTATGCCCGATTTCGCTGGCCGGCGAACAGGCGCCCTGAGCGGCCTGGGCTTCGCCGCAGAGGGGCACCTGCGAGAGCATCCCCAGGAGCCCGGGCGGCGCGGTCACCGAGACGTCCCCCAGCATCTGGTCGCCGTCGGGCCGCGAGAGGGTGACGGAGAGCGGGCTGAAGCCGCCGGCGTTGTTGTTGGAGGTGCCGGCCGCCAGCGAAGGCGAGAACCCCTGGCCACACCCGGCGTCGATCGGGAAGGGTTCGATCGCAGGCGTCACCACAGCTCCGTTCCACCCCGTGAACTGCGCGCTGGCGGCGAAGCTGCCGCAGGCGCTGGGCGTGACGAGCGCCGCCCGCGGCCCGCTGAAGAGGCTGACCCTCAGATCGCCGAACGGCAGCTGTGGGTTTTCGTCGAACCTGACTGTCAGCTGACCCGTCGTGGGGTTGGCGACGACGTGCCCGGCGAGCTTGACGAGCGCCCCGTCGGCCTGTGCGGTCAGATAGACGGCGAGCAGCGAGTGGAAGGGGTTTTCGTTCGGCTGGGCAACGTAGGCAAAGCCCTTGAGCGGCTGTTCGAGCAGCGGCGTCGTGACTTCGACTTCGCCGATCTTGGAGGCGCCGGGGCAGGCAGGCTGGTTGCCGTTTTCCAAGCCGATCTGGGCAGGCGTGCACGCTTCGAGCCCGTTGGCGACCGACGGGGAGACGGTCATGCCGGCAGGAAGGCTCACCACGGCATCCCTCAGATGCGCCTCGGCCAGCTGCGGATGCCCTTCCACTTCCGGTTCCTCGTTCTGAGGCAGGCGCACATCGACCCTGAGCGCCGTGGGCGTATCGGTGGCCGTGGTTTCCGGCGCGGGCGCGACGCCGATCGTGGGCTTGAACTCAAGGCCTTCGCAACCCTCCATTGAGAGCTGGTTGCCCCGGTTGTCGGTCAGCGGATATTCATGGGTGAACGGATAGGAGAAGGGACTGGCCGGTTCAACCGGCTGTTCCCAGGAGTCGGCGCTGACCAGATCGGCCAGCGGGACATGGCAGGAGGTGGGATTGGTGAGCAGCGGAATCGGCGGCGCGTCGCTGGCCACCGGAGGGCCTTCGCCGTTCAGCACCGGATAGCCACGTTCGGCGTCGTGACCGTGATCCGCGGGCACGCCCCACAGCGCCAGGGAGGTACGCAGGACGTGAAGCTGATCGATGCTCCTCAGCGTCACCTTCAAGCCATTGCCCTCGCCCGCGCGAACCCCGCCATCGATGAATCCGACGTCCCCGCGATAGGCGAACCCGAACTGGGCCGGCGTATCGGCCGGAGGTTCGAGGTTGTATACCGGCAGCACCAGCTCAAAGAATGGTTCTGAGAGCGTTGCCACCACCGTGCCGACCTGGGTGTCCACGGGACAGTTCGGCAGCCCTTCAGAGCTTTCCCTCCCGTTGTCGAACGCCTTCCTGGGGCACCTGGGCGTGGCCCGCGGATCGCCCACAAGCCCGGGCGGCAGGCCGACTTCGAGGTCCTTGACTTCTCCACCGGCCAGTGGGACTTCAGGCCCGCCGAACGCGCTGCTCCAACCGGCATTGTTGAACGATAGGCTCGTGATCAGCTGATACGGATGAGCGCCTGCTCGCGTCGCCGGAGCATCGGCGCGGTCGAGTGAGAGCTGTTCGAAGCCCTCCACACCAAAGCCGGCCGGAGAGGAGCCGATCGTAGTCAGAGTACTGCTCGCTGCTGCGCTCGCACCACCACCGGACACGCTCACAGCATTCGGCCCCGTCCCTGCAGCATCGGCAGAGACCGCAACCCGGATGGCGATCAGCGGAGCCGTGGGCACGCCTTCGCGCCCGAATGTGCGTTCTCCCCCCGGCGAGATCGTCGGGAGACCGGCGGGATTGTTGGTACACGTCACCACCCTGGTCCCGGTGCCGGCACATTCCCAGTACGTGCCGCTCGGAGGTTCTGCCGCATTCAGCTCTCCTCCCGCCGCGATGGCGGTGACACCGAGTGGCAGCCTGTCCACGACTGTCACCGTCGAGCCATCCGATGGGATCAGACCCACATTCCTGATATGCACCAGATATTCACCCACACCGCCCGGCGAGAGAGCTGTGGGGATGCTTTCTGCATTCACCTGCCACACAGAGCCTGTGGACGCCAGCACAGGCGCCGAGTGCATGCTCAGCACAGCGGCTGCCATAAGCGCTGGTGCAAGAAGCGAACCCGCCAGCCGACGCGGCACGATTATTTTTTCCCGCTTCGCATCGGCCGTCCAGCGGACTTCTTTGTCCGCCTCCCGTACTTGCCATGACGCTTCTTGGCGGGCTTCCTGTGCTTCTTGGCGACTATGATCTTCCCGGGGGCTTTCCCAGGCCCAGACGCAGGGGCGGCAGGGGCGCTGAGATTGCCTGGGCCGACCGAGGTGAGGCTGGCGGGACCTGCAAATGACCCGGCAACACCCGGCGAGTTGCGGCATTCCCCTTCCGAGGAGCACGGCGGGGCCGGTGGCGCTTCGGAGCGTCCATCCACACGTGCGTCGTAGAGATCGACGATCTGATCGCGATCGGCAGGCACAAGCTGCTGGCTGGTCGTGAAGAACACGTCGTCGCCGCTTTCGCTTGCATCGGCGAATACCGCTTCGTCGGGCGCACTCCCTGGAGAGATCAGCGACACATGACCTTCCTCGTACTCGTATACGTCCGATGTGCCATTGGTGTCTTCCGGGAGTACCGCATCACTGGTACTGAAGAACAGGCGGCCACCGTTGTCCAGGTAGCGCTGCTGATAGACGCCGTTTACGGGGGCGGGTAACTGCGTGCTGGCGGTGGGCGGAGACCCGTTCACATTGCACGACGCACACATCAGCCGTTCCGCTGGCGCATCATACACGTAAACCTCATAATCACGTTCATGATTTGCAGCCAGAGGTTCGTACCCTGTCAAGTTCTCCTTCGCCATGAACGCCAGATATCTGCCATTGGGCGAGACCTCCGCGGTACGACCCGCAAACGTGCGATACCAGTCTCCTTCGCGCGCATGGGTTCCGTATAGATTGGGTGTTTCGTTGTCGGCCAGCGAGAGAGTGCGGATGAAACTCAGCCTTCCTTCATGTGATAGATAGAGGTTGGGTTCGCCCGCGGTGGCCCCGCCCACCAAGTGGCTCGTCGAGACGAAATACACATAGCTCCCGTCTTCGCTGGCACCCATCAGGCCAAGTACGCCACCGGGGGCAACGTCCTTCGTCAGGCCGCTGCTCAGGTTGTATTCGTAGAGGTTTTCCTGCTTGCTGAAGAATACCCTTGATCCGTCAGCGCTCGCTGTCACGAATGCACCACCCCCGCCCACTTCCAGATCAACCTGCACAGTCCTCTTACCGTCTTCACGGACATAGAGGTCGCCATTGTTCTGGTCTGTCCAGAAAACTCTCGAGCCATCGGCGGAGATGACATGACTGAGATTGGGCAGGGCAGTCCTGTATACGTCATGGTGATCGACGCCAAAAGAGGCATTTGGGGCCGCTTCTCCTGCCGGATCCACCCCACTCCCCGGCAGCACATTTACCAAGCGCAGTTCACCTTCGACCCACTCATATAGGTTATCCTCATGTTCCCCGCCATCCTTGACATTTGATGACAATGCATCGTTTGCCTCGAACAGGACATGGCTGAAAGCCCTAACTGTATTTGTACCTGTATTAGCTCCTGCGAACAATAGTCTATGTGAGATTCCCGGTTCTCCGTTTTCCTGCACGAAGGCGTAACCAAATGTGCTGGTCGTGCGATGCGGAGGCACGAGCTTCAACAGCGGCTGAAAGCGCCCACTCTGCACTAGGTAGAGATTTGGGTAGTCAGCAGGAGCTCCTTCGCCCAGCTGCAGACCGCTTCCCAGGCCTGTACCCAGGATGCCTATCGACAGGTCAGGAGAAAATCCTACATATTTTGCTTCATTTGCCGATCCCGGCGTCCGAGGAGTGACATTTTGCGTTGACCAGCCGATGGAGTCGGACTGTGATAGATACTGATCGATACCTCCATATGAGGCTTGGTAGAAATCGGCGCCGATATAGCTTATTGAACCGCCATCTACAGAACTCTGCAGTTGCCGCCCGAACTGTTCGGGCGAAAAAGCGAGCGAGCCCAGCGGCAGAACACCCCCGATACCTCCGCTCTTATCAGAGGGGGAGACGAGCTCATATGAGCGGGCATCGGGCAGAGCCAGCGACGGCAAAGGCATCGCCAAGCGCAGGATCACCATCGCAAAAACCGCCGACAGCATCGCCATGGACCTCACCTGGAGCATACAAATCGTACGGTAGACCACACACACCCAAGGTGCAACTCCTGTCTCCAACTCACGTCCAAGAAGTCGTGGGTGGAACCATAAGCTGACTCCACCCACGCTGATTGCGCTTGACGTCTCTTCTAGGCCTCCAGCCTACTATTCGTTGTATACGCCAAACTTTTCTCCACTGTTCAGTTCAATGTTGTACGAGCCTTCCAGTTCCGCCTTACTGCCTGCAAAGAGCAGCATCGCTTTAGTTTGTTCACCATGATGGTGCAGTTCGGTGACATTTGGGAACCTCCATGTCACTCTGCCCATCTTGACGTCTTCATTCTGAGGTTCGACTTGGGCTGCAGTACCCCAGATGATGTTCAGGATTTCTTGTTTTTGGGTTTGAAAGATGTTCACCGAGCCTGCTGCTTCCACGGTGAACACAAGCGGTTTGATTTTACATGTTTCTGGTAGTGTGATTTCAGTAAATACAGCCCTGGCTTCGCCTTTTGCATTTTGTTTTGGCGGTTCCGTGGGGGCAAACACATCGTAGATTTTTTGTTGTTGCCCACCAGCTTCCGTCAGTTCTTTTTGTGCACCTGCGTATTTCCACTGCAATTCAGAGTAGGTTTTCGCCGGCGCGACGGTCACTG